>Ga0194120_10011942_pt1 | contig 10304 bp, 2 predicted proteins | sample TA2MahCa65mmetaG_FD_148642 | JGI IMG/M metagenome (GOLD analysis project Ga0194120, IMG submission 148642) | Freshwater microbial communities from Lake Tanganyika, Tanzania - TA2015019 Mahale Deep Cast 65m | ecosystem: Environmental > Aquatic > Freshwater > Lake | place: Tanzania: Lake... | reverse complement strand
CTGTCATAAATACGCACTTCATCTATCGTTCCCAAGAAAAATTTCTTCACTACCAATTCAGTCGCCCCTATCTTTGTCACCACATTGTCTGTCCCGATTATCTGAGTGGTGCTGTTCGTGACAACAGCGCTGCCATCCACATACAGTACCATTCCGTCTGTTGTGTTAAAGGTCACGGCTACATGACGCCATGCATTTGCAACAAGCCCTGCATCATACCCTAATTGTGTTGCCGAGTTGCTCTGAAAAACAAACCTGTTGGAAGGAGATATGTATAACTGATACGTCTGGAATGTCTTTCCTACTATCATACTCGCACTGTCCCTTCCAAGGACTGACGGTTTTACCCATGCCGCTATCGTAAACGCATTCGTAAGATCAATATCTCCTATATCCACATACGCATCCACCCCATTAAAATCAAGACCTCCTCCGATTCCATTTGCACCGGTAGTCCACGTTGCTCCTCCGTTAATCGTCCCGTTATTCCCGTTCCCCGATGAATCAACCGCTATCATCCCGCTCCCCTCCTCAAAGGCATAATATGCCAGCAAGTTAACATCAGGTGTGGCAGTGGGCGTCGGTGATGGCGATGGTGACGCTATTGGCGTTGCCGTTGTCACGGGTGTCGGTGATACTACTGGCGATGCTGTTGCCACCGGTGAAGGGGTCGGTGTTGGAGTCGGCGCTACTACATTCAGCAACCCCTGTATTTCATTAATCGCAAGCGCCCTGTTGTAGATACGCACCTCATCTATCGTTCCCAGGAAAAATTTCTTCACTACCAATTCAGTCGCCCCTATCTTTGTCACCACATTGTCTGTGCCAAGTATCTGAGTAGTACTGTTCGTAAGAACTGCGTTGCTATCCACATACAATACCATTCCGTCTGTTGTGTTAAAGGTCACGGCTACATGACGCCATGCATTTGCAACAAGCCCTGCGTCATAACCCAATTGTGTGCCAGAATTACTCTGGAAAACAAACCTGTTAGATGGCGATATATATAACTGATAGGTCTGGAATGTCTTTCCTACTATCATACTCGCACTGTCCCTTCCAAGGACTGAGGGTTTTACCCATGCCGCTATCGTGAACGCATTCGTAAGATCAATATCTCCTATATCCACATACGCATCCACCCCGTTGAAATCTAACCCCCCGCCGATTCCATTTGCACCGGTAGTCCACGTTGCCCCTCCGTTAATCGTCCCGTTATTCCCGTTTCCCGATGAATCTACCGCTACCGTGCCGCTCCCTTCCTCAAAGGCATAATATGCCAGCAAGTTGACATCAGGTGTGGCGATGGGTGACGGTGATGGCGATGGTGACGCTATTGGTGTTGCCGTTGTCACAGGTGTCGGCGATACCGCAGGCGTTGCTGTCGTGACCGGTGAAGGAGTTGGTGTAGCCGTTGGCGTTGCTGTCGCCGCTGGTGATGATGTTGCTACAGGTGTTGCCGTAGGAGATGGTATTGGCGTTGGCGTTCCCTCACCACCTTCCGACTCAACAACACGCAATATCTGATTTACGTTGACATTCGTCAATGTCTGAACTATTCCGGAAGGCCAATGCACCTCAAGACTGTCAACTACCATATTGCTCCCCATTCCAAAATGGATACGTATATGATCCTGTGAGCGATTATGCATACCTCCGTTTTGTTCTCTCACCTGCATAATTCCTCCTGCCGTTGCAAATACTCTTGCACCTATACCATCCCGATTAGAAAGTGTCCCTTGCAAATCTATTTCTATCCAGTTGTTAGAATTGCCCATATTGCGGAATAACTGGTCAGGGCCATCATCAGAAAATATCCCGAATTCATTTCCATTTACCACGGCCAAATCTAAAAATCCGTCATTATTATAATCCGCTGTTGCAACACTGTCTGCCCTTCCCAATGTAGTTCCCGCAGCGCCTCCCGAATTTGCCACAGGAAGGAATGATCCATCCCCCATGTTTTCATACAGCGTATTAGACGGATTTCTTACCCGCGTAGAATTTACAATATACAGGTCTACATCCATATCATTATCAAAATCGCCAGCCACTACCGATTGAGAAAAAAGGTACTCATCGACCCCAAGCTCCTCACTCCTGTCATCAAAACCCGCTCCGTTATTCATCAAAAGCACATTGGCAAGCTGAGTCCCATTTGAATTAAAACCCACCGGAGCAACATTACTGATAGAACCGTCAGACTGCATTATGATTTCCAATGGAACACCGTCATCAAAAAGATTAATGCCAACATTTTTCAATTCCCATAGTTGCGTATTCGTATTGAAACCAATATAGAGACCCGAGTTGTTACTCGTATGACTTTTTATTCCGTTATTTGAAGAATCATTCATGTCTATGGTAAAAGAACCTCTTGACCGGCCTGTTACCATGTAATCAGAAGGCTGATGACCATCAGCGCCGATAAAAATAAACGGATCCTCATAATGCTTCCTGAATATTTCAAATGATAAAGTGTTTCCCGTAGCACTAAATGTTATTCCATGTTCAATATTTCTTCCCGGCCGTAAAGCCATCTCTACCAACGTACTGTTCAGTTGAACAACTTCTGAAAATTCACTATTTCTTACTTCAAATATATCTATTAACGAGTCATTATTAAAATCTGCCAGCGCACGATCCTGCACATTATGATTCGTTGGTATTCCCAATGAACTTATCATATCAATAAAAGGAATGATTGATATATCATAAACCTTATCAGGGTAAGTATACCTGGTAGGAATAAGATCAAGGATATCATCACCATTTAAATCTGAGAGTTGAGCTCCATAATACCCCTGAGTTATACTCAGACCTGCGATCGTATTCACATTTGAAAATCCAGAAGGAGTATTTCGATAGAGAGTGCTTGGATTTGTTGAAAAATGAATATTTGCCGTTAAGAAGGCATCAAGACGTCCGTCATTATCGTAATCAAGCCACAAAGGGTTTCTTCCGAATGACCCCCTGTTTTCTATACTTAGATCTGCAGCTCGATTTGTCAATATACCTGCATCGTTCACAAACATATGATGACCGGTAAACCTGGGATTTCCCACCTGTTCGCTGAGATCCTGATCACCGTCATTATCATAATCTATCCATTGAGCGCCATGCGTATCATCAGAGGCATTCTCCGACCATACCTGATCAATAATATTACTAAAAGTACCCGCACCGTCATTACGATAAAGAGTGGGCTTTGTTGAATGATTGCTTGCCCATATATCGGCATACCCATCACCATTGAAATCTCCCCATGACAAACCCCACGATTCTCCCACATGGGTGAATCCAGAAGTTGACGTAACATCCTCAAACGCGATCTGTCCCCTTGCCATTGACGTGTAAGAAAATGCAACCGTAACAAATAAAAGGATAACGACAAAATATTTTATGCTATTCATAATTACACTTCCTTTTCTTTTTATAAAATATTGCTTTGGAATTCCGGCGCATTTAATTATTAAGCAATGTCTGCACCTCATTGGCTGTCAGGCTCCTGTCATAAATACGCACTTCATCTATCGTTCCCAAGAAAAATTTCTTCACTACCAATTCAGTCGCCCCTATCTTTGTCACCACATTGTCTGTCCCGATTATCTGAGTGGTGCTGTTCGTGACAACAGCGCTGCCATCCACATACAGTACCATTCCGTCTGTTGTGTTAAAGGTCACGGCTACATGACGCCATGCATTTGCAACAAGCCCTGCATCATACCCTAATTGTGTTGCCGAGTTGCTCTGAAAAACAAACCTGTTGGAAGGAGATATGTATAACTGATACGTCTGGAATGTCTTTCCTACTATCATACTCGCACTGTCCCTTCCAAGGACTGACGGTTTTACCCATGCCGCTATCGTAAACGCATTCGTAAGATCAATATCTCCTATATCCACATACGCATCCACCCCATTAAAATCAAGACCTCCTCCGATTCCATTTGCACCGGTAGTCCACGTTGCTCCTCCGTTAATCGTCCCGTTATTCCCGTTTCCCGATGAATCAATCGCTACCACTCCGCTCCCCTCCTCAAAGGCATAATATGCCAGCAAGCTTACATCAGGTGTGGCGATGGGTGACGGTGATGGCGATGGTGACGCTATTGGCGTTGCCGTTGTCACGGGTGTCGGCGATACTACTGGCGATGCTGTTGCCACCGGTGTTGGCGTTGACGTTGCAACTGGAGTAGAAGAACTTACCGGCGAGCTTGTAATTATTGGGGTTGGAGTTGAAGTTATCACAGGAGATGCAACCGGCGTTGGCGTTCCCTCACCACCTTCCGACTCAACAATACGCAATATCTGATTTACATTAACATTCGTCAATGTCTGAACTATTCCGGAAGGCCAATGCACCTCAAGACTGTCGACTACCGTATTGCTCCCCATTCCAAAATGGATACGCATATGATTCTGTGCGTGGTTATGCATTCCGCCATTTTGCTCCCGTATCTGCATAACTCCTCCTGCCGTTGCGTACACTATGGCTCCTATACCATCCCTGTTTGTAACAGTCCCTTCCAGGTCAATCTCAAGCCAATTATTGTTATTTCCAATATTATGAAACAACTGATCGGGACCGTCTTCGGAAAAAATTCCAAATTCACTTCCATTTACCACAGCTAAATCCAAGAATCCGTCATTGTCATAATCCGCTGTTGCAACACTGTCTCCCCTGCCCAATGTAGTTCCCGCGGCTCCTCCCGAATTTGCCACAGGAAGAAACGTGCCGTCTCCCATGTTTTCATACAACATATTAGAATGGTTTATTATTCTTGTAGAATTTACAATATAGATATCTAAATCCATATCGTTATCAAAATCGCCAGCGACCACCGACTGAGGAAACATAGCATCAGTTAAACCATTCTCTGCTGTCCTGTCATCAAATCCTGATCCGTTATTTATCAATAATTTATAATTGATCTGCTGCTGGAGCTGGGAAAAATTTATTCTCGTTACATCACTGATGGTGCCATCGGACTCTACGGAGACTTCCATAGTAAAGTCTCCGTTTACTGGGGCATTATACATTTCCCAGAGCTGGGTAGACGTGTTAAAACCAATGTAAAGACCCCTATTAACGCCAACGACATGACTTTTTATCCCGTTGTTTGCAGGATCGTCCATATCTATAGTAAAAGTATTTCTGTGCCTGTTCCATGGATCATTCCCTGTCTGCGAAAGATCTGAAGGCTGATGCCCATCCGCGCCAATAAAGACAAATGGATCTTTGTATATCTGCCTGTAAACTTTAAACGATAACGTATTCCCCGTCGCACGAAAGGTTATGCCATGTTCCTCTGTAGAGGGAGGAGTAAAGGCTATTTCAACCAGACTACTACTCTGCCGAACAACCTCCGAATCCTCTGTATCCGAAACCGTTAAAATATCGATCAAGGTATCATTATTAAAGTCCGCTAGCACACGATCATCCACATTATACGTTGTCGGTATGCCTAATGTACTTCCTATATTAGTAAACGGGATTGTTGTTATATCGTAAACAATGTCGGGATATGTATATCTATTGGGGATAAACTCAAGGATACCATCACCGTTAAGGTCTGAAAGCTGCGCGCCATTGTGGGTAACGGTAATGTTTACCCCGGTCGTATTATTCACATTCACAAATCCTGTAGAGGTTTGATGAAAGAGGGTAGGCTGGACGGTACCTATTATTCTTGCCGCTAAAAATGCGTCTAGAAGACCGTCATTATCATAATCGAACCACAAGGGTGTCCTTCCCGCTGAAAAGTTAAACTCTATATTTAATGCATCCGCCTGGTCGGTCAATATACCTGAATCATTGACAAACATGTGATGGGGGAAATTATTATTAAGCCAGTTTCCTACCTGTTCACTGAGATCCTGGTCTCCATCGTTATCAAAATCTATCCATTGGGCTCCATGGGTATCATCATCAGGCTGAGAGGACCATACCTGATCAATAATATTGCTAAAAAATGTTTCCGTATCAGACAATCCTTCTAATTCCTGACTTGTCAATGCACGATTATAAATGCGAACTTCGTCGATAACGCCGGCAAAGAAATTTTTTGCAGTGAGATCGGTCGCACCTATTTTTGTAACACTATCATTTTGATTGATAACCGATCCGTCTCCATTGGTACTTACCAGACTGCCGTTAAGATATAATGACATTCCATTAACCGTATCAAATGTTACCGCCACATGATACCATGTATCAGTGGTAAGCCCTGCGGCATAACTTATCGAAGTGCCAGAATTTCTCTGAAAAACAAGATTCCCCGCCGATGATACATAAAACTGATACGTCTGAAACGTCTTTCCTACGATCATACGCTTGCCAAGGCTGGATAACTTTATCCACGCAGAAATAGTGAAAGCATCAGTGAGATCGATATCCCCTATATCCACATACGTATCTGCTCCGTTAAACTCAAGACCGCCATTACTTCCATTCGCACCGGTAGTCCAGACAACGCCTCCATTGATTGCACCATCATTTCCATTCACTGATGAATCAACCGCTATCTGTCCGCTTCCTTCTTCAAAAGCATAGTAGGACAATAAACCTGCTGTAGAAGAACCGGCATCCGAACCCAAATTGTTCAGATAAAGACTCGGCTTCCATGAATGATTACTCACCCAGAGGTCGGCATATCCGTCTCCGTTAAAATCACCCCACGACAAACCAAATGTTTCTCCCGCATGGGTAAATCCGGAAGTTGACGTCACATCTTCAAATGCTATCTGCCCTCTTGCTACCGACATGCAAGGAGATACAACCGCAATAAATAAAAGAATACTAACGAAATATTTTATACTGTTCATACTCACACTTCCTTTTATGAAAAATTGCTTTGGAATTTCGGGGCATTTAATTACTAAACAATGTCTGTACCTCATTGGCGGTCAAACTCCTGTCGTAGATGCGAACCTCATCTATCGTTCCCTGGAAGAAGTGCTTCGGCGTAAACCCGGTTGCCCCTATCTTTGTTATCACTTCGTTTGCATTAAGCTGTTGCGCTGCACCATCTGCATCTACAATAACACCGTCCACATACAACAACATTCCATCTATCATATTAAAAGTTACGGCAATATGACGCCATATGTCTGTTACCAGACCCGCATTGTAATTTAATTGTGTCGCCGAATTGCTCTGGAATACAAAAAAGCTATTCGGGGATATATACAACTGATACGCATCAAACGACTTCCCAAGTATCGCACTTTTTACTCCTAGACCAGACGGCTTTATCCATGCTGCTATCGTAAACGCACCCGTAAGGTCTATATCTCCTATATTGACATATGCATTTGTTCCGTTAAAATCGAGACCCCCTCCTGTTCCATTCGCCCCAGTAGTCCACGTTGCCCCTCCGTTGATCGTCCCATTGTTCCCCTTCCCCGATGAGTCTACCGCTACCGTTCCGATTCCTTCTTCAAAAGCATAATATGCTAATAAACCTTCATTTAGACTGTCATTAGGTTCGGTAATATGTAATATCTGATTCACATTAACATTGGTTAACGTCTGGACTATCCCCGATGGCCAATAAACTTCAAGTGTATCTATTATCGCATTACTCCCCATCCCAAAATGAATCCTTTTATGGTTCTGGGTTCTGTTATGCATCCCTCCATCTTGCTCCCTCACCTGCATGACTCCTCCTGCCGTTGCATAGACTATCGCCCCTATCCCGTCTCTGTTTGACAGTGTCCCCTCAAGATCAATTTCGATCCAGTTGTTCCCATTCCCTGTAGCATTGTGAAATAATTGATCAGGCCCATCATCGGAAAATATCCCGAACTCATTCCCGTTTACCACTGCCAGGTCTAAAAAACCGTCATTATCATAATCCGCTGTCGCCACACAATCTGCCCGCCCTGCTTCACTCCCCTCTGCTCCTCCCGCATTCGCAACAGAGATAAATGAACCGTCTCCCATGTTTTCATACAGCACGTTCGCTGGATTTGTCACCCGTGTCGAATTTACAATATACAGATCCACATCCATATCATTATCAAAATCTCCCGCAACTACCGATTGCGGAGAAAATTGATCATTTAACCCCCGCTCCGCCGTTTTATCTTCAAACCCAGCGCCATTATTCATCAGAAGCTTATTATTTATCCCGGCTTCTGTCGAAACAAAACCTACCGGTGTTACATCGCTTATAGTACCGTCTGACTCAATTATGATTTCCAAACAAATCTTTCCGCTACTGACATTTAACAATTCCCAGAGTTGTGTAGTAGTATTAAAACCAATGTAAAGTCCTTTAGTGCCAGTCGTATGACTTTTCATTCCGTTATTTGAAGAGTCGTTTACAGACACGGAAAAAGATCCCCTGTCTCTTCCTGTCACCGTATAATCTGAAGGCTGGTGTCCATCTGCACCAATAAAAATAAACGGATCTTTATAATGCTGTCTGAATATTTTGAACGATAAAGTATTTCCTGTTGTATGAAAGGTTATTCCGTGCTCTTCTGTATCTGACGGTAATAAAGCCATTTCTACCAGAGTGCTGTTTAGCTGAACCACCTCTGAATTTTCGGTATTTGTCACTGCAAAAATATCCGGCAAGGCATCGTTATTAAAATCAGCTATTACCCGATCATTTACATTATATGTCTTTGGTATCCCTAACGTACTGCCCACCTCGGTGAACGGAACAGTTGTCATATCATACACCAGATCAGGATATGTATATCTGGTAGGGATAAGGTCAAGGATGCCGTCACCATTAAAATCCGAAAGTTGTGCACCATAATAACTTTTACTGAGACTTAAGCCCACCGTGTCATTCACATTTGAAAAGCCGGTAGAGGCGTTTCGGTATAGAGTGCTGAAATCAGAATTCCCTGCTACCTTTGCCGTTAAAAAAGCATCAAGGAGCCCGTCATTATCATAATCAAACCACAAAGGAGTCCTTCCGTAGGTATCCGTATTAACTATTCCCAGGGATTCCGCCTGATCCGTCAATATACCCGCATCATTCACAAACATATGATGACCAGTATAGTTTGGATTCCCCACCTGTTCGCTAAGATCCTGGTCTCCGTCATTATCATAGTCTATCCACTGCGATCCATGGGTATCATCAGAAGGATTCGCAGACCAGACCTGATCGATGATGTTGCTAAATAACGTTCCTGTACCCATCAAACCCTGGACTTCCTGGCTCGTCAATGCACGATTGTATATTCGAACCTCATCAATAACTCCCGAAAAAAAACTTTTCGCAGTAGCTCCTGTCGCCCCTACTTTTGCAGCATCATTGCTTTGATTAGTTGTCAATACATCACTATTTGTGCTTACAAGGCTCCCGTTAAGATATAATGACATTCCACTAACCGTATCAAACGTCACCACCACATGATACCATGTGCCAGCCACAAGCCCTGCATTGTAGTTTATCGGTGTTCCTGAATTTCTCTGAAATACCAGATTTCCCGCTGATGACACGTATAACTGATACGTCTGAAACGACTTCCCGACAATCGCAATCTTTCCTGATGCGGATATCTTTATCCACGCCGCTATCGTAAACGCATCCGTAAGATCAATATCCCCTATATTCACATACGCATCAACTCCGTTGAAATTTAACCCACCACCGCTTTCATTCGCCCCGGCAGTCCAGACGGCTCCTCCATTTATTGCACCATCATTCCCACTTATCGATGAATCATTCGCAACTACCCCGCTTCCCTCTTCAAATGCATAATGAGAGACTAATCCATTGGTTGTTGCTGTTCCACTCGTCCCTCCATTATTTAAATAAAGACCTGGCTTCGTTGAATGATTACTTGCCCATAAATCGGCATATCCATCACCATTGAAATCCCCCCACGATACACCCCATGACTCGCCTACATGCGTTAATCCAACACCTGATGTCACTTCCTCAAACGCTATCTGGCCACTTGCTGTTGATATACAAATGAGCATAAATACAATAAATAAGGGAATAATTAATACTTGCTTTATACCTTTCATTTTTAATCTCTCCCTTTTTATTTTAATTATGTAATTGCTTGAGAAAATTCATTAATTACTTATTACTGTTTGAATTTCTCCGGCAGAAAGTGCCCTGTTATAAACCCTTACCTCATCTATCGTTCCTGAGAAAAATTGCTTCGTTATTAACTCGGTCGCCCCTATTTTTGTTGCCACATCGTCTGTGCCAAGTATTTGAGTAGTACTGTTCGTATCAACAGCGCTACCATCCACGTACAATACCATTCCGTCTGTTGTGTTAAAGGTCACGGCTACATGACGCCATGCATTTGCAACAAGT
>Ga0194120_10011940_pt1 | contig 10305 bp, 5 predicted proteins | sample TA2MahCa65mmetaG_FD_148642 | JGI IMG/M metagenome (GOLD analysis project Ga0194120, IMG submission 148642) | Freshwater microbial communities from Lake Tanganyika, Tanzania - TA2015019 Mahale Deep Cast 65m | ecosystem: Environmental > Aquatic > Freshwater > Lake | place: Tanzania: Lake... | reverse complement strand
GCTCGCGCGTCGCGAGCCCGCGCGCGTCGTGGTCGAGCTCGACGGCCCCGCGGCGTACGCTCGCGCGCGCGCCGCGCTCGGCGTCGTCCCGCACGACGATGCGCTCGCCGCGACCGCCGTGATCTCGACTTGGAACAAGTGCGCGGACGTGTGCGCCAACCTCGACGCCCTTCGGGCGCAGGTGCGGCCGTTTTCCGAGATCGTCGTCGTGGACAACGCTTCGAGCGACGCCACGGCGGCCACGATCCGCGAGCGCTATCCGGAAGTGCGCCTCGTCGTGATGCCGCACTCGGCCTTCGGCGCGTGCGAGACGTTCAACATCGGCTTCAAGGCGGCGCGCACGCCGCTGCTCGCGATCCTCGACGACGACGTCGTCCTGCCGCCGGACTGGCTCGAGAAGACGGTCGCGCGCCTCGAGCGCGAGCCCGCGACGACCGCCATCGTGTCGAGCGAGGTCGAGGAGCCCGGCATGCCCGCGGGCTACCTCGATTCCGAGCACTTGCAGCGCGAGCGCTACATGTCGACCTTCCGCGGCTGCGCGAGTCTGGCGCGCACCGACGCGATCCGCCGCGCCGGCTTTTACGACGAGCGGCTCTACATCTATGGCAACGAGCGCGATCTCACCTGCCGCCTGCTGAATCTCGGCTTCCGCGTGCTGCAGTTCCCCTCCGCGCGCGCCTTCCACAAGACGCCCTTCGGCATCAAGCTGGGCAAGCGCTCGCTGTACTACCACGCCCGCAACGCGTGGCTGACGCAATTGAAGTACGCGCCGCTCGGAGAGCTCGCTCGCCTGCCATGGCTCGTGCTCACGCGCGTCCTGCTGCGCGCCGAGACGAAGGAGCGCCGCGGTGACGTGAGCGACGCGACCGGCACGATCGGCATCGGCAAATCGGTGCGCGAAACGAGCGGCGCCACGTGGGTGCTGGTGAAGGCGGCCGCCAGCGTGCTCGCGAACCTCCCGTACTGCTGGAAGCACCGTGCGCCCTGTCGCGCGGGCGACTTCGAGCTGCCGCTGAAATGAAGCCCGAGGCGCGCTCGACGCTCGGAGCGATCCGCGCGGTGATCTGCAACTACAACGGGCGGGAGCACCTGCCCCCCTGCCTCGCCGCGTTGCGGGCTCAGACGCGCGTGCCCGACGAGCTGATCGTCGTCGACAACGCCTCGGAGGACGGCAGTCGCGAAGCGCTGGCGCGCGAGCATCCCGACGTGCGGCTCGTGGCTCTCGAGCGCAACGAGGGGCCGTGTCCCTCGCGCAATCTCGGACTCGAGCTCGTGGAGGACGAGTGGGTGCTGCTCCTCGACAACGACGCCGTGCTCGCGAGCGATGCGCTCGAGAAGCTCGAGCGCGCCGCCCTCGAGCACCCTGACGCCGTGCTGTTGCAGCCGCGCAGCGTGTTCGACGGCGAGAGCGACGTCGTGCACTACGACGGCGGAGACTTGCACTACTGCGGCTTGTTCAGCCTGCGGAACTTCCATGTTCCGCTCGCGCGCGCGGCCGGGAGCGGCACGCTGGAAGTCGGAGGCGCCATCGCCGTCGCGCTGCTCGTGAAGCGTTCCGTGCTGCGAGAGCTCGGTGGCTTCGACCCCGCCTACTTCGTGTTGTTCGAGGACTTGGACCTCTCGCTGCGGCTGCGCATGGCGGGGCACCGCATCCTGTCGGTCGAGGACGCGCTGTGCCGTCACCGCGGCGGCACCGCGGGCATCAGCTACCGCGGCCCCATGGACTATCCGCGGCGACGCGCCTTCCTCCATTCCCGCAACCGCTGGATTCACCTCGTCAAGAACCACTCCTGGCGCACGCTGTGCCTCAGCGCGCCGGCACTGTTCGTCTACGAATTGGTCTGGGCGCTCTTCACCCTCTCGTCGGGGACGTTCCGCGGGTACTTGCAGGGCAAGTGGGCGTTCGTGCGCGAGATCGCACGCACGCTCCGCGCTCGGGCGCGCGTGCAGCGCACGCGGCGAGTGCGCGATGGCCAGTTGCTCGTCGGAGGGCCGCTCTCGATCGCCCCGCAGCTTCACCGCGGCGGCGCGCGCTCGTTGGTGCTGCGCTCGCTCGACCTCGGACTACGCACTTGGTGGGCGGCGATTCGCCCGCTGTGCTGAAGCACGAACTCGGGCTTCACTCCCGCCGCGTCGGATGCCGATCACGATCCCCAAGGGGGGGATCGAGCAACGTTGCGTTCGGCGCGGGACTTGCCCGGCGCCGATCGCTAGCTTCGCGCTGTGAGTTGGGCGCTCTTGTATGCACTCGTCGTCGCGCTCGCGCTGGCCGTGTTGGCGCGACGCCGCGAGCTCATGGCGATGTCGCGCGCCGTGGAGGAGCGCGGCATCGCGCGCGCGCGCGGCAGCGACAAGGCGCGGCTGCAGTATCCCCATGTCGATCTCTCGCGCTGCATCGGTTGCGGCATCTGCGTCGAGGCGTGTCCCGAGGACGGCGTGCTCGAGATCGTGCACGGACAGGCGCTGGTCGTGCACGGCGCGCGTTGTGTCGGCCATGGCCGCTGCGCGAGTGAGTGTCCGGTGGGCGCGATCGTGCTCACGCTGGGCGACTTGAACGAGCGGCGGGACATTCCGGCGTTGACTGACTGCCTCGAGAGCGCGATGCAACCGGGGCTCTTTCTCGCCGGCGAAGTCACCGGCTACGCGCTCGTGCGCACCGCGATCGCGCACGGAACCGCCGTGGGGACGGAAGTTGCGCGCAGAACGCGGGACTTGCCCGCGCGTTCGAGCGGAGTGCTCGAGCTCGTGATCGTCGGCGCCGGACCCGCCGGTCTGGCGTGCGCGTTGCAGGCGCGACTTTCCGGGCTCGAGTTCGTCGTGGTCGAGCAGGAGGAAATCGGCGGCACGGTTGCGAAGTACCCGCGCCGCAAGCTCGTGATGACGCAGAGCGTCGAACTGCCGGGGTTCGGCCGACTCGACCGCGAGCTCTACACCAAGGAAGAGCTGATCGAGCTGTGGGGCGAGGTCGCGCGCGCGATGGAGCTGCCGATCCGCACGGGGCTCGAATTCGAGCAGGTGACGCGCGGGAGCGACGGAATTTTCGTCGTGAAGACGTCGCGCGGCGAGTTTCGCGCGCGCCACGTCTGCCTCGCGCTCGGGCGCCGCGGCACGCCCAATCGCCTCGGAGTCAGGGGTGAGGAGCTATCCAAGGTGGCCTACTCGTTGCTCGACGCGCAGTCCTACCGAGAGCGGCGCATCCTCGTCGTCGGCGGTGGCGACAGCGCGATCGAAGCCGCGCTCGGCCTCGCGGAGCAGCAGGGCAACCGCGTCACGCTCTCGTACCGTCGAGAGGGCTTCTTTCGCATCAAGGCGCGCAACGAGGCGCACCTCGTTCAGGCGCAAGCCGACGGGCGGCTCGAGGTTCTGCTCGGAAGCGAGGTCGAGTCGATCGAGGCGGACCACGTGAACCTGCGCGTCGGCTCGAGCGCTGGCGCGCGCAGCATCCGGCTCGCAAACGACGAGGTGTTCGTCTTGGCGGGAGGCAAGCCTCCCCACGCGCTGCTCGAGCGCAGCGGCGTGTCGTTCGATCCAGCGCTGCGCGCGAAGGTCGAGCCGCTGGCGGAATCCGGTTCCGGGCTCGCGCGCGCGCTCGCCGTGGCACTCGCCTGCGCGCTGGGAGTGCTGGGTTTCGTGCTGTGGCGACGCGACTACTACGGACTCGAGCTGCACGACCGCGCGACGAGCGCCCTGCACGCTTGGCTGAGGCCGGCGTCGGGTGCCGGGCTCGCGTGCGCAATCGCCGCGACCGCGCTCATCCTCGTCAACCTCGCGTACCTGCTGCGGCGGGGCGAGTACCTCGGCGTGCGGCTCTTCTCGCTGCAGCGCTGGATGACCTCGCACGTCGTGACCGGAGTGCTCGCGCTCTTGTTCGCGCTCGTGCACGCGGGGATGGCGCCGCGCGCGACCGTCGGGGGACATGCGCTCGCGGCCCTCGCCGTGCTGGTCGTGACCGGAGCGATCGGACGCTATCTGTACGCCTTCGTGCCGCGCGCCGCGAACGGTCGCGAGCTCGAGCTCGAAGAGGTGCAGACGCGGCTCGCCCAGCTCGCGGGCGACTGGGATCGCGAGAACCCTCGCTTCGGCGAGCGCGTGCGGCTGCGGGTGCAGGAACTCGTCGCGGCGGGGCACTGGCGAGGAAAGCTGCCGCGGCGGCTCAAGGCGCTGCTCACGAGCCAGCGCGAGCTGCGCCGCGCGCTCGCCGAGCTCGCGACCAGCGGACGCGCGGAGGGCGTCCCCGACACTCAGTTGCGCGAGACGCTCGAGCTCGCCGCTCGCGCTCACCGAGCCTCGCTGGCCGCGGCCCATTTCGAGGACCTGCGAGCGTTGATGGGCTCGTGGCGCTACCTTCACCGCTGGGTGGCGCTCTACATGGTCCTGATCGTCGTGCTGCACATTTTCGTGGCGCTGCGCTATGCGTCGTTGGGGGAGCTCCTCCCGTGAAGTTGCTCCAGCCCCGCAACGCGCTCGCGTTGGTCTCGCTGTTGATCGTGCTGGCCATCGTCCTGCACGAGTCCGAGGCGACGTCGCCGGGTCCGCTCACGTCCGTGCATGCACGCGTGAGGGAGTTGGCGGAGAGCGGAAGCTGCGAGCGTTGCCATGGCGAGAGCGCTTCGGAGATGGCGGCCGCCTGCGCGGACTGTCACGCGCCGATCGCGGCGCAGCTCGCGTCGAAGGCTGGCTTCCACGGTCACCTGCCGCCGGACGAGGCCGCGCGCTGTGGCACGTGCCACATCGAGCACCACGGCGACACGCTCAAGCCGGTCGACGCGCGCGTGTTCGCTCTCGCGGGCATTCCCGATCGAGCGGCTTTTGCGCACGATTTCGTCGAGTTTCGCCTGTCGGGCGCGCACGCGCGCCTCGACTGCAAGGTGTGCCACGCGCACGCGGACGACGACCTGCTCGCCGCTGGCACCGCGCGCTTCCTGGGGCTCTCGCAGCGCTGCGACACGTGCCACGCAGACCCGCACGAGGGACGCTTCGCACAGTCCTGCGACGCCTGTCATGGTCAGGAGCGCCCGTTCGCCGAGTTCGATGGCTTCGTTCATACCGAGCGCTTTCCGCTCGAGGGCGTCCACGCGGAGCGGGCGTGCGCGGCTTGCCACGAGCCGCACACGCTGCACTCGATCGAGTCCGTCGGCGGTCGCGGTCCGCGGCCGCCCGAGCGCGCGTGCGCGGATTGCCATGCCTCGCCGCACAGCTCCGAGTTCGTGCGAGCGGTGGCGGCGACGCTCGAGCTCTCCCAAGGCGCGAGCTGCGCGCAGTGCCATCCGACGCACCGCTCCGGTTGGGGTGTACCCGAGGGCGAGCTGCGCCGTGACCTGCACGCCGCGAGCGGGTTCTCCCTCGATTCGCCGCACGATGAGGTCGGCTGCGAGGGCTGTCATGCGGGCTACGGCACGCGCGGCGCCTTGGAGTCGCGCTATCTCGGGCGCAAGGCCGACGACTGTGGCTCGTGCCACGCCGATCCTCACGGCGGGCAGTTCCTCACCGCCGCGCTCGCCGTGCAAGCGTGTGTCGCGTGCCATGACACGCGTTCGTTCGCGCCGCACACCTTCGACGCCGCGCGCCACGCTCAGACGGCCTTTCCGCTCGACGGTTCGCACGTGCGCGTGGAGTGCGCTCAATGCCACCTGCGCGACGGAGAGCGGCCGCGGGTCTTTCGCGGCACGGCGACGCGCTGCTGGGAGTGCCATGCCGACGTGCACGGCGAGGCGTTCTACGCGGCCGTCCCCGGCGGTGCGCGCGACTGCCAGACCTGCCATTCGACCGGCTCGTTCGACGTGGAGCACGACTTCGACGCGACGGCGCATGCCTTGCGCGCGGCCTTCGCGCTCGAGGGAGCGCACCTGCGAGCGGAGTGCGAGCGTTGCCATGCGCGCACGCCCACCGAGGATCGGCTCGGTCGGCGTTTCGGTCGCGTGGCGAACATCTTCGGAGCGCCGAGTGACGAGTGCTCCACCTGCCACGTCGATGCGCACCTCGGAGCCTTCGACGGCGCGGGCCTTCCCGCGAGCGTGGGGGAGCGCACGAGCTGTGGCCGCTGCCACGACGTCGAGAGTTTCCCAGTCGCCGCGGCGTCGTTCGATCACGGCCTGTGGACGGGGCTCGCTCTGGAGGGCGCGCACGCTCGCGCCGCCTGCGCGGACTGCCACACGCTGCCCGCGCCGAGCGTGCTCTCGCGCGGGGCGAACGTCGTCACGCCCCGCGCGCTCGGGGACGTGCCTGCTCCGCTCCGTGGCTCGGATGCACGCGCCTGCGTCGCCTGCCATCGCGACGCGCACGCGGGAGTGTTCGACGCGCGCGATCGCGGGGAGGTCAGCGCCGACGCGGTGGGCTGCGAGCGCTGCCATGGCGCCGAGAGCTTCCGTTCCGTCGATCGGCAGGCCTTCGATCACGGAGCTTGGACCGGCTTTGCGCTCGACGGCCGACACCGTGCGGCCGCCTGCGAAGCGTGCCACATCCCCATGCCGCGCGACGCGGACGGCCGCGCGTTCGGGCGAGCGAGCGGCACGCGCTGCGCCGACTGTCACCGCGACCCGCACGTCGGGCAGTTCGCCGAACGCTCGTGCGAGGAGTGTCACGCCTCGTCGGAGGCGTGGAGCGCGCTCGGCTTCGATCACGCTCGCGACGCGCGCTTCGCGCTCGACGCCGCGCACGCGCAACTCGCCTGCTCGGCTTGCCATCGGCCGTGGCCGCTCGCGAGTGGGCGCACGGCCGTCCGCTACAAGCCTCTGGGTACGAGCTGCGTGGAGTGCCACGGCTTCGAGAAAGGAAGGGGATGATGTTCGCGCGCGCGCTCTGCTGGCCGCTCGTCTGCGCGATCGCAGTGGCGCAACAGCCGGACGCGCGTCGGATCGAAGCGCGCGTGAGCGCCGTGTCGGGCGCGAGCGTGTACATCGATCAGGGTTCGGACGACGGGCTCGAGCCGGGCGATCGCGGTCGCGTGTTCGCCTCGGGCGGGCAGACGGTCGAGATCATCGTGCGCTCCATCGCGCGGCACTCCGCGCGCTGCGACGTGCTCGTGCCGGACGCGGTGGTCAACGCGGGGGACTTGGTCGAGGTGCTCGTTCCGCGCGAGCGCGGCAGCGCCGACGCGCCCTCGTGGACGCACCCGCGAGAGAACTGGGATCCCTCCGCCCCCTTGCTCGCGCCGACGCGCGCGCCCACGCCCGCCGAGCGCGAGTCGCGCTTCCGCGGCCGCTGGTACACCGGCCTCGACGCCACGTTCGATCGTCAGGGCGCTGGCCGCGAGTACATGCTCGCGCGCACCGGCTTCGACGGCGAGTGGGAGAACGCGACGGGACGCGGCGACGTCGTGCGCTTCGACGGCGAGTACTTCCATCGCGCGAGCGACGGCGGTCAGGGCGACGAGACGCTCGATCGGCTGCGCGTCGACCGCGCCTCCTGGCGGCTGGGCGACTGGCGCGAGAACTCGCGGCGCATGGAGTTCGGCCGCTTCCTGCATTCCGAGCTTCCGCAGTTGGGTGTGATCGACGGAGGCGAGTACGTGGTCCGCACGCAGGGAGGCGATCGCTTCGGCGCGAGCGCGGGGCTCCTGCCCGCGTGGAACGCGAGCCTCGACACGCTCGACGACGTGCAGGCCAGCGTCTTCTATCGCCACGTCGGCGGGGAGCGGGGCGAGTTCTCCCTCGGCGGCGCGCTGCAGAAGACCTGGCACGAGGGCCGCGAGGATCGCGACGTCGCGCTGGCGGATGTTTCGTGGCGCCCCGACGAGCGCTGGTGGATCGCGGGATCGGCGTGGATCGACCTGTACACCGCCGCCGACACGTCGAAGAGCGAAGGACTCGAGCTGACCGAGCTGCACCTCAACGCGCGCTACCAGATCAAGGGGGAGTGGGGGTTGTCCAGCGCGCTCTCGCTCGTGCGCTGGCCGTTCCTGTTGCGCGACGAGCTTCCCTCCGCTTCGGCCGCGACGATCGCGGACGGCGAGGTGCGGCGCTTCAACCTGTCGGCGTGGCGAGACGTGACCAAGGACACGCGTCTGTCGGCGCGCCTCGATCCATGGAGCGATCAGGACGACTCCGGATTCGGCGGCGAGCTCAAGGCGGCGCGGCGCAACTGGCTGTGGGAGCGCGGCGAGGTGTGGGCGTCGCTGTTCGGCATGGACGGCAAGACGACGAGCGTCCATGGCCTGCGTCTGGGCGCGAGCCGCTGGACCGACGCCGGTTCCATTGCCTTGATCTACGAGCTCGCGCGCAGCGAGACCTCGCTCGCCAGCGGGCCGTTCGCCGATCTCTCGCAGCACAACCTGCGCACGAGCTGGGATTTCGCGCTGGGAACGGACTGGTCGTGCGCGCTGCGCGCGGACGTGTACTTCGGCGATGAGCAGGACGCGACGAGCGTCGGAGTCTGGCTGCAGAGGAGGCTGTGAAGATGGCTCACGAACATCCTGCCCAGTCGCGGCAAGGCGGTTGGATTCTCTCGAGCGTGGCGCTCGTGTGCCTGCTCGTGGCGCTCGGCGTGGCCTGCGCGAGCGCGGTGCGCGACGGCACGGCCGTGCAAGGTTGGTGGGAGGCGCGCGGTCCCGTGATCCCGCACGAGAGCTTCCCCTCGGACTGCTCGCTGTGCCACGAGGGCAAGGGTTGGGATCGCATTCGAGCGGACTTCGTGTTCGATCATCAGCAACAAACCGGCGTCGCGCTCGAGGGCGCGCATCGCAGCGCGGAGTGCTTGCGCTGTCACAACGACCGAGGACCGGTGTCGATGTTCGTCGCGCGCGGATGTGGCGGCTGCCACGAAGACCCGCACCGTTCCCAGATGGGAAGCGCGTGCGAGAGCTGCCACGATCAGTCGACTTGGCGGCCCTCCGAGCTCATCGCGACCCACGCGCGCACGCGCTTCCCGCTCGTCGGCGCGCACGCGGCCGCGGCCTGCTGGCAGTGTCATCCCGGCGCGCAGTCCGGCAACTTCGCGCGCGCGGACACCAGCTGCGAGTCCTGCCACGCGGCGGACCTCGCGCGCGCCACCAATCCCGACCACGCCGCTCAGGGCTGGACGAGCGACTGCGGGCGCTGCCACCTGCCGGTCGCGTGGGCGGGCTCTGCTTTCAGCCACGGCTTCTGGCCGCTCTCCGGCGCCCACGCCAGCGCGAGTTGCGCCGCGTGCCACGCGGGCAGCGTGTACGCGCTCACTCCCAACCAGTGCGTCGACTGTCACCAGCTCGACTACGACGGCGCGACGAACCCCGACCACGTGACGGCGGCGTACACGTTCCCGACGACGTGCCAGCAGTGCCATTCGACGGCTTCGTGGCAGGGCGCGAGCTTCTCGCACGCTGGCATCACTTCGAGCTGCGTCACCTGCCACCTGAGCGACTACCAAGGCGCCGCGAATCCCAACCACGTGACCTTCAACTTCTCGATGACCTGCGAGCAGTGCCACGTCACGTCGGGCTGGACCATCAACAACTTTTCCCACGCGGGCATCGCGAGCGGCTGCAGCGGCTGTCACATGCCCGACTACAACGCCACGACCAACCCCAACCACGCGCAGTCAGGCTTCTCCACCACCTGCGAGAGTTGCCACACGAGCACGAGCAACTGGGCTCAGGACAATTGGAACCACCCTGACTTCCCGATCCAAGCTGGCCGCCACTCGGGCATCGCCTGCTCGACGTGCCACACGCAGCCAGGCAACTACTCGTTCTTCAACTGCACGAACTGCCACGCCCACCGCCAGTCGGAGATGGACGGGGAGCACGACGACGTCGGCGGCTACGTGTTCGGGCCGCAGACGTGCTACACGTGCCACCCCAACGGGAACGGCTAGTCGCGGGGAGCGGCTAGTCGCCGTCGAGAGCGCGCGAGAGGAACGCGATCTCGTCGGCGGCCTGCTCGATCTGCATGGCGGTGGGCTTGCCTGCGCCGTGTCCGGCGCGCACGTCGATGCGGATCAGCACGGGCGCCGCACCGGCCTGCGCGTGCTGCATGGCGGCCGCGTACTTGAAGCTGTGCGCGGGGACGACGCGGTCGTCGTGGTCCGCGGTGACGACCATCACCGCCGGATAGCGCGTGCCGGGCGCGGCGTTGTGGTAGGGCGAGTAGGCGCGCAGCGCGCGGTATTCGTCGGCGTTCTTCACCGAGCCGTAGTCGCTCGCCCACGCCCAGCCGATGGTCCAGCTCTCGAAGCGCAGCATGTCCATCACGCCCACGGCCGGAATCGCGGCGCCGAACAGGTCGGGGCGCTGGTTGAGCACGGCACCGACGAGCAAGCCGCCGTTCGAGCCGCCGTTGATCGCGAGGCGATCGGCGCGCGTCCAGCGCTGCGCGACGAGCCACTCGCCCG
>Ga0194120_10011936_pt1 | contig 10309 bp, 6 predicted proteins | sample TA2MahCa65mmetaG_FD_148642 | JGI IMG/M metagenome (GOLD analysis project Ga0194120, IMG submission 148642) | Freshwater microbial communities from Lake Tanganyika, Tanzania - TA2015019 Mahale Deep Cast 65m | ecosystem: Environmental > Aquatic > Freshwater > Lake | place: Tanzania: Lake... | reverse complement strand
GCCAGTTGATCTTGTGATCGACCACTCGGTGATTGTGGATAAATTTGGTTCAGACCAAGCTTTTTCTGAAAATGTTGATCTTGAATATCAGCGCAATGGCGAAAGATATCGTTTTTTAAAATGGGGTCAGTCGGCTTTTGATAATTTTCGAGTTGTGCCGCCTGGCACCGGTATCTGCCATCAAGTGAATTTAGAATTTCTCGCCCAAACTGTCTGGACGCGGGAAGAACATTTTAATGGCGCAACGGTTGATGTCGCTTATCCGGACTCGCTTGTTGGCACAGATTCTCACACCACCATGGTCAATGGATTAGCGGTATTGGGATGGGGCGTTGGCGGGATTGAAGCGGAAGCAGCGATGCTTGGGCAGCCGCTGTCCCTTTTGGCGCCAGAGGTCATCGGGTTTCAACTCAATGGCGCGCCTAAGGAAGGCGTCACGGCGACAGATATTGTGCTGACAGTTACGCAGATGTTGCGAAAGAAAGGCGTTGTTGGAAAATTTGTTGAATTTTATGGACCAGGATTAGCGCATCTCACCTTAGCGGACCGCGCCACGATTGCGAATATGGCGCCCGAATACGGCGCAACCTGCGGCTTCTTTCCGATTGATCAGGAAACATTGGCGTTTTTGCATACTTCAGGCCGTACTGCAGATCGCATCGCTTTAATTGAAGCCTATGCGCAGGCTCAAGGCATGTATCGCGATGAGGCTGCCGCTGCGCCGATTTTCACAGATGTGATTGAGCTTGATCTAGCGGAAGTCTCGCCGTCACTAGCTGGGCCCAAACGCCCAGAAGGGCGCGTTAAGCTTGAGGCGGTCGCAAAAGAATTCGAAAGCGTTTTAGCTTCAGAATATAAAAAATCTGACGGTCTAACGAAGCGACATCAGGTTGAGGGTGAAGCGTTTAATCTTGGTCACGGCGATGTTGTGATTGCTGCAATTACCTCTTGCACGAATACGTCAAACCCAGGCGTCTTAATCGGCGCTGGCCTTTTGGCGCGAAATGCTTTGGCGCGCGGTCTTGACGTAAAACCCTGGGTAAAAACATCGCTTGCCCCAGGAAGCCAGGTTGTTGGACAGTATTTACAAAAATCTGGCCTACAGAAATATCTCGATGCATTAGGGTTTAATCTCGTCGGTTATGGATGCACAACCTGTATTGGCAATTCGGGTCCGTTACCCGCGCCTGTATCAAAGACAATTAATGCGCAGGATATTGTCGCTGTCTCTGTTTTATCCGGTAATCGCAATTTTGAAGGTCGCGTAAATCCTGATGTGCAAGCGAATTATCTGGCCTCGCCGCCGCTTGTTGTCGCTTTTGCTTTGGCGGGGACGATTGCAATTGACTTAACTACGCAGCCTCTGGGCAAGGATGCATCGGGTCAGGATGTTTACTTGCGCGATATTTGGCCAACGAATGCAGAAATTGAAAAATTCATTCAAGAAAATGTAACGCGCGCGTTATTTCGTGACACTTACGCAAATGTGTTTACTGGAGATCAACATTGGCGCAGCGTTGCGGCGCCTAGCGGTGAAACTTATGTCTGGGATGATCACTCAACTTACGTGCGCAATCCGCCCTATTTTGAGAGCCTAACAAAGGCCGTTTCGCCCATTACCGATATTATTGGCGCGCGCATTTTGGCGTTATTTGGCGATAAGATCACAACAGATCATATTTCGCCTGCAGGATCGATTAAGGCGGCCTCTCCAGCAGGAGATTGGTTGATTGAACGAAACGTAACGCCAGCAGATTTTAACCAATACGGCACCCGTCGCGGCAATCATGAAGTTATGATGCGGGGGACATTCGCCAATATCCGGATCAAAAATCATATGATGAAAGACGCCTCTGGCGTCATACCGGAAGGTGGACTGACAAAATATTACCCTGGCGGCGCAACACTGCCGATTTATGATGCGGCGATGCGTTACGCGCAGGATAAGGCGCCATTAGTTATTTTTGCGGGCGCTGAATATGGGAATGGCTCTTCGCGCGATTGGGCGGCGAAAGGCACTGCGTTACTTGGCGTGCGCGCTGTAATCGCGCAAAGTTTTGAGCGTATTCATCGCTCGAATCTTGTGGGCATGGGTATTCTCCCTCTTACTTTCGAAAACGGCGTGTCTTGGGCTTCATTGGGGTTGACTGGGCAGGAAACTGTCGCAATCCGCGGTTTAGGCGGACAATTAAGCCCGCGGCAAATGCTCAAGGCGGATATTGCTTTTTCAGATGGCGCCGTGATTTCTGTGCCGCTCTTATTACGGATCGACACCCTGGATGAGCTTGAATATTTCAGGAATGGCGGCATTTTGCCTTTTGTCCTGCGGCAGCTTGCTTCCTAAGGACACAGCAAAAGCCGTTTCTCATGACGTCACGAAAGCCCCACATTCAAGATTGGGTTGCGCGCTAGTCATTGACTAAAGTTCAGTCTATAAGCTTTTGCGCTGAGACAATAAGAAAAATGTCTACGTAATTTGAAGGAGGAAATAGCAAGATGAATAAATACGCCATCATGACAGCCGCCGCCCTTCTTGTGGCTTCTGTGTCTCCATCATTTGCTACCTGCGATACAAGAAATGAAGATGAGCAAGCTGTCTGTGCTGGAAAGTGCGAGGATGAATATGTCCGTCACAAGCAAGACATGATGGCCGATCATTCCAAGCTGCAAGCAGATCGCAAAGCTTGCGACGAGAAGTGCGGCTGCCCGCAGAACTCTAAAAATCTCTAAAGGCTCCGCGCCGCAGAGATAGGCATCTCACAGGACAGGCAGCGCTTTTGAGCGCGCCTGTCTTTTTTACATGAGGACGATCTAATCGCTTTGCTGCGACGCAGCATGCCGGCGCTCCCCGACTTAAGAAATCGCAGATCTTTGATTTGAGGCGACTTGTAACCAGACGCCTACGCGCTTGATGTGTTGGATGGACTGATCGCGTTTCTTATTCATGCCCGCTGATTGACTTGGGCGCGTTCTTCCGACATCGTCCCCCCCCGCTTGGCGTCTTGCAAGCTGTCGTGGCTAACGCGACGGGAGGGGGGGGGTTCCGCTCCGAGGGAAGTTCGGACGAGGAACGGTCAAGCTTTACGTTAAGAAAAGGAAAGCTCAGAATGAAGAAATTCGCCATTGTCTCGGCCGTTGCGTTGCTCGCCGGCATGATCACCCCGGCGTTCGCGGATTGCGACACACGCAAAGCAGACGAAGACAAGCAGGCTCATGCTGCGTCAAAATGCTACGACGAATATCTCTCCCGCAAGATGAATTACGGCGCTGAAAAGGACGAGCTTCGCGCCAATTTTAAAGCTTGTAACGAGAAGGCCGGCTGCCCGCAGAACACGGACCTGCTGAAGTAAGTTCAGCAGCGTTTCAAGTATTGTTGCACCTTAGGGCGCGCATAATTTGCGCGCCCTAATTTTTTTATTTTTTCACTGTGAATAGACGTTGCCATCCGGACCTTTCCAGCCCTTGGGATCTTCATAGAAACGATATTCTTCATCAAAAGTTACTGTTTCGCCTGGCGCAATATATTGAGGTCCTTTTGGATCGGCGCTGCGCGGGGCGGTAACAAAATGTTTGCTCGACGAACAGCCTTCCTTATAGGCGCCTGAGGCGTCTGGCTTGCAGTCTAAATTTGCGCCTTCAGGAAATTGCACGCGGGCGTTAAAAAAAATCTCATAGCCCTTTTCGCCCGTGGCGTGCATTTCTAATCGCTCATTCATTGTTTGTTTAAATTCTAATATTTTTCCAGCCTTATCGAAGCGCTGTTTAAGAAGATTTTCAAAAATTTGACGCGCATGAGCTTCCGTTGGATCGCAGCTAAACATGCAATAAGCAAAAGCAGAGTTCACGTTAAAAAACGCAAGAAGCACAGCAGGCGCAACAAATTTTAACAATTGGCTTTTCATTTCATTTCCTCACTGGGGCGCAACCAATCCGACCAGGAGGTCAAGCAATTGGCAAACGCGAAGAACTATTATTTAGCGCAGCTTTTAGCGAGAGCTATTTGTCAACGATCTGGGGTTCGTCCAAGTAAGTTTAGCAGTGATTTTAACCGCATCAAATTCAACGCTCTTGAAGCGACGTGCGCGAGGCATCGGATCCAGTTTAACGGCCCTTTGGGATGGTGAAACCGCCCCAGGAATTTTTAATCTGATCAAAGTGTAGAGAGGGATCGTAATAATAGTTGTTGAGACCGAGTGTCTCTGTTGAGAGACGGCCAATGGTTGCGAGAACGCCATAGGAGGCCACAACGCGTTCGCGTTGCGCGAAGATAAGCGCAATGCGCGCATTTAAGAGTTCTTGCTGAGCATTTAATATATCTAATGTCGTACGTTGGCCCGCCTTTGCTTCTTCGCGTACGCCATAGAGCGCGCGTTCTGCTGCGGCTATTTGTGTTTGTGCGGCGCTCATGCGCGTCTTTGATGACTGCAAATTTGCCCAAGTGGTTCGCGTCAGGGCAAGAATTTCAGCCCGCGCGACATCCGCGTCCAGCTTTTTTTTGCCTGCGAGTTCTTTCGCCTGTCTGAGTTGAGAAGACGTGCTGCCTCCATCATAAAGGGGGACATTAAGTCGTCCGCCGATCATGGCGGCAATATTGCGATCATAAATGATGTTCATATTTGTTTGGGTAAAGACATCGGCGACAACAGATAGTTTTGGTAAAAAATCAGCTTCAATCGCCTTAATATCAAAATCAGAAGCATCTGCGTCATGAAGCGCTGCAAGGATCATCGGATGTTCGCTGATAGCGATTTGTTCCGCTTCCTCTCTTGATTTCGGCAATAATTTATCAACTGGCGCAGCGGGAGAAAGTTTTTTTGGCAGCGCGCCAACCGCCTGTTGATAAGCGCCGATACTGGCTTCTAAAATTGCGCGGGCGTTACTTGCTTGCGCTTTACCTGCTGCAAGGCGCGACTCTGCTTGGGCGATGTCAGTTAGCGTTATTTGACCCGCAGAAAACCGTTCATTTGTTTGGCGTAATTGTTCCGTTAATACGGCAACGTTATTTTCTTGAAGTTTGAGCGCGGCAGTGTCACGTAGAACATTCATATAGGATGAAGCTGTATCAAAAAGAATCTTTTGCTCGAGAAGCCTTAATCTTTGTTGTTCAGCAAACACGGCTGTTTCGGCGGCATTCGTAGAATTCAATGCTTTAAAGCCATCAAACACGGGCTGCTCAATTGTAACGCCCGCTGAGCGAGCGATGCTTTGACCTTGTTGCCGGTTCCAAATTGGATAGGCGTTAGGATCATCTGGTTTAGACATATCGTCTTGGCGTTGAATGAAACGATTTTGTTGCGCGCCAAGGTAACTATTGATCGAGACGCGTGGACGCATCCCAGATTTTGCGATCGGTACGCCCTCATCGACAGCGCGAAGATTGGCGCGGCCAGAATTTAAACTCGGGTTATTGCTATAGGCGCGTTGCAGCGCTTCATTGAGCGTCTCCGCAGATGCAAGGGAAGCCTTACCCAACAATAAAGCGACGATGACTAGGGGAAGCGCCCTCATGCACGCTCCCTTGCAGGCGCATAAAGGCGAACCTTATCGCCGAAATAGGTGTAAAGCGCCGGCAGGACAACAAGCGTGAGTAATGTCGCGCTGATGAGACCGCCGATTACGACGGTCGCGATGGGGCGCTGCACTTCCGCTCCAGTGCCTGTTGCTAGCGCCATGGGGACGAAGCCAAGAGAGGCGACGAGCGCGGTCATTGCAACTGGCCGCAAACGCGTCATGGCGCCATCAAAAATCGCTCTGGGTTCCGGTTCGCCTTCCATCATTAATTGATGGATGTAAGTGCGCATCACGAGACCATTAAGTACGGCGACGCCAGACAGAGCAATAAAACCAACAGCAGCAGAAATTGACATTGGCATGCCACGCAGCCAAAGCGCGAGAACGCCGCCCGATAAAGCAAGTGGGACAGCGGTAAAAACGAGTAGGGCGTCTAGGGCAGATCCAAGAGCTGAATAAAGAAGAAGAAAGATCATAAAAAAGCAGATGGGAACGACAATCATCAATCGCGCGCGCGCTGCTTCTAGGTTCTCAAATTGCCCACCCCAGATAATCCAATAGCCTGGCGGCAATCTAACTTTAGCGTCAATTTTAGCGCGCGCGTCATTAACGACGGAGGCAATATCGCGGCCGCGAACATTGGCGCTGACAACAGCGCGACGCTTGCCATTTTCGCGCGAAACCTGATTTTGACCATCTATTGTTGTGAATTTGGCGATTTGTCTGAGCTGAACAGTTGCAATGCGCCCCATAGCGTCGGGGGGTAGAGAAACTGGAATAGCCTCTAATGCTTGAGCGTTTTCACGAAGATTGTCTCCTAACCGCACAATGATTGGAAATCGGCGGTCGCCTTCGAAAATCATGCCCGCTTGTTGACCGCCAATTGCAGCCCCCAGCGCGTCTTGTACAGCGCCGATACTGAGGCCCAGTCGCGCGATAGCGGATTTATCAATTTTTATATCGAGAATCGGCAGGCCAGAGACTTGTTCGACTTTCACATCCGCAGCGCCTGGCGTTGTGCGTAAAATAGAGGCTATTTGATTGGCAGCTTTAAGCATGACATCAAAATCTTCACCAAAGACTTTGACGGCGATATCGCCCTTAACGCCGGCTAACAGTTCGTTAAAGCGTAATTGTATGGGTTGGGTGAATTCATAAGCATTTCCTGGCAATTTTCCAACTGCTGCGCCAATTTGAGCAATCAAGTCATTTTTGGATAGATTAGGATCAGGCCATTCATGCTGAGGTTTTAGCATGATAAACGTATCGGTATTATTAGGCGGCATGGGATCGGTTGCTAATTCCGCTGTGCCAGTTTTGGAAAATACATGTAAAACTTGCGGAAACGTTTCGATGACGTTTTCGATTTCATTTTGCATCGCTTGAGATTGAGTGAGCGACGTGCTGGGAATTCTAATTGCTGTGAGCGCGATATTTTTTTCATCAAGCGTCGGCGTAAATTCTTGCCCAAGACTAAGATAAAGGAGCGCAGAAAAAAGAAATGCGCCGAGCCCAATCGCCATAACTTTTGGCGGATGCGCCATCGCCCAAGTGAGTAAAGGTTCATAGCGCCGTTTAAGGGCGCTGACGATTTTGTTTTCTCCTTCCTCGCCATGTCCTGAGACAAACAAAGCGATCATGGCGGGGAAAAATGTTAAAGAGAGCAGAAATTCAGACAGCAGCGCGATGATGACGGTCATCGCCATAGGATGAAACATTTTGCCCTCTACTCCGGAGAAGGAGAGGATGGGCAGATAGACAAGAATGATGATTGACTGGCCGTAGACAGTCGGTCGACGCATTTCAACAGCGGCGTCAATAACTGTGTTGAGTCGCTCATCAAGGGTTAAAGGGCGATTTAATTTATGTTGGCGCTCAGAAAGTCGACGCAGGCTATTTTCTGCAACAATGATGGCGCCATCGGCGATTAGGCCAAAATCTAATGCGCCAAGGCTCATGAGATTAGCGCTGATCTTGCCTAGATACATGCCAATAGCCAGGCATAACATTGTGACGGGAATAACTGTCGCGGTCACTAAAGCGGCGCGAAAATCCCCCAGCATCAAGAATAGGACAAAAATAACCAGCGCAGCGCCTTCTAAAAGATTTTTAGCGACTGTTTTGATTGTTGCGTCAACCAATAACGCGCGATTGAGAATCGTGCGGACTTCGATGTCCCTGGGCAAGGTTTTGGTGACTTGTTTTATTTTTTTATCTACCGCCGCTGAAACAATGCGGCTATTGGCCCCAATCAGCATAAAACTTGTGCCAATGACCACTTCATCGCCATTCATACTGGCGCTGCCAACGCGTAGTTCCTTACCGATCGCGACAGTGGCAATTTCACCGAGCCGTACGGGGGACCCATTACGGGTTGACACAACAACATTACGGATGTCGTCAATAGACTCGAGGCGTCCACCGGTATGGACAACAAGGCCTTCGCCATTGCGTTCGAGATAACCCGCTCCACGGCTGAGATTGTTTCGATCGATAACGGCGGCAAGATCCCCGAAGGAGAGGCCAAGCGCGGTTAATTTCGCTGGATCTGGCTGCACATGATATTGTTTGACGAAGCCTCCGAGCGAGTCGACGCTAGCCACGCCCGACACGGTGCGCAGTTGCGGACGGATGATCCAATCTTGCACCGTTCGGAGATAGGCTTCTTTCTCCACAAAACTGTGCAGTATGATACCCTCGGGCGTTAGATAATCGCCATTGCGTTGCCAGCCCTGCTCGCCATCTTGGGCAGTCTTTATATCGAATTTCTTATAACGAACCGTCCACATGTAAATTTCAGAAAGACCCGTCGCGATAGGTCCCAGGCGCGTATCTACTTGAGGCGGAAACTCATCTCGCGCTTGCATCAAGCGTTCAGTAACTTGCTGTCGCGCGAAATAAATATCGTAGCTATCGCTAAAAACAGCGGTGACTTGTGCGAAGCCATTGCGCGAGAGCGAGCGCGTATATTCAAGTCCTGGAATGCCGGCGAGTAAATTTTCTATCGGAAACGTAACTTGTTTTTCTATTTCAAATGCAGAGAGGGCAGGCGCGCGGGCATTAATCTGCACCTGATTATTTGTAATATCCGGCACAGCGTCGATTGGCAGGCGCATTAAGGACCACGCTCCAAACATGCCAACAAGCGCGACTAGTAAAATGACTAGCCAGCGTTGATGTACTGAAAAGGAGATGACCCGCTGCATCATGCGTCGCTGCGTTACTCCCCTTGTTGCATTTCATTCTTGCCAGCTTCGGCCTTTAAGACGAAGCTATTGGCAGTAACAATATTTTCACCCAGTTTAAGTCCCTCCTGCACCTCTAGAGTGTTTTCATTACTCGCCCCGATTTCTATTTGACGTTCTTCAAATCCATCCCGCACGCGGACGAAAACCGTTGGTTGATTGTGAATGAGCTGGAGAGCGGTGCGGGGAATTAAAATTTTAACAGCTGTTTGCGTCAGTGCGATTTCTGCGGTGAGCACATTACCGGGATTAAGCGATAAATCTGTATTTTTGAAGGACGCCAGCACGTGACCAGTGCGGGTTTCTGGCGTGATGAGGGAGCTGATCGCGCTGATTACGCCTGAGGCATTGCTCCCATCAGGCAATTTTAGTGTAACAGCCTGGTCTTGGCGAATAAATGCCAGTTCGCCGATTGGGACCGCGAGATCCGCTTCAAGAACTGAGAGATCGGCCAGCACATAGATCTGGCTTTCTGCATTAACGGGTTGGCCAATATTGACTAAACGCTCAATGACACGTCCCGCGATAGGTGCGCGAATGGCCTTTTGCTGAAGACGATTGATTGGTTGTTGTGCGAGATCGGTAATTTCGATTTCTGAGAGATCAAGCGCAGCGAGTTTTTGACGGGCAAGATCAAATTTAACTCTTGCGTTAGCATAGAGCGTTTTCGCGCGTAAAAAGGTTTGTTCTGCGATAATTTTTTTCTCAAAGAGGCCTTTTTCGCGCTGGAATAATTGCTCTTGCAAATCGTGATTGACACTCGCGGCAAGAAATTCACTTTTTGCATCCGCCACTTCGCGTGAGTCAATCAGCGCAATTGTTTCATCGCGTAGGACATCCACCCCGAGGCGCACCCGCATTTCTGCAACGACGCCGGAAACTTTCGCGGCGACGCGCGCGAGATGATCGGGATCTGGTTTTAAGGTGGCAGGCGCCAATAAACGCCTGAGCAAGACGCCAGATTTTACTGGCGCAATTTCAATTTTAGCGACGCGAATTTGCTCCGGGCTAAGCGTGATGAGCGCGTTTGCGGGCGCGGGCGTGTTTTTTTGGTTTGGCAGGCTTTGTGCGCCAGGCCATTTAGTCAAGAGAACTGGCAAAGCGGCGCCAATGATCAGGCTGATCGCGATTGTGAGGACGAGGAAAGCTTTGCGCTGCATTTTTACCTGTAGCAACCCTTTGAGCGTGGCCGCCGAAAGGGGCTTTTATTGCTAGCACTTACGCGTCTTTGGAGCCATCAGAAGCGGCATTGAAAATGGGGATAAAGAGGGGGGCGTTCTTGCGGCTAAGCTCTGAATAAGAAAAAGCCCGGTCGGAGGGACCGGGCTTCATCAGATTGATTTTTAAATCAGATCAGTATTTCGCGACGATTGGCTCGCCAACGAATGGGTTGAAGTGCCAGTTGAGGCCAGCGCGCACAGTGTTGAACTGCGTTGGCGACTGGTGATTGGCGCCAAAGCTGCCCTGTCCTGGCGCGGCGTAAACCGCATAGATCGCTTGATTGGTTGAGCCTAGATCGGTGTAGAGATACTCAACCTTTGCCGACCAGGCTG
>Ga0194120_10011930_pt1 | contig 10312 bp, 7 predicted proteins | sample TA2MahCa65mmetaG_FD_148642 | JGI IMG/M metagenome (GOLD analysis project Ga0194120, IMG submission 148642) | Freshwater microbial communities from Lake Tanganyika, Tanzania - TA2015019 Mahale Deep Cast 65m | ecosystem: Environmental > Aquatic > Freshwater > Lake | place: Tanzania: Lake... | reverse complement strand
TGAGCCGCCTGCTCCGCCCAAGGTGGAAGGCCCGAAGCCCGCTGAGCCGCCTGCCCCGCCCGCCGCACCGTCCAAGGTAGAAGGGACGCCGGAGCTGGCCGCAGACGAGCGGGCAAAGCTCGAGGCGCTGATCGCCGGCATCGAAGCGCAGATCGCCAAGTATCGTAAGGAGGCGCTCACGACTCTGGTTGAAGACATGGTGCACGCCGAGGTGGCGCACATGAACTCGCTTGGCCAGAAGCTTTCCCCGAGCCTTGCCGATCGAGCACGCAAGGCTGCGACTGCCCGCGTTGAGCGTATGGCGGAAATCGTCAAGGCCATCGAGGATATGGTCCAGACAAAGGCGGAGCGCCTGCGCGACGCAGGCAGAGCGCCCGAGCCGATCTCCGCTCGATACAAGGCGGAGGCTCACGCTGAAATCTCCGACAACCTTGCGGTCGTCGAAGCCTTCTCGGGCATGACCCCGGAGCAGCGTCTGTTGCAGTTCTTGCCTCCGCTCGCAGATGTCGACCGGAGCCTGCTCGATGCCGTGGTGCGCATGAGCAAGCACCTCAACAAGTCCTACAGGGCGCGGCTCAAGATCAACGACAAGCCGGCACGCAACACCGACACGAGCACGAGCTCGCAGCGAAGCAGGCAGGCGCGTCGGCTTTCGGCCGTGCAGATGGCCGAGGTGCTTGTGCAGGCCGCCTCGGAAGCCGGAGTGCCCGAAGCCTCTGGCGCTATTTCGCGCATCGTGACGGACACCAACGCGGAGCTCGCATTGCATAACGCGGCTGCGGCCGCTGCGGCTGCTGGCAACAGCGCCTTGCAAGACACGGCGTCTGTGCAGGCCGGCTTCCAAGCTTTCTCGACAGTGATGCCGGGCAACCTTGGACAGACCGGAAACATCTACTACGCGGTGGACGGCCCGAAGGATGCGCAAGCAAAGAAGCTCGACAAGGACGGCAGGCCGATTCCGCAGGGCGTGAAGCTCGGGCCTGTCGGCGATCTTGTTGAGTCGTCGATGCTAATCAACATTGAAGCGGCCGGCGACAACGCTGCGAACCGAAAGCTGGACGGCATGATCGCAGGAGCGGTCCTCGCCTCTAGCGTCCGTAGCGGTAGCGGCAGTGCAACGTCCAAGCAGAAGGCTCTCATTGCTGCGGTCCTAGGTGTCACTGTCGAGCGCGTCGATGCAATTGCCGCTGGCCTTGATTCCATGGGAGCGGCGAACGATGCGGTCATTGACGCCATCGCGATGGAATCAAGGGATGCCAACAACCGACGCTTGATCTCCGACGAGCAGATCGATCGAAACAGGCAGTTGCTTCGTTCTATATCGATCACTCCGGCCAACCTCATCTTCAGCGTCAAGGGCCGAAGCGGAAGCGGTGGAGTGCTGAAGGCGGCTGACATCAAGGTTCTCGAGGCATGGTGGCGGCTGAAGGGGCGCACCCAATCTGTCGAGGCGGCCAAGAAAGCTATGGTCGCAGCTGGCAACACGGCTCAGGTCGACAACGCCGTGGCGACGATTGATGCGATGTGGCAAAGCCGCTTGAGTGCGTTCAAGGCAATCGCATCCGAGCGCGGAACGAACGTCAGGACTCCCGTCGCAACGCTGGCGTCACTGATCGGAGCCAATCTAGGTCTGCCCGGAGGGCAAAGCGCCAGCCTGAGCTCGCCTATCGACGACTCTGGTACGACTCTCGATATCGCTGCGGTGGAGCTGGCAACGAACATCTCCGCCAAGATGATGCCGCCGAAACCTGATGTCACCACCGAAGATGGCGACCTACAGGACGGCGAGACTCCGGACAAACTCGACGGCAGCGCCGAAGACTCTCCGGGCGTTGGAGACAGCAGCGGCAAGACCGAAGAAGAGAAGAACGCCAATCGGCACGAGGCGTATCGCCAGCAGGCAGCGGCATTGTGGGCCGAGATCCGAAACATCTACGCAGATCTCGACGGCGTGCTTGCCACCATCAACCTGCGCGAAGCTCGCTCTGGAGATCCTGCCGCTGTCACGCGGCGGCTCCGCGAGATTCGCAATGCTTACGCTCGCCGCGAGGATGGAACGCTCGAGATTCGAGACACGGCGGTTGCTCAGTTCCTGTTCGATCTGACCGAAAGTGCGACGGTCGACGAGCAGGGACAGCATGAGATGGTCGAGCGCATCTGGTCGGCTACCGTCAAGCTGCACGCAAAGTCTCAGGAGCTGGTGGCGTCCACGGCCGCAGCAAGCTTGCCCGTCGGGGCTTCTGCTGCAATGCGCGACACTGCGTCACAAGGGGTCGACCTGCTGTTCGATCTTCTGGAGTACGAAGGCGGAGTGCGCACCAAGGAGAAGGCAGCCGAGCTGATGAAGCGCGTGGCTGTTCACAATCGCGCTCTGTACTCAAGGGGTGAACGAAAGACTGAGATTGTCGGCGAGGCAGCGGTCATTGAAAACCAAGAGATCTCCGACCTTGAAGGCCAGCTCGCGGTGTTCACCGATCCGGATACTGGCAAGCCGGCGGCTGCTGATGGAGGCACTACGTCAGGTCAGGCTCCGGATATCGAGATCTCGAAGGACGTGCTGCATGAGATGCAGCTGAGCATGTTCATGCGGATGAACCGTCTCCTTGAGACGCACACGCCTCCGAAGGTGCGTGTCGTTGTCCGCAATGCCGACGGAGCGCCACAGATTGGATCAGACGGCAAGCCTTTGACCAAGGAGGTCGACGGCCCCGGCATGGTGTACATGTGGGCTGGCGTTCCGGTCACCGGAGGCGATGTTCGCAGCGCAGCCAAGCGAGTGATCCACGTCTTGGCGGCCGCCTTCAGCTTCTCGACCGGCTTCCACCATCGCGCCCTGAGCGGCCGCATGAACATGCGTAGGGTTGACTCCGGAACCGTCGACAACCCGACGCCTTGGGTCAGCCCGCGCTGGTGGGTCGATCGGCTCAACAGCCGAGAAGCGGAGCGCCTCGGCTACAAGAGCATGAACGATAGCGAGCTCATTTCCGAGCTCGACACCATGATGAAGTCGCCGATCGATCTAACCAATCGACGAGTGGCAGAGAAGTATGTGGCCCTTCGATACGAGCTGGCTCGCCGGTCTTCCGTCCTGAAGGCGTCCGCCAAGCGTGGCGACATCGACAAGCACACGAAGATCGAGGAGATGCTCAAGGGCTCTCCTTCGCATCGGCTTGCAAGCGATACGCTGGTTGAGCGTGCAGCGGCCGGCATCGTCAGCCGCTGGCAGCGGTGGAACATCTTTGCTCGTGGTTCACGTGGCCTCGGAACGAAGGGCGTGCTCGAGAAGAACCGCGCCGTGATGGGCGCAGAGCTCGAGTCGGCTGCCAAGACGCAGCTGATCCTCAACCGGATGCAGCAGCTCATGGCCCAGCTGCGCGAGTGGAACGTCAGCAACACCGATGCTGCCCTGATCGGATCCATGCTCGAGGCTGGAGCAGTGGTGCGCTTCCGGAATGGTGCCGAGCTGGAAACTGCTCTCGGTCGGCCCGATACCGCGAAGTACTACCAGCACATGGTCGAGTGGAACCAGCTGATGGTCGAGCTCGGCAAGGAGATGGTGAGCGTCGGTCTTATCTCGCCCGAACAGTTTGAGATGGAGCTGAACCACCACCTACCGCGCAAGTTTGCCCAGATGGCTGAGACCATCGGTGGCGACAAGATGTTCGTGGTCCCCAACTCGAACTACTCAGGCAGCCCGGTGGCGTCGGCCGAAATGCCGCGCTCTTCTGAAGCTTCCGCCGATGGGATGACGCGCATCTTCGACATTCGGTACGTGATGCCTCTGTCGGTGGCCCGTGTTGCCAAGCGACTCGAGACGTTCCGCGTCCTGCAGCGCATGCGGAAGGAGGGGCTGATCGTCAACAAGAACGAGCTGGATGCGATGGCCCCGCTCGAGCGCGAGCAGTTCACCAAGCTCGCGGAGAAGGGACTGACCCGCAGCCTGAGCGATGGATCGCTGATCCCGACCCTGACCACCGAGGAAGCCAAGGCGAAAGAGGAAGGTCGGCTGTCGGAGTCCGAAGCGCAGGAGATCCTCAAGCGTCGCGGCGCATCGAAGCTTGAGCAGGTTGTGCTTCAGACGTTCATCGATGAAGAGCGCCAAGCCCGTAGCGGCGACGGCAAGGCAACGATGACGGCCGAGATGAAGGAGCTTCTCGACGATCTGGAGGGCGGCTACATCACGTGGCACGCCAGCCGAGAGCTCGCGTTCTTGGTCGAGCGCAACGACCTGCGTGCGGACACCGAGGGCGGCGGCATGCTCGAGGGCGCGTCTCGCGCAGTGCAGCAGTTGACCCTCACTTGGAGGCAGCTGCGCACGGTCCAGAACCCGAAGCACTGGTTCATGCAGTTCACCACCAACTTGGTGACGAACTCGATGACCGGCAAGGTTCCGATGGCCGACATGCTCGAGTCCATCCTGACCGGCGAAGGCACGTATGCCGACGCAGCGTGGCACATCACCGAGTGGCAAGAGGCCAAGCGCAACAACATCCCGAAGAAGCTCTGGTCTGAAGGAGCCAAGCAGTTCGACGAGACGGTGATGTCGATCGGCGGCGCGACGCTCGCGCACATGATCGCCGATCCGGTCAGCGGCATGGACGTGGTCACATCCATGTTCTACGGAGCTGACGGGCAGCCGCTCTTCGTTAGCGCATCCGGCTCGAGCGCCGAGACAGATCTGGGGACGATCGCCGGAGCACTCAACCGCTCTGGACGTGGGTGGTCGAACCTTGCCAAGAAGGTCACGGACCTGTCCACGTCGCCCAACCCGGCGGCGAGGGCCGAGGCAGTTCGCTCGCTCGTCGGGGTGTACAACCTGCACGAGTTGTGGTGGAAGCACGCTGCGGTCATCGAGGCGAAGCGCATGGGCATGGATCACCAGACTGCTATTCGCTGGGCAAGCGAAGGCACTGGTGACTTCAGCGACCGCAACACCACGCTGCTGCGTCTGACCACGCAGTTCCAACTGGCACCAACCCGCCTGCAGCGTCAGGCGTACAAGAAGATCGAGGGCGGTAGCTACCGGCTTCTCGGGAAGCAGCTCGTCACGTTGGGCGCTGCGTCTCCGTTCTGGATGTACCGGGCAGCGATGTTCCCGACGATGGCCAAGCACACCCTGTCGTGGCGTGGCATCACGCACACGGCCGTGGCCCTGCTTGCCATCCGCCTCGTGAGCCAAGCATTCGGCGGCGACGACGAAGACATGCGCGAAGCTGCAGCCGGCAGCGACGTTCTCAAGGGCGTCGACCTGTCGCCCGAGACCCTGAACATCCTGCGCCGTCGACACGGCGATGCTCCGCTGCCGAACTTCGGTGGAGGTTGGAGCCCGTCGGGAACGACTCTCGCAGTGCGGGACTGGGCCGACTACATGCAGGGCTTTGGCCAGAACCTGTTGCACGTAGCCTCGGCTGGAACGATCGGCAAGCATTCGCAGGCCGGTGAGATGCTGACGCTGGCGCGTGGCCCGAGCATGGGCGGCGAGAGCTCGGTGCTCGACTTCAGCGAGTACGTTCCGATGGTCGGTCGCGTCAACGACCTCTCCGCTGGCCTGCAGGGGAACGTCTACGATTCTGCGAACGACTTCATGATGGCGCAGAGCGACGGCCGCATTGGCTTCGGCATGTTCAGCATGGCCGCCACGGCTGGCGTGGTCGATGCGCTCAAGCTGTGGAAGGGAGAGCAGGGCAAGAGCCGTGGGCAGGTGATGGCCGAGGTCGCACTTGGCGTGGCTCAGGAGTTCTCCTCTCCGCTCGGCGGAACAGGCATGTTCGGTCCGGGGTTCAGCCGCGAGATGATGGGCTTGGCCGAGAACACTGCGCTCGGTCAGCGGTCCTTCGGCGAGTGGGCTGCGGGCCTTCCGACCAAGAGAACGAAGTCGACGTTCGGTGAGCTGCTCGAGGCGCAGGCGGCGAAGACGCTGCTGCCGACGCGCCGGATCCCGTCTTCGTCACAGTCTCCGGCCGCCAAGGCTGCGCGTGAAGCCAGCTTGACTGGCGACTCGTACTACGCTGGGCCGGAAAGCAGCGACGACTACACGGCATCGGCTAAGATTCGCGATCGACAGATCGAGCAGGCATGCCTGAACCTGATGTCTCGTGCGTACAAGGAGACCCTAGATCAGGCCACGATCCCGCACTCATGGCGCATCGATGCGTACATGAACATCAACCGAGACCTGATGCAGAACAGTCAGGGTGTGTGGGATGTCGTCGACCGTCCGCAGACCGAGCTTGGCAAGTGGCTCAAGGCAAAGGGCGAGAGCCCGCACGAGCGTCAGCTGTGGGTGGCGGACACGATGACCGCACTGAAGCGCCGGGCCAACATCGACAACCTGATCTCAGGTGCCGACGGACTGGTGTACCGCAAGGATGTCGACCCTGCTCTGCATGACAGGATCCTGAAGGCTGCTTGGCGTGGCCCCGAGAGCAAGTCTCAGCTGCTCCGCATGCTGTGGGAACAGATGAAGACCACGAAGGGGAACGAGGGCGTTCTCTCTCGGCTCTGGGTTGTGTCGGGCTTGGCCGACATGAAGCCTTCTCAGGAAGACCTCGAGGTCTGGAGGCTGAGCCGGTCCTTCGTGTCCGAACACTCCATCGGAACCTACGCGGACATGAACATGTCGTATGGCGACCGTGCTCGCATGATCGGCACTTCGGTGTACGATGTTGCCCCAGAGACGGCCGTTCAATCCCTGCCCATGAAGGGCGCTGGCGCTCAGGCCGCAAGGTTCCTCAAGTCAATCCGATGAAGCTTCTCACTGCGTTCATTGTGGCCACCATGGCGGCGTCGTGCTCGAGCACCGACAACGCTGGGCTTTCCCCGTTCCATGCCGAGATCTCGTTCGCCGGCAATGGCGATGCCCGGTGGGATCCGTTCGAGCGGTTGCTCGTGGGCCACGTGAAGGGCACCGCGTTCGTCGGCGGGCGCGACCACTTCAACGGCACGCCGTGGGCTGCGGTCAACCTGAAGGACGGCAAGCGCCGGGTCATCAACCGTGGCATGGACTTCGACGAGGAGTTCGAGCTGGGCGAACCGATCCCGAGCTGGTGTCGCATCCTGTTCCCCGAAGCCGTGTTCAACGCAGACTCTGGGTGCTGGGTTGCCGTGCTGCAGGGTGGCGACAAGGTTCAGATCCTGAAGGAGCCGAAGCCGTGACGATCGACGAGAAGCTGGACGAGTGCGAGCGCCTGATTGCCGAAGCCAAGTCAGTCGATCCCGCCTCGCTGTTCATGATCATCAAGCTGCTGATCGAAGTATGCCGCGAGATCAGATCGCGCCGATGATCGGCGTGGCCCTGCTGCTCTCTCTGCTTGGCGCTCTGCGGCTGGTGCCGTGTCTGTGTCGCAGGAGTAGAAAGGCCAGAAAGGCCGAGGAGTGTGGGTTTGATCCCACGCCCCCCGGCCACCAACCAACCGGAGACAGCTGACCAAAGCTGCCAACGGACATGCGGATGTTACGCGACCCGGTACTGGATCGCCAGACGGCCGGATTCGCCGGCGCGCTTTCCGCATGCGACGATCAGCTTGCGCCGCAGGAGCTCGATGCGCCGAGCCCGAACACCGTTCCTGCTGATGGGCAGGTCGTTGTTGGCGACGAAGTCCACCAGCTCGTTGTCGGTGAACGCTGTGTCGGGGTGCGCCTTGAAGATGCAGAGCACGAGGTGCTGCTGCCGAGGCAGGTGGTCCTTGACGGACTCGGCTGCTGCCTTGCTGGTTTCAGAGTGAGGCTGGTACGGGGCGGACATCAGAACGGTGCCTCCTCGTCACTGTCGTTGCGCTGATCCCACGGGTCTTCGGCCGGGGTCGGCTTGCCCTCGAGCCAGCCGAGCAGCTGGCTTGCCATGTATGCCTGCTCGGTCATGGACTGACGGTCGAAGGTGTCGCGCTTCTCGTGCGCCCAGCGCAGCCAGCCACGGCGGCGACCGTCGGGCGAGCCCAAGGCGACCCAGCCCCACTGCATGTCCTTGTACTGGCCGTACTTGACCGTGGTCTTGAGATTGAAGGGCGGGGCGGAGTGCGTCGGCAGCGGCACGTCCGGGTCGTCGCCCGGACCACGCTGGCCACCAGAACGCGCAGGAGCCTCCGGCTTGCGCTCTGGCTGAGGCTTGGCCGCCGGAGCCTGCTGGGCAGGCTGGCGCTGCTGCGGCGCAGGCTGGGCAGGCGGCGGGGCCGGCTCGTCGGTCGGCGCACCACCGGTGCCGGTCGAGAAGCTGGTGTCGAACGACCAGCCGCTCGAGCCCTTGCCCTCGGGCGGACGGCCGGAGCCACCCGGCACAGCCCACGGGCACTTCTTGGGCAGGTGGTTGGCGATGTGCTCGGCCCACTTCCAAGCGGGGCGAGGCTGCCCGTCCACGTAGAACTTGGGCAGGTAGTAGAGGTAGCGGCCGATGCCGAACTTGACGGCTACCCGCTTGAGCGCGTCGGACGCGCCACCCTTGGCGGGCTCGACGTGCGTCTCGTCGGCCACGTCCTCGTGCGCCACGCGACTGCCGTCGGACAACTGGAGCTCGAGGGCGCAGGCCCACGTGCGGCGCTCGGTGTGGTCACCGATGCAGCGGAGCAGGTCGCTCCAGTTCTGCGGCCCGACCACGGTGTCGAGCCGGTCCATGATGGCACGGGCTGAGACGTAGGGCAGCATGACCCCAGCGTCGCCCTGCTTGCCAGACTTCTGGAACCGCCACTCCAGTTCGCATGGGTCGAAGGGTGCGTGCAGCAGCTTGAGTTGTTGTTCAGGCGTGAGGTTGGTCATCGTTCTTCTCCGGGTTGTTGGTTCGCTTGCGCATCAGGACGCGCCATTGCGCCATGATGATCGGGGTCACGGACAGGTCCATCATTGCCACAGCTGCGGACGCATCGAGGTGCGTCATCTCGGCACGCTTCGTGAGAAGCATGTCTCTAAGAGTATCGCACATCAAGCCGAGCTTCGTGATCGCCTGCTCTGGATCCTTGTCGATCCCGGCAAGGAAGCGCAGGACGGTCTCTTCGTATTCGCGGCGCATGTCGGTGACATCGCCGGGGCTCATGTCGAACGGGTCTTTCATCGGATCGTCACCATGTAGGAGGGCTTGTCCGCACCAGAGCGCCGCTTGTCGGCGATGTCAATCGCCATGTCGTTGTTGTTGCACCATGCGACGCAGTTGGTCGGACCAGCCGCGCAGTAGTTGCAGTTCCACGGAAGCTTGGCCGTGGCCGCAGTGCTGGCCTGAGCCATGCGAACCGTGTGGTAGATGTGGGTCGGCAGCACAGTGCGAGGCAGCGCACCGTCGAGCGGGGCACCCTGAGCGAGAGCCTCGAGCATGATCTTGAAGCTGACCATCCAGTCGTCGTAGAGACGCTTGGCCTCGTCGATGTTGAGCTCGATGGCGTGCAACTCACAGGTGTCCTTGTTCTCGAACACGAACGTGGCTCGCGTCACGTTCTTCCCATGGTTACGCAGGCCGACAATGTAGCCGTACACCTGAAGCGTGTACTGCAGGCCCGGTCCTTCGCTGTCGAGCTTGTCGAAGCCGAAGCTGTTCTTGGTCTTGAACTCAACGACCTCGCAGTCGTCGTCGTGTCCGTACAGCACGAGGTCGGCGCGGCCACGGACGTACAGCGTGTCGGGCTTGTCGTGCTTGAGCACGAGAGGCAGGTCGATCGCGTCGAACCGCTTGACCATGAGGTCGTAGACGCGCTGTGCCACGCCGGCGGGAAGGTCGATCGGGACGTAGATCTCGACCTCGGATGCCGACTGGACCCAGCCGTGGGAGCGGCTGACCTGATCGGCGAGTCGAGAGCCACGGTCATGCCCGACCTCGAAGATGCGGTAGGTGCGGGCGTTCATCTCTTCGCGGGACGCACCGTTGGCAAGCTGGTACAGCTTGGCAGTGCAGTCGCCGAACGACGAGACACGGATGGGGCAGAGAGACTTGCCGCTGTTGGCGGCAATGTACTGTTGGTCGATCGCTTGAATGATGTGGTTGGTCATGTCAGTTCTCCAGAAGTGTGAGTCCGTAGATGAAGAGCGCAGCCCACGCTGCGATGACGATCACCTTGGTGATGATATCGACGTAGAGGTGGTTGCGCCGTTGCTGTTCGACGATCTGCTGCGACCGCTCCTCCTCTTCGGGAGTGATGCGGTCGTACTCCTCGTCGACCTGTCGATGCTTGAGGTATGACATGGTCTAGTCCTTTCCGTGGTCCTTTCCGTTGATCATCTCGTCGAGCCACCAGAGGAAGCCGATGACGATGGCGAGGACGCAGTAGGCGACGTACCTCACGCATCCTCCTTCGGACACGTCCGAGTGGGCCACTTGCTCTCGGCGACGAGAGCC
>Ga0194120_10011920_pt1 | contig 10320 bp, 11 predicted proteins | sample TA2MahCa65mmetaG_FD_148642 | JGI IMG/M metagenome (GOLD analysis project Ga0194120, IMG submission 148642) | Freshwater microbial communities from Lake Tanganyika, Tanzania - TA2015019 Mahale Deep Cast 65m | ecosystem: Environmental > Aquatic > Freshwater > Lake | place: Tanzania: Lake... | reverse complement strand
CTCAGCGAAGGCGACGTCACCGAAGCGCTGCGTGAGGTCCGCGTGGCGCTGATCGAAGCCGATGTCGCCTTGCCGGTGGTGAAGTCCTTCGTCGACAAGGTGCGCGCCCGCGCCGTCGGCCAGGAAGTCATCCGTTCGGTCACGCCCGGCCAGATGGTGGTCAAGATCGTCCACGACCATCTGGTCGAGACGCTCGGCCCCGAAAGCGCCGAAATCAATCTCAACGCCGCGCCGCCCGTCCCGATCCTGATGGTCGGCCTCCAAGGCTCGGGCAAGACCACGACCACGGCCAAGCTCGGGCTCAAGCTTTTCAAGGAGCGCCGCAAGGTGCTCATGGCCTCGCTCGACATTCATCGCCCGGCCGCGCAGGAGCAGCTCAAGGTCCTGGGCGAACAAGCCGGCGTCGAGACGCTGCCGGTCGTCGCGGGTCAAGGCCCGGTCGAGATCGCCAAGCGCGCCATGAACGCAGCCCGCCTCAGGGGCTTCGACATCGTGCTGCTCGACAGCGCGGGTCGCACGCATATCGACGATGCCTTGATGGACGAGGCCGCCCAGGTCAAGGCGGCGACCAATCCGGCCGAGGTGATCTTGGTCGCCGATGCGCTCACTGGTCAGGACGCGGTCAACGTCGCCAAATCGTTCAAGGAGAAGCTCGGCGTCACCGGCATCGCGCTCACGCGCATGGACGGCGACGGCCGCGGCGGCGCGGCCTTGTCGATGCGCGCCGTCACTGGCTGCCCGATCAAGCTGATCGGCGTCGGCGAAAAGCTCGATGCGCTCGAGACCTTCCATCCCGAGCGCGTCGCCGGCCGCATTCTCGACATGGGCGACATCGTCAGCCTGGTCGAAAAGGCCGCGGAGACGATCGAACGCGAAGAGGCCGAGAAGCTCGCGGCCAAGGTCGCCAAGGGCAAGTTCGATTTCGACGACATGGCCCAGCAGCTTCGCCAAATCCGCAAGATGGGCGGCATGGACGGCATCCTCGGCATGCTGCCGGGCGTCGGCAAGGTCAAGTCGCAGCTCGCCGACGCCAAGATCGACGAGGGCATGCTGCGCCGTCAGGAGGCGATCATCCTCTCCATGACGCCCAAGGAGCGCCGCGATGTGCGCCTGATCGGCGGCTCGCGACGCAAGCGCATCGCCGCCGGCTCCGGCACCTCGGTCCAAGATGTGAACCGACTTCTCAAGCAATTCATGCAGATGTCGGACATGATGAAACAGGTATCGAAACTCGGCGAAAAGGGCTTGCGCCGCCATGGTTTGGCGGGCATTCTCCCGCGCCCCCGATAGGAAGGACCTTAACTAATGCTCATGATCCGCATGGCGCGCTTCGGCTCGAAGAAGCAGCCGCATTACCGCATCGTCGTCATTCCGTCGCGCAATGCGCGCAACGGCACTTATATCGAGAACATCGGCACCTACAATCCGCGCCTGGGCAAGAACGATCCCAAGCGCGTGCAGCTCGACATCGAAAAGGCCAAGGCCTGGATCGCCAAGGGCGCGCAGCCCTCGGATCGCATCGTCGACTTCCTGGCGAAAGCCGGCGTGATGGCCAAGCCCAAGCGCAACAGCGTGCAGAAATCCAAGCCCAAGGCGAAGGCGCAAGAGCGCGCCAAGGCCGCTGCCGACAAGGCCGCGGCGGCGCCCGCTTCGACCTAAGGCCAGGCGCGTGCGGAGGCTGACGCCATGCCGGCCGCCGCGCGCGAAGACCGCGCCCTCTCGGGGGAGGGGCGCGTCGAGGTCGGCCTGATCATCGGCGCCCATGGCATCAGGGGCGCCGTCAAGATTCGCTGCTTTACCGAAGATCCGAAGACGATCGCGACGCTCGGACCCATCGAGGGACCTGACCGGCGCAGCTACGTGCTGAAGATCCTTTCAGCGTCCAAGGGCCAAGCGCTCGCGATGATCGAAGGTGTCAGCGATCGCAACGCCGCCGAAGCGCTCAAGGGCACCAAGCTCTTCGCCGGCAAAAGCCGCCTGCCTCAACCGGGCAAGGGCGAGTTTTTTCAGACCGATCTCATTGGATTGGACGTCGTCGATCCGGCCGGCGCGAACCGCGGCACGGTCAAGGCCGTCCTGAATTATGGCGCGGGCGATGTCCTCGAAATCCAGAGCGCGCCCGGTACCGAGCCCCGCCTCATTCCTTTTGATGATGCCTATGTGACCCAAGTCGACCTGTCGGGAAAGCGCTTGGTGATCGACTTTCCGGTCGAAACCGAAGCCGAGGACGGCCCAAAATGACTTGGCGCGCCACGGTTCTTACTCTGTTCCCCGAGATGTTTCCCGGTCCCCTCGGCTTGAGTCTGGCCGGGAAGGCTCAAAAGGACGGCATTTGGGCCCTCGAAGCCCTAGACATTCGGGACTTTGCGCGCGATAAACACCGCACCGTCGACGATGCCCCTTTCGGCGGCGGTCCCGGATTGGTGATGCGACCGGACGTACTCGCCCGCGCGATCGACGCGGCGACGGGACGCGATGCATCGCCTCGACCGGCGATCTATCTGACGCCACGTGGTCGGCGCTTCGATCAAGCGCGGGCGCGGGCGTTGGCCGAGGGGCCGGGCGTCGTTCTCATTTGCGGACGCTTCGAAGGGGTTGATCAACGCGCGATCGAGGCGCGCGGCGTCGAGGAAATGTCCCTCGGCGATTTCGTCCTGGCGGGCGGCGAGATCGCGGCAATGGCCGTGCTCGACGCGACGCTCAGGCTGCTTCCCGGGGTCGTCGGCGACCCGGCGACGCTGAAGGAAGAGAGTTTCGCCGACGGGCCGTGGCGCTGGCTGCTGGAATATCCGCAGTACACGCGACCGGCCGAGTTCGAAGGACGTGGCGTGCCGGAGGTGCTGACCTCTGGCTACCATGAGAAGATCAAAGCCTGGCGGTTAGCCGAGGCCGAGAGTTTGACCAAGGCGCGGCGCGCGGATCTCTGGTCCGCCTACCTCGCCGAGAAAAAGTAGCAAGAGAAGGTGCCGTCATGAACGTCATGGAACAGTTCGAAAAGTCCGCCGAAGAGGCGCTGGTCAAGGCCAAGCAGGTCCCGGAATTCCGCCCGGGCGACACGCTTCGCGTCGACATCAAGGTCATCGAGGGCGAGCGCGAGCGCCTGCAGAGCTTCGAAGGCGTCTGCATCGCCATGCGCCATCGCGGCGTCAATTCGTCCTTCACGCTCCGCAAGATTTCCTATGGCGAGGGCGTCGAGCGCGTCTTTCCGCTCTATTCGCCCCGTCTCGGCGCGATCGAAGTCCTGCGCCGCGGCGAAGTCCGCCGCGCCAAGCTCTATTACCTCCGCGGCCGCACCGGCAAGAAGGCGCGCATCACCGAGCGCCATGACGGCGAAGGCGCGACGGGCGAGACGGCGGCTCCCGCCCAGGCCTAAACAATGGCTGCGCCGCGCACGCTATTCGACAAGATCTGGGACAGCCATCTGATCGAACGTCAGGCGGACGGCAGTTCCCTGATCTATATCGACCGCCATCTGGTCCATGAGGTGACGAGCCCGCAGGCCTTCGAAGGTCTGCGCGTCGCAGGACGCAAGGTCAGGCGCCCCGATCTCACGCTCGCGGTCGCCGATCACAACGTGCCGACGACGGATCGGAGCAAGGGCATCGACGACGAGGAAAGCCGCATCCAGGTCGAGGCGCTCGAGAAGAACGCCAAGGACTTCGGCGTCGAACATTACGGCATGAACGACATCCGTCAGGGCGTCGTCCATATCATCGGACCGGAACAGGGCTTCACTCTGCCAGGCACGACCATCGTCTGCGGCGATTCCCACACCTCGACCCATGGTGCTTTCGGCGCGCTCGCTTTCGGCATCGGCACCTCCGAGGTCGAGCACGTGCTCGCGACCCAAACGCTGGTCCAGGCGCGTCCGAAGAACATGCGCATGACCGTCGAAGGCATGCTCGGCAAGGGCGTAAGCGCCAAGGACATCGTGCTCGCGATCATCGGCAAGATCGGTACCGCCGGCGGCACCGGCTATGTGATCGAATATGCCGGCAACGCCATCCGCGCGCTCTCGATGGAAGGGCGCATGACGGTCTGCAACATGACCATCGAAGGCGGCGCGCGTGCCGGGCTGATCGCGCCCGACGAGACGACCTACGCCTATCTCAAGGGCCGGCCGATGACGCCGAAAGGCGGAGCCTGGGAACAGGCCCTCGCCTATTGGAAGACGCTGCCGAGCGATGAAGGCGCGGTCTTCGACAAGGAAATCCGGCTCGATGCCGCCCGGATCGCGCCGCATGTCACTTGGGGTACGAGCCCGCAAGACGTCTTGCCGATCGATGGCATCGTGCCAGATCCGAAATCGGTCGCCGATGACGGCGCGCGCGCGGCCATGGAGCGCGCACTCGTCTATATCGGCCTGCAGCCGGGAACCAAGCTGGTCGACGTCAAGATCGACCGGGTCTTCATCGGCTCCTGCACCAATGGCCGGATTGAGGATTTGCGCGCGGCGGCGGACATCGCCAAGGGCCGCAAAGTCGCGGGCCACGTCAATGCCATGGTCGTGCCGGGCTCGGGCCTGGTGAAGCAACAGGCCGAGGCCGAGGGCCTCGATCGGGTCTTCATCGAAGCGGGCTTCGAATGGCGCGAGCCGGGCTGTTCCATGTGTCTCGCCATGAATGCCGACAAGCTCAAGCCGCGCGAGCGCTGCGCCTCGACCTCGAACCGCAATTTCGAAGGCCGTCAGGGTCGCGATGGCAGGACGCATCTTCTGAGCCCGGCCATGGCCGCGGCGGCGGCGATCTCAGGGCGCCTCGCCGATGTTCGGGAGTTCGCGAAGTGAAAAAATTCGATCGCCTGACCGGCGTCGCCGCGCCGCTTGAGATGGTCAATGTCGACACCGACATGATCATCCCCAAGCAGTTCCTGAAAACGATCAAGCGGACCGGCCTGGGCGCCGGATTGTTCGACGAGCTGCGCCGCAATCAGGACGGCAGCGAGAAGCCCGATTTCGTGCTCAACAAGCCGGCCTATCGCAATGCCAAGATCCTGATCGCGGGACGGAATTTCGGCTGCGGCTCATCGCGCGAGCACGCGCCCTGGGCGCTCCAGGATTTCGGCATCACTTGCGTGATCTCGCCGTCCTATGCCGACATCTTTTTCAACAACTGCTTCCAGAACGGCATCCTGCCGATCGTCTTGCCCGAAGCGACGGTCAAGGAACTGCAAGACGACGCCAAGAAGGGCTCGAACGCCGTCTTCAGCGTCGATCTCGAGAAGCAGGAGATCACCCGGCCCGACGGCGGCGTCGTGAAGTTCGACATCGATCCCTTCCGCAAGCAATGCCTGCTCAAGGGTCTCGACAATGTCGGCCTGACGCTCGAAAAGAAATCCGTGATCGCGGCTCACGAGGAAAGGGCCAAGCTGCAGCAACCCTGGCTCGCCGCGCGCGCCTGAAATCCCGACAAGAAGAAGAGACGAACATGGCATCCAACAAAAGCGTATTGGTTCTGCCCGGCGACGGCATCGGTCCCGAAGTCATGCGCGAAACGCGCAAGGTCATGGATTGGTTCGGCAAGCGTCGTGCCGTCCAATTCGACGTTTCCGAAGGCCTGGTCGGCGGCGCCTCGCTCGACGCCGAGGGCACGCCGCTCACGGACGAGACCATGGCGCTCGCGCAGAAGGTCGATGCCGTCTTGTTCGGCGCGGTCGGCGGGCCGAAATGGGACAATCTCGAATTCGCCAAGAAGCCGGAACGGGGCCTCTTGCGGCTTCGCAAGGAGATGGAACTCTTCGCCAATCTTCGACCGGCCGTGTGCTTCGCGCCGCTCGCCGAGGCTTCGACCTTGAAGACCGAAATCGTCTCCGGCCTCGACATCATGATCATCCGCGAGCTTACCGGCGGCACCTATTTCGGCGAGCCGCGCGGCATTACGCGGCTGCCCGACGGTCAGCGCCGGGGCGTCAATACTCAGGTCTACACGACCGACGAGATCCGCCGCGTCGCGCGCGTCGCCTTCGAGCTTGCCCGCAAGCGGAGCAAGAAGGTCTGCTCGGTCGAGAAGGCCAATGTCATGGAATCGGGCGTGCTCTGGCGCGAGGAAGTGACCAAGATCGGCCAGTCGGAATTTCCCGACATCCAACTCAGCCACATGTATGCCGACAACTGCGCCATGCAGCTGATCCGCAATCCCAAGCAGTTCGACGTCATCGTCACCGACAATCTGTTCGGCGACATTCTGTCGGACGAGGCCTCGATGCTCACGGGTTCGCTCGGCATGCTGCCCTCGGCCTCGCTCGGCAAACCCGATGCGACCGGTCGTCGCAAGGCGCTTTATGAGCCGATCCACGGCTCCGCCCCCGACATCGTCGGCAAGGGCATCGCCAATCCGATCGCCATGATGCTGTCCTTCGCCATGATGCTGCGCTACTCCTTCGATCTCGAGAAGGAAGCGAAGCTGGTCGAGGACGCGATTCAGGCTGTGCTCGCCAGCGGCGTTCGCACGCCCGACATCGCGCAGCCCGGCAAGGCCAAAGTCTCGACCTCGACCATGTCGGACATGATCCTGCGCGAGCTCGAAAAGCTCGGCGGCTGACCCGCGAGGCGCTTGAACGCGCCCGCGATCCACGATATTGCTTCTCTTTGTGCGGCGCAGCATCGGGCTGCGCGCGCCACAAAAGAGGAGTGTCATGGGTTATAGGGTCGCGGTGGTTGGCGCCACCGGCAATGTCGGACGAGAGATGCTCAACATCCTCTCCGAACGCGAATTTCCCGCCGATGAAGTGGTCGCGCTGGCGTCGCGCCGCTCGGTCGGCAACGAAGTCACGTTCGGCGACACGACCCTCAAATGCAAGACGCTCGACGATTACGACTTCAAGGGCATCGACATCGCGTTGATGTCGGCGGGTTCCGCCGTCTCCAAGGACTGGTCGCCCAAGATCGCCAAGCAAGGCGCGGTCGTGATCGACAATTCCTCATGCTGGCGCATGGACAAGGACGTGCCGCTGGTCGTGCCGGAAGTGAACGCGAACGCGATCTCTGGCTACACCAAGAAGGGCATCATCGCCAATCCCAATTGTTCGACCGCGCAGATGGTGGTCGCGCTCAAGCCGCTCCACGACTTCGCCAAGATCAAGCGCGTCGTCGTCGCGACCTATCAATCGGTCTCGGGCGCGGGCAAGGAGGGCATGGACGAGCTCTTCGAGCAGACGCGCGCGATCTTCGTCAACGATCCGGTCGAGCCGAAGAAGTTCTCCAAGCAGATCGCCTTCAACCTCATTCCCCACATCGACGTCTTCATGGAAGACGGCTCGACCAAGGAAGAGTGGAAGATGGTCGCCGAGACCCACAAGATCCTCGATCCCGCGATCGAGGTGATCGCGACCTGCGTGCGCGTGCCGGTCTTCGTCGGCCATTCGGAAGCGGTCTATATCGAATGCGAGAAGCCGATCGAGGTCACCGATGCGCGCCGGATCCTCCGCGAGGCGCCGGGCGTCATGGTCGTCGACAAGCGCGAGCCCGGCGGCTACACGACGCCGCTCGAATGCGTCGGCGACTATGCGACTTTCGTCTCGCGCATCCGCAAGGACCCGACGGTCAAGCATGGCCTCGCCATGTGGGTGGTCTCGGACAATCTCCGCAAGGGCGCGGCGCTCAATGCCGTGCAGATCGCGGAAAGCCTGAGCGCGCGCTTCCTCAAGAAGGCCGCCTAGGACTTTTTTCGAGTTTGCTTGGGACGGGCCGCTCTTCCGGGGGCGGCCCGTTTCATTTCAGGGCAAAGCCCATTTCGGATTGTCGATCGCGATTTGATCGACGACGGACGCCTTGAGATGGGCGATCAGCGCGCGGCGCTGCGTGCCCTCGTCGAAAGCGCCGTCGCGAATGAGTTTGGCAAGATCGCTCGCCTTGGCCTTGGGACCGAGGAGCGAGGCGAGGCGCGCAGCCTCCGCCGCCTCGGCCGTCGGTTTGAGAAGCGCTTCGCGCTCGACGATCTTGAGCACATTCTCGGCGACGCGCATGAGATAGAGGTCATGTGCCGAGGGCGCGCCGAAAGCCTCGCGCTCGCGAAAGGCCGTGACGGCGGCAATCAATTCCTCGGCGCTCGGTATTGCTTCCATCTTTCGTTCAGCCCAGCAAATTCATGAGGTCATATTCGGCTTCGCTCGCGCGTCGGCCGATCGCCGCATGTTCGAGCGAGGCTTGCCGTCCCGAGAGGTGACGGTCAGCTTGGATCAAGCACATGACGCCCCATTTGAACGTGCCGAAAATCTGCCAATAGCGCACGCGCGTCGGATCGATCGGGCGCGGATAGGCGGCGACCAATTCCTCGAAGCTTGCGAGACCGCCGGCCTCGCGCTTGGCGCCGAAACGCCATGAGCGGACCAAGAGCCAACCGAGGTCTTCAGCGGGATCGCCGAAATGGGCGAGTTCCCAGTCGAGCGCGGCGATCAGACCATTTGGCCCGATCAGGAGATTGCCGAGGCGAAAATCGCCATGCACCAAGACGGGCGCGATCGCCGCCGGTCGGTGGACCAAGAGCCAACGCATGGCGAGTTCGAAAATCGGTCTGACCGCGCCGAAGCGGTCGAGAATGCCGCGATAGAGCGAAAGCTGCGCCTCGGCATCCATGAGGCTGAGTTTCGGCAAACCCTCGAAGGGCGTCGCATGGATGCGCGCGAGCGCGCCGGCGCAGTCCTCGGCAAAGCGCCGCCTTGCGACGTCGAAAGACGGCTCGCGTTGGATCGTCCGGGGATCGGTCTCGCCGGCGAGGCGCTCCATGACGAAAGCGTGGGGGTCCAGAATCTTGACGATCTTGGGCGCCGGCGCGCCGGCCAGTCTTGCCGCTTCGATCACGCGCGCTTCGGTCTCGCGATCGACCGTGCCTTCGCTGCCCCCTGCCCCTGCCGGATCGCGCCGCAGGATGTAGCCGCGCGTGCCGTCGCCGAAGGCCCAGGTCTCGCGCGAGGCTCCGCCCGACAGACGAACGAGGTTCTCGATGCGCGCGAGCCCGAGCGCGGCCTTCAGTTCCTCTGCCAATCGATCGTTGGCCCAACTCACGATGCGTGCTGGGCGTCCCGGGCGCCGAAATCCCAATCGCCACCCTGGCGATAGACGTCGAGGATACGCCGCCCGACGGTCTGGATATGCACTTCGTCGGGTCCGTCATAGATGCGCGCGAAACGGGCATGACGATACATGCGCTCGAGCGGCGTATCCGCGGTCACGCCCTTGGCGCCATGAACTTGGATCGCGCGATCGATCACCTCATGCACCATCTTGGCGCCGACCACCTTGATCAAGCCGATCTCGACCCGCGCCTCGTCGCCCGCGTCCATCTTGCGTGCGGCATCGAGGGTCAAGAGGCGGCAGGCCTGAATTTCGGCCGCGCTGTCGAAGATCATCTTCTGGACGAGCTGCTTATCGGCGAGCTTGCCGCCGAAAGCCGTGCGTTCGGTCGCGCGCTTGGCCATGAGATCGAAGGCGCGCTGCGCCTGGCCGAGCCAGCGCATGCAATGGAAAATGCGCCCGGGCCCAAGACGCTTCTGGGCGATCTTGAAGCCATGGCCACGCGGGCCAAGAAGATGGTTCTCCGGCACGCGGACATCGTCGAGCAAGACCTCGCAATGCCCGCCCTTCATGCCGAGCACCGGCGTCTCGCGGACGATCTTGTAGCCCGGCGCATCGGTCGGCACGACGATCATGCTGAAAGCCGAATGCGCCGGCACCGATGCATCCTCGGTGCGCGCGAAGACGGTCGTGTAGGCCGCGCGATTGGCCCAAGTGGTGAACCATTTGCGGCCCTTGATCACCCAATGGCCGTTCTCGAGCCTGGCGGCGGTGCGAAGCTGGGTCGGATCGGAGGACGCCACTTCGGGTTCGGTCATGCCGATCGAGGGAAAGACCTCGCCCGCGACCAGCGGCGCCAGATAACGCTCGCGCCAATGCCGATCCGCGTAGAGATGCAGCATGATCGAGTCTTGGAGCGAATGCGTGCCGAAAGCGAGCATGGCGTGCTCCGACCGGCCGATCACTTCGTTGACCAGCACATAGTCCATGAAGGCCATGCCCTGACCGCCGATCTCCTTGGGATGACCGAGCGCCCAGAGGCCGTCGGCCTTGGTCCTATCCATCAATGGCCGCATGCGGCGGAGATAATCCGTCGGCGGCAGATCCTCGAGCTCATGCTCGATCGGATAGATCCGCTCCTCGATAAAGCGACGGACGCGTTCGCGAATGGCGGCGGGCGATTTGTCGGACACGATGCTTCCCCCTGACGACTAGCGAATGCGCGCCGGATCGAAGCGCGCGCTCGGCGCGACGATCTCGTCTTGCGCCTGGACGAGCGCAAGTTCATCGAGCCCGAGATCGCTCGAAGC
>Ga0194120_10011914_pt1 | contig 10322 bp, 8 predicted proteins | sample TA2MahCa65mmetaG_FD_148642 | JGI IMG/M metagenome (GOLD analysis project Ga0194120, IMG submission 148642) | Freshwater microbial communities from Lake Tanganyika, Tanzania - TA2015019 Mahale Deep Cast 65m | ecosystem: Environmental > Aquatic > Freshwater > Lake | place: Tanzania: Lake... | reverse complement strand
CTGAACCAGGAAACCCTGCTGTTCGAGCCCGCCCAGCCCCAGGCCGGGGCACTGCGGGCGGTGCTGGCCTTCCCCAGCACCTACAGCGTGGGCATCACCAGCCTCGGGTTTCAGGTGGTCTGGGCCACCCTGGCCCGCCGCCCCGATGTGGACGTGCGGCGCCTATTCACCGACCAGGGGGATCCCCCCCACGGCGGCCAGCGGGGCCGCGGCCCCGACCTGGATCTGTTTGGCCTCTCCCTGAGCTGGGAGCTGGATGGCCCCATGCTGCTGGAGTTGCTGGAACTGCAGCGCATTCCGCTCTGGGCCGCTGAACGCGGCGACCAGGATCCGATCGTGTTTGGCGGCGGCCCAGTGCTCACCGCCAACCCCGAACCACTGGCCCCCTTCCTGGATGCGGTGCTGCTGGGGGATGGGGAGCTGCTGCTGCCCGCCTTCCTCGATGCCCTGCAGGGGTGCCGCACGGCGCCACGCGCTGAGCGGCTGCGGCGGCTGGCCCAGGTGCCGGGGGTGTACGTGCCGAGCCTCTATGCCCCCCGCTATGGCTCCGATGGCCAGCTGCTGGGCGTTGAACCCACAGAGCCCGACATCCCGGCCACGGTGGCCAAACAGACCTGGCGCGGCAACACCCTCAGCCACTCCACGGTGATCACCCCCGAGGCCGCCTGGCCCTCCATTCACATGGTGGAGGTGGTGCGCAGTTGTCCGGAGCTGTGCCGCTTCTGCCTGGCCAGTTACCTCACCCTGCCGTTCCGCACCCCCAGCCTCGACGACGGCCTGATCCCGGCGGTGGAGGCGGGGCTGGGGGCTACCCAGCGGCTGGGGTTGCTGGGGGCCTCGGTGACCCAGCACCCCCAGTTCGACGCCCTGTTGCAGTGGCTCGACCAGGACCGTTTCGACGGCACCCGTGTCAGCGTGAGTTCGGTGCGGGCCGCCACGGTGACCCCCGAGCTGGGGCGGATCCTGGCCAAGCGGGGCAGCAAATCGCTCACCATCGCCATCGAGAGCGGCAGCGAGCGCATGCGCCAGGTGGTGAACAAGAAGCTCTCCGGCGAAGAGATCTTCGCCGCCGCCCGCTACGCCAAGGAGGGGGGTCTCAGCGGCCTCAAGCTCTACGGCATGGTGGGGCTCCCGAGTGAGCAGGAGGCGGATGTGGAGGCCACCGCCGAGCTGCTGCTGGCCCTGAAAAAAGCCACACCGGGCCTGCGGCTCAGCCTGGGGGTGAGCACCTTCGTACCGAAGGCCCACACCCCCTTCCAGTGGCAGGGGGTGCGCCCGGAGGCGGAGAAGCGGCTCAAGCTGCTGGCCAAACGGCTCAAGCCCAAGGGCATTGAGCTGCGGCCGGAGAGCTACGGCTGGAGCGTGATCCAGGCCCTGTTCTCCCGCAGCGACCGCCGCCTGGCGCCGGTGATCGCGGCCGCCCGCGGCCGCCACGAGAGCCTCGGGGGCTGGAAGCAGGCCTACCGGCAGGTCGGCTCAAGCACGGTCACCCCCCCGTTACCGAGCTGGGAGTCGGTGGTGCACGACGCCTGGAGCGCAGAGCAGGTGCTGCCCTGGGGCCACCTGGAGGGGCCGCTGCCGGTTACGACCCTGCGGCAGCACCACGATCAGGCCCTGAGCTGAGCCGAGCGCGCAGGCCCACCAACAGGATCCAGCCGGCGATGTTCAGGCGGCTGTCGTACATCGGGATGTCGGTGGCGTGCAGGGCCACCAGCACCAGGGTGGCCGCCCACCAGGCCCGCTCAAACAAGCGGTCGTTGGCCATGCCCACCTGGGCCGTGCGCAGCAGCAGCCACAGCACCAGGCCCACGAGCCCCACCGCCACCGGCCAGCCGTGGCTCTGGGCCAGATCCAGGGCAATGGTGTGGGGGTGGTTGATGAAATAGCCCGCCCGCTCCTTGTAGATGGCACCAAACGACTGGGCCCCCCAGCCAAACCAGGGGCGCTGGCTGATCAGCTGCAGGGCCATGGTCCACAGGCTCATGCGGGTGAGGGCCTCAGGGCGGACGCCCTGGGAGTTGAAGTCGTTGAGCCGCCCCCAGACCGACTGGGGCACCAGCTCCCGCAGGGGGGCCTGGAGGACCGCCGGCACCCCCGGCAGCGTCGCCAGCAACACCGGCAGTAAGGCCAGCAGCAACACCGGCAGCAACCAGAGCCAGCGGCCGGGCCCGAGCACCACCGGCAGGCCCAGCACCAGGGCCCCCCAGCCGTTGCGGGAATCGGTGGCCACCAGGGCCGCCACCTGGGCCACCACGATCGCCAGCCCCGCCAGCCACACCAGCCGGGTGTTGCCGCCCTCGCGCCAACGGCGGGCGTGCTGCAACCAGGCCGCCAGGGCCAGCGGCCAGCTCATCGCCAGCCAGGCCGCCGTGACGTTGGCGTACTCAAACAACCCCGACAGCCGGCCCGGGGGATTGCCGCCGGCCTGCACCCACCAGATCACCGCCCCGCCGAACTGCTGGAACGGCCCGCTCCAACCCAGCAGCATCTGCCCCAGGCCGGTCACCAGCACCGGCACCGTGCCGGCCACCAGCCACAGGGCCAGCCGCCGCCGGGCCGCCGGGCCCTCGAGATAGGGCTGGAAACCCCAGAACGCCCAGAAAAACGGCAACCAGTTGGCCAGACCGATCCAGGCCAGCCAACCGCTGGGGGCCTGGACAGCCCCGAGCAGCATCCACAGGGACACCGCCACCAGCATCAGATTGAGTCGGTCCTGCCACCAGGGGGGCCGCCGCTGGCAGCCCTGGATCAACGCCACCAGCAGCAGCAGCCCCGCCAGCAGAGCACTGGCGGGCAGCAGCAGCAGCGCCAGTTGGAAGCAACGCCAGCCCAGAGGGGCCGCCTGCGGCGGCCGCTCCAGGTCGAGCCAGGCCAGCAGACGGCTCATGCGAACACCGCCGTGCGGCCGCGATAGACCATCACCTGCCGTTTGAGGTGCAGACGCACCGCCCGGGCCAGGGCCAGCCGTTCCGTGTCGCGGCCTTTGCGGATCAGATCCTCCACCTCGTCGCGGTGACTCACGGACACGGTGGACTGGGCGATGATCGGGCCCCCATCGAGCTCTTCGGTCACGTAGTGGGCCGTGGCTCCGATCAGCTTCACGCCCCGCTCCCAGGCCCGGTGATAGGGCTGGGCCCCTTTGAACGCCGGCAGGAAGGAGTGGTGGATGTTGATCACCCGGTGGAAGGCATCGGGGGAATCAAAGGCCGCCAGGAAGGCGGGCGTGAGCACCTGCATGTACTTGGCCAGGATCACCAGCTCGATGCCGTGCTCCGCCAGCAGCTCCAGGTGCCGGGCCTCCGCCTGTTCACGGATGTCGGCACGGATCGGCACGTGCACAAAACGGGCACCGAATTCCTCGGCAATGGGAGCCAGGTCGGGGTGGTTGGCGATCACCAGGGGCACCCGCATCGGCAGCTCGCCGGTGCGCACCCGCCAGAGCAGATCCAGCAGGCAGTGATCCTGCTTGCTCACAAAGATCGCCACCGGCGGATGGCAATCCGAGAAGGTGACTCTGAACTCCCCCCCCAGCCGCTCCGCCAGGGAGGCCGCCGCCGGGGCAATCGCCTCCCGCGGCAGGCCAAACCCCTCCAGCTGCCATTCGATGCGGCTCAGGAACAGCCCCGCACCTGGATCGCTGTGGTGATCGGCGTGCACGATGTTGCCGCCGTTGGCGGCCACCCAGCCGGAGAGCTCCCGCACCAACCCCGGTTGATCCGGGCAGATCATCTGCAGGATGGCGGTGGCTGCCGTCATGGAGGGGGGCAAAGACGCCGGAATCCGCATTGTGCCGGCCGGCGGCAACCACCCAACCCCCCAGCCGTTCACAGGAGTTCACCCGGGGGGAAACACCCTGGGTAAAGTCCCGCTACCAGCATTTCCGCCATGGCCGCCCAGCCCCTGTCCGCGCTGTTCGCCCCGCTGTTCACCCAGGCCGCCGGGGCCTTCCGCCGGCTGGGGGCCCTGGCCCTGGCGGTGGTGCTCTGCTTCGGGCTGGCGGCCTGCGACGGCGGCAACCGCAAGGCGGCCAGCCTCAGCGCCGACGACATCGCCGTGATCGAACGCCAGGCCGAAGGCTTCCTGGCCGCCCGCGACCGCCTGCCCGAACTGGCCAGCCTGGTGAATGGGCGGGACTGGACCTTCACCCGCAACCTGATCCACGGCCCCATGCAAGAGGTGGGCCGCGAAATGCTCTACATCAACCAGCGCCTGCTGCCGGCGGAGCGGGCCGAAGCCACCCAGCGGGCCGATGCCCTCAAGGCCGCCCTGGCGGACCTGGATGAGGCCGCCCGCCTGCAGGATTCCAACAATCTGAGCAAGGCCTACATCAAGGTGGCCAGCGGCTTCGGCCTCTACGCCCAGGTGCTGCCCGCCCAGGTGCAGGCCGACCTCAAACAGAGCTGATCGCGCCAAGCGCTGCCACCAGCGCCCGCCCCAGCGTCGGCGTCATCGGCGCCGGCGTGGTGGGCTTGGCGGTGGCCTGGCGGCTGTGCCGTGGGGGCTATCCGGTTGAGCTGATCGCCCCGGAGACCTTCGGGCCCCAGGCGGATCGCAGCGGCAGTGGCGCCGCCCTGGGCCTGCTGATGGCCCAGGTGTACCGGCGCAGCAGTGGCCGCGGCTGGCGGCTGCGGCAGCAATCCCTGGGGCTGTGGCACCGCTGGCGCCAGGAGCTGGCGGAGCGCGGCCACCCCATTCCCTTCCGGCCCGGGCTGCTGCAGCTGGCCGGCAGTGCCGAGGAGCGGGACGCGCAGCGGCGGCTGGTGGAGCAACGCCAGGCCCAGGGACTCCCGCTGCAATGGCTGGAGCCCTCCGACCTGCAGGCCCTGGCCCCGGCACCGCCGGCCGCTGCCCTGGGTGGGGTGTTCTCGCCCCAGGACGGCCAACTCGATCCATTGGCCGCCATGGCCGCCCTGCGGGCCGATGGCCAAGCGGCGGGGCTGCAGGCCTGGCCCGTGGCCGTGGAGCGCATCGACCGCGGCGCCGCAGACGCGGGCGACCGGCGCTGGCTGGTGCACGGCGGCGATGGCGGCCGCCGCCCCTACCGCTGGCTGGTGGTGTGCGCCGGGCTCGGCAGTGGGGCCCTGGTGGAGGCCCTGGGCCACGGGCGGCCCCAGGCGCCGGTGCTGGGCCAGGCCCTGGAGCTGCAACTCCCCCAGGGCTGCGATGCGGGCGCCTGGCCCGGGAGCCTCAGCTGGGGGGGCATCAATCTGGTGCCTCGGCCGGGGGGGCGCCTGTGGCTTGGGGCCACCCTGGAGCCCGGTGATGGGGCGGATTCGGCCCAGCTCGCCAACCTGCAACGGCTGGGGGGGCAAGCGCCGCCATGGCTCCTGGAGGCCACGGTGCTGGAGCAGTGGCAGGGGCTTCGGGCACGGCCCGAGGGGCGACCGGCACCCCTGCTGGAGGCGCTGGAGCCAGGGCTGCTGCTGGCTTCCGGCCATTACCGCAATGGGGTGCTGCTGGCCCCCGCCAGCGCCGCCTGGGCGGCGGAACAGATCGCCCTCGCGGAGGCGCCCTGAGGGCCATTAACCCTGTCCAAATGCAGGTTTAACCTGCGGGAAACCCTGGCGAAGCCCCATGCCGCGCTCCTTCCGCCGCCGCCTGCCCCTGCTGGGGGGCTCCCTTGGTTTGATCGGTGCCCTAGCCCTCGGCGGCTGCGGCCAGCGCAGTGGTGGCGGTGGCAGCAGCAGCCTGCAGGGGGCCGGCGCCACCTTCCCCGCGCCGCTCTATCAGCGCTGGTTCCAGGAGCTGGCGGGCCAGGGCGGCGCACGCGTGAACTACCAATCCGTGGGCAGTGGCGCCGGCGTCCGCCAGTTCGAGAGCGGCACCGTGGATTTCGCCGCCTCCGATAAACCCCTCAGTGCTGAGGAGGCCGCCGCCATCCCCCGCGGCGCCGTGCAGATCCCGATGACCGCCGGCGCCATCGCCGTGGCCTACAACCACCCCGGCTGCAGCCTCAAGCTCACCCAGGCCCAGCTGGTGCAGATCTTTGAGGGCAAGCTGCGCAACTTCAACCAGCTGGGCTGCAGCGACCTGGCCATCAAGGTGGTGTTCCGCTCCGACGGCTCCGGCACCACCTACAACTTCACCAAGTCGCTGGCGGCCTTCAGCCCCAGCTGGAGCAACGGCCCCGGGGTGGCCAAATCGGTGACCTGGCCCACCGGCATTGGCGCCAAGGGCAACGAAGGGGTGGCCGCCAGCCTCCAGCAGGTGAAGGGGGCCATCGGCTACGTGGAGAGCGCCTACGTGCGGGGCGCCCTGCAGGCGGCGGCCCTCCAGAACGCCGGCGGCGGCTATGCCAAACCCACCGTGGCGGAGGCGGCGCAGGCCCTGGCCAGCATCGTCCTAAGCCCCGACCTCACCGGCAGCAACCCCAACCCCCAGGCGGGCTACCCGATCACCACCTTCACCTGGGTGCTGCTCTATCGCAGTGGCAACGGTGCCAAGCTGCCGGCCCTGCAGAAAACCTTCGGCTACACCCTCAGCGATGCGGCCCAGGCCGGAGCCCCGGCCCTCGGCTACATCAGCCTGCCGGCGGCGGTGCTGCAAAAGGCCCGGGCGGCCCTGGCCCAGGTGGGTCCCTGAGCGCGGCAATCCCCAGACCACAGGCACAAAAAAGCCCCCCTGACGGGGGGCGGGCTAAGGCCCTGGGGCCTCACTTGCTCTCAGTGAATTCGGCGTCGATCACATCGTCGCCGGCGGCGCTGGCGTCGGCACCGCTGCCGTTGGCGCCGGGAGCTGCCCCTTCGGCACCGGCGGCCTGCTGGTACACGGCGGCACCGGCGGCATAGAGGGCCTGCTGCAGGGTCTCGAGCTCGGACTTCATGGTGTCGAAGTCCTCCTTCTCGATCGCCTCCTTGAGCTTGGCGGAGGAGGCCTCCACCTTGGCTTTGTCCTCAGCGCCCACCTTGTCGCCCAGCTCACCCAGCTGCTTCTCGGCCTGGTACACCAGGGTTTCGGCCTGGTTCTTGAGGTCGATGCGCTCGCGCTTCTCCTTGTCGGCGGCGGCGTTGGTCTCGGCATCCTTCACCATCTTCTCCACCTCGTTTTCACTGAGGGTGGAGGCACCGGTGATCGAGATGCTCTGCTCTTTGCCGCTGCCCTTGTCCTTGGCGGTCACGCTCAGGATGCCGTTGGCATCGATGTCGAAGGTCACTTCGATCTGAGGCACGCCACGGGGGGCCGGGGGGATGCCGTCGAGGCGGAAGGTGCCCAGCGACTTGTTGTCGCTGGCCATCTCACGCTCACCCTGCAGCACGTGGATCTCCACGTTGGTCTGCCCATCCACCGCCGTGGAATACACCTCGGTTTTCTTGGTGGGGATGGTGGTGTTGCGGGTGATCATCTTGGTCATCACGCCACCGAGGGTCTCCACGCCCAGGGAGAGCGGGGTCACATCCAGCAGCAGGATGTCCTTCACCTCACCGGCCAGCACACCGCCTTGGATGGCGGCACCCACGGCCACCACCTCATCGGGGTTCACGGTCTGGTTGGGGTCCTTGCCGGTGATGCGCTTCACCAGCTCGAGCACCGCCGGGATGCGGGTGGAACCACCCACCATCACGATCTCGTCGAGCTCGGAGGAGGAGAGCTTGGCGTCCTTGAGGGCCTGCTCCACCGGCACGCGGCAGCGGTCGATCAGCTTGCTGGCCAGCTCCTCGAACTTGGCGCGGGTGAGGGTGAGATCGAGGTGCTTGGGGCCCTCCGGGGTCGCCGTGATGAACGGCAGGTTGATCTCGCTCTGGGTGGCGCTGGACAGCTCGATCTTGGCCTTCTCCGCCGCCTCGGTGAGGCGCTGCAGGGCCTGCTTGTCGCTGCGCAGATCGATGCCTTCGTTGGCCTTGAAGGTGTCGGCCAGGTAATCGACGATCACCTTGTCGAAGTCGTCGCCGCCCAGGTGGGTGTCACCGGAGGTGGAGAGCACTTCAAACACACCGTCGCCCACCTCGAGCACGGACACGTCGAAGGTGCCGCCCCCCAGGTCGAACACCAGGATGCGTTCGTTGCTCTTCTTGTCGAGGCCGTAGGCCAGGGCCGCCGCGGTGGGCTCGTTGATGATGCGCAGCACCTCGAGGCCGGCGATCTTGCCGGCGTCCTTGGTGGCCTGGCGCTGGGAATCGTTGAAGTAGGCGGGCACGGTGATCACCGCCTGGGTGACCGACTCACCGAGGTACTTGCCGGCGTCTTCCGCCAGCTTGCGCAGCACCTGGGCGCTCACCTCCTCAGGGGCGAACTGCTTGTTGAGCACCGGGCACTTCACCTTGACGTTGGAGCCGGCCTTCTCCACGCCGTAGCTCACCTCCTTCGACTCCTCGTTCACCTCGTCGACCCGACGGCCGATGAAGCGCTTCACCGAATAGAAGGTGTTTTCGGGGTTCATCACCGCCTGGCGCTTGGCGATCTGCCCCACCAGCTGATCCTGGTTTTTGGTGTAGGCCACCACAGAGGGCGTGGTGCGGAAGCCCTCGGCATTGGCGATCACGGTGGGCTTGCCGCCCTCCATCACCGCCACGCAGCTGTTGGTGGTGCCAAGGTCGATACCGACAACCTTGCCCATGGATGTCCTCTGAACTGCAGGCATCCTCAACAGCCGGCCCGGGATGGGGCTAGGTGTGGTTGCCGAACCGTTCCCGGTCCAACCGGCGCAGCACCGTGAGCCAGCAGCCCCCCATCAGCGGCACCACCGCCCTCGTGGGCGTGCTGGGTGACCCCGTGCACCACTCGCTCTCCCCGGTGATGCAGAACGCGGCCCTGCGGGCCATGGGGCTCGACTGGGTGTTCCTGGCCCTGCCGGCGCCCGCCGGGGAGCTCGCCACCGTGGTGCGGGCCCTGGAGGCGCTGGAGTGCCGCGGCCTCAACGTCACCATCCCCCACAAACACAACGTCGCGGCCCTCTGCCGGGAGCTCAGCCCCCTGGCCCAGCGGCTCGGGGCGGTGAATGTGCTGGTGCCCCTGGAGGGGGGCGGCTGGCACGGCACCAACACCGACGTGGAGGGCTTCTGCGCACCCCTGCAGCGGGATGGGCGTCCCTGGGGCGGCGAACGGGCGGTGGTGCTGGGCTGCGGCGGGAGCGCCCGGGCCGTGGTGGCGGGTCTGGTGGAACTGGGCTGCGCTCAAATCACCCTGGCGGGGCGCCGGCCGGAGGCCCTGGCCGCCTTCCAGGCGGACGTGGGGGCCTGGGCACCGCAATTGCAAATCCTCCCCTGGGGTGACGGTCTGGATCAGGCCCTGGCACAGGCCCAGCTGGTGGTGAACACCACCCCGGTGGGCATGGCCTCCGCCAGCGATCCCAGCGCCGCCCAGGGCTGCCCCCTCAGCCCGGCGCAGCTCAACGCCCTGCGGCCCAACACCTGGGTGTACGACATCATCTACACCCCACGGCCCACAGAGCTGCTGCGCCAGGCGGCCCAGCGCGGCTGCCGCAGTTTCGATGGCCTCGAGATGCTGGTGGAGCAGGGGGCCGCCGCCCTGCGCCTCTGGAGTGGCCAGGCCGCCGTGCCGGTGGAGGTGATGCGCCAGGCACTGCTGGAGCGGCTGCCATAGCCTCTCGCCAACCCCCCGGCGCGCCGCCATGGCCGACATTCCCCTCTGGCAACGGCCCCTGGCTGTGCTCGCCTACCTGCTGCCCTGGAGCGCCGCCCTGCCCTTCGGCACATCCCTCGACAACCTCTTCCCAGCGCTGCAGTGGCTGGTGCTGCCGGCCCTGCCGGTGCTGATGCTGGAACGGGGCGTGCCCTTCGGCGGCTTCCTGCTGTTCCTGGTGCTGTTCCTGGCGGTGGTGCGCAACCCCCGGGTGCCCTACTTCCTGCGCTTCAACGTGCTGCAGGCGATCCTGCTGGACATCGTGCTGGTGGTGCTGTCGCTGGCGTTCCAGCTGCTGCGGATCGGCAGTCTCGGCTTCGCCGGCCGCACCCTGGCCAACACCGTGTTTCTGGGGGTGCTGGTGCTGCTGCTGTTCGCCCTGGTGCAGTGCCTGCGGGGCAAGGAGGCCGACATCCCCACCCTCTCGGAAGCGGTGCGCATGCAGCTGTAGGGTGGACGATCCGTCGCTGGTGCACAGGGTTTAGCCCCAAGCCGCCAGCCACCGTTCCCTATCGGCGTCCACAGCGGATCGCGCAAGCCATGTCGCAGCCCTACTACGAAACGATGTACATCCTTCGTCCGGACATCCCGGAGGAAGAGGTGGAGACCCATGTCACCAAGTACCGCGACCTGGTGACCGAAGCCGGCGCTGAGGTGCTCGATTGCCAGATGCGCGGCAAGCGCCGCCTGGCCTATCCGATCGCCAAGCACAAGGAAGGCATCTACGTGCAGCTGGCCCACAA
>Ga0194120_10011910_pt1 | contig 10324 bp, 7 predicted proteins | sample TA2MahCa65mmetaG_FD_148642 | JGI IMG/M metagenome (GOLD analysis project Ga0194120, IMG submission 148642) | Freshwater microbial communities from Lake Tanganyika, Tanzania - TA2015019 Mahale Deep Cast 65m | ecosystem: Environmental > Aquatic > Freshwater > Lake | place: Tanzania: Lake... | reverse complement strand
ATTACCTAATTATACTTCTCTGGTTCTAGATAAAGGTTGTTTTTTAGATTATAGTTGGAATAATAATGATAAGTATTGCTATTGTCAAATCTATTTACTTTATAATGAAGTTGTATAATTTATATAGGTAAAGTTAGTAATTATATTCAATGAAGAGGTACATACTTTTTGTAATTGCATTTACGCTTCTTTTAGCCGCTTTCACATTTTATCTTTTTAACACTAAAGTATTGTTGCAACCTGCTCCTCAAATAGATTTTAGCGAGAGTCTTGCTCCTGTTGGAGCAACCATAGGAGGAGTTAGCGGGGTAATATTTAATGGAGATGATTATATTTTTTATCATGCTCCTGATGGCTCATCACCCGCAGATACAGTTTATTCTATCTCTACAATAGATAGTGACGTCCAAAAAGGACTCATAAAGATATCTGACTTAATTTCTGGAATTTACCCTGTTAGTCAGGGAGGTACATATTATAGAAATACTGAAGGGGTTGTCTTAACCCCTTTGCAACTTTCACAACAAGCAAATGTTGTTTTTACGCATCAACTTTTACCTAATGATATTGTCAGATTAAATTATATTGAAACATTGAATGGGGTAACCACTGAGAAAAATTTTGATTTCCAGATTAGTGGAAAGACAATGATAATAAAAACTGAAGCAGTTAATCCAAGTTCTAACTATTTGAATAATTATGCAGGATTTGACTTAGGAAAAATTGGTAATGTTAACTCTGCCAGAGAAGTCAAGATTCCTTACATGAAGACCACAACTGTTTCTATTGTCAATAATAACCATTTTATTTCAAATTACCTCGATCTTATATTATCAGGGTCTAATGCAGAGCCTACTCAGAACTGGCCATTATTATCAGGCACGACTTTTACTAATTCATATTCTTCTAATTATATCCCTGGCCAAAACAATGTTTATCCTTCTTTAGAAGAAACAGCGTACATTACTGTAAGCGACGATATTAAAGACACTTTCATGAATATTAACAGACAGAAATCTCGATACCGAGATGATTTGAACCACAGGGTGGTTTTTGAGCTTAATGTCTTGACACATCAAAGATTTTTTGACAACTCTTATCCTGGCGGAAGATTTTACCCCAACGCTAAATTCATGATCGATAAACTTGGAGAATATGGCTTAAGAGATTTGTTTTTTGTAATACATAGTTCTATTGCCACTACTCCTACAGGGGTTTCTTATCCTATAGTATGCCCTACTTCTCCTTGGTACGGCTCCCAACAAGATTTTATCTCTTTAAAGAATGCTGCCCTTTCATATGGATTCTTATTCGCACCTGTCCATGATGATAAAATTGATATGTTTCAAAGCTCCCCTTCATGGAACAACTATTGCGACCCTGTTACTAGAGACCCTATAAATCCTGAGTCTCCTGGTTTCCCTATTGCCCTTGATCCTGAAGGAAAATGTGCCTTAAGTGGGTGGTATTACCCTGAATTTTCTGGAAACTACTTTTACAGGATTGCTATGGATAAAATGATTAACTTAGTGGAGGAAGATTTAGAAATCTGCTTGGAAAACTACATTGATGGAAATGCCCATTACCTAGATGTTTCTGCAAAAGTACCTACAACTGAGCTCATTGATTATTCTCAATATAATCCTGACTCAAGAACAATTGGCATGGCAATTAGAGAGAATATAGAATTTAATAATGCAGTAAGAGATGCCATTGGAGGACCATTGACTGCTGAAGGTGGAGAACATGACAGGAGGACGATAGATCGGTTCTTATCTGGAAACGTTGAATCTTTTAATGCAGAAATATTTGAGAGAGAAGATGCCCCTGTTACTCCAGACTTTGAATTGATTTTAGTAAAACCATTAAGCGCGAATAAGGGAATGGGCTCAATTGACAGATGGGTAAGACAACCTCCTGGAAACTATAACTGGGCCCAGCCAGTGGTTTTCTCGGATTTTGTTGCCCAAAAATCTGATAAATATAGGGCGACCACTATGGCTTTTGGACACACAGGATTTGTAGATGATTTATTTATGTGGAATACTGAAAGCGAGGTGACTATTAATGAATACCTGAATTACATGGTAAAAGAATATTATATATTTTCCGAGTTACAAAAATTATATCTTGGAAGCGATATTGTTTCAACACTTTATGATAAAGATAATCAGCTTAGACCATTAGGTGAAACACTTAAGACTTTTAATTCTCAAACAGAACAAAATAACTATTTCAGAGATAATGTTAAATTGAAGAATACTTATGCTAATGGGTTAGAGGTTTATATTAACCGAGACATATCTTCTTCACCTTGGCAAATAAATATTCTAGGTATTGATTACTACTTGCCTTCTAACGGTTGGTTTGCTTACCATCCAAATACAGAATTATTAGTTTATTCAGGACTTGTTGACCCTAATGGAAATCCTTCTGCTAGTGGACATAGAGTTGATTATGTAAAAACTAATGATTATATTATGGTAAATGGAAGAGGAGTACAAACTAATTTCTGGCAGGATTATTTCGGAGGTTTGATAACTTCTACATACATGACTGTGATAAAACCAAATGGATGGAAACTGTCTGAGAATTCTTCTGGAGGGTTTTCAGTTACAACTATTCCTGTTTCAATTAATCAATTAAATCCGAATTCTTTTGTTACAACTTCGAATCCTCCGTGGATTACCGTAAGCAGAGCAGTTGGAAGCACATTTTTATCTCAGACCTTTGGAATTCAAATAAAAGATTCCTCTAATCCAAATTGGCCCACAAACCCACCATTTTATTGTTTTTATGGCCCTTCTATTGGAAGTGGTGGTGATGGAATATGTGAATATGTTGACTCAAATACTGTGAGATTTAAGACTCAAAATAATCCAATAGTAAATAGCTATGATGTTAGATATGTTGATTTGACAGATATTAACAATCCTTTAATTTCTACTAATTATGTTACATTGAATGTTACTCAGGCTATATGCGGAGATGGAGCTTGCAATGGTGTTGAAACGTGTAATACTTGTCAAAATGATTGTGGTCCTTGTGGTGGGACTCCTGGAGGGAATTCAGGTAGTGGAAGTGGATCTGGTTCTGGAAGCGGAACTGAAGGACCTACTACTAAACCTCAATGTTCTGATGGAAAAGACAATGATGGTGATGGCTTGATTGACTATCCTCTTGATTTGGGATGCACGAGCAAAAATGGAAATAGCGAAGTTGACACTGTGATAATACCTAATAAGACTGCATCAAGAGATGATAAAGATATCTTGCCTGACGAAAAGGATGGCGAAACAAAAGAGGAAACTGAAATAAGAGTTGTGTTTTGGGTAGTGATTGTCATACTTATCTCTGGAATAGCTGCGGCAACTATATTAGTAATAAGATTATTGAATGCCCGCAAGAGGTTTGGACAGTTATCTCTAATTGCTAAGCAGAATGTTGTGACATCCTCCTCGCTAAACAACTCCTACTTCAAGTAAGAGCTTTTCAAAATTTAAGATTAGTTGTGCCTTTGTTTTTCCATATCAAAAAATGAACCTCCCCACAGCAAGCTCGAGGGGTATAACTGATTAATCAATGCACCATTAAACACTAAAGATTTCAAAATGTAAATTTTGAACGGGTGTGGTTTGTGTGAAAAACTGTCGACATCAATTCCCCTTACCGCTGAAATGGTACTGGTGCGTGCGTTGCAGTTCTAAAACTATCTATCCAGGACAATCCTGACATCTACAGCTGTTCCTGTTTTATTGTTTAATATATAAGGGTTTATATCGAGTTCTTCTATTTCTTTATTCTTTTGAGGTATCTTTGATATTGCTACTAAATCTTCTTTTAATTTATCAGTGTTTAGTCTTATATTTCTGAAGCCTTCAAAGAGTTTCTTTGATTTTAATTCATCGAGCATTGATTGAGTTTCTTCTTTTGTTATTGGACACTTTCTAATGGATACATCTTGCAATAATTCTGTAAATATACCTCCTAGTCCAAATAAAATTACATGATTAAAAGTAGGGTCTTTCTTCAGGCCTATTATTAATTGCTGTCCCCCTACAAATTCTTGCACAAGAATCCCTTTTAGTTTTAGTTTATGGTTTTTTGCTTTAGATATTAATTCATTAAATGCTGATTCTATTTCTTCATGCCTGTGAACTATTGACACCCCTCCAAGCTCTGTTTTGTGAATTACATCGGGAGAAAGAATTTTCATAACTAAAGGTGCTTTTATCTTTAGGTCTTTTAATGAAGAAATAACTTGAGTTTCGGGAACACTAACATATTTGCTAATAATGTCTTGAGACTTTTGAGCATCGAGAACCTCTGTTTTCATGACAAGATTAAGTTTTCTTATGTTAAATAGGTTTTGATGGTTAAAATTTAAATAGCTAATAATTATTTTCTTAGTATGGGGTTAATGATGTTTTATGGTACTGAGTGTACTCACTGTCATGAAATGATGCCTCTTGTTCATAAACTTGAAAAGGAATTGAAAGTAAAAGTAGAAATGATTGAGACATGGCATAACGCAGCTAATGCCCAGAAACTGCAGGCTTGCGATAAAGGCAGATGTGGAGGAGTCCCTTTCTTTTACAATGATAAAACTGACAAATTTATCTGTGGTGCGGCTGAATATGAAGACTTGAAGAAGTGGGCGAAGGGCTAATTTTATATACTTCTTTTAGTAAACTTGTTTAGGTGATGAAATGGAAAAAACTTTAGCTAGTTTTGATATAAAATACTTGCAGATACTTGATGAAAATGGTGTTTGTGATGAGAAAAGTAAACCTAAAATTTCGGATGATGTTTTGAAGGAAATGTATAGATTCCTGATTTTAACTAAGACTTTCGACGATAAGGCTCTAAAATTACAAAGACAAGGAAGAATGGGAACTTATGCTCCTATGAGGGGACAGGAAGCATGTCAAATAGGCTCGGCATTTGCTCTTCAAAAAAATGATTGGGTTTTTCCTGCTTTTAGAGAGAATGGAGTTTACATGATTAAAGGTGTTTCTCCTGAAATGCTCTACAGATATTGGATGGGAGATGAAAGAGGAATGCAGATTCCTAAAGGGATTAACATCTTGCCTGTTTCAATTACTGTTGGTGCTCATTTACCTCATGCTACTGGAGCTGGAATGGCTTTTAATTATTTAAATGAGAAAAATGTTGCGGTTTGTTATTTTGGAGATGGAGCAACTTCAGAGGGAGATTTCCATGCAGCTTTAAACTTTGCCGGAGTTTTCAAAGCGCCTTGTGTATTTATTTGTCAGAATAACCAATGGGCTATTTCAGTCCCTGTTAAGGAACAGACTGCTTCTCAGACAATTGCACAGAAAGCAATTGCATATGGAATTCATGGAATACAGGTAGATGGTAATGATGTATTTGCAGTTTACAAGGCCACAAGCGAGGCTTTGGAAAGAGCTAGAAGTGGTAAAGGTGCTACTTTAATTGAGTGTTTTACTTACCGTCTTGCAGACCATACTACAAGTGATGATGCTAAAAAATATAGGGATGAAAATGAAATTGCAGAATGGGTCAAGAAAGATCCGATAACAAGATTTGAGAAATATCTTGTTGATAAGAGGGTGATTAATCCAGTGATTATTGGAAAAGTCAAGTCAGAGGCAGAACAGCAGATTGAGAAGGCTGTCAAGCTGGCTGAGAGCGCTAAACCCCAACCACCCACTGATATGTTTGATTATTTATATGAATCAATAACCGAAGAGATGAAAGAACAGAGAGAACAAGCTTCAAGAGAGAATAAAATTATTACCAAGACTACATCTGGTGAGAATAGTGCGAAGAATGCCGGTGTTGTCGGTGAATTGGAGGAAGCTTGAACTTGGAAGGAAAGATAGCAAATTGGGTGGAACTTGGGACAATGCCCTTAATAGAAGCTAGGAAATTACAAGATAAACTTGTTGAGCTTAGGGCACAAGGTTTGATAGTTGATACAATACTTTCTGTCCAACATCCCTTAACAGTTAGCTTTGGCAACGATGGAGAAAATAATGCTTTTAGCCAAGAACTATTGGCAAAGGTCCTGGAAGAATATGGCTCTTCTCATTCAAGTTTTGTAGAAAGATATCTAACTACTAAGGAGGTTCCTATGATTACCAGCAAAAGAAGCGGGGGTGCTACTGTTTTCGCTCCCGGCCAATATGTATTTTATCCAATTGTAGATCACACCCAAGTAACTGATTCCCATAAATTAGATATTAAGGCCTATAAATCAAAAATTTATGCAGTTATGTTTGATGCTTTGAGAGATTTAGGGGTAAATGGGATAAATACAGGCAGCGCCGAATCATTTAAAACAAGACAAGAGAGAAGAGATGTCTGGGTAAATAGAGAGGGAGCAACTTACAAAATGGGTTCAAAGGGCGTAGCGCTTCATAGAAATATTGCTTATGATGGATTTGTATTACATATTGATAAAGCAGGTATAGCCCACAATTGGATGGTTAATCAATGTGGATATAAGCCTCATGAAGTTAGGCTTTGGAGTGTTGAACAAGAGTTAGGTAAAAGACCTTCTCCAGAAGAAGTTTATGCTTCTGTTCAAAGAGCAATTGCAAAAAACTTCGGATATGGTTCATTCAGAATGGTTAATTATCCTAGGGAAATTTTGGAGGCTTCAGCATGACAATAAAAAACATGGTTGAAGCGCTTAATGATGCTCTTCGGCTTGAGATGAAGAGAGATAAGAATATTGTAATTATTGGAGAGGATGTTGGAGAAGATGGAGGGGTCTTTAGAGTTACTGACGGACTTGCTAAAGAATATGGAAATAAAAGAGTAATAGATTCTCCTCTTGCTGAAAGTGGTATTGTGGGGACTGGAATTGGAATGTCTTTAGTCGGATTAAAACCAGTATGTGAAATTCAATTTGAAGGATTTATTTTTCCTGCAATTGACCAACTTGTTTCTCATGCTTCTAGAATGAGGAATAGGTCTAGGGGAAGATTTACTACTCCTATTTTGATAAGGTGCCCTATTGGAGGAGGAATTAAAGCTCTTGAGCATCATTCAGATTCTCCAGAAACTTATTTAGTTCATACTCCTGGAATAAAGGTTGTTATTCCTTCAGGGCCTTATGAAGCTAAAGGTTTACTTATTTCTGCGTTGCGAGAAAAAGACCCTGTTGTATTCTTTGAGCCTAAGAAAATTTATCGTGCAATAAAAGAAGAAGTGCCTGGGGAGGCTTATGCTATTCCTCTAGGTAAGGCAAATGTGATTAAGGAAGGTAAGGATGTTACTTTGATTGCATATGGGGCATGGGTGAAGACCGCGAAGGAAGCTATTGAAAAATTGAAAAGTATAGATGTTGAGTTAATTGATTTGAGGACTATTTCTCCCTTAGATACTGAAACTATAATTAATTCTGTTAAGAAGACTGGAAAGTGCGTTATTGTTCAAGAGGCTCCTAAGACTTTAGGATTGGCTTCTGAGATAATTGCTAGAATAAATGAGAGGGCTCTTTATAGTTTGGAAGCGCCTGTTGAGAGAGTTTGTGGTTTTGATACAATTGTTCCATTGCGCTTGCATGAGGATTATTATTTGCCTTCTGCTGAAAAGATAATTTCTGCGATTGAAAGAGTTATGAAGAATGCTAGGGGTGCAAGTTGATTGAGTTTAGACTTCCAGATATTGGAGAAGGAATCGCTGAAGCTGAAATAGTCGAATGGCTAGTTTCTGAAGGTGCGAGTGTTAAGGCAGATCAAGTTATTCTAAAGATTGAAACTGATAAGGCTGTTGCTGATATACCTAGTCCTGTTTCTGGAACTGTTTTGAAGATTAATTATGCTAAAGGAGATACTGTAAATGTTGGTGCTGTTTTATGCGTTATTGGTTCAAGTGAAGAGAAAGTAAGCTATAAATCTAAGATTGTAAAAGAAGAAGTTGTAGAAAGAAAAGTTGAAAAAGTTGTTGAGAGGAAAGAGAATAATTTGGGAAAAATAATGGCTAGTCCTGCGGTTAGAAGGGCTGCTAATGAAAAAGGAATAGATCTTTCAAAGATTTCTGGAAGTGGAATTGATGGTCAAATATTAATGTCTGATCTTGATAAAAGTGGTTTTACTGAAGTTACTAAGATTGTTGAAACTCCTGTTTCTGGAGTTAACAAACAAAGAAAATATGATATGTTTGGGTATGTTGAAAGGGTTCCTGTAAAGGGTATACGCAAGGTAATCGCGCAGAATATGATTAAGTCTCTTTCTCAGTCTGCGCAAGTTACTGCAATGGAAGATATAGATGTTTCAAAGTTGTGGGATTTAAGGCAGAAAGAAAAAGAACATTTTGCTATTGAAGGAGTTAAATTGACTTTCATGCCATTTGTAATTAAAGCAGTAGTTAAGGCTTTACAAAAACATCATAAAGTAAATTCTTCTCTTGAAGGAGATAATATTGTTTTAAAGAAATATTACAATATAGGAATTGCCGTTCAAACAGATGAAGGTTTGATGGTTCCTGTTTTGAAGATAGCTGAAAGAAAGAGCATTTCTGAAATTGCTAAAGAGATAGAGTCTCTTGCAGAGAAGTGTAGGTCAAGAACTATTGATACAATGGACTTGAAGGGATCGACTTTCACAATTACTAATTATGGTAGCGTAGGGGGAACTTATGCTACCCCTATAATTAACCCTGGTGAGGTTGCTATTCTTGGAACTGGAAGGATATTTAATAGAGCAGTTTTGGATGAAAAGACTGGAAAAGTAAGAAATGCTAAGATTTTGCCTATTTCATTGACCTTCGATCATCAAGTACTTGATGGGGCTGAAGCTACATTATTTATTGAAGAATTAAAGAGTCTTTTGGAAGAACCCAACAGTTTTATGGCTTAGTTATTAAGGTAAACATTAAATATTACCTTTCTTTTTAGTGTGTATGGTGGTGCAGTTAGACAATTTCTTTAGACCTAGAAGTGTTGCCGTTATTGGGGCTTCACGCAACCCTTCTAAGATTGGGCATGTAATACTGAAGAATATGGTTGATGGGGGTTTCAAAGGAAGAGTTTTTCCCATAAATCCTGAAGCTAAAGATATTTTGGGATTTAGGTGTTACAAATCTATTGGAGAGATTGATGAAATAATTGATTTAGCAGTTATTGCTGTTCCTGCAGAGTTTGTTTTGAAGATAGTTGATGAGTGTAATAAGAAAAAGATAAAGGATGTCTTGATTGTAACTGCAGGATTTGGAGAAGTTGGAAATCATAAACTCGAAGAACAACTTAAAGATAGATTAGATAAATATGGAATGAAATGCGTTGGAGTAAATTGTTTGGGTGTATTTGATGCACATCATAGATTTGATACTTTATTCTTACCAAGATATAGATTAACAAGGCCGAAAGCAGGGGGAATTAGTTTTGTTTGTCAGAGTGGGGCTATTGGTTCTGCTATTTTGGATATAGCTGCTTATAACGGGTATAGCTTTTCTAAGTTTGTTAGTTATGGAAACGCAACACAATTGGATGAGTCTGATATAATTGAATATTTATTGCATGATGAAAGCACTAAAGTAATTTGCTTGTATGCTGAAGGAATAAAAGATGGGGAAAAGTTCTTTGAAACTTTGAAAAGAACTACTCCTGTTAAACCAGTTATAGTTTTGAAAGGTGGATTGACTGATGCTGGAATGAAGGCCACTATTTCTCATACTGGTTCTTTAGCTGGAAATAAAGATGTATTTTTTGGAATACTAAATCAAGTTAATGCAATTCGCGCTGATTCACTTGAGGAAATGTTTCATATAGCTGCTCTTTTTGAGAAAAAGGTTGATTTTACAAATAATAGGATACAGATTATTACTAATGGTGGGGGTTATGGGATAATAACTACTGATGCGATTGCTGGAAGTAAACACTTGAGAATGGCTGATATGTCTTCTATAACTGCTGGAGAGATTAGAAAAAAAGCTCCAGAACATATGAATATTGGTAATCCTCTGGACTTATTAGGAGATGCTACAACTGAACGCTATCGTGATGCTCTTAATTTGTGTCTTGCTGATAAAAATATTGACGGAATTGTTTTAATTGCTTTATATCAGACTCCTTTGCTCACTACTGAGATAGTTGAAGTGATTACAGAATCTCATCGCAATTCTAAGAAGCCAATTATTGTTGTTTCCACCGGGGGAGAATTTACTGAATTACTCTCTAAGTCTTTAATGGAAAGGGGAATTCCTGTTTTTAATTTCCCTACTGAAACTATCACGGCTTTAGATAAAGTTGTGAATTATCAATTAAAGCATAAACATGTTAAGGTTGTTAATGTTGTAAAAGAAGAAAAGGTAATCTTGGGAAAGATGAAGA
>Ga0194120_10011909_pt1 | contig 10324 bp, 9 predicted proteins | sample TA2MahCa65mmetaG_FD_148642 | JGI IMG/M metagenome (GOLD analysis project Ga0194120, IMG submission 148642) | Freshwater microbial communities from Lake Tanganyika, Tanzania - TA2015019 Mahale Deep Cast 65m | ecosystem: Environmental > Aquatic > Freshwater > Lake | place: Tanzania: Lake... | reverse complement strand
GAGGCGCGACACGTCGAGGTGTTCCAGAAGTACGTGGACAAGATCGCGATCGTCTACCCGATCTCGCCGCTGCTGAAGGGCTTGATCGACGCCACGCTGCGCTCGGATCACTGGATCAAGATCGCGATCGGAATGAACGTCGTGATCGAGGGCCTGGCGATGGGCGCGTTCTACAACATGCGGCGCGTCTCCGGCTGCAAGCTGCTCTCCGACATCGTCGAGCTGACCATGCGCGACGAGGCCCGCCACGTGGCGTTCGGCAACGTCTACGTCGGCCAGGCGCTCGCCGACATGCACCCCGACGACCGCGAGGACGCAGCGGACTTCGCGCTCTTCGCGCTTTCCGCGATGGCCCCGTCTCTGGACCGCGGCGGCGACGTGCGCAGCGGCTCGAGCCGGCGCGACCCGACCTTCGTCGCGGTGCTCGAGAACTGCGGAATCGCGATCGAGGATTTCGCCAAGGGTATCGAAGAGGCCCGCGAGGCCGGAATCAGCCTCGAGCCCAAGGGCGGCACGGTCAACATCTTGCGGGATCTGGTCATGCCGGCGCTGTCGCGGATCGGCGCGGTCACCGACCGCACGCGCGCGATCCTGAAGGAGCGAAACATCGTGCTGAACGAAGACACGCGCATCCTCGAATCCCTCGAGGACGCGAAGACGGGAATCGTGAACCTGTAGGCCCGAGGCCCGCGGAGGAGAGAGACATGTCGTTCGAGAATCTGGTCACGCAGCTCACCACCCACTGGGAGTTCGACTACGAGCCCAAGGTGAAGGCGCTGCGCGACCTGTACGAAGTCGCCAAGAAGGAGCAGTGGAACGTCAGCTCCGACATCAACTGGAAGCTCGAGATCGACAAGGAGGGCGACATCCTGGCGCGTCCGCAGGATCCGATGCGCGAGCTCGATCTCGTGAAGGCGCTGCCGGACGCGAAGCGCCAGCAGCTCGCGATCTCGAGCGCCGCCTGGACCCTCTCGCAGTTCCTGCACGGCGAGCAGGGGGCCCTGCTCTGCTGCGGCCAACTGGTCGAGTCGGTGCCCGACATCGACGGCAAGCTCTACGCGGCGACCCAGGTCGTCGACGAGGCGCGCCACGTCGAGGTGTTCCACCGCTACCTGAAGCGCCTGCACAAGGTCTACCCGATCGATCCGCAGCTCAAGGCCGTGCTGAACCAGATCCTCGAAGCCGACATGTGGCAGATGAAGTGCGTGGGCATGCAGGTGATCGTCGAGGGGCTGGCGATGGGCGCCTTCAAGATCATGAAGGAGGAGTCCAACGACGAGCTGCTGCGCAACGTCGTCGAGCTCACCGCCCAGGACGAGGCGCGCCACGTCTCCTACGGGCTGATCTACATGAAGGACGAGCTGCCGAAGATGTCGGATCCCGATCGGAACCGCGTGGAGGACTTCGCCTACGCCGCGGTCGAGGCGATGTCGGGTCGCAAGCCCGGCACGGGATTCTCGACGCAGGTCGCGCTGTTCCAGGAGGTGGGCCTGAACCTGGCCGACGTGGTCGCCGAGCTGGGGCAGAAGATCGCCGATCCGGAGTTCCGCGCCCGGCAGCCGGACGCCTTCCGCGACTACGTGATGCCGCAGCTCACGCGGCTCGGCATCATCACCGAGCGGACCGCACCGAAGTACCGCGCGCTCGGCTTCGCGGTCTGACCCGAACGGGACCGACGCGGGCCGCATCGGCGGCCCGCGTCGGTCCCGGCTCAGAACGCCGGCGGCGGCGGCGGCTGGCTGTCGCGCAGACGCGGAATGACCTTGTCGCGCATCAACTCCATCGAGCGCAGCACCTTGCGGTGATCCAGGCCCCCGAGCCGCGTCCAGCAGAGCAGATCCGTGAAGCCGTAGGTCTGCTGAAACCCGTGCAGCCGCTCGGTCACGTAGTCGGGCGAGCCGCAGATCACCGCCTCGCGCTCGAGCAGCATCTCCCAGTCGGCGACCGAAGCCAGATCGCGGAAGGCGGTGTACATCTCGTAGCCCTTGACCGCCTTCTGGCCCTTATCGGGCGCGATGTACTTGGCGATCGTCCGGTAGTACCAGAGCACGGCGTCGCGGAACTCGGCCCGCGCGCGCTCCATCGTGTCGGCGACGTACACCATGTTGAGACAGCCGGACGAGCGCCCCTCGAACGAGTGACCGCCCGCGCGCAGCCCGCGGAAGTAGTCGACGCGCCGCATCTTCGCGGCCTCGGGCGACAGGCCGAAGACGGCGCCGAAGAGCAGGTTCAATCCGTAGCGGCCGGCGATCTCGAAGGTCTCGGGCGAGAGCGCCGCCATCCAGATCGGCGGATGCGGCTGCTGCAAGGGCTTGGGCCGGATCGGCACGTCGCTGAAGCGGTAGTGCTCGCCCTCGAAGTCGACACGGCCGCGCGTCCAGGCCTGCTGGATCACGCGCAGGCCCTCGTCGAACTGCGCGCGCGTGCTCGTTTGGTCGACGCCGTAGCGGGCGAACTCCAGCGGCTGGTAGCCGCGCCCGATGCCGAGATCGACCCGCCCGTTGGAGAGGTGGTCGAGGAACGCGAAGTCCTCGGCGACGCGCAGCGGGTGGTTCAGCGGCAGCACCACGATTCCCGTGCCCAGGCGGATGCGCTTGGTGTTGCTCGCGATCGCCGCCAGGCTCAGGGCCGGAGACGCGCAGTAGCCGTACTCCGTGAAATGGTGCTCGGCGGGCCAGACCGAATCGAAGCCGAGGTCCTCGGCCGCCTGCATCAGCTCCATCTGCTCGTGGATGATCTCGTGCTCGCTCCGATCGACCGGATTCTCGAACAGGTGCAGCATGCCGAAACGCATCTGGTCCCTCCCTTCACGAGTAGCCGCAGTTTTCCACGCTAAGCGCGCGGAAGCCAAGCCGATATGACACCCGTCATACGTTGTCGTTCCTGCCGGCCGATACGACGTGTATCATCACGTTCGAGACGAGAGGGCGGCTGCGAGCGAGCTTCGCCGGACTGGTCTGCGCCGCGCTGCTCGCGGTCGCGAGCCCCGGGGCCGGCGCGGCCGACTATTCCGTCGCGTACAACCCGTACGGGGGCGTCGACTGGGCCACGACGCTGCGCTGCCAATCGCAGCATCACGACCACGCCGAGTCCTACGGCCGGATCACCGCGCTCGACGCCGCAGGCTACTGCGCGGTCACGTTCATGACCTACAGCGGCCGGTTCCGGCCCTCGAACCTGTCGGAGTGGAACGCCGCGGGCAATCCGAATCCCGACCCCGGCAAGCCCGTCGACTTCGGACCGCCGCGGCGCTGGCCCCCCGAGGACTTCGGCGCGCCGCAGCTTCCACTCACGAACCTGAAGTTCTACCTGCCCGGCGCGGAGGAGATCGGCCTGTACGCGACCGGAAGCTACGGTCAGCACGTCCAGTCGACGTTCCTCACCACGTACATCGAGGGCGCGGGCTGCCTGACCTGCGGGATCGGCGGAATTCCCGTGGTCGGCAACACGCCCGCCATGCCTCCGAGCCAGGTTCACGCGTCCATTCAGGAGCTGATCGACCGGGTGGTCGAGAACGGTGGCCACGCGACGATCAATCACCCCGCGGGGGCGTCGAGCGCGTACATGCAGTACAGCGGCTTGGGCTCCGTGGAGATGTTCAACAACTACCACCGCAACGCGGACGACTTCGCGGGAAACGACGCCTACAGCAACCAGATGATGGCCATCTGGGACCACCTGCTCGAGCACAAGTCGCCCCGCATCTGGGGAGTCGCCTCGAACGACTGGTTCTCCGCCTGGACTCCGCTGGGCCAGACCTACTCCCCGACCCAGTTCGGGCCGGTGACGCCGCAGAACCGCGATCGCGGCAAGCTGCAGGTGCTGCTCCCGTCGTACGACCTCGAGTCGTACCGGGCCGCCTTCGAGGCCGGCGCGTTCTTCGCGATCGTCGAGGACAACGCGATCAAGGCCGCGTATCCGATCGTGACCAACGTCGCGGTCGGCTTCGACCGCATCACGATCTCGACCGCGATCGGCACCGAATCGATCCGCTGGATCGGCAATGGCAGCGTGCTCGCCTACACCCCGACGCTCGTCCTCGACGGTCTGCCCGACGGGCTCGTCTACGTGCGGGCCGAGATCAGCGACGGTGAGGGGCGCACCGTGTACACCCAGCCCTTCTCGCTCGGCGATCCCCTGCCCCCGCCTCCGGGCCCGCCGATTCCCGCGATGTCGCGCGGTGCGCTGGCTTGCCTCGCCCTGCTGCTGCTGGCCGCCGTGAGCCTGCGCTCCGCGTGGATCGACCGGAGCGCGTAGTACACTCGCCGCGTGCTCGCGAAGACGCTGCTCCTGCTCGCGCTCGGCTCGCCGGTGCTCGCGGCCGAGGACGCGCTTCCGCCGGTCGGCGCGGCGCCGTGCATCGCCTGCCGCGCCCCGGGCGTCGATCCGGCTGCGCTCTACTCGCCCGAAGAGTGGGGCGCGCTCCGGGACGGAGAGGTACTGCACGAGGACGGCGCCCGAGAGAGCGCTCCGGACGATCTCGAAGGCGCGACGCGTGCCGCGACCCTGATCCGGCGTCCACCCGCGCAGGTCTGGGTCGTGCTCACCGACTTCGAGCGCTGGCCGGAGTTCATGCCGCTGATCGACGAGACGCGCGTAGCGCGGCGAGACGGACCTCGGCTGCGGGTCGAGCAGCGCTACACGATCCTGTTCGTGGCCCTCGCGCACACCACGATCTACGACCTCGCCCCCGGCGAGGGACGGCTCTCCTGGCGGCTCGACGAAGAGGAGCCGCACGACATCGAAGCCAGCCGGGGCGAGTGGGATCTCGTCCCGATCGCCTCCGGCCGCGAGACGCTGGTGCGCTACGACGCGAAGATGAGTGCGGGCCGGGCGGTGCCGGAATTCGTGGAGCGGATGCTCCGGGGCCGCTCGCTCGAGCAGCTCCTCGCGGGCCTTCGCGCCGAGGTCGCGCGCCGCCATCCCGAGGACTGAGTCCGCGCTCCTAGACGACGATCCGGTAGATCACCGTGCCGCGCGCGCAGATCGCCATGTCGTCGCGGCGCGCGATCTCGACGTCGCTCCAGAGCAGCTCGCGGTCGCGGTGCACGCAGCGGCCGAAGGCGACCAGCTCGCCGCGTCCCGAAGGCGCGAGGATCTGCGCTTGGATCGCGGGGGTCGAGGCCTTGTAGCGACCCGCACCGGTCTCGGCCCAGGACGCCATCGCGCCGGTGGTGTCGAGCAGCGCGAGCACTGCTCCCTCGTGGACGGTTCCGTCCTGATCCGCGTTGGTGTCGAGGAAGGGCATGACCAGGCGCGACGTCCCGCCCGTCATGTGCTCGACGCGGATGCCGCGGTTTCCGATGAACGGCACCGCACCGATGTGCGGCCCCATCGACCCGGGCTCGCTGCGGCCGTGATCGCCGGGCGAGCGCGGCAGCGAGGCCTCGGGAGCGCCCAAACGCGCGCGCACCACCGCCGTCACGTGCGCGATCGGCTTTGCGTCCTCGGTCTCGATGTCGACCTCCGCGAAGCAGATCTCCTTGCCGCGCCGCAGCAGGCGGGCGCGCGCAAGGATCGTCTCTCCGATCGCGGCGGCCAGGTAGCTCACCTGCAGCCCGACCGAGTGCCAGGTTCCGGTGTCGGGGCCCAGCGCCGCGCGCGCGAGCGCCTGCGCGCCGATCGCGCCGAGCGACGCCGCGCAGCCCCCGTGCAGCGCCTTGCCGGGGTTCGAGTTCTCGTCCTTGTACGGCAGCCGGAGCAGCAGCGATTCCTCGCCGCGCTTCGCGAGCTCCACGCCCAGGAAGCGCGAGTACGGCGACTCCTCGATCCAGCTCGCGACGAAGTCCATGCGCTAGCCCCGGCCCGGCACGAGACAGGAGTGGATCGACTCCTCGCCCGGGATCTGGCGCGCGAGCATGCGGATTGCGCGCTCCGCGTCGCGAAGCGGGAAGTCGTGAGTGTGCATCTCCGCGATCGGCGTCGCGCGCGACTCGATCATCCGGATCGCGGCGCGGTAGGCCGAAGAAGTCACTCCAATCGCGCCAAACACGCGGATCTCCTTCATCACGATCTTGTCGGAGACGAACTCCGGCACCGGTTTGAACCCCTTCACCCCCGCGAGCACGATGGCGCCGCCGGGAGCGACGTAGTCGAGCGCGGCGGCGACCGGCTCGAGCGCGTACGAGGAGACGTCGACGACCAGATCCGCGCCGCGCCCGTTCGACAGCTCGCGGATCCGGCTTCGCGCGTCCTCCCGCTCGACGTCGATCGCGTGGTCGGCGCCGAACCTCCGCGCGAGCTCGAGTTTGCGCGCGTCGGCTCCGAGCCCCGTGACGATGATCGTGCCCGCGCCCACCGAGCGGCACGCGAGCACGCTCGCGAGCCCGCGCTGTCCCGGCCCGAGGATCACGACCGTGTCGCCCGGCTTCGTCTGCGGAATCTCGACCGCCCAGCGAAATCCCGCCCCGAGCGGGTTGAACATCACCGCAAGCGATGCCGGCAGCGTCTCGTCGACCTTGTGCAGCACGCTGTTCGGGTGCAGCCACATGTACTCGGCGTAGGCGCCGTACAGGCCGGGCGCTTGCGAGAGCGGGATGTAGGAGTAGATCAGCCGCTTCTCGCACAGGTGCGAGCGCCCGGCCAGGCACGGCGCGCAGAAGCGACACGAGATCATGTTCTCGACCGCGACGCGGTCGCCGACGTCTACGCCCCAGCGGCGGGCCGCGCGGTCGCCGATCTTCGCGATCCGCCCGAGCGGCTCGTGGCCCGGGATCACGGGGACCGGCGTCCGAAGCATTCCCTCGAACTGCTCGTAGTCGCTGCCGCAGATCCCGCACGCCTCGACGCGCAGGATGGCGCCGTCGTCGTCGATCTCGGGGATCTCGAGCTCCCGCAGCTCGAGCGCGCGCGGGCCGGTGAGCACCATCGCAGCCGTGCGCCTCGGAACGGTCTCGCTCGCCATCTCGCAGCGGATTATGTGCGAAGATCGCCCGGGCCACAGATCGAGAGGGATTCCGGAATGCGACTCGTGCCGGAGCGCCGCGTCTTCCACACCCGCGCGGGGCTCGCGCTGGTCGCCGACGCGTACGGCGATCCCGGCGCGCGTCCGGTCGTGCTCGCCCACGGAGGCGGGCAGACGCGCCACGCCTGGGGCGGCGCGGCCGCGGCGCTCGCGCGGCGGGGCTGGTACGCGCTCGCGATCGACCTGCGCGGACACGGCGAGAGCCAGTGGTCGCCGGCCGGCGAGTACGACTTCGAGGTCTTCGCAGAAGACCTTGCGGACGTCGCCGCTTCGCTCGATCAGTCGCCGGTGCTCGTCGGCGCGTCTCTGGGCGGGCTCGCCGCGATCCTCGCGCAGGGCGGAGCGGAGCGCGGGCCGTTCTCGGCCGTGGTGCTGGTCGACGTGACTCCGCGCCTCGAGCTCGACGGCGTGGCGCGGATCCGCAGCTTCATGACGGAGCACCTCGAGCGCGGCTTCGCGACGCTCGAGGAGGCAGCCGACGCGGTCGCGGCCTACCAGCCGCAGCGCGTGCGCGAGCGGAACCTGGCGGGGCTGGAGAAGAACCTGCGCCGCGGCGACGACGGCCGCTGGCGCTGGCACTGGGATCCGCGCTTCATGAATCGCGAGTCGCGGCTCTCGCCCGAGGTCACGGGTCTGCGCCTCACCGACGCTGCGCGGAACCTGCGCGTGCCGACCCTGCTCGTGCGCGGGCGGATGAGCGAGCTGGTGAGCGAGGGCAGCGTGCGAGAGTTCCTCGAGCTCGCGCCGCACGCACAGTTCGTCGACGTCTCCGGCGCCGGCCACATGGTCGCCGGCGACCGCAACGACGTGTTCAGCGACGCGGTGATCGGATTCCTGGCCGAGCTAGCGCCGGAACTTCGCGAAGTCGGGTGAGCGCTTCTCGTTGAACGCGACCACGCCCTCGCGCGCCTCGTCGGTCGCGACGAACAGGTCGAGCGAGTCGAAGGCGAGCGCGCCGATGCCCGCGATCGACTCGCTGTCGGCGTTGAAGCTGTGCTTCAACACTCTTAGCGCCGTCGGGCTCTTCGCGAGCATCTCGTCGGCCCAGCGGCGCACCTCGTCGCGAAGCGCCTGCTTCGGCACCACCGCGTTCACCAGCCCCCAGCGCTCCATCGTCGCGGCGTCGTAGAGCCGGCACAGGTACCAGACCTCGCGCGCGCGCTTCTCGCCGAGGATTCGCGCGAGGTACGCGCTGCCGAAGCCCGCGTCGAACGAGCCGACCTTCGGCCCCGACTGGCCGAAGCGCGCATGATCGGCCGCGATCGTCAGATCGCAGAGCACGTGCAGCACGTGCCCGCCGCCGACCGCGGCGCCGTTCACCGCGGCGATCACCGGCTTGGGAATCTCGCGGATCACGCGGTGCAGGGTCTCGACCTCGAAGATGCCGGTCTCCGACGGCCCGTAGTCGCCCGTCTCCTGGCGCTGCTTCTGGTCGCCGCCGGCGCAGAACGCCTGATCTCCGGCGCCGGTGAGCACGACCACCCCGACGGCCGCGTCGGTCCAGGCCGCCTTGAAGCAGCGGATCAGCTCGTCGACGGTGCGCGCGCGAAAGGCGTTGAAGCGCTTGGGCCGGTCGATCGTGATCCACGCCACGCCGCGCTCGATCTCGTAGCGGACATCCTCGAGCTCCGTGAGTTCCATCCGTCTGCTCCTCGCCGCGCGGTAGACTCGCGCCCCATGCCAGACCCGAACGACTCCTCCGCAACGTCGCCGCTCGCCGGCCTGATCGTCGTCGATCTTACACGCGTTCTCGCCGGACCCGTGTGCGGGCGGATCCTGGCCGACCTGGGCGCGGACGTGATCAAGATCGAGCCGCCCGACGGCGATCTCTCGCGCGAGATCGCTCCCAAGCGCGACCGCGGGAACTCCGGCCTGTACACGCTGGCCAACGCGGGAAAGCGCAACGTCTCGATTGATCTCGCCCGTCCGGGCGCGCGCGAGCTCGTGCTCGCGCTGTACGCGCGCGCGGACGTCGTGCTCGAGAACTTCCGCCCCGGCGTCGCCGACCGGCTCGGGGTCGGCTGGGCGGCGCTCCGCGAGGCGAACCCGCGCGCGATCTACTGCGCGCTCTCGGGCTTCGGCTCCGCCTCCGCGTACCGCGACAAGGGCGCCTTCGCCCCGATGATGCACGCGGTCACCGGCGTGCTCGAGTGGGAAGCGCGCTGCTCGGGCCTTCCGCTCGCGCAGATCGCCGACAACAAGGCCGACATGGCCGCGGGGATGCACGGCGCGATCGCGGTCCTGGCGGCGCTCGTGCGGCGCTTCGCAAGCGGCCGCGGCGAGCGGATCGAGGTGCCGCTCTTCGACGCGCTGCTCGCGACCTACAGCGAGACCGCCTACGCGCTCCTTCCCGAGCCGGAGCCGCGCGAGGAGTCGCGCCTCTTCGACGCGGGCCCCCACGGCTTCGTCGCGATCGCGGGCACGCCGCAGAACGCGTGGATGCGCTTCCGCGAGCACACGAGAGCGGTCGATCCCGCGCGAGCCGACGCGGACGTCCCGACCAAGGCGCGCCTGCGCCACGCGGCGATCGAGGCCTGGATGCGCGCGCAGCCGAGCCCCGAGTCGATCGAGGCGCAGCTCGAGCAGGCGGGGCTCTCGATCGGCCGGGTCGTGACGCTCCCCGAAGCGCTGCACGGGCCGATCGCGAGCGAGCGCGGCCTGCTCCAGGAAATCGACGACGGCCGCGGCGGGACGCGCGAGGTGGTGCGCGCGCCGTACTACTTCGACGGCCAGACCTGCCCGGTCCGCCGGCCGGCGCCGTCGCGCGGGCAGCACAACGCCGAGGTCCTGCGCGAGCTGCTCGGCTGGGACGATTCCCGCGTGCGGGAGCTCGAGACCGCGGGCGTGCTCGTCGCGGCGCCCGCGAGCTCGCGCTGAATCAAGGTGCGCCGCCGCCAGGGCCGACCCGCTCCAGACCCTCGCGCGCGAGCGCGGCGAGCGGCGAGCCGGAAGGCTCCGCGCGCAGGACGTCCCGGTAGCCCGCGCGCGCCTCGTCGATCCGGCCCAGGCCTTCGCGCGCCGTCGCGGCGTTGAGACTCGCGGTGGGAAATCCTGGAACCCTCGAGAGCGCGCGCTCCAGGTGGACGAGCGCGTCGGCGAACTCCCCCGCCTGGAGCAGACCCGCGCCGAGATTCGCCTCGAAGCTCGGGTCTCCGGGCCGGAGCGACAGCGCTTCGCGGTAATGCGCGATCGCCTCCGCGCTGCGCCGGTGCGCGACGAACGCGTTTCCGAGATCGTTGTGCGCGTCGGCATGGCGCGGATCGAGCGCCAGCGCGCGCTGAAACGCGGCGATCGCCTCGTCGCCGCGCGCGAGCGCGGCGAGCGCGAGCCCGCGGCTCACGTGCGCGTCGGCGAGCTCGG
>Ga0194120_10011906_pt1 | contig 10325 bp, 10 predicted proteins | sample TA2MahCa65mmetaG_FD_148642 | JGI IMG/M metagenome (GOLD analysis project Ga0194120, IMG submission 148642) | Freshwater microbial communities from Lake Tanganyika, Tanzania - TA2015019 Mahale Deep Cast 65m | ecosystem: Environmental > Aquatic > Freshwater > Lake | place: Tanzania: Lake... | reverse complement strand
AACATATTTTATAATCAAAAGTTCAAAAATGAATATCGATTTTCAAACTCGTTAAGTCAAGAAAAATCAATCACCAATTTGATACAACACCAAGCAAAATATCTTCAGTCAACTTCTCAATAGCAGATTCGATAGCAGCTCTTCTTACGGTTGAAATATCACCACCAACGGGGTAGTCACCATAATTTGAAAAGGTTCTATCAAATACTGTTATTTTTTTAATTAAGTCTTTATAAACAACTCTTACAGTTAAAGTAATTCTTCTTGAAGTTATATTCTCTCCACCGGAAACAACAGCCGGAGCGTCACTCAATGATACGACAGTTCCTTCTAATATAGAATCTGATTTTAATTTATCACTAACTTGAAGCGTATTATCATCAATAAATTTTTGAATTAAATCTTTAGTCAGCCTTTCACTCAAATCAAATTCACCTGAGCCGCTCCGATCCGAAAAAATTGGAATAGAAATAGTTTTCAGATGAGGAGGAACCGAGGCTCCCGAAAAAGAATAACTGCAAGATGTAATTAAAAATGGAGAATCCGCCAAAAAGAGGGCAGATAAATTGAGAATTGAGAATAAAAACAGAAGTGATGCTAATAAAGATTTTTTTCTCATCATTTTTATAGACCGTATTCTTTAATTTTTCTGTAAAGAGTGCGTTCACTGATATTCAATAACTTTGCTGCTTTTCTTCTATTGTGCTTTGTTGTATTGAGAGCGTTTGAGATTGCACGTTTCTCTAATTCTTCAAGTGGAAGCGGCTCGTCGTCAGAAATTGATGTATCATAAACTTTTATATCTTGTTCGTTTCTTAATGCAATCTGTTTTAAATCAATTAGATCTTTTTTAATATCTATTAATGCCCGGTAAATCATTTCTCTGTCTAAATCCTCCGCAGAACGATTGATATGGATTGGAAGATTTCGAAGAGAATCTTCCTTACTGGAAAATGAGAGAAGATGAGTAAAAGAATCTAAATCTAGTATTCCATTTCGATTTAATGCAATTGCCGATTCGATTACATTTTTAAGTTCACGGATATTTCCAGGCCAATTGTAATTAATTAATAATTCCATTGCTTCTGATGTAATCTTTGGAGTCGGCATTTTGTTTGTAGAGGAGTAGACAGAAACAAAATTATTTACCAATTCAATTATATCGCCTCTTCTTGCTCTCAATGGAGGAATATTGAGAGTAACAGCTTTCAATCTAAAAAAGAGATCGTTTCGAAATCTTTTTGAATCAACTTCTTTTTGAAGGTCTTTATTTGTTGCAGCGATTATTCGCACATCAACTTTTGTTACCGTTTCACCGCCGATTCTCATAAACTCTTTTGTTTCAAGAACACGAAGAAGTTTGACTTGAGTAGTTAATGCCATTTCGGCGATTTCATCCAAGAAAAGAGTTCCGCCGTCAGCAATTTCGAAATATCCTTTTCTATCGTCAATCGCTCCGGTAAAAGAACCTTTTTTGTGTCCGAATAATTCGCTCTCAAGAAGTCCTTCTGGAATAGCACCGCAATTGACGCTAACTAAATCCCTCGACGATCTCTTACTGAAACCATGGATTGCCTGGGCAAAAATTTCTTTGCCTACACCACTCTCGCCAGTGATTAAAACTGAGATATCAGATTGGGCAACTTGCATAGAGATATCTACCAAGTCTTTAATCTCTTTGGATTTGCCAATAATTCCGAATTTTTTTTGAAACTGCTCTACTTCCATACAATCATGAAATTTCTAAGGGCTTTAAAATAAGGTTTTTTTTGAAATTATTAAGAAAAACTGACATGAATAAATTGTAACAACTAAATAAAACATGTGACAATTTGCCACACATTTGATTTTATCTGATTTTTTAATAAAAATAAATTATAAATGATATTAAGTTATTGGCTAGTTGAATTTTTAACCAAAATATCAGTTAATTCTTTGGGAGAAGGAATCTTCATTAGGTTCATTTTTATTAATATCTCTGTTACTTTTTCCGAATCTTTAAGAAAGCTATATGATGCTGCTAGATAAGGATAAACTTGATGTAGATCCGGATTTATTTTGAGTGCATTCAAGAAATATTCATTGGCTAATTTATATTCACCTTTATGGTAATAAGCATATCCAAGATTAAAATAAGGATCGGGATAATTCGAATAGATTCCAAGAGCATTCTTAAAATCTTCAATTGCTTTATCCCACTGTGATAGGTATAAATTACAAACACCTCGGTTGTTATAAGCTGTGGCAAATTGCGGATTGATTTCAAGCGATTTGTTATGATACTCTATTGCAGTTCTGAAATCGTTTTTTTGTTGATAGGCAATTCCAATATTAGAATAGGTCCTATAATCATCTTTTTTAATTGATGTAGAAATAAGAAAATCCTTAATAGCTAAGTCATTCAGTCCATTATTCATATAATAGACTCCACGAGCTAAGTAAGGTCTGCTTCTTTGAGGTGATTTACTTATTGAGTCAGTCCACATTTTGTCCGGATAATTCCATAGTTCATTTCGATTATAACTAAGTAAGGTATAGATAACAACAATTAATCCAATAATTACATATTTAATCTTTGAAATTTTTTTTAATGAAAATACTATTGTAGTTATTACAATTGCCAATGAGAATATTGGCAGATAGAGTCTGTGTTCGACGAAGTAATCACGAATTGGAATTATACTTGATTCAACCGAAAGGGTTATAAAAAACCATAAGATAGAAAATGAAACAAGCGGTATCTTCGATAAATATTTAATAGCTACTATCATTAAAGAAATAATAATTAAAAGACTTATTATAGATCTTATATTGATGATAGATTTATACAATATATAGTCATGATCAATGTTTTGACTGATTGGAATTGCCATAAACCTTATGTAATCAACCAGGACATTAATTTGTGTAAAAAAATAGTCTTGTCTTGATATCTCATCAGCCTCTATCGGAAGCCCGATTTCAATGTATGCAAAAAATCCGACGGCACCATATATGGCAATCAACGAGGTTATAAGCTTCCAATTCGTTCTATTTTTTTCATCTTTGATGAAAATGATCTCATAGATAATTATGGCAAGAGGAATCGTAATAGCAATTTGTTTACTTTGAATACTAAATATTATCGAGGCTGTTGATAACATAAATAATGGTATAGAGAATAAAAATTTCTTAAAAAGGTTACTTTCACTTTGTAATGTTATTATTCTCCCTTTTGCATAAAAAATTATTGAAAGTAAATAGAACAAAGCAGATAATGAACTCATTCTTTGAGTTATGTATGTAACGGCCTGAGTTTGTAATGGGTGAGCAATGAATATCAACCCGACAAGAAAACAAAAAATTCTTTTTTCAGAACTTGTATATTTATTATTTAAAGTTGGAGTATTTAATGTTATTTTTGTCAATATCATAACTAATATTGAATTCAATAGATGAATAATGATGTTTACTATATGATAGCCTGTTACATCTAATCCACCTAAATTGTAATTAATCGCTATTGACAAATATGAAACGTATCTTTCATTCAGGCTATAAAGTATAGGAAGACTTTTAAAATTGTTCAGTTCTTTTATTAACGGGTTTTCAATTATCGAATCGTAATCGTCAAAATAAAACGGGACGTTGAATGTGTTCGAGTAAATTATCAGACCCAAAATTATTATTATTAAATAAAATAACGGCTCGATAATTTTATCAATTTTTTTTAAACTGAAACTAGCAAGAGTATTAATTTCGTGCGATTTTTTAGATTTTGATTTACTCATTAAATCTATTATTCAATGATTTATATTAATGGCCGTTTTTTAACTAAAAAAATTACTGGTCTTGAGAGGTTCGCTCTCGAATTTATCACCGCTCTCCAAAATCATAAAATTGATTTTAAACTCCTCTCGCCAATAGATGAGATTACTTACCTATTATATAAAATAGATAAAAATAAAATACAAAAAATCGGGCGATTGAAAAATTACTTTTGGGAACAGGTCGAGCTGCCGCTATATTTAAAGAATAATAATAACCCGTTGCTTATTAATCTTACAAATACAGCTCCGATAAAATACTCAAATCAAATTACTGTGATACATGATCTTGCTTTTTTACATAACCCAGCTTGGTATACTAGAAGAGCAGCTTATTTTTTTAACTGGATAGTCAAACGATCTGCTGAAGCTTCTCGACATATTGTCACTATCAGTGAATTTTCTAAAAATGAGCTTAAGAAATACTATCAAATAAAAGACGAAAAAATGTCTGTAATTCATGAGGCGATCCCTAAATTTGTTTCTGATTTAAGACATTTTTATTTTATGAATCGCTGGGGGAATTACATACTTACGGTTTCGAGTTTGGAGCCGAGGAAAAACTTGAACACACTCATAAAAGCATTCAACAAGTTAAATCTTCCGGATTATAAACTATTGATCGTAGGGGCTGAAAACAGACAAGTATTTAAGAGACCTGAATTAAAAAATCTTAAAATTACAAGTAATATAGAATTTCTAGGTTCTGTATCTGATCAAGCCCTTGTTGGCCTATATCAAAATGCGAAATTATTCGTTTATATTTCATATTATGAAGGTTTTGGACTTCCTCCGATTGAAGCATTAACTTGCGGATGTCAAGTTTTAGTCTCTGAAATTGATTCCTTTACTGAGATTTTAGGTAAGATGGTTAATTATTGTAATCCTCTTAGTGTTGAAGATGTTGCTAGTAAGATGAAAGATTTGGTAATCAATCAAAAGCAACCTGATATAAATGAACTCAGGGAGTTTATATCTCAATATAAATGGGAAAAATATATTAATTCTTTTTTAAATTTAATCGAGAAGTTTTCATAGATCATTTATTCAATAACTATTAGAATAAATAATGATAGTTTTTAGGTTTATACGGGAATTATTTAACAGACGATACATGATTTATACCCTTGCAAAGAGGGATTTTCAAAATCAATACACTGGATCTTACTTAGGAATTGTCTGGAATTTTATTCAACCAATTGCGTTTATTTTCATTCTTTGGATGGTCTTAAGTATAGGATTCAATATAGAAAAATTAGGCAATAACAATCATATCTTTTGGCTTATCTCCGGAATGGTTTCCTGGTTCTATTTTTCTGATGTGTTTTCTACCTCAACACAAATAATTCAGCAGTACAACTTCATGATAAAGAAAATTGATTTCAGCATTGGAATTCTTCCTATTGTAAAAATTGCCAGCTCAACTGTTAATCATGCAATATTTCTGGTACTTACAATTATTTATGGATTAGTTTCTGGGATTGAGTTTAACTTCTATTTGCTTCAGATATTTTATTACGCAGTTGCACTTCAAGTTCTAATGTTGGGTTTATGTTGGATCTCCTCTTCTTCGAGTATCTTTATTAAAGATGTAAAGAATGTTGTAGAGATAATAGTTCAATTCGGTTTTTGGCTAACGCCGATTTTTTGGGATGTAAAGATTCTCCCAGAAAATTATCGTTGGCTGATGAATTTAAACCCAATTCATTATGTGATTTCAGGATATCGGGACTCACTGATTTATCAAATCCCTTTTTGGCAAAAACCTATTGAGACCATTTATTTCTGGGTAATAACCTTGACTATTCTTATTAGCGGGGCTCTTATTTTCAAGAAATTACGTCCGCATTTTGCTGAGGTGATTTGATGAATGATCGCGTAATAAAACTTGAAAATGTTACGAAGTACTATAAACTCTATGAGTCTCCGAAAGATCGTCTTAAAGAAGCTCTCCATCCTTTTAGAAAAAGATATTATAAAGATTTTTGTGCCATTCGTGATATCAGTTTTGAACTTAAGAGAGGAGAATGTTTAGGTGTCATTGGTAAGAATGGTATGGGGAAGTCTACACTTCTAAAATTGATAGCTCATATTATTGAACCGAGTGTTGGGTCAATTCAAGTAAATGGAACGGTTTCAGCATTGTTGGAATTAGGTACTGGATTTAATCCAGAATTTACCGGACGAGAAAATATCTTTTTTTATGGAACAATACTTGGCTTTAAGAAAAATGAAATTGAAAGTAGAGTTAATGAGATTATAAAATTTGCTGATATCGGAGAATTTATTGATCAGCCTGTAAAGACTTATAGTGGTGGGATGTTCGTTCGATTAGCCTTTGCAGTTCAGACAAGCTTAAAACCTGATATTTTATTAGTTGATGAAGTGCTCAGTGTTGGTGATATTTTTTTTCAGCAGAAATGTCATGGGAGGATAGAAGAACTAATGTCTCAAGGGACCGCTTTAGTTTTGGTATCACATGATATGCAGACAATTGAAAAGTATAGTAGTAAAACAATATTACTAAACTATGGTAAGTGTATCACCATCGGTTTACCGAATCAAGTAGTAAATGAATATTATCAAATTGACAAAAATAAACTAAACGTTCGTAATCTGAATCTTAATCAAGGGATTAATAGATCTCAAATAAGTTCTTCGAACCCAACTCCAATAATGAAATGGCCAGATAATGAAAATTTTATAATCCCAAGTCACGCAAAGAATATTTCTTCAGCAATTTGCACAGGTATTGCATTATGTAATTCGGAAGATGAAATTTGTACAAACTTTAAAGTTGGAGATACTGCATATATCTTCTATGAAATTAAGCTACTTAGAGATATTGAATATCCATATGGGATGGTAACGATTATTAATTCGAAAAATATTGTAATTCATGCAAAAGATACTCTACAATATTTTGATAACAATAGCTCTAATATACCATACAAGAATGGGGACATACTAAAATTTATGCAGTCTTTCTGCTTATCTATTGCTGAAGGCGATTACACAATATCTTTAGGATTTGGTCACATAAAGCATGATGATATTAATGCTGTTAAGAGTTCTGACTATTCAAAGAGAAACTTATACATGGAAAGTTTATTAGGAATTGTTAACATTATTAAGTTTTCTGTTAAAGCTGATAATGGACAAATAGGTTTCCCTTTTCATGGATATGTTGATTTGAAAGGTACATTTTTACAATTCGATTAAGAAAATATCTAACTTTTATGAATAGAATCATAAGGAAATTTTATAGCTATATTTTATTAAATGTAATTGGGAAAAAAAATATTTCTGAAATAGTTGACATGTATGAAGTTAGTAGCAGTATTAGAATTTTAGAGAATGATTTCGGTCATATATTAAGCATACAAAAACAATTACCTGTAAATAATAATAACGAACCTTTACCCTGGTTCACCTATCCAGCAATTGAATATGTTAGCCAATTTAATTTAAGTGAAAAAATAATATTTGAATGGGGAAGCGGTAATTCATCTAGTTTTTTTGCGCGACGTGCAAAAAAGATTTATAGTGTAGAAGATAATAGAGATTGGTTTGAAAAGAACTCAAAGCAAAAAAAGACAAATCAAGAAATTTATTTTGCTGAGGATTCAGAGTATATAAACTCGATTTCAAAACTAGGAATTAAATTTGATATTATTATTATTGATGGTAAATACAGGTATGAATGTGGTAAGGTTGCACCTGGATATCTAAATATGGGAGGCTGTATTATTCTCGATAATTCAGATTGGTATAAAAATACTGCTAAACATCTTAGGGATAGAGGTTTAATTCAAGTTGATTTTCATGGCTTTGGACCCGTAAATCAATATAATTGGACGACGTCTATATTTTTTCAAAAAGATTTTAATTTCAAAACGTTTTATGATGAACAGCCAAGTTCACCTATCGGATGTCTAGAAAAAAAGTGTGACTAATAATTAAATTTGTATAATGCAATCAGAACTCGAAAAAATGTATAGTAATGTAAGTTATTCACAAGAGGGTGAAGATCTTATACTTGCGCGGATATTCGAAAGGAAACAAGTTGGGTTTTATATAGATATCGGAGCATATCACCCAATAAGGTTTTCTAATTCTCACTTATTTTATACTAAAGGATGGTCAGGTATTAATATCGATGCAATGCCGGGCAGTATGAAAATATTTAATGAATTGAGACCTCGCGATATAAATATTGAGGCAGCTATATCCAATAAAATAGAAGAATTAGAATATTTTTCTTTTAATGAAGGAGCTCTTAATACATTTTCTAGAGAACTAGCAATATCACGTGCAACTATTGAGAACTATTTTATTTTGTCCGAATTGAAAATCCAGACACAGAGGTTATCCGATATTTTAGATGAACATCTACCGGTTAATCAACCAATAGATTTTTTATCTGTGGATACTGAAGGATTTGATCTTAATATATTAAAATCAAATAATTGGGAGAAATATTCGCCTCAAATTGTTATTGCTGAGGATTTACAAAAAGAACAAAATCAATTTATGAGTTCAGAATTATTTTTGTATATGCAATCTTTGAATTATACTTTTTTTGCTAAGACTTTTAATTCATTTTTCTTTAAGAGAAATAATTAACAAATTCATTAATTCTAAAAATGAAATGTGAATTGAGATGCCGGCACCTGTAGCATTATTTGTATACAATAGACCAGAGCATACAAGAAAAGTGCTTAGAGCTTTAATTAAGAATAAGCTTTTTGATGAGTCAGAAATTTTTATTTTTTCAGATGGACCTAAAATTGATGATGATAATATTAAAATATCAGAAGTTAGAAAGATTATTAAATCGCATAATCTGAAAAATGTTAATGTAATAGAACATAGCTCTAACCTCGGTCTGTCAAAATCAATTGTCCAAGGAGTGAATAAAATTATCAACGATTATGGTGAAATTATTGTAATCGAAGATGATATTCTAGTTAGTCAATTTTTTTTAGCAAACCTTAATAACGCTTTAACGACATATAAAGATGAAGAAAAGGTTATCGCTATTAGCGGATATACTTTTCCCCACACAGAAATACTTCCTGAATTCTTTTTTATTACTTTTCCTGCTGTTTGGGGATGGGCAACCTGGAAACGCGGATGGGATTTATTTCAATCTGATAGTAATAGCCTACTTAACACTCTAAATATGAATAATCTACTTGATAAACATGACCATAAAAAGTCATTCCCTTATAAAAGAATGCTAGAAGATAATGCTAAAGGAATTATTGATTCTTGGGGGATTAGGTGGTATTCATCTGGGGTGGTTGCAGAAAAATATACTATGATGTTTAATGAATCCCAAGTTGAAAATATTGGTCATGATAATTCAGGATATCATTCTGCTAATACAGAAGTTCATAAAGTCAGTTTATCTGATAAATCTTACAAAATAGATTTAGTCGGAATTTCTGAAAACGAATTAGTAAATAGACAATTAAAAAATTATTTGCATAAAGTCTTATATGATTCTTATCTAAATTTAGCCGATGTGTGCGATGAAAGGTTGGAGCTGATAAATAAATTAACAAAAATTGCAGATGAAAGATTAAAAATAATCGATTCAAAAAAATGATATTAAATAAATTCTTTTTTAGGAACTAATGATGGATTTTATAAGTGTACTTAAAAGTATTTTCATTAAAAGAATTAATTTTATAGATATAGGAGCATATCATGGAGATTTTACTAAAAATATAATAGATAATTTTACTGATTACCATGGCATACTTATCGAACCAACAATAAATAATTACAATGTATTACAAAAACGATTTTTTGAAAAACAACATTTAAAAATATTTAATTCACTTTTAACTAATGAAAAGAAGGAAGTATGTTTTAATTTATATGAAGATTCTGCTCAAAATAGCACTTTTAAAATTATTGGTAATAATATTTCAGGGAATGAACAAATAATGTTTTCTGATACACTTGATTATCTATTGTCAGAACAAAATATTAGTTATAAAATTGATTTAATAAAAATTGATACGCAAGGAAATGACTTAAATATATTAAACGGGAGTGTTGGAACAATAAGCAAATATAGACCGGTAATACTTACAGAATTTATATTTATTCCTTTGTATTATGGCCAAGGTGATTATTTCAGACAGTTAGAATTTATGAGTTATCACAAATATAGTTTAATTGGTCTATACAATATTCATTATAATGAAGCAGATATTTTATCATTTGCAGATTTATTATTTGTACCGAATGAAATTTATAATACTCTAGCAATAAACCATTCCCCCTTTTCAAATTACAAAACATCAGACAGTCTGTTATTGTCCCAAGAAAATAATAAGCTAAAGTTAGTTTGTGAAGAAAGACTTCAAGAAATAAATAAATTAAGTATTGAAGCTCAAAAAAGATTAGATATAATTAATTTATTAAATAAGGAATTAGAGAAATATAAAGGGAACAAAACTTAAGTGGGTGCTATAAATTTTTCAATTGATTTAAAGCTTGTGA
>Ga0194120_10011905_pt1 | contig 10326 bp, 5 predicted proteins | sample TA2MahCa65mmetaG_FD_148642 | JGI IMG/M metagenome (GOLD analysis project Ga0194120, IMG submission 148642) | Freshwater microbial communities from Lake Tanganyika, Tanzania - TA2015019 Mahale Deep Cast 65m | ecosystem: Environmental > Aquatic > Freshwater > Lake | place: Tanzania: Lake... | reverse complement strand
TGCGGTCGTACACGTCGAGGTTCCCTGCCCCGGCAAAGGTGAAGTAGATACTACATCCCTCGCGGTAGGCGTGGGAGTAGTGCGCCATGACGAAGCACTCCTCGCCGAGGGCGGCGCGCACCGCCCGATCGAGTTGCGCGAGCCGCGACCAGGTGGAGGCCACCTCCATCGTGTCGGCGAAGGCGCCTCGCGAGAAGATGGGCGAGAGCTTGTAGGACACGTCGTGGCGGTGGGCGTACCAGTGCTCCCCCGGCTCGGCGCCGAGGTCGGCGCCCTCGCGCGCGAGGATCTCGTGTCCATGTCGCGACAGGATCTCGACCACTCGAGGGTCGCCTTCCCAGCCTGCCACCAGCACGCACTCCTCGCCCCCCCAGCGCGCCAGCGCGTTGAGCAGCCGAGGCAACGACAGTGGCAGCCGCAGGCTCATCTCGCCGGTGACCAGCGCGGTGAGGCCCTTGAGCACCCCCGGCGACGAGCGCGCGCCCTTTCCCCGGCCGCCCACCCGCGTGTCGACGGCATCGTAGAGGCGCAACACGCAGGGGTGCAGTTCCGCTTGCATCAGCTCGCGCATCGCCGTCCACGCGGCGGCCACCGAGGGGAAGCGGTAGCCGCGCAGCCACCGCGCCTCGGGGAGGGGCACCACGCGCACCAGCATCTCGGTGATGACGCCGAGCGCGCCCTCGCTCCCGAGCACCCACGGGTGGAGGTCGGTGCCGTCGCTCCAGAGGCCGGTCCGGTAGGTGCGGGCCGGCGCCACGACGCGCGTGGCCGCGACCATGTCGTCGAACTTGCCGTAGCGACTCGAGAACTGCCCCGCCGAGCGCGAGGCGGCCCAGCCGCCCACGGTCGAACACCAGATCGACGAGGGACTGTGACGGCAGGCCCAGCCCTGCCGCTCGAGGGCGTCCTCGAAGTGCTGCCCGAGAACTCCGGGTTGCACCCGCACCGTGGCGGTCGCCGCGTCGACCTCGCCCACCCGCGCCATCCGCTTCATGTCGAGCACCAGCGAGCCGGTCATGCCTGCCGCCGCCCCGCACACGCCGCTACCGGCGCCCCAGGGAACCACGGCCACGCGGTTGACCACCGCCCAGTCGAGCGCGGCGCGCACCTGCTCCTCGTCGGCGGGGAAGGCGACGAGCTCCGGCGAGGGGGGAAGCTCCCCGTCGACCAGGGCGAGCGTAGACCGCGGCCACAAGTCGCGCGCGTGCGCCATGCGCTCCACCACTGACGTGTCGATCTCGACGCGCCGGGCGAGCGAGGCCAGGTCGAGGCTGCTCATCGAGGACTCCCGCCGGGGGCGGGGGCGCCCGGCCTCCAAACCGGGCGCCCCCTGCGGCGGGGCGGGCGGGGGTGAACCTGCCCGCTGCCAGCAACAGCGTCTCCGCCTAGCCACCGCAGCAAGCCGCGTGCCACGCGGCGGCGATCCGGGGAACTATACATGTTCACCGGAGCTATTTCAGTTTGCCGAGGTCGTCGAGCCCGCGCGTCGCCCAGCCGATCGCGACATGGCTGCCGTGGGCAGCGCGTCGGCACCCGGCATGGCGAGCTCGCGCGCCCGGGAGAGGACGGCATCGGCAACGGTCCAGGGAAGCTCCTCGGGGTGCGCGAAGCGCCCGCCCGGCAACCAGGCCACGCGACCACCACCCGCCCGCGCATCGAAGACATCCGCCTCGGAGGTTGGGTATAGCGCGTCTTCATCCCCCCAGAGCGCCCAGGTCGGGCACTCGGGAGCGGGGCCGGGCACGGCGCTCGGCAGCCAGCGCAGGTACGCCGCCACCCGCCGGCGCCCCTCGTGCCCGGCGACGGGGGCGCCGCAGAGCGCGGCAACCGTGTCGCGGTCCATCGCGTAGGGGTTGGCCACGGCGCGGCGAAGGCCCGCCGAGGAGTGCAACCAGCGCAGCCAGAGCGCGGGATGCAGCAGCGGCAACAGCGCCGGGCCCAGGGCGGCCAGCGCGCGCGTGGCTGGATCCAGCCGGGTGATCGGCCCATTCGACAGGATGAGCGCCCCGGCCCCCGAGCGCAGGGCCGCCGGGATGGCGAGGCCATGCGCGAAGATCAGCGCCCCTGCCGCCTCCGGCGCGAAGGGCGGGCCGTCGCCCAGCGGGACGCCAAGGCTCTCGACGCGGAGGGAGGGCGCGAGCGTGTGCAGGCGAGCTTCGACGCCCCGGAACAACGCGGGCCCGAAGGGAGGGCCGGCGAGGAGCAACAGGCGGTCGAGCATCGGCGGCACGCCATATCGCGCCCCGGCCCGGCGGATCGGTTACCTAGCCAGTCGCGACGGGATCTTCCGTGTACGACCTTGTCATCGAAGACGGGACGCTCATCAGCGGCAAGGGGCGGCGGGTGGCCGACATCTGCGTGGAAGACGGCCGCGTCGTGTACATCGGAACACGACCCGCGGGGCCTGCCCGCCGGAAGATCTCGGCGATCGGGCGATTCGTCGTCCCCGGCTTCGTCGATACCCACGTTCACTTCCGCGACCCGGGCCACCCCGCCAAGGAAGACTGGCAGAGCGGGTCGCGCGCGGCGGTGTCTGGCGGCGTGACCACCGTCTGCGACATGCCCAACACGCGGCCGCCCACGCTCACGCGCGCCGACTTCGCCGAGAAGCGAGCGCTCGCCGAGGCTCGCTCGCTCGCCGACTTCGGGATCTGGGTGGGCGCGGCCGCCGACAACGTCGGCGAGGCCCAGGCGCTCGCCGACGGGCCGGCGCCGCTCGCCTGCGGCATCAAGGTGTTCATGGGGGCATCGACCGGCCCCCTCCTCGTCGACGACGCCACGCTCGTGCGCTTCTTCGAGCACACCCGCGCGCTGATGGGCGTGCATGCCGAGGACGAGCGCGTGCTGGAGCGCTACCGCGAGTCCTGGGCAGGTCGCACGCCCCCCACCCACCACGACAGCCGGCCGGCCGAGGCGGCCCGGGCGGCAGTGATGCGCCTCGTCGAGCTCACCCGCGCTCACCCGCGGCCCGTGCACGTCTGTCACGTGTCGACCGCCGCCGAGCTCGAGGTCCTCGAGCCCGTGCGCGGCCGTCTCCCGATCACCACCGAGGTGTCTCCGCACCACCTCTGGCTGTCAACCGACAACGTTCTCGGCAACTTCGGCAAGGTCAACCCGCCGATCCGGCCAGAAGTCGACCGGCGGGCGATGTGGGCGGCACTCAAGCGCGGCCTCGTCGACACGGTGGGCAGCGACCACGCCCCCCACACGCGCGAGGAGAAAGAGCAGGACTACGCGAGCGCGCCCTCGGGCATGCCGGGTGTCGAGACGATCTTCCCGCTCCTGGTGGCGGCCGTGAAGCAGGGTCGCGTCCCGATGGAGCGGGTGGTGCAGCTCTGCGCGGAGAACCCGGCCCGGATCTTCGGCTTCGCGCGAAAGGGTCGCGTGGAGGTTGGCTTCGACGCGGACCTCGTGGTGTTCGCCGAGAAGGAGCTGGTGCGCTTCACGGCAGCACAGGTGCTCTCGCGCGTGGGCTGGAGCCCCTTCGTAGGCCAGCGGGTGGCACCGAAGCCCGACCAGGTGTACGCCGGCGGCACGCTGGTGGCCGAGGGCGGCGCCATCGTCGACGAGACGAGGCGCGGGCGCCTGGTGACGCCCGCGCGCGGGGAGGGCTAGGCCTCGGCAGGCGGCGCGAGCGCGAGCCGGTCGGGGCGGATCAGCGTGCGCAGGCGGGCGGCGATCTCCGGGCTGCCGTCGATCGTCTCCATCGCCTTCTCGCGACCGCAACCGAGCTTGGTCTCGCCGAGCGAGAACCAGGCCCCCGACTTCGACACCACGCCCTGCGACTCCGCGAGGTCGAGCAACTCGGCAGTGTTGTTGATGCCCCTGCCGAAGAGAAGGTCGAACTCCACGCTGCGGAACGGCGGCGCCAGCTTGTTCTTGACGATCTTCACCCGCGTGCGGTTGCCGCCGACTTCCTCGCCCATCTTCACCTGGCCGATGCGGCGCACGTCGATGCGCACCGAGGCGTAGTACTTCAGCGCGTTGCCGCCGGTGGTCACCTCGCTCGGGCCGAAGCTGACGCCGATCTTCTGGCGCACCTGGTTGATGAAGATGACGGTGGTCTTGCTGCGCGACGCCATCCCCGTGAGCTTGCGCATCGCCTTGGACATCATCCGGGCCTGCACGCCCACCTGCGCGTCGCTCATCTCGCCCTCGAGCTCCACCTGCGGCACCAGCGCGGCCACCGAGTCGACGACCACCAGGTCGACGGCCGAGGAGCGCACGAAGGCCTCGACGATGTCGAGGGCCTGCTCGCCGCTGTCGGGCTGCGAGACCACCAGTTCCGGCAGCTTCACGCCGAGTCGGCTCGCGTAGCTGGGGTCGAGCGCGTGCTCGGCGTCGACGAAAGCGGCCGTGCCGCCGAGGCGCTGCACCTCCGCCATCGCGTGCAGGGTGAGCGTGGTCTTGCCGCTGGCCTCGGGCCCGTAGATCTCCACGATGCGCCCGCGCGGGTAGCCGCCGACGCCGAGGGCGAGGTCGAGGCCGATGCTCCCGGTGGGGATGACTTCCACCGCCTCGGGGGGGCCGTCGAGACGCATGACCGCGCCCTTGCCGAAGGTCTTCTCGATGCCGGCCATCGCCGCGAGCAGGGCGGCCTTCTTGTTCATCATTTCTTCAGACACGTTGACTCCTTTTGGTTGTTGGGACACTCCGCCCGCACCAGGCGCCCGAGGGCCCCCCGCGAACTGGAGAAGTTGCGGGGCGTCTCGACGACGCACACCTGGATGCGGTCGCCCTCCCGCAGCGGCGCGGGGAGCACCAGCGCGAGGACGTCGACCACCTTGCCGCCGGGCACCTCGACGGCGGCCACGCCGTCTTCCACGCGGTCGACCACCAGCTCGACGACGGCGCTCTCGCAGGAAGGGCTCATGGCGCCTCCTCGGGAAGGCCGTCCACGCGGAGTTGCAGCGCCGACTCGACGTGGCAGGGCTCGACGTGCGCGGCGCCCTCGATGTCGGCCACGGTGCGGGCGACGCGGAGCACGCGCTTGGCGGCCCGGGCGCTGGTCCCCGCGCGGTCGACATGGTCGACCAGCGCCGAGAGCGACGCCGGGCTGGCAAGGACTCGGCTCGCGAGCTGGTCGGCGGGGAGGGCGGCGTTGCTGACTCCCGGGCCGTTGCGCTCCGACTGCCTCGCCCGGGCCGACACCACGCGAGCCCGCACCGTGGCCGAGGCCTCGCCCTCGCGGCCGTCGAACTGGGCGTCGGCGGCGACCGGCGACAGCAGGAGGCGACAGTCGATCCGGTCGAGGATGGGGCCGGAGAGGCGACTGCGGTATCGCTGCCGCTCGGGCGGCGAGCAACGGCACGCCTGCCGGGGGTGCCCGAAGTACCCGCACGGGCACCGGTTGGCCGCGGCCACGAGCGAGAAGCCCGCCGGGAAAGAGACCGTCCCCGAGGCACGGGTGAGCACGATGCGGCGGTCTTCCAGGGGCCCCCGGAGGCCCTCGCGGATGTCGCGCCTGAACTCGGGGAACTCGTCGAGGAACAGCACGCCGTTGTGGGCGAGGGAGGCCTCGCCGGGGCGCAAGTCCGCCCCGCCGAGCAAGCCGACGGTGGACACGGAGTGGTGCGGCGCGCGGAAGGGCCGCGATCCGATCATGCCCTGGCCCTCGCTGCGCAGGCCGGCGATCGAGTGGATGCGGGTACACTCGAGGGCCTCTTCGGGCGCCAGCGGGGGGAGGATCCCCGGCAGGCGAGCGGCGAGCATGGTCTTGCCGCAGCCGGGCGGGCCCTCCAGCAGCAAGTTGTGCCCACCCGCCGCCGCCACCTCCAGCGCGAAGCGAGCGAGAGGCTGGTCGCGCACGTCGCGCAGGTCGAGCGGGGGCGCCTCGGGCGCGCGCTCCCCCTCGGCGGGCGCCGGAAGCTCCGCGTCGCCGTTGAGGTGCTGCACGACGTCGAGCAGCGTGCGCGCGACGCGCACCTCGAGCCCGGGCACCAGCGCCGCCTCGGCGCCGTTCTCCTCGGGCACGATGAGCCCCGCCATGCCCTGCTCGCGGGCCAGGCAGGCCATCGCCAGCGCCCCGCGGACCGGGCGCAGCAGGCCCGAGAGCGCGAGCTCCCCCGCGAGCAGCCACCGGCCCGCCGCATCGGCCCTCACCACGCCGTGAGCGGCCAGGATGCCGATGGCCACGGGCAGGTCGAAGCCGGTGCCCTCCTTGCGCAGGCTGGCCGGAGCCATGCTGATGACCACCCGGCTCCGCGGGAACTCGAGGCCCGCCCCCTGGATGGCCGAGCGCACGCGCTCGGCCGACTCCCGCACGCTGGGCGAGGGCAAGCCGACGATCACCACGCAGGGCAAGCGCCGGAGGAGGTCGACCTCCACCTCCACCCGAACCGCCTCCACGCCGCAGAGGACCGCGCCGTAGACGGTGCCCCCCACGCGATATCGATTGTTGACGTCCACCACGGCACTCGCCTCCGCGCCGCGCCGAGTGCCAGAGGCGTGCCACCGTCAAGTGACTGGAATTACTGCAGCGGCCACCCGACCCGGCGACGGACGTCCGTCACCTGCACGCCGAATCGAAAATGCCTGCCGACGTCAAGCGGCACCGCGAAATACGAGCACAGCGCGCTTGCGACGCATCAAGGCCAAAAATACGACCGCCCCCGGAGCCTCGAGTGCTCGACGGGGGCGGTCCACCCATGGGAGGGTGTTGGGGAGGCCGGCAGCTACCTACTCTCCCACAGCTGCGAGGCTGCAGTACCATCGGCGCGAGAGGGCTTAACTTCCGTGTTCGGGATGGGAACGGGTGGGGCCCCTCCGCTATCACCACCGGCCAGGGTGGCGCGCGAGGCTGGGGAAGGCGGGGCGCCGCGAGCGGGTGCTCGCGCGGCGCCGTGGCCCGCCGGTTGGGCGGGCGGAGAAACTCGAAAGAGGGCCAAGTCGAGCGGGCAATTAGTACGGGTTCGCTGCGCGCGTTGCCGCGCCTGCACGTCCCGCCTATCGACCTGGTGGTCTACCAGGGCCCTTCAGGGGAGAGCTGGTCTCGAGGGGGGCTTCCCACTTAGATGCTTTCAGCGGTTATCCCGTCCGTCCGTGGCTACCCGGCGGTGCCGCTGGCGCGACAACCGGAACACCAGAGGGACGTCCATCCCGGTCCTCTCGTACTAAGGACAGCTCCTCTCAACTCTCCTGCGCCCACAGCAGATAGGGACCAAACTGTCTCACGACGTTTTGAACCCAGCTCGCGTACCGCTTTAATTGGCGAACAGCCAAACCCTTGGGACCTGCTCCAGCCCCAGGATGCGATGAGCCGACATCGAGGTGCCAAACCACGCCGTCGATGTGAACTCTTGGGCGTGATAAGCCTGTTATCCCCGGAGTACCTTTTATCCGATGAGCGACGGCCCTCCCACGTGGGACCGCCGGATCACTATGGCCTGCTTTCGCACCTGCTCCTCCTGTCGGAGTCGCAGTCAAGCCCCCTTGTGCCATTGCGCTCTTCGCCTGGTTTCCAATCAGGCTGAGGGGACCTTTGCGCGCCTCCGTTACTATTTGGGAGGCGACCGCCCCAGTCAAACTCCCCGCCAGGCAGTGTCCCCGCCACGAGGGCCGGGTTAGGCATCCAACACAGCCAGGGTGGTATTTCAAGGTTGGCTCCCCCTGAGCTAGCGCCCCGGGTTCACAGCCTCCCACCTATCCTACACAAGCTGAATCGAATGCCGCTGCCAAGTTAGAGTAAAGGTTCACAGGGTCTTTCCGTCTTGCTGCGGGTATGGGGCATCTTCACCCCAATGTCAATTTCGCTGAATCCCTGGTCGAGACAGTGTGGAAGTCGTTACGCCATTCGTGCAGGTCGGAACTTACCCGACAAGGAATTTCGCTACCTTAGGACCGTTATAGTTACGGCCGCCGTTTACTGGGGCTTCGGTTCGAAGCTTCGCTTGCGCTGACCTCTCCCCTTGACCTTCCAGCACCGGGCAGGCGTCAACCCGTATACGTCGCCTTGCGGCTTCGCACAGGCCTGTGTTTTTGGTAAACAGTCGCTACCACCTCTTTGTTGCAACCCCGGCACGCTCCGGCCGCGAGGGCCTTCACACGCCAGGGCACACCTTATCCCGAAGTTACGGTGTCAATTTGCCGAGTTCCTTGACCAGAGTTCGTTCAAACGCCTCGGTGTTCTCCACCTGCCCACCTGAGTCGGTTTGCGGTACGGTCGGCAGCACATCAACGCGGGACGCGGCTTTTCTCGGGAGCTTGGGATCAGTCGCTGGCGCCCGAAGGCACCGGCATCACGCCTCGGCGTTGCCCGCGCGTTTTGTTCCAACGCGAGCCGCCTACACGCTTGCACCCGGCATTCCACCGCCGGGCCGACCTGCCCTCCTCCGTCCCCGCTCCGCTCCATGCTGCCGGTGCAGGAATTTTAACCTGCTTCCCATCGACTACGCCTATCGGCTTCGCCTTAGGGGCCGACTAACCCTGCCCGGATTGTCCTTGGACAGGAAACCTTGGGCTTCCGGCGACGAGGGTTTTCACCTCGTTTATCGCTACTCATGTCAGCATTCGCACTTCCTGCCGCTCCACCGGCCATCGCCAGCCGGCTTCGCTGCAGCAGGAACGCTCCCCTACCAGAGCACCTCGCGGTGCAATCCGTGGCTTCGGTGACGCGCTTGAGCCCCGTTATATTTACGGCGCGAGGCAACTTGACCAGTGAGCTATTACGCTTTCTTTGAAGGGTGGCTGCTTCTAAGCCAACCTCCTGGTTGTCTATGTTCCCTCACATCCTCGACCACTTAGCGCGTACTTGGAGACCTTAGCCGACGGTCTGGGCTCTTTCCCTCTCGACAACGAAGCTTATCCCCCGCTGTCTCACTCCCGGGCGCCACTCGACGGAATTCTGAGTTTGATTGGGTTTGGTAGGACGGGTGTCCCCCTAGCCCATTCAGTGCTTTACCCCCGTCGGTGCTACCCGAGGCGGCACGTAAATGCCTTTCGGGGAGAACCAGCTATTCCCAAGTTTGATTAGCCTTTCACTCCGATCCACAGCTCATTCCCCGAATTTTCAACTTCGGTGGATACGGCCCTCCACGCAGTTTTACCCACGCTTCAGCCTGGCCATGGATAGATCACTTGGATTCGGGTCTGCCCGGTGCAACTCGACGCCATTTCAGACTCGGTTTCCCTGCGGCTACGCCTCGCGGCTTAACCTCGCTGCAACGGGCAACTCGCTGACTCATTATGCAAAAGGTACGCAGTCGCCCCACCTGGCAAGCAGGCGTGGCTCCTACAGTTCGTAGACAAGCGGTTTCAGGGTCTTTTCACCCCCCTCTCGGGGTGCTTTTCACCTTTCCCTCACGGTACTCGTTCACTATCGGTCACCTGGTAGTACTCAGCCTTGGAGGGTGGTCCCCCCAGCTTCCCACGGGGTTGCTCGTGCCCCATGGTACTCGAGTGCATGCCCGCGGAGCCGCTCACGTTTCGCGTACGGGGGTGTCACCCTCTGCGCCGCGCCTTCCCAGGCGCTTCCGCTACGTGCTCGGTTTCTCACTCCGCGCCGGGGATGCAGCCCCGGCCAGCATGTCTCACAACCCCGGTCCAGCAACGCCTGCACGCTTGCACTGGACTGGTTTGGGCTCGTCCCGGTTCGCTCGCCGCTACTACGGGAGTCTCGTTTGATTTCCTCTCCTGCGGGTACTGAGATGTTTCAGTTCCCCGCGTTGGCTCCCTCTCGGGTAGCCCGGCATGACCCGGGCTGGGTTTCCCCATTCGGATATCCCCGTGTCGTCGCTCGCTTGCCAGCTCGACGGGGCGTTTCGCAGGCTCCTGCGTCCTTCATCGCCTCCTGGTGCCAAGGCATCCACCGCTTGCCCTTTACAACTTGACCCAATTTCGAGTTCTCCAGCCGGGCGACAGGAACCTCTCGGCTCCGTCACCCCGCCTTCCACCATCCTCGCGCAAATTTTGAAAGAGAAAGTCGTAGACCGTTGGTGGAGGCAAGCGGGTTCGAACCGCTGACCCCGTGCTTGCAAAGCACGTGCTCTCCCAGCTGAGCTATGCCCCCGGAGACGGGTGCCCTCCTCTCGTGGAGGCGGGCGAGCTGAGCTGGTTGGGCTGGGCAGACTTGAACTGCCGACCTCGTGCTTATCAGGCACGCGCTCTAACCACCTGAGCTACAGCCCATCGTCCAGCGCTATGCTCGTCGGTCTCTCAAAGATTGGTAGCAGTCACTTGGGTTCATACCTGGTGAGACGCCCCGAAGGGTGCTCACTGGGTCTCCTGAAAGGAGGTGATCCAGCCGCAGGTTCCCCTACGGCTACCTTGTTACGACTTCACCCCAATCATCGAACAGACCGTTGGCGCCTGCCTCCTTGCGGTTAGCTC
>Ga0194120_10011897_pt1 | contig 10333 bp, 4 predicted proteins | sample TA2MahCa65mmetaG_FD_148642 | JGI IMG/M metagenome (GOLD analysis project Ga0194120, IMG submission 148642) | Freshwater microbial communities from Lake Tanganyika, Tanzania - TA2015019 Mahale Deep Cast 65m | ecosystem: Environmental > Aquatic > Freshwater > Lake | place: Tanzania: Lake... | reverse complement strand
GGCCGTCCCGACACAGACGTTGTAGGCGAGCCGGCGCCGCTCCCACCAGAAGATCACGTCGAACGGGCCCCGCGGATAATACAGCGGCGTGAAGAAGTACTTCTCGACGGCGGTCGGCGCCGCCAGCAGGGTGTCAGACATGCAGGTACTTTATGATGCAAAGTACTTTTGCGCAAGTCCGCCGTCCGGCGTACCGTCAACGCGTCCGCTTCGCGGGCGGCCGCTGGCGGCCCCTCTGGACCACGACGACATTCAATTCGCCGTTTCCACCCTTGCCACGACCCTGCCATGAAGCGCGCTCTCCTCGTTCTCGCCGCTCTCATTCCCGCCGCGGCGTCCGCTCAGGCCCCGCGGCTCATCCCCGCCCCGCGCGAGTTCACCGCCGGCGCCGCCGTCCCGCTCAAGGGCGCCATCGCCGTGGTCGCCGGCGCCGACAAGAATGACAAGTTCGCCGCCGCCGAGGTGGCTAGCACCCTAAAGGAGCGCGGCCTGAAGGTCGCCGCGCCGGCGGTCGTCACCATCCAGCTTCTTCGAACCTCTGCGCCCGAGGCGAAGGCGCTGCTCGCCAAGCACAAGCTCACGTTCACCGACGAGATGCAGGGGGAAGGCTACGTCCTCATCGCCGACCCGGCGTCCATCAAGGTCGTCGGCGCGTCCGCCGCGGGGGTGTTCTACGGAGCGCAGACGGCCAAGCAGTTGATCACCGGCGCCGGCGCTGGCCTCACGCTCCAGACCGGCGTCATCCGCGACTGGCCGGCCATGCGCTGGCGCGGTTTCCACGACGATCTCTCGCGTGGCCCGGTGCCGACACTGGAGTTCCAGAAGCACATCATCCGGACCATCGCGGCGTACAAGATGAACGCGTACTCGCCGTACTTCGAGCACACCCTGGCCTACAACAGCGATCCGCTGATCGCGCCGCCGGGTGGCGCAATGACCCGCGAGCAGGTGAAGGAGCTTGTCGAGTACGCCAAGCCGTTCCACGTAGAGATCATCCCCGAGCAGGAGGCCTTCGGCCACCTGCACCACGCGCTCAAGTACGAGATCTACGCCAAGGTCGCCGAGACCCCGCACGGCCATGTGCTCGCCCCGGGTCAGCCGGAGTCGATGAACATCATCAAGCGGTGGTTCGCCGAGATCGATTCCATCTTCCCGTCGCAGTTCGTGCACCTCGGCGCCGACGAGACCTTCGAGCTCGGCAAGGGCCAGACGAAGGAGGCCGTCGAGAAGGAGGGACTCGGCAACGTGTACCTGAAGTTCCTCGGCGACATCGAGCGCGAGCTGCGTGCCCAGGGGAGCAAGAAGACTTTCCTGTTCTGGGGCGACATCGCCATGGAGTCACCGCAGCTGGTCGGCCAGCTGCCCAAGGACATGATCGCCGTCGCCTGGAACTACTGGAGCACTGGCAACTTCGAGCGCTATCTCACGCCGTTCTCCGGCACCGGCATGCAAACCTGGGTTGCCCCCGGAGTCAGCAATTGGTCGATGACGTATCCCGACAACAACACGGCGCTCAAGAACATCCAGGGCTTCGTGCGCGACGGCCAGAAGCTCGGCTCCACTGGGATGCTCAACACCAGTTGGGGCGACGACGGCGAGGAGATCTTCAACCAGACCTGGTACGGCGTGCTCTTTGGCGCGGTGGCGGCGTGGCAGAAGGGAGAGTCGTCGATTCCTGATTTCCAGCGCGCCTTCGGCCTGCAGTTCCACAACGACACCACCGGCAAGATCGACGCCGCCCAGCAGCACCTGATGATGGCGCACGCCGCCCTGCAGAAGGCCGGAGCGGGCAACGGGCACGACTTCCTCTATTGGGTGGATCCGTACTCGCCGGAGGGGATGGAGATCGCCAAGAAGATCCGCGTGGCCGCGCCGGAGCTGCGCATACACGCCGAGTCGGCTTCAGTGCTCATTGCGCAGGCGCGGCGCCTGCAGCCCGCCCTGCGCGAGCAGGACGCCCTAGATGCCATGGACATGGGCGCGCGCCGTCTCGACCTCATCGGCATGAAGTTCCAGTTCGCCGACGAGATGGTGAAGGCCTACGCCGCCGCAACTGACCCCAATCGTACGAAGCCGGTCACCTGGATCGATCTCGCCGACATCTCGGGAATCAATGGCCGCCTGCAAACGATGCGCGAGGCGTACGTGCTTGGCCGCGAGCTCTACGAGAGGAGCTGGCGCGCCGAGAACCGTCCGTACTGGCTGCACAACGTGCTGGGGCGGTATGACGCCGCCATCAATCTCTGGTGGAATCGGTCGCTGATGGCCGACGCGTCGCGTCGCGAGTTCAGCCGCACCCGCAAGGTGCCGCCGCCGGAGCGGATGGGCATTCCGGCCAGCATGCCGCAGTAGGACGTGGCACTGGCACTGTGACGGCGGAGTCCAAACAGGGCTTCGCCGTCGTCGGGCTCTACTCAGCGCACGCTATAGCGCAGTAACCGCCCGGAGAACTTGAACTCGCCTACCCACAAGTAGCTGCCGTCGAATGCGGTCACCCCAGGCCAGAACAACCCGGTGGTGGTCGTCAGCGGCGGCATTGAGGTGGACGAGGCACCCAAGATGGCATCGGCGGCACGTCCTGCTGCCGCATCATCCGTGCGTCGCCAGATGTGCACTTGGTTGAAGTTGGTGCTTGCGATCGTCAGCCCACCCTGCGAGAGCGTCGCACCCTGCGGCAGGTTGAACGTGCCGGTCCCGCCCACCACGCTGCCCGTGGCACTCGACGACAGCGTCGCCACACGGAAAAGCCGTACTTGCTGCCCCTCGGTGGATGTGGCGGCCAGCCAGATGCCGTCGCTCGACAACCGCGTCACCTTGGGAACACTCAGCGTGAATACCGGTTCGGCTGAGGCCGCGGGCAGTCCGCGCCACACGTACACGCGCTCGAGCGCCGCGTCGGCAACGTAGAAATACCGGTCGTCGAACGCGACGCCGCGAATCTCTTGAAAGGCCACACTGCCGATCCGGTCCTTGTAGTTCAGGTCAGGCAGTTCGCCGCGCGTGGGAGCCTTGCGCCAGATGGCAATCTGCCGTTGTCCGGCAAGTGCCAGCGTGTCGCCACGCAGCGCGTTGTCCCAAGGCGCAAAGGGTAGAGCGTAGATCCAATCCGGCCGTGCCGCACTCTCGTCGGGGATGGCATTCCACACCGAGAGTGTCCGGTCGAAGTCCGACGACACAAACAACTGCCGTCCGTTGGTGGCCGGCACGGGGTTCGTGATGAAGTACGAGGTGACGAGCGTGTTCTCGTCAAGACTCGGACTGCCGAGCGCGAAGTCGGGGCGCGCACCGGCGGTGCTTGGCAACGTCCGGTAGCACGTGACCTTGTTGTCATTGTAGGCCACCACGTATGTGCGTCCACCGGCGAACGCCACGCCACTGCCGTCGCCGCCGCGATAGGAGTACCCAGTGACGGTGAGCGAGGGCGCGAACGAAGCGGACGACGGTGGTGTCTCCCATACCGTCAGCGCTCGTCCGAGCGCCACCAATCGGCCGGCCGTGTCGAACGCTCCTTGCATCCAGGGCGCGCCCCCGTCTGACGGATCCCGCAACAGGAAGTCCGGCGCGCGTGCCGAGGTCGGGAAGCTCCGCCACACCCAATTGCCGGCCTGAGTGCCGTTGGCGTTGTGATCGCCGACCATCAGGAACGATCCGTTGCTCGTAACTGTACGAGGCGTCCCAATGGCCGGATCCGACAGGACAAGATCTGGCGGGGTGTTCCCGGCCTGCGGAAAGGACAGCCAGATCAAGATCGCGCGTCCGCCGGTGGAACTGGCCACCAAGCGCGATCCGTCAGTCCAGACGCCCCACGGCCATCGAAGCGCATTCGTGCGAATCTCCAGATCCGCCGGTTGTCCGCTTCGTACGGGAACGGACGACCAGACCAGCAATCGGTCGTTGTACGTATCGGCCAAAACGGTGCGACCGTTCGGAGCAACACTCACCTGCCCAGGCCAGTTCAACTGATGTAGGCCAGCGCCGGGGGCGTTGCTCTCCAGGTCGGCTTGTCCAAGCGCGAAGTCTGGCGGCAGGTTGCCGTTGGGCGCTGCATTCCAAACGAGCACCCGGTTATTGTGGCCGTCAGAGACGAACAGCCGGGAGCCGTCGCTCGCGATGGACCGTGGATGATTGAATTGCAGCCCACCCCCTGAGCGCCCGAAACCGAATCCGCCCAGCAACAGGTCGGCGGCTTGCCCGCTGACCAGCGTTCCCGTTCGACCCCCCGGCGCGGTGCGATACGAGCTGGCAACCGCTCGCGAGACGAAGCCGGCTGCCGTGGCGTTTCCGCTTGGTGGCACCAGTGGCGTCGTGTCAGGACCTTGACGCTCTGTCGGTGTCTCGCTCCCGCGGCAGGCTGCACCGAAAAGCACGACGGCTCGCAGGAACGCGGACGGAGAGCAGATCCAAGGCAGCTTCACGGAGTTCCGGATGGGAGGTCGGGTGCCAATTGGCGGGATGTCGGGCTAGCCAGCACTATTAGAGTGGGCGGCGTATTTCACTGTGTAAAGACTGGCTGTCCCTTCCCGGTTCCTTCTCCTCCCTACTTCTATGAGACTCGTCCTGAAACTGGTCGTCCTGCTGGCAGCTGCCGCGGCCCCGTTGGCCGCTCAGCTCGACTCGGCGACCGTCGCCGGCTTCCGCTGGCGCAACATCGGCCTGGCCAACCACCAAGGGCGCATCACGGATGTTGACGGTATTCCGTGGCCGTCACGCACGTACTACGTGGCCACGGCGGGCGGCGGCGTGTGGAAGACCACCAACGCGGGCACCACGTTCCGCCCGGTCTTCGAGAATGAGCGCGTGTCCTCCGGCGGCATGCTCGCCATCGCCCCGTCCGACACGAACACCGTCTACTACGGCACCGGCGAGCCCAACGGCCGCAACTCCGTGTCGCCGGGCGCTGGCGTCTGGAAGACGACCAACGGCGGGCGCACCTGGGAGTTCCTCGGCCTGAAGGAGACGCAGCACATCGGCCGCGTTGTCGTTGATCCGAAGAACAAGGACGTAGTGTACGTGGCGGCGGTCGGCGCCCTGTGGGCGACCAACAAGGATCGCGGCCTCTACAAGACCACGGACGGCGGCAAGACGTGGCAACTGAAGAAGTTCATCAATGACTCCACGGGCTTCATTGACGTGGCGCTCGACCCGCGTGACTCGAAGGTCGTTTGGGCGGCCAGCTATCAGCGTATCCGCGGCCCGTACTTCATGTATTCCGGCGGCAAGGGTTCGGCTCTCTGGAAGAGCACCGACGCCGGTGAAACGTGGACCGAGGTGAAGGGCGGAGGACTGCCCGAGACTACGAAGGGGCGCATCGGCATCGCGATCGCGTTGTCGAACCCGGACGTGATGTACCTGATGCTTGAGGCGGACACCGCGCCGAACCTCAAGAAGGATCCGGCTGTGAAGGCGCAGAAGTCGCCCAGCGGGCTCTGGCGCTCGGCGGACGGCGGCAAGACGTGGGAGAAGCGGAATGACGAAAACGTCCGCCCCTTCTACTACTCGCAGGTGCGCGTCGCGCCGAACAATCCGGATCGCGTCTTCTGGTCGTCCACGCCCGTCAAGTACTCCAATGACGGCGGCAAGACGGCCGGCAATGCCACGGTCGGCATCCACGTGGACCATCACGCGATGTGGATCGATCCCAAGGATCCCAGCCACATCGTCGTCGGCAACGACGGTGGCGTGTCGCAGACGTGGGACGGGGGCGGCAACTGGGACGCGAACAACGTGCTCCCCGTCGGGCAGTACTACAACGTCTCCGTGGACATGAGCGTCCCGTACAACGTCTGCGGCGGCGCGCAGGACAATGGTTCGTGGTGCGGCCCATCGCGGCGGCGCCAGGGGACGATCACCAATTCGATGTGGTGGACGTACAACGGCGGCGACGGCTTCGTGACCGCCAATGATCCCTCGAACGCCGACATCATCTACGGCACGTCGCAGGGCGGCAACATCGGCCGCTATCGCGTCTCGACCGGCGAGCGCACGGCGCTGGTGAAGCCGGCCTGGCGTCCGCGCTACATGCAGTGGGAGGACTCGATCCTCGTCGACCGGCCCGACACCACCAAGCCGATGACGAAGGAACAGCAGAAGCGCCAGCAGGCTTTGCGCGCGGCGCAGAAGAAGGACTCGGTGGATGCGGACCTGCGCTGGAACTGGAACACGCCGTACTTCATCTCGCCGCACAACCCGTCGGTGCTCTACTTTGGGTCGAACCGCGTCCTGAAGTCCACCAAGCAGGGCGACGAGATGTTCTTCATCTCGCCGGACCTCTCGTACGCCGACACGACCAAGGCGCGCATTTCGATGCGCACCACGGGAGGCATCACCACCGACGCCACGGGGGCCGAGACGTTCGGCACTATCGTCTCGCTCAACGAGTCACCCATCCGCCCGGGCATCCTGTTCGCCGGCACGGACGACGGTCGCCTCTGGTCATCGTGGAATGACGGCGGCACCTGGACGGAGCACAGCAAGAACGTGCCGGGCGTGCCGGGCGGCACTTATGTGTCGCGTATCGAGCCGTCGCACTTCGATTCGCTCACGTTCTATGTGACGTACGACAACCACCGCCGCGGCGACTTCACGCCCTATGTCCTGATGACCAAGGACGGTGGCAAGACCTTCCAGTCCATCGTGGGCAACCTCCCCACCGGCGGGCCGGACTTCGTCTATGTGATCCGCGAAGACCTCAAGAACCCCGACCTGCTCTTCGTCGGCACGGATGTGGGGGTCTACGCATCGCTCGACCGCGGCAAGTCGTGGGCGAAGTTCATGGCTGGCCTGCCCACCGTGCCGGTCAACGACCTGGTGATTCATCCGCGCGACGGCGAACTCGTGGCCGCGACGCACGGGCGCAGCTTCTGGATCGTGGACATCAACGCCCTGCGACAGGTGGACGCAAAGGTCGCTGCGGCGCCGGCCCACCTCTTCAAGCCCCGGACCGCGTACCAGTGGGGGGAGAAGCCCTTCAACGGTGAGTCGGTGGGGCAGAACCTGTTCCAGGTGCCGAGTCCGCAGTACGGCGCTGAGATCGTGTACCGGCTCGCGCAGTCGAACACCGGCCAGGTGCGCGTGGTCATCCAGGACGCTTCGGGTGACACACTCCGCACGCTCAACGGCCCGGGCGGTGCTGGCATCCAGCGCGTGACGTGGGACTTCCGCGGCAAGACACCGCCGAGCCCGAAGCTGTCACCGGCGGAGGTGCGCGACTCAATCACGAATGTCCGCAAGATCATCACCGCGCTCGACTCGATCGAGAAGGAAGGAACGCTTCCCAAGCCGTTGATTGACCGGTTCCGCACCGGTCTGACCGGCGGTGCTGACGCCATGCAGGCCATGGCGCAGCAGTTCGGCGCGTTCGGTGGCGGCGGTCCTGGAGGTGGAATGCCTGGCCAGTTCCAAGAGCGCCCGGGCGAGACCCGCGCTGCGCCCGCCGGAGCGGCTGGTGCGGGGCGTGCCGGCGGCGGTGCGGCGGCTGGCCCGCCGGACCAGCAGCAGCTGATGAGCGTGCTGCAGGCTGTGGCCGGTCGCCAGGGCATGGCGATGTTCTTCGGCGGCGGTGGCCGTCGGCAGGGCGCCGGCGCGCCAACGGTCGGCACCGGCGACTACCTCGTCTCGATCAGCGTCGGCGGCCAGACGTACAAGCAGGTGTTGCGCGTCGAGCGCGTGAGCGGCTCTGGCGGCGGTGGTTTCCCGTTTGAGGAGAAGGACTAGCCGTCGACTGAGGTAGCAGCAGGAATCGGGGGGAGCCGCAGCACCACGCGGCTCCCCCCGTTCTGTTGTCTCTCTGTTGTCTTTCTGTTGTTTCTCTGTTGTCTCTCTTTCAGTATCTCAGATACTGCACGTATTTCAGCACCACTCCGCCTCTTTGCGGCCGCGACCACGGAATCGACCGCCCGTCCAGTGCCGTCGGCCACGCGCTGTTGACCACGACATAGAGATCACTCCCCGGCGACGGCGTCCACCGCACGCGCGCGTTGAGGGCGCCGCGGTTCGACTCGTTGTTCCACTGCGCAAAGAGCGTCGTGTTGAGTCGCGGGGTCACCGCGTAGTCCACCCGCGCCGTCGCCGTGCGCGCGATGAAGTGAGAGGCGGGGAACCGACCGTTCACGTGCCCGAAGCCCACCGACCAGAGCAGGTGCGGCTGCCAGCGCCCTTCGAGGCTCAGCTCATACTCTTCGCCAACACCGTGATAGAACTCGCCAAAGCTGGCCGACGCTTCGAGCCGCACCGGACGGCTCGACGAGCCGTCGTACTGGATCTCCCATCGATCCCACCAGTACGTGCCCGGCGTCACATTGGTCCCCTCGAAGATGTCGAACTCCTCCCGGGGGTCGTCGCCCTCGCGAATGATGCTGAGCTCGAACTCGTCACCCGAGTTCAGCCGCGCGCCGAGCGGTTGCACCTCAAATCGCGCGTTGTCGAAGCCGCCATCGAGGCGCTCCACGTAGTTGTAGTTCAGCAGGTTGAACTCGAGTTGCCGAACATAGGGGATCTTCGGCCGCGGAGTGATGCGAAACGACCCGCCGTAGCGGACAATGCCATCGGAATGCACGAACCCCAGCGCCGGATTGAACCCCGCCTCCACCCGCTCGACGCGATGGACGATGTCGGCGTGATCGTTGGGATAGTCCACCACCAATCGCGAGTAGTTCGGTGAACTCCCCGCGCTGTCGTGCGTCCACGCCGTGCCCGCGATGAACACCAGGTTCTGTCCGCGGATGATGAACGGGAGGTTGATGTCGAGGCCCGTGGCAATCGATGGATCCTCGCCGCGCGCGTCGCGCCCGGTGAACATCGCCCCGACGTATCCGCGCCCGAGCAGGTCGCGCTTCACCCGCACCACCGCGTCAGTCGCGGCGTGGTCGCCCCCGGTGCGCGCCGCGATCACGCCCACCTGCTGACTTCCGATGCGTCCCGAGAGCCGCGCACCGGCAAGCAGTGGGATGGGGGAGCCGTCGGCGGCGAGCCCGATGCGCCGGCTGTAGAACAGCTGCGTCTCCCGCGGACGCCCGAAATCAAAGATGCCCGCGCCCTCCGTGAAGAAGGGGCGTCGCTCCGGAAGGAAGAGCGGGAATCGGGTGAAGTTGATGATCTGGCGATCCACGTCGGCCTGCGCGAAATCCGCGTTGGTCGTGAGATCAAGGGTGAGCCCGCGCGATGGCGCCAGTTTCGCGTCGAGGCCGAACGCCCCCTTCACCCCCGCCGGAGCAGTCACATCGAAGGAGCCGTCGCCGTTGTAGTCACGCGTCACGCCCGTGCTGGTGGACGACCCATAGGGGCGCAACTCGACGGTCGCGCGAGGCGGAAGGTCCGTGAACCCGTCTACAACGCCTGCCCGCTCGAGAAACTTGATTCCCTCCGACCGGCGCCATGCCTTCCACAGCACTTCCTCGTTCTTGCGCCGGATCACCCGGAGGACGTTCACGTCCCACGTCGTGCGATCGGCGCGATAGCGCAGCGACTGCCACGGAATGTGAATCTCGGCGATCCAGCCGTCGCCCGTGATGCGCGCCCGGGAATCCCACACAGCGTCCCAGTCGATGTTGTCGTTCTCGAACGACAACACCTCGCCATCGGACATCGCGCCATTGGGATTCACCGCGAACCAGAAGGCCGTGCGCTTGTCTTGCAGCGGCGACAGCAGCACCTGGATGCCGTCATCGGTGTCCATGTTAGTGTCGCGCCGCAGCTGCGCTCGCAGGATCTTCGACGGCTCCCGGTCGTACGCGTGCACGCCAATCCACAGGCCGTCCTGGGCGGCGATGAACCGCACCACCGTGCGCTCGGTGGCCGGTGCGCCTTCGCCGGGATCACGCTGACGGAAATCGTCGATGCTGTCGGCTTTCGTCCACGACGACTCGTCCAGCCGGCCATCGAGTTTCATGGCCTCGCGCGTCGCGTGCACACGGGGGATCTGCGCCGCGGCGCCAAGCGGCGCCAGCAGGAGCAGCAGGGTGAGTCGAAGAGAAGAAGTCATACCCCAAATTACGGACGGGATGTCCGTCCGTTAGCCGCTCCGCCGCCTTCGCCGTGCTACGGCGCGATCGCCAGCCGCACAGGAGGCGACGCCACCCCTGCCCGGTCAAGCGCCGTCACCACCAGCCGGTCAGGAAGCTGCCCCTCCCCATTGGGCACGACCTCCTCGGCGCAGGCACAAGGGGTCACCAGCCGACTCGTCCAGAAGCCGCCCACGCGCGACTGCATCAGGAACCACCGCGCGACCTGCCCTTTCGGAAGCGACATGGTGACGGAGAGGCCGCTCGTCTTGGTGTTCTTGCGCACCTGTACCGTCGGCGCCGAGGGCGCTCGCTTCGACAGCCAAGGTGACGCC
>Ga0194120_10011896_pt1 | contig 10334 bp, 9 predicted proteins | sample TA2MahCa65mmetaG_FD_148642 | JGI IMG/M metagenome (GOLD analysis project Ga0194120, IMG submission 148642) | Freshwater microbial communities from Lake Tanganyika, Tanzania - TA2015019 Mahale Deep Cast 65m | ecosystem: Environmental > Aquatic > Freshwater > Lake | place: Tanzania: Lake... | reverse complement strand
AGTCGGCGGACACCCTGTCGACCGAGCCGGGCCCGAAGAACAGCAGGGCGTCGAGCGATACCGTGGCGACGCCGTTGCCGCTGATGTCGGCGATGCGGTCGCTCACCTTGTAGGGCACGCCGTACACCGGCACCAGGTAGACAGTGCTCTCGTCGGTGCAGGCGAACACGGCGTCGACGAAGGCGGGGTAGTCGGCGCCGGCCAGCGTGTCGGCGGTGGTGCTCTCCACGGCGCAGAGTCGCGACACCCCCCGGAAGGCGGCGTAGGCTTCCGCGACGTCGAGGCTCCCCTCGGCGGCAGGGTTGTAGACCACGACGACGCTGTCGGCCTCGCTGGGCCCGGGCTCGCCGGTGTCGCCGGTGTCGCCGGTCTCGGCGCTATCGGGCCGCCCGTCGCTGTCGCCAACTGTACTGCTATCGCGACCGAGGGCATCCTCGGGTTGGCAGGCGATCAACAGGAGCATCAACCCCCCAGGTAGGCTTCGCGGATCGAGGGATCGTCCAGGAGCTCGCGCGCGGGCGCCGTCCGCGCGATGCTGCCCGTCTCGAGCACGTAGGCGGTGTGCGCGATCTTGAGCGCCAGGTGGGCGTTCTGCTCGACCAGGAGCACGGTGGTGCCCTCGGCGTTGATGGTCTGGATGGTGTCGAAGATGCCAGCGACGATCACCGGCGCCAGCCCGAGCGAGGGCTCGTCGAGCAGCAGCACCCTGGGTCGCGCCATCATCGCCCGCGCCATCGCGAGCATCTGCTGCTCCCCGCCCGAGAGCGTGCCCGCGCGCTGCCCCAGGCGCTCCCGCAGTCGCGGCCAGAGGTCGAGCACGTGCTCGTAGTCCCGGGAGATGCCGTCCTTGTCGCGGCGGCTGTAGGCGCCGAGCTCGAGGTTCTCCTTCACCGACAGGTTGGGGAAGACCTGCCGTCCCTCGGGGGACTGGGAGATGCCGGCCGCCACGATGTCGTGTACCTCGCGACCGGCAAGGTCGACCCCGTCGAGCACCACGTTCCCCCGGCGCGGGGACAAGAGTCCCGAGATGGTGCGTAGGAGCGTCGTCTTCCCGGCGCCGTTGGCCCCGAGCAGGGTGGTGATCTCGCCGTTCTTCACCTCCACGCTCACGTCGCGCAGCGCGTGGATCTGCCCGTAGTACACGTCGAGGTTGCGGATCGACAGCGAGGCGCTCATGCGTGTGCCGCCTCGGCCCCGAGGTAGGCCTCGATCACCGTGGGGTCGCGACGGATCTGCTCGGGCGTGCCCTCGGCGATGCGGGCGCCGTGGTCGAGCACGGTGATGCGCTCGCAGATGCCCATCACCACCGGCATGTGGTGCTCGATCAGCAGTACGGTGACCCCGAAGGTGTCGCGCGTCCACCGGATGAGGTGCATCAGGTCGTCGCTCTCCGAGGGGTTCATCCCGGCGGCCGGCTCGTCGAGCAACAAGAGCTTGGGGCGTGTCGCGAGAGCCCGGGCGATCTCGAGGCGACGGCGCAGCCCGTAGGGCAGCTCCTCGGCGCCGAGGTTGGCCACGCCGGCCAGGCCGAAGGCGTCGAGCAGGCGCGCGGCCTCGTCGCAGAGGGCGCGGTCGTCGGCCCAGTAGCGGGGCGCGCGGAAGATCGACTCGAGCAGGCTCCCGTGGAGGTGCCGGTTCATCGCCACCTTCACGTTCTCGGCCACGCTCAGGCCGCCGAAGAGGCGGATGTTCTGGAAGGTGCGCCCGATGCCGCTCGCGGCCACGCGGGCCGGTCCGAGCCCCACGATCGATCGCCCTTCCAGGCGAATGTCGCCCTCGGTCGGGCTGTAGATCCCGGTGACGAGGTTGAACACCGTCGTCTTGCCAGCACCGTTTGGCCCGATGAGTCCATAGAGGCCGCCCGGCGGGATGGCGAGGTCGAGGTCGGCCACGGCCCGGAGGCCGCCGAAGCGGATCCCCGCCTGCTTCAGTTCGAGGAGCATCCCGCGACGCCTAACCGCTCGATATGCGCTCGCTGTGCGTCGCTGGCGCGTGTTCCTCGCTCTCGGCCTCCTTCTCCTCGCGGTGGGGGGCGCGGCCGGGGCCTACCGCGCCGCGTACCGCGAGGGCGACGCCGGTCCGCTCCCCGGCCCTCGCGACGGCGTGGTGCTCATCGTCACCGACAACGTGCGCGCCGACCACACCTCGCTCTGCGGCTACGCGCGCTCCACCACGCCGGGGCTGGAGGCATTCGCCCGTGCCCCGGGCGCCGTGTCCACGTGCCGCGCGTACGTGCCCGGCAGCTGGACCCTTCCCTCGCACGCGAGCTTCTTCACCGGTCAGGGGCCGCTCGAGCATGGCGCGCACGAGTACCGCGGCGAGGTGAAGGATCCACGCGGCAGCGGCATCACCACCCACAAGCTCAAGTCGGAGGTCGAGACCCTCGCCGAGCAGATGCGCCTGCGCGGCTACCAGACGGTGCTGCTCGCGGGGAACCCGGTGGTGTCGGGGCCGACGGGCCTGGCCCAGGGCTTCACCCACGTGTACGCGGCCCGGGCGTTCGGCGATCTCGACTGGCCGGAGCTCGTCGACCGCCTCCGGGAGTTGATCCGCCGCGAGCTCGAACCGCTGGGCGGTCCCCTGTTCCTCGTGGTGAACCTGGCCGAGGCCCACCGCCCGTGGAAGGGCGTGCCGCGAGACCACGCCTACCTGCCCCGGCGCGGGCGCCTCCAGTTCGACAACACCCGGCTCGACAGCCCCTGGCGGGAAATCCTCGAAGGCCGCATCTCGAAGGAAGATCGCGAGCAGTTCCTCGGCCACATCACCGACGTGTACGACTACGGCATCGAGCGAGCCGACAAGGGTGTCGGCGAGGTGCTGCGCGCGGTCCGGGAGACGGGCTGGTGCGGCGCAAACTGCCGCGTGGTGGTCACCAGCGACCACGGCGAGTTCATCGGCGAGCACGACCTGGTCGACCACGGCTTCTACGCCTGGGAGGCCAACGCCCGCGTCTTCGTCGCCGCCCAGGGCGTCGATGTGGAGGCGTTGCCCGAGCCCTTCCCGGCCGTGGCGGTGTACCGCCTGCTCCGCGACGGCACGCTGCCCGAGCCGCTCCCGGCCGTCGAGCTTCCCGCGTGGCCCCACGTGCGCCGCCACATCCACAGCCTGGAGCGGGCCTTCGGCTCAGTCAGCCTCGCCCGGTGGAGCGGCTGGTCGAAGTTGATGTGGATGGACGGCGAGTTCTTCCAGTTCGACCTGCGGGCCGACCCCGGCGAGGGCGTCCGCCTGCCGCTCGACCCCGACGCGAACTTCGCGGCGACTGCCCGGCGCGTGGAAGCAGCCCAGACCAGGGACCCGTCGGCCCTTGGCGACGAAGACGCCGACATGATCGAGATGCTCGAGGCCGCCGGCTACATGCAGTAGCGCGAAGGATTCGCTTGACAGTGGGGAGAGCCTCCTGTATCTCCCGCCCGATCTGGAGCGTTCATGTCTCGCTACGTCGTATCCGCGTTGCTGCTTGCCGGCTGCTCCGAGACCTACAGCGGCGGCGAGGACGACCCCAAGGGTTCCTCGGAGGACAGCGCAGTCGAGACCGACGCTGACACCGACAGCGACAGCGACACCGACACCGACACCGACACCGATACCGACACCGATACCGACGCCGACGGTGACGGTGACATCGACGCCGACGGTGACGGCGACCTCGACAGCGACACCGACAGCGACACCGACACCGACACCGACACCGACACCGACGTGGACACCGGCACCGCGAGCTGCCCCCCGAGCGGCCCTGACTTCACCTACGTCGTCGAGACCCTCGAAGTGGCGGGCAGTCGCGACGGTCTCGACCTCGACGGCGATGGCACCAGCGACAACGTGCTCAGCGTCATCAAGTCGTCGCTCGACGACTCGATCGTCGACGCGATGGCCACCACCACCAGCGTCATCATCGTGCAGTTGTGGAACGTCGACGACTGGTGCGAAGACCCCGACGTGTACGGCGGCATCCTCAGCGCCACCGACACCGACGGCAACGTGGCCGACAACTACTCGGGATCGGAGGCCTTCGACGCCGGCAGCGCCATCGACAGCAGCGGCCACAGCACCGAGGTGGGCACGGTGGTGATCGCGTCGAGCACCTGGTCGATCACCGTGGCGAGCGCGTCGTTCGAGGCCGGTGGCTTCACGCTGACCAACGCCACGCCGGTCTACGGCGTGGGCACCGCCGACGACGCGAGCATCGCCGGGACCATGGGTTTCGCGCTCCCCGCCACGCTGATGGAGGAGATCGCCGCCGCCGAGGGCTACGATCCCGACCTGGCCTGGAGTCTCGCCGACATCGACAGCGACGGCGACGGCACCTACGACGCCCTCTCCATCGCCTTCGAGTTCACCGGCGTGACCGGCAGCGTGTACTAGCGCTCGCCGCGGTACACTGCCGCGCATGATCATCTTCCTGGGCGTGGCGCTGGCGGGCGAGTTGAAGAACGACGAGTGCGACGTCGGCGGGGCCGACTGCACGGTCACCTTCCAGCAAGGCTTCATCGACGGGGAGTGCTGGGCCTCGGTGTACGTGCCCAAGTCCTCCGACTACCCCTTCACGCCGGAGTACGTGGAGGTGTTCATCGGTCCCGACGGCGACGGCTACTTCGACGTGGCGCTGTGGACGGTCGACGCCGACAACATCCCCGAGGAGCGCCTCGGCATCGAGGCGGGTTTCTTCACCGGCGAGACCGACCAGCTCGGCTCATTCAGTTTCGACGAGGCCGAGGTCGACCTCCCCGAGATCACCGAGGGCAACATCGCGGTGGTGATGTGCTTCAACGGCCACAGCAGCTCGCCTACGATCGCCAACGACGACGGTCTTGACTACGAGGACCGGAACCTCATCTACGCGTCGGGCGTGGGCTGGGGAACGAACAAGGACTTCGGGGTGAAGGGCGACTGGATCATGCGGCTCACCTGGGGCGACGCCGACACCGACACCGACACCGACACCGACACCGACACCGATAGCGACACCGACACCGACACTGACACCGACACCGACACCGACGCCGACCTGCTGCTGTACAGCATCACGCCCAACCACAGCGAGGTGGGCGTGGCCGAGGCGGTGACGCTGGTGGGCGACGGTTTCGTAGACGGCACCCGCGTGCTGGTGGGCGGGCTCGAGCTCTCCGGCGCCATCGCGGCCAACGAGCAGACCATCACCGGCCGCATCCCGACGGCCCTGCCCGAGGGCGTACACGACGTGACGGTGGCGGCGCCGGACGGCAGCACGGCCCTCCTCGCGCAGGGCTACACCGTGGAGGCGGCAGGCTGTGGCTGCGGCTGGGACGGCGGCCTCTCGCTCGCCAGCGTGATGGCGGCGGTGGGCTGGGGCCTGTCGCGGCGGCGCGTCGGCGGATAGTCGCGCCCCCTTCCCGGGAGGCCCCTTGGACAACGTCGACGAGAGCGAGGTCATCTACGACTGGAACCTGCGTGGCGCGGCGCAGCCCGCCCCGCCGAGGCGCGTGCTGATCGTCGACGAGACGCTGCGCGACGGCGTCCAGTGCCCCTCCGTCACCGACCCGCCCATCGAGGCGAAGCTCGAGATGGTGCGGCTCATGTCGAAGGTCGGCGTCGACGTGGTGGACATCGGCCTGCCCGGGGCCGGTCCCCGCGCCGTGGCCGACGTCACGCGGCTGGCCGAGCTGATCCGCGACGAGAAGCTCCCCATCCTCGCCAACTGCGCCGCGCGCACCCACGCCAACGACATCACGCCCATCGTGGAGATCTCGCAGAAGACCGGCGTGCCCATCGAGGTGATGGCCTTCCTCGGCGCCTCGCCGATTCGCCTCTACGCCGAGGGCTGGGACGTCGACCTGCTCGAGAAGCGCACGCGCGACTCGATCCGGCTGGCGAAACAGAATGGTCTCCCCGCCACCTTCGTCACCGAGGACACCACCCGCGCCCACCCGGAAACGCTGCGCCACCTGTTTCTCGCGGCCATCGAGGAGGGCGCCGACGGGCTCTGCGTGTGCGACACCTGCGGCCATGCCTCCGACACCGGCGTGCGCAACCTCGTGGCCTTCACCCGATCGGTGATCGCCGAGTCGGGCCGCGCGGTGCGAGTCGACTGGCACGGGCACAACGATCGCGGCTACGGCCTGTCCAACGCCATCACCGCCTGCGAGGTGGGTGTCGATCGCGTACACGGGTGCGTGCTCGGCGTGGGCGAGCGCGTGGGCAACACCTCGCTCGACCTGCTGCTGGTCAACCTCAAGCTGATGGGCTGGCACGACGGCGACCTCACGCGCCTCGGCGAGCTGGTCGACCTGGGATCGCGCGCCTGCAACGTGCCGATCCCGGTGAGCTACCCGGTTTTCGGGAAGGACGCCTTCCGCACCGGCACTGGTGTACACGCCGCCGCCATCATCAAGGCCATCAACAAGGGCGCCGACTGGCTCGCCGATCGCGTGTACAGCGGCGTGCCGGCCGGCTGGTTCGGTCGACGCCAGGAGATCGAGATCGGGCACATGGCGGGCGACTCCAACATCGTGTTCTGGCTCCGCCAGCGCGGCTACGAGCCCACGCCGGCGCGGGTGAGCGCCATCCGCGCCCGGGCCAAGGCCACCAGCCGCGTGCTCGAGGAGAACGAGATCCTGAGCGCCCTCGAGACGGCCTAGGGCGCGAGCGCCGGGTTGGTGGCGCGGCACACGCGCGCCTTGACATCATCGAGCTTGGTGCCCTCGGGGGTGACGATCCGGATGATGCGGGCCTCGCGCATCGCGTCGTTGAGGGCGAGCATCGCCGAGGGGCGCAACGGCGCCCGCTCGTCGGGGGGGAGCCGTACCGTCTCGGAGGCGCCGCCGTCGTAGGTGATGCGGAGGGAGAAGTCGACGGCGCGCAGCGTCTCCGATTCCACCACCACGTAGTGCCCGCGCGTGGGCACGGCGGCCTCGGTGGCCGGCAGCAGCGTGCCGTCGTCGCGAAGGCTCAGCACCCGCGCGGCGTTGGCGTCGTTGCAGCCGCCGTCGACCAGCGGCCAGAGCTGCCGGAAGCCCTCCGCGTTCCCCAGCGTGGCCCCGTGGGCGGCCGCCTGCCCGTAGAGGTGGTGAACCCCGAACACCCACACGAGAACGTCCGGCTTGTCGAGCCTGAAGTTCTCGCTCTCGAGCCAGGAGCGCGCGGCGCTCGCCACCCGGCCGCCCGCGTAGGTGATGTTCAGGATGGGCGCGTCGATCTCCGCCTCGAGCGCCTGGGGGAGGAAGAACATCGGATTCCCGAAGCTCGACGACACCATCACCACCTCGGGCTCGGGCACGTCCGCGAGCAGCAGGCTGCCGTCGACCGGGGCGCGATCGAGCACGTAGCGAGGCTGCTCGAAGCTCGGCGCCGACGTCGCCTTGCACACCTCGGCCAGCTCGGCGGCCAGGGCCCCGGGCCGGGGTCGATCCACGCCGTCGACGCGCAAGGACGCGGGCGACTGGCCGAGCCAGGCGTACTTCCCCTGGCCGCGGATGGCGTCGGCGATCATCCCCGCGGCGGCGATCGAGCCCGCCGCCGTGAGGTGGCCGTCCTCGGGACGGAACATGCGCTCGCCCCGCGTGCCCATCTCCAGGCCGAGCTCCATGAGATCCGGCGCATCGGCGCCCTGGGCGCGGAACCACTGGAGGATCCCCGCGAAGGCGGCGCGGTCATCGAGCCAGTAGCGCGGCGCGGCGGAGCCCCGGCCGGGCGACTGCACCACCCGCGCCCGGGGAGGCGTCACCACCACCACCACCTCGGTGCCGAGCGCCTCGATGCCCCGGATCATGCGCGACATCTCGACCAGCGCGGCGGGCTCCGGCCTCAGATCGAGCGGGCCGTTTTCCGGCGCCATCAAGTGCCCATCCACCTCCCGCCACCCGAGCTTGGCCGCGGCCTCGCAGATCGGGGCGGCGTGCGCCAGCGACATCGCGAGCAGGAGGAACATCGTGGGGGCCGTCGTGCGCCTCCCTAGCGCACCCGCCGATGGCGGACCAAGCGGCCGGCCAGCTAGTTTGCGGGGCGAGGCGAGGACCGATGGCGTGGATGGCGTGGCTCCTGTCGCAGTCGCTCGCGGCGGATCCCCGCGTCGATGCGCCGTGGTTGTCGCGACACGACGCGACCTCTGCGGCCGGCGCGACCCGGCCCACCTGTCCTCCCCGGGAGGGCGAGAGCAAGGAACACCCGGAGCCGGGGGCGCGGGACTGGGCGCTGTGGGAGATCGACCTCGCCGCGGGGACGGGCCCGGCCGAGGTCCTCGCCGTGGCCCAGGCGCCCGCGCGGGTGGTGGAGGTGGCGCTGGGTGGCCAGGCCGAGGACATCGCCCGCGTGCGCGCGGCCCTGTCGCGACCCGGCACGAGGGTGGGCGTCTGGGGCGATAGCCACAGCGCGAGGGGACCGTTCGTCAACGCGCTTCGCGCGCTGGTGCAGGGCGGCCTGGGCAACGGCGGCGTGGGCCTCGTCCCCGCCGTGCGCCCCGGGCAGTGGGTCGACGCTCCCGGCGCCCTGGCCTGCGGGGTGGGCACCTGGTCGCGCCGCGCGCCCGTGGGCAAGGCGGCGGAGGCGCCGCAGGGACTCGGTCCGCGGCTCGACCTCGTGGAGGCGAGGGAACCCGGCGCCTACGGCTGGGTGTTCGCCAGCGAGCCGGTGACGAGGATGGTCCTGCTGTTCGAGCGGCACGCCGGGGGCGGCGGCCTCTCAGTCAGCGTCGACGATCTCGCGCCCGTCGCGGTGTCGACGGCCGGGGAGGGGCCCGGCGCGGTGGCCTTCGATGTCGGGCTCGGCAAGCACCTCCTGCGCTACGCGCCCGTGGGCGACGGCGCGGTTCGCATCGGCGGCGTGGTGCTGGAGCGCGCGGGAACGGGCGCGGTGGTCGACAACCTCGCGGTGTCGGGGTCGATGTTTGCCGCCTGGCAGCACGCCATCCCCAGCTCGATCGCCGCGTGGAGCGCGTGGCTCGACCACGACCTGGCCATCCTCGAGTACGGCACCAACGAGGTGGGAGCTTTCCGATTCGATCGCGCCGCCTACCGCGCCCAGCTCGCCGCCTCGCTCGCCGCCTTCCGAGCCGCGATGCCCACCACCCCCTGCCTCCTCGTGGGGCCACCCGACCGCGCCTGGGCGCGCGAAGCAGAACGGTTCGGCATCTTCCAGGGGACCGGGTGGGTGATCGAGGAGCAAGCCGCGCTCGGCCACGAGGCCGGCTGTGCGACCTGGAGTTTCCAGGCGGCGATGGGCGGCCCGGGTGGTGCCGTGGCGTGGCGCCGGGCCTCGCCGCCGCTCATCGGTCGCGACTACATGCACCTCGAGAAGGCCGGGTCGAGCGCGATCGCGTCGGCCCTGGCACGCGCCCTGGGCTTGCCTACGAGCGCGTTGACCGCTGGCGAATGATGACGTTCTGCACGACGTGGAAGAGGCAGAGCGCGCTCACCACGTAGCTCGCGACCGGCACGTGCTCGATGCCCTTGATGCCGAACCACGCGAAGTAGGCGGCGGCCGCGATGTTCACGCCCTGGAAAGCCCAGAAGGCCCAGTCGGCGCGCAGCGAGGGCACGAGCGTGCGGTTCAGCAGCAGGAGCATGGCCAGGCCCACGACGTCGTAGGGGAAGTTCTCCGCGCCCATCAGGGCTCGATCGCCACGTTGTCGAGCAGGCGCGTCTTGCCGTAGCGGGCGGTGGCGATGGCTCGCAGCGGCCGGTCGATGCGCTCCACCGGCTCCAGCGTGTCGGGATCGACCACCGCGAGGTAGTCGAGGCTGTCGCAGTCGAGGATGGCGCGGCCCTCGGCGATGCGCTCGGTGGCGGTGGGCGCGCGGCTGTCGCGCATCGCGTAGAGCGCGCGATGCAGGCTCAGCGCGCGGCGGCGGTCCTCGCCCGAGAGGTAGACGTTGCGCGAGGAGAGGGCCAGGCCGTCGTGATCGCGCACCAGCGGCCCGGGGACGATCTCGATGCCCATCGCGAGGTCGTGCGCCATCGACTTGAGCACCGCGAACTGCTGGTAGTCCTTCTCGCCGAACATCGCGGCGGTGGGCTGCACCAGCCCGAACAGGCGACAGACGACAGTCGCGACGCCCTGGAAGTGGGTCGGCCTCGCGGCGCCTTCCCAGCGCGTCGTGATCTGTCCCACGTTGACCGTGGTGCGGAAGTCGGGCGGGTACAGGTTGTCCGGCATGAACAGGATGTCGCATCCGGCGGCCTCGCACTTCCTGGCGTCGCCCTCGGGATCGCGCGGGTAGCGCGCGAGGTCTTCGTTGGGCGCGAACTGGAGCGGGTTGACGTAGATGCTGACCACCAGGATCTCGCAGCGCTGGCGCATCAGCTCGATGAGAGTGGTGTGTCCCCGGTGGAGGTAGCCCATGGTGGGCACGAAACCGACCT
>Ga0194120_10011891_pt1 | contig 10336 bp, 21 predicted proteins | sample TA2MahCa65mmetaG_FD_148642 | JGI IMG/M metagenome (GOLD analysis project Ga0194120, IMG submission 148642) | Freshwater microbial communities from Lake Tanganyika, Tanzania - TA2015019 Mahale Deep Cast 65m | ecosystem: Environmental > Aquatic > Freshwater > Lake | place: Tanzania: Lake... | reverse complement strand
GACTCCCGAGACCCCCCCCCCCCCCCCCACCGATCAACGCCCCTAATAGGAGGCAACATGCCCAAGGTTTCCAGCGCCCAGGAGGTGACCGATCTCCTGCGGGCCAAGTATCCCCTGATCTACCTGTCCTCGGCCGAAGAGGACCGGGTCCTCGAAGCCCTGGTCGACATCGCCAAGGACCTGGGCCGCGCCCTCAAGGTCTGGAGCGTCACCAAGGGCTTCCGGGTCCTGGTCAGGGGCGCCGACGACCACGAGCTCAAGGCCAACCAGCCCAGCCTGGCCCTCGATCTGGTCGAGAAGAGCAACGCCGATCAAATCGTCGTACTGCTCGACTTCGGGGTCTTCACCGAGAAGGACCCGGTGGTGGTCCGGGCCCTGAGAGACTGCGTGAGCGCCTTCGCCAATGGCAAGCACAAGCGCAGCCTGGTCGTGCTGTCGCCCGCGGCCAAAATCCCGACCGAGCTGGAGAAGATCGCCACCTTGGTGGACTGGGACCTGCCCGACCGCAACGAGATCCAGCAGATCTCCGGGCAGTACGCCAAAGCCTACCAGATCCAGGAGGTCAACCCCGATAGTGTGGACGCCGCGGTGGGTCTCACCAAGGACCAGGTCCACAACGCCTTCGCGTACTCGCTGGCGCGCACCAGCCGCATGACGGGCATCCCGGCACTCGATCCCGTCATCATCCAGGCCGAGAAGGAGGGCCTGATCAAGAAGTCCGGCCTGGTCGAGTTCATCAAGACCGACATCGATATCTCGCAAGTGGGGGGCCTGGGGAACCTCAAGAAGTGGCTGGCCAGCCGGCGTAATGCTTTCACCCAGAAGGCTCGGGAGTTCCGGCTGCCCCAGCCCAAGGGCCTGGTGGTGGTGGGCTGTCCCGGGACGGGCAAGACCATGATCGGCAAGGCTGTCGGCAATGCCTGGGGCATGCCGCTGGTCAAGTTCGACATCGGTCGGGTTTTCGCGGGCATCGTCGGGAGTTCCGAGGAAAACATGCGGCGCAGCCTCAAGCTCTTCGAGGCCATTGCGCCGTGCGTGGTGCTCATCGACGAGGTTGAAAAGGGTCTGTCCGGCACGGGGTCTAGCGGGGCCACCGACGGTGGCACCACTGCCCGGGTCTTCGGGACCATGCTCACCTGGCTCAACGACAAGGAGGCGCCGGTCTTCGTCATCGCCACGGCCAACGACGTCACCAGCCTGCCGCCCGAACTCCTGCGCAAGGGGCGTATGGATGAGGTGTTCTTCAGCGACCTGCCTGATTCCGACGAGCGCTCGGCGATCTTCGACATCCATATCCGCAAGGTCGGTCGCCACACGGAGCAGATCGTGTCAGCCAGGGAGCTCGGCGAGTTGGCTTCGGCGACCGAAGGCTACTCGGGGGCCGAGATCGAGCAGGTTGTCGCGGCGGGCCTCTACCTGGCCTTCGAGCGGGAGACCGATCTCGACTACCGGTCATTGCGCGAGGCGATTGGCCAGGTCGTACCGCTCTCCCGGACGGCCGCCGACAAGATTGAGGCGCTGCGGGACTGGGCGCGCGGCAAGGCCGTGTTCGCCGGCGATCGCCAGGACCGACCGGCGGCTCTGTCGGGGCGCTTCGCCCCCTAGTAAGGAATCAAGCAATCGTAGTAGTCTGGGAGTCTGGTGGGCATGGGTATGTCCGCCCGGCCCCCTGTCTGTTCCCGCGAAAGGAGGATTTACCAATGGGCTTACGCCAAGCCGATCTCGCGAAGTACTTCGGCGTCTCCGCAAGCCGCATCAAGCAGTTGCGCGATGACGGAACCCTGGAAGGCGGCCATGGTGACATTTCCGAGGTGTCCATCCGCAAGGAGGGGTTGCGCCGCGGCTTCACGCACCAGCAGATGAGCGCCTGGTTCGAGAAGTCGGAAGCCGAGACGCCGGTCGTTTTGTCCGATGGTCCGACCGTCCAGATGCCCGCCGACCGGGACACGGCCCTGCTGACCGCCCTCAAGGGTTTCAATGCCCTCAAGGAGGAATACGGGCAACTCCAGGAGGCCTACCAGTCCGCCACAGCGAGGGTCAAAGAGCTCGACGGCCGGGTGGCCGAATTGGCCACCAAGGTCGAGGAGTTGGAGCGCGATCTGGAAGCCGCCACGGCACCCAGGAGCCAGTACTCCCCGGAAGAGCTGGCCGAAGCCGAGAAATCGGGCCTTTTTCGAATCGCCAGCTGAGGGGGCAACTGGCGACCAATCTACAAGCCCCCCGGACGAACCCCCGACCGATCCGGGAGATCCCGGAGAGGATCGGGCCGGAGCGACCGAGCCGTACCTGGTCGCTGTACTTGGCCTGATCCGGGATGGCGGCGTACGCGATCGGGCCGCCCGCGATCGCATCATGGCCCTGGTGCGCCGCATTCACGAGCACCCGGAAGTGGGTAATACCCTGACCCCCAATGCCGTACGACATGCCGGCGGCTCGGCCACCCACTTCGTGGGCACGGGCCCCTGGCGGGTATTGTACCGCATCGAGGGCGACCAGGTGGTGGTCGAGCGCGTCGGTCACATCGACAAGGTCTTCAACAAGCGCAACCAACGGTTCGGAGCACACTAGCATTGGTTTCGAGAAGGTAGTACCATCAAAGGCCCGGGGGCGGCCCCCGGGCCTCTCTTGTAAGGAGAAAGGGCATGAGCAATTGAACCGTGAGCAGTTGCTAGATCTACTCAAGCCCCGGTCATTCTCGACCGGGACCTGCATTCGCGTACTTAAGGAGCGGGGTATGCTGCCATCCAAGAAGGACGTAGCGGCCCGCGATCGGGCGATCCGCGACATTCGTGAGGTCCTCGAAGCCGATGACCGGATCTGGCTCGATAAGACCAAGGCGACCATGAACCGCTGGCTGGCGCGGGGCGACGGTATCGCCGTCTACCAGAACGCGGCCATGGACAGTGCCTTACTGGGCACCCGCAAGTATGTGAGCTACGGTTCAAGGGAGGCCCAGATTGAGTCCGAGACACCGCCACAGCGCTTGCCGGATATCGGCGATCAGATCAACTGGGCCTACCGGCTCGAAGGCGTTTACCTAGGGGGGCCCCTATGATCACTGGACGGTACCTTGCTGTCCAGCAATAACCTCGACGCCATACTAGCCCAAGAACCTGATGTCCGCCCACGCATTGGGCGGCGGAAAGGACACAAATGCACACTCAGACTCAGACCCACGAGGCCATCGCCCGCCAGGTGGCGGCCGATCCCACCGCGCTGCCCGTCCGGGCGCGCATCAGCGCCCGCCAGGGCGACCTGATCATCAGGAGGATCACGGACGCCGACCCGGCCCCGCTGCCGATGGCGGCGATCCGACTTGCCGCCGGGAACCACGGCGAGCACTGGGCCATCGGCCCCTGCGCCCTGGAGGGCGACACCCTGACGGTCGCCAAGGGCGCCGTCATCGTGCACACCGACGCGCCCGACGCCAGGCATCGGGCCATCGCCCCCGCGCCCGGGGTGTGGCAGATCGGGCGGCAGCGCGAACTCGGCATGGACCAGGTGGTCCGGAAAGTGGTGGACTGACTAACATGGCGAAGACCAAGACGACCAGGACCCTGGCCGAGCTGCTCGGCCAGGCCCCCCGCTACGCGGCCCTGATCGCGGCCGAGGGGACCCGATACATGGGTCCGTGCGTCGTCCAGGCCGCCGGGGCCTGGACCCGTGTCGGTCCCACCTGGCTGGTGCCGGGTGTCGGTTGGCTCGTGATCGGCCCCGGCGCGGCCAACTGGGGGACCAAGAAGGGTCTCGCGGAATTGGCGACCGAGCCCGGCCCCGCCCCCACGTGGCACGCTGCGGGGCTCGCGATCGCCCCGGTCCCGAACCTGGGGTTCGCCATGACGGCGGACGTGCTCGCAAGCACGGTCATGGCCGAGGTGGCGGCGCTGACGGCGGAGGCGGAGGCCGTCTTCGCTGCCAACAATCCGACGCGGGCGGAGAACTAGAGTCATGACCCTCTGCAACGCCATGAACGCCACCGATCAGACGAAGTGCCCGGGTTGGATCTGGAGCACCACCGACCGCCCCCGCCTGGCGCCGCAACTGGGGATCGAAGAGGCCGAAGTCGAGCACATACTCAAGGAGGTTTATATCTAGTGGAACTCATTCGCAACACCATCAAGGTCGAGCTGGAGGATATCGGCGAGGGCTGGAGTGGCGACTATGATCCGGAAGACCCGGAAGACGAGGCCCTCCTGCGCTTCTCGGTGCTCAGGCGCCAGGGGAGTGACTGGGAGTCGCTTGACGACGCCAGTTATTGCACTCGACTGCGTGCCGATCTTCCGGAGGCCGATCAGCGCAAGGCCCTGGAAATCCTCATGGACCAGGTCTACGAGCCGGCCAAGGACGGGAATTCCATCAAGAAGCTGTGCGAGCGCCTGAGCTGGATAGGCCCGGACTGGCTCCACGATAGCCCATGATCCCCGATCTCGATCTGCTCGCCGCCATCCGCCAGGTCCCGACGACCTGGCCGTTCCGTACGGCGCTATCCGTCGACAGCGATGGCGTGCGGCTATCTCTGTCGATTCGCCGCTGCTACCGGCCCGATCTAGTGGAGGACTGACATGACTAAGACCGGCCAAGGCTACCAGATCCACCACCCGCTCCGCTGCGACTGCGGGGCCGACCTGACCCAACCGGACGCCGTACGCGTTACGCTGTCTGACGGCAACCGCCCCTACAACGAGATCACGACGCGGGTAGAGCCCGTCGCGGGCGAGGACGCCGGCCGACTGCTCGACCCCGATGGCCGCATCGACACCCTGGGCCACCATGCCGGCAGCGAGTGCCGGGCGTGTGGCGAGATGCTCGACGAACTCACGCTCGACGGAGGGCAAGATGGCTAAGAAAAAAATCGCCCACACCATCCCCACGATCGCCCTGGAAGACAAGGTCTCGGACTACTGCCGCTGGGAAGGCGATGGGGTCGAGGACATGATGGCCTCTTGGCGCGAGGATCTCGAACGGGTGGGTGCCAAGATCTACAGCGAGAGCGTCAACAAGTACGGCGGCGAGCTGTCGTGGACCATGACCCTGGCGCAGTGCTTCCAGATCGGCTGGGAGTTCGACAACGAGGGCGCTCCGGAAGCCTACCTGGCCCGTCACCTCGACGGCTTCGACAATCTCGACGACGTCGCACCTGGCTACGACGAGGCCAAGGCCAAGGCCGTTAGCGAGCAGATCTTGGCGCTCTGGGAGGCCTTCGCGCCCAAGTCCGACGTCACACAGATCAAGCTGGAGATCGTCCTTACCCTGGCGCAACCCACTACCGAACACGAGATCCGATATCTGCGCCACGGCCTGACCGATCCGCTCAAGGATCTTCTCACGCAGTACCCCGCGACGATCCTGCCGCCGGAGATCGGGGCGATCACTGAGATCCAGGTCTACCGAGCCTAAAGGAGCCAAGATGCCTGAGCTAGAGGATCTTTTCGAGTTCCAGGTCCGCGACCTGGTGGCTGCATGCTGCCGCGGCGCCGACGCGCTGGCCCGGATTCGCTATGGGGAAGACGAGTCAGGGGACGAAGCGGTCGTGGAAGCGGCGCACCAAGCCATGAAAGCCTGTCATCTCGGTTTCCTGCTCGATGGACCGCGCTACGAGGACGACGAACACTACGACACGTTGCGCCAGTTCGGCGGCTTCGGGCCGAACGAGTTCGACGAGACATACAGGGAATCCATCGAGTATCTGACCGAAAAGGGAATCGCTGTCGTCGGCGATCCGCCAGAACGGAAGGAAAGGTAGATGTCTAAGATTCAGATCCCGGAAGATTTTCCGGTACGTCCCTTAGAACACGGCATCCCGGAGAGTCCCGATGCGTAGCCCCGTCACCATTCTCAAGAAAAAAAGGATCGCCACCTCGTGAGGGTATGCGCGAATGACGGGGTGCGGTCCAGGTGGCCGCTCCGCACCCAAAAATCACCTGCAACACCACCGGGCCAAGCCGTGCCGGTGGCCACCCCTGGGAAGGGGCGCCAGACCAGGCGAAAGGTGGGTGGCACCCACCGGTAGATTTCCCGTCCCGAGTATGACGTAAAAAGGCTCTCGCGACCCATCAGGCGGTGATCTGGTGGCCCGGACGGGAGAAAGCCCGGCCGCACGGGGCGGTCGTCAGGTGGTGCGGGTAGACCGGAGGCGCAAGCCACAAGGGACACCGCAAGGCCATCAGCCAGGGGAAGGGCCTACGTGAAAATCGTAGCGCAGAAACCCCGGCACCCGTCCACACCGGGACCTCGCGGTCTCCCGGGCCGGAGCGGTTGGGTTATCACCATTACATAACCCCAGCCGCACTCCCATGCCCGGGAGACCTCGGGGTCCCGCCCCGTCACACTTGCGCCGGTCCGCCGGCGCGCACTAGCCCTCTTGGGCCGGTGAGCGACTTCCGGGCGGCCCTGGCCGTGCTGGCCACCCTGCACCAAATCGACCGCAGGGTGGCCAGGTTGGAGGCGGCGCAGGCCGCAGGAAAGGTCGAGAAAAAGCTGGTACTTTCTGGTCCGCTGGCCGAGGCCAGCATGAGAGCCTTTCTTTTAGCCCGGGTGGAATAATCCCGGGCGCTGGTACGTTCCCGTCGTCAGGAAAGGGGAAGGTCATGAAGGGGATCTTGTGGGCGGTCCCGGCGGACGCCGCCGAGGCGGACGCCCTGCTTCGGCATGGGCCGGAGCGGGCGTTTGCGGTGGCCCCGCACGCCCATATCACACTCCGGTTCGGCGTCAAGGACGACGCCGAGGACGTCCTGGCCCTGGTGGGCCGGAAGTTCGTCGCCCGCCTCACCGGCGTGGCGGCGGACGAGGGGATCCAGGCGCTCGTCTTCGAGCTGCCTGGGGACATCCCTTGCGGCAACGCCCACCCCCACCTCACCTGGTCGCACCGGGAGGGAGTGAAGCCGGTCAGGTCGAACGACCTGCTGGCTTCGGGGGTTGGTAGGACGCCGTTGCCGGACACGGATGTCCGGTTTCGGGTCGAGTTCTCGCCCTTCCGACCGGCGGCCCCGGCATGAGGGCGTTCGTGACGGTGGGCTTGCCAGGCTGCGGCAAGTCCACGTGGGCCCGGACCCAGGGCCTGTTCGAGGTCAACCTCGACGACTGCCGCGAGGCGGTCTGCGGGGACGCTTCAAACCAAGCAGCCACCCCGGCAGCGGTGTTCTTCCGGGACACCCTGCTGGAGTACCTGGGCCGGCGCGGTGTCGACCTGGTCGTGTCGGACACCAACCTCGTCCCCGAGCACCGCGAAGCGCTCATTCGCCGCCTGCGGCGATTGGGGTACGAGGTCACCCTGGTGTATTTCAGCATCCATCTGGCGACCTGCCTGGCGCGCAACGCCGCCCGGCAGCGTCAAGTCCCGGAAGGCGCCATGGCCAAGATGGCCCAGCGCCTGGCGAATCACCCCGTCTCCCCCGGCGAGGCCGATCACCTCGTCGTCGTATCGTCCGCTGATCAGCAGCAGGAGGTTCACTCATGAGCACCACCACCGCCACCACCGTTACCGTCGGCATCAATTCCTTCGTAACTCGGCAGACCGCGGCTAGCCCCTTCTCGCACTTCAACGGCAACCTCGACCAGGTCGTCCAGCTCGCCCAGGACAACTTCGCCTTCGCCAACCCCGGCTACATGGACGGCGTCGTCCTGGTCCCCGTGCCGGCCAAGGGCTTCTTCTCGGGCGTGGTCGCCCTCACCCCCGACTCGGCCATCTCGGCCATCTTCGCCGCCCGGCGCGAGGGCGAAGACCCCTACCTCCAGATCTGCGCCAAGGGCGACAAGGTGCCCGCTCGGAAGGTCGAGCTGGTCCTATACCGGCACGACGTGCTCGCCAAGGACGGCGACGCCGAGACCGAGTGCGAGTGGGAGTTGATCTCGATTAACGCCCGCCCGACCCTCGGCCCCGAGCCCATCACCCCGCCAGCCCTGGTCCGCAACCTGCGCCACCGGGCGGGCGGGTCGGACATGCTCAAGGGCCGCCGACTGGAAGACCTAGCCGCGGCCGAGTTGGTCGACCTGGTCAACGACCTGGCCGACTCGGTCGAGTACTGGTCGACGCACGCCCTGGTCGCCCAGTAGGGCGCCCCGTCCCGGCCGGGGGACGTTAAACATACCGGCCGCGGATCGCCTAGCATTCTTCGGACAACCAAGGAGGAACTATGGGTGACGACTCAAGGATGTCTCGTGCGAATCGTTTCGCTGAGACCTTCAACGATGCCTATCTCAAACAGCACGGTCTCGGGGTAGGTACCCAACTCACTGTAAAGTCCGAAGGGTTAGGACAGCGAGGAGACTACACGGTTATTCACGGAGTAACCGTGGTGGACCCCAACGGGAGAGAACACTTAGTCGAGGTAGCAGAACTGTTTGAACCGGACTGGACGGACAAGGACGTCGCACACGACAACCTTGACCTAGCAGAAGATGAGTTCGACCAACTCTGGGAACAAGCAGACCTTGACTGAGGCCGAACTGGCCCGCAAGAATCTGCGCCACAGCTCAGTCCGGTCGCACGGTTGGCAGTCACCAGGAGGAGCCATGCGCAAACCCTACATCAAGCAAGTTCTCGACACCGCGGTCGCCAGCATCCCCACCGAGGCCGCGGCGATCTTGCGGGCGATCGTCGCGCCGGTGCCGCGCATCGCAGCAGGCATCAAAGTCCACAGCCGCGACTACACGTTCGTCGGCCAGACGACCGGCCATACCCGCCGCTGCCATCTCGACGGCTGCGATGGCCGTCGCCTCGACGTTCGCTGGGAGAACGGCAAGATCACCAGGCCCTGCGAGGACGGGATGGAAGCCCTCGACGACGGTACGATGCATATCTTATGAGATGGCCTCACGTGAAAGCCTCGACCGCTGCCGGCCAGTCGGGCACCGTGGAGGTGACGGCATGAAATTCGGCGTGCGCTGCGGCCATGGCACGACCCTCACCACGTCTTGTGAGGATTGCCTCAAGGCCGGCTAGCAGTCCCGTGACGACTATACCCGCGCCCTCCTGAAAGAGGCAGCGGACCACCTCATGGCGGTTTGCGACGTTAAGGCGCTCGGGGAATGCGAAATCGCCAAGGCGATCTACCGCCTCCTGGGCACCGTGGATGACGGATCCGGCTTAGACTAGAAGGCGTCCGAGGAGCCTGGAGCGCCAGGTCGACATGTACCTGGCCGCGTGTATCGAGACGATCACCGGCAGCGCAGAGGACGGTTCAAGCTCAGCGCGAGAGCCGTCCGAGGACCCCCGAGCGCAGCGAGGAGGCCGAGGAGGCCCCAAGAAAGGAGCCTCATGTCCGAGATCCAATTCCGAGGAGTGATGTTTACCAAGCTCCGCGTCGTGCTGCTGGGTTTTCGGGACGGCTTCGCCCAGCCGAGCGAACTCTCTAGCGGTATGACGTACCCTGATGCCGATCTCAGTGAGACCTACGACCGGGCGGTCAGTGCCGGCCAGCACCTGGGGGCCTTCCTCAAGAAGACTCCCTGCCAGGCCTGTGAGGATGATTACCACGGGCGCCGTAAGGAGGGATGATGCCACTCGATCTCGACAAGGTCAACGCCCAGATCCTGGAAGCCATCCGGGAAGATCTGGAAGCCCGAGCCGCCCTTACGGCAGAAGCGGAGGTACTCAATGCTGCGCAACCCTAGCCGCACCGAGATCAAGGAGGCGGGCGGACCCGCCTTCTTCGGCCTGCCGGCCGTCGTCCCCATGGGGGCGACGACCAAGGCCATCCTGGACGTCGTCGCCGCCAGCCGGGGGGCCATCGACCCGTGGTGGGTCGTGTCCGAGCCCGAGCAGGGCGTGGTGGACATCTCCACGGCGAGCGAGCGACTGCTCGCCGTGGGCGGCATGGAGGTCGGCGGGGCCGACGTGGGGGCCGTGGACGCCGCATTGGCGGCGCGGCCGTTCGCGGCCGACAGACACTCGCCCGAGGGCGCGGGCATGCGCTTGGCGGCGGGACTGCATGCCCTCCAGGTCCGCGATGCCATGGTACGGGCGCGGCTGCTCGATATCGTGGACGGCTGGGAGGCCCTCAAGGAGGGGGGCCGGGTGGTGGACACCGATCCCGAGCACGGGCAGCTCATCGAGCCGGATACCCGGCTCGAACTACAGTGCCGGCTGTTGCTGGTCACGTGCCCGAGCACGGGGCGCCGGTACATGCTGCGCGTGCCGGGCGAGTTTCGAACTGCGCGAGATGCGCGGCTCTGGACGCTCGAAATGGAGGACACGCCGGAGGTCGAAACGTGATCCGGCTCAACGGCGACGGCTACGGCGGCGGCGGCTACGGCGGCGGCGGCGGCGGCGGCTACGGCGGCGCCGGCGGCGGCGGCGGCTACGGCGGCGGCGGCTTCGGCGACGGCTACGGCGGCG
>Ga0194120_10011888_pt1 | contig 10338 bp, 11 predicted proteins | sample TA2MahCa65mmetaG_FD_148642 | JGI IMG/M metagenome (GOLD analysis project Ga0194120, IMG submission 148642) | Freshwater microbial communities from Lake Tanganyika, Tanzania - TA2015019 Mahale Deep Cast 65m | ecosystem: Environmental > Aquatic > Freshwater > Lake | place: Tanzania: Lake... | reverse complement strand
AGCGGCGGCGCGGCTCGCGGCCGCGACCGCAGCGCGCCTCGCCTGCGAGACCTTCAACCGTCGGGTCGCGCGCGGCGCCGGCCGCCCGTACCTGCCGAAGATCCCGTATTTCGGCGCAATGGCCGGGCAATTCCTGCAGGGCGTCAACGTAATGCTGCTCATCGGCGCGCGCTCGCCGGTGAACTTCTTCGGCTATCCGGGCCAGCCCGGCACGCCGCTGCCTCCCGGCATGCCGGTCGTCCCGCTGGCCGGTGCCGGCGACGATGCGCTGTACGCGATCGAGGCACTGGCTGACCGTCTGGCGCTGGCAGCGGCTCCGCCGAGTGCGCGTGCGCCACTGCCGGATCATCCGACGGGGCCAATCCACGCGGCCAGCCTGGCCGCGGCCATTGCGCGGCACCTGCCCGAGGATGCGGTGCTGTGCGACGAGGCGATCACGGCCGGAATGGTGCTCGGTGAGGCGCTGGCCGGCGCGGCCCCGCACGATCATCTCGACGTCGCCGGCGGTTCGATCGGCGGCGGACTGCCGCTCGCGACCGGCGCCGCGCTCGGCGCCCCGGGCCGGCGGATCTGGAGCCTCGAAGGCGACGGCAGCGCGATGTACACGATTCAGGCGCTGTGGACGCAGGCGCGCGAGCAGCTCGACGTGACGACCGTGATCTGTGCAAACCGCTGCTACGCGATCCTCGCGCACGAGCACCGCCAGATCGAAGGCATCCCGCCCGGTCCGCGGGCGCTGCCCGTGCTGTCGCTCGACCGGCCCGTCATCGGCTTCGCGGACCTCGCCCGCAGCCTCGGCGTCGAAGCGGTCACGGTCGATACGGCCGCAGCGCTGGATGCGGCGCTGCAGCAGGCGGCCCGGCAGCGCGGGCCATTCCTGATCGAAGCGCTTTTCGCAAGCCGGGACCCGTTGGCCGGAGGAGCCGCGTGAAGTTTGACGACGTCATCGTCGGGGCCGGTTCCGCCGGCTGCGTGCTGGCCAACCGCCTGAGTGCGGATCCGGCCCGACAGGTCTGTCTGCTCGAGGCCGGGCCGTGCGACTGGTCGCCGCTGATCCACATTCCGGCGGGTCTGCTCGGCATGCTGCCGACGCGGCACATGAACTGGCATTACTACACCGAGCGCCAGCCCGGGCTCGGCGGCCGGCGTGGCTACCAGCCGCGCGGGCGCACGCTCGGCGGCTCCAGCTCGATCAACGCGATGATCTACATTCGCGGCCATCGCCTCGATTACGACGACTGGGCCGCGCTCGGCAACAACGGCTGGTCGTGGGCCGAGGTGCTGCCGTTCTTCCGGCGGTCCGAGGACCAGCAGCGGGGTGCCGACGAGTACCACGGTACCGGCGGTGAGCTGGCAGTCTCTGATCCCGCCAGTCCGGTCCCGGCGTCGCTCGCTTTCGTCGAGGCCGCGATCGCCTGCGGCCTGCGCGCGAACCCGGACTTCAATGGCGCGGAGCAGGACGGCGCGGGCCTTTACCAGGTCACGCAGCGCAACGGCCGGCGCTGCAGCGCCGCAGTCGCTTTCCTGCGTCCGGTGCGGCAGCGTCCGAACCTGACCGTGCTGACCGGCCGGCAGGTGCAGCAGATCGTCTGGCACGGCAGCCGGGCCACCGGCGTGCGGGTCGCCGGCCCCGGCGGTACGGCGTTGATCGAGGCCCGCCGCGAGGTCGTGCTGGCGGCCGGGGCCTTCGGCTCACCGCAGCTTCTGCTGCTGTCCGGCATCGGCGGGCGCGAGGAGCTCGCGCGCCACGGCCTCGAGCTGCGCCACGAACTGCCCGGCGTCGGCCAGGGCCTCACCGATCACGTGGACCTGCCGCTGCTGTATCGCTCGGACGATCCGCGGCTGCTGGGCACGACGCTGCGCTCGGCGCTGCGCGCGATCCCGGGCCTGTTCGAATGGTACTGGCGCGGCACCGGCATGCTGACGACCAACTACGCCGAGGCGGGCGCGTTCCTGCGCACGCGCCCCGGCCTCGACCGGCCGGACGTGCAACTGCATTTCGTCAATGGCCTCGCCGACAGCCATGGGCGGCGGATCCATTCCTTCCCCGGCTTCTCGGTGCACGTCACCGTGTTACGGCCGGCGAGCCGTGGCAGTGTCGGGCTGCGCTCGGCGGATCCGCGCGAGCCGCCGCGTATCGATCCGGCCTTTCTGACCGCAGCAGCCGATCTGGCGACGCTGCTCGAGGGCGTGAAATTCGCGCAGCGGATTGTCGCGACCGAGCCGCTGGCGCGTTACCGGCGTGCTGAGCTGTATCCGAGCGGCGCCGCGGACGACGAGCTGATCGCGCGCATCCGCCGCCATGCCGACACGATCTACCACCCGACCGGCACCTGTCGCATGGGCCGCGACGAGCTCGCCGTCGTTGATCCGGAGTTGCGCCTGCGCGGCTTCGACAATCTGTCAGTCGTCGACGCCTCGGTGATGCCGCGGCTCGTCGGCGGCAATACCAACGCGCCGGTGATCATGATCGCGGAGAATGCCGCGGCCCGGCTGGCCGCCTGAGCCGATGGCGCCGCAGGCCGAGTTCGAGCGCCAGTGCGCCGATGCCGTGCTGATGATCCGGCCGGCGGCGTTCAGCGCCAATCCGGACACCGCGGCCACCAACCGCTTCCAGTACAGTGGCGCCGGCGCCGAGCTGGCCGCGCGGGCGCGCGCCGAGTTCGACGCACTCGCCGGGAGCCTGGAAGGTGCCGGTGTTACGGTTTCGGTATTCGAGGACAGCGCCGAGCCGCCGAAGCCGGATGCCTGCTTCCCGAACAACTGGGTCAGTTTCCATGCCGATGGCACCGTCGTGCTGTACCCGCTGCTGGCGCCGAACCGCCGCGCCGAGCGCCGCCCGGAGCTCATCGCCGAACTGTGCCGAACCGAATTCCGAACGTCCGGCACCATTGACCTGACGCCTTATGAAGAGCAGGGCGCGTATCTCGAAGGCACGGGCAGCCTCGTGCTCGACCGGCGCCGGCGGGTCGCCTATGCCTGCCGCTCACCGCGCACCTGTGCGGCGCCGCTCGCGGAGTTCGCCGAGCGGCTCCGCTATCGGATCGTCGCCTTCGATGCGCGCGGTCCGGGCGGGCTGCCGGTCTATCACACCAACGTGCTGCTGTCGCTCGGCGACGACTTCGCGGTGTTCTGCGCCGACTCGCTGCCGGGCCTGGCCGAACGCAACAGCGTCCTGCTGGAACTCGAGCACGGCGGCCGCGAGCTGATCCCGATCACGAGCGCGCAGATGCGCGGTTTCGCCGGCAACCTGCTGGCCCTGCGCAGTGTGCATGGCGAGCCGCTGATCACGCTGTCCGCTGCCGCCTGGAGCTGCCTCGGGCCGCCGGAACGCCGGGCGCTCGAACGTCACGGCCGGATCCTGGCCACACCGATCCCGACCATCGAGCGATATGGCGGCGGCAGTGTCCGCTGCATGCTGGCGGAGATCCTGCTGCCGCGCCGGCCGGCGCGGGGCCGGTGCTAGAATCCGCGAAAAACACGGACAAGGCGCCAGCGCGTGCTCGAACTCGGCCTGAAGACCCTGCTCGCCTACCTGCTCGGTTCGCTGCTGGGCGCGCTGCTGCTTGGTGCGCTGCGCGGCGTGGACATCCGCGAGGCCGGCAGCGGCAACGCCGGCGGCACCAACGCGCTGCGCACGCAGGGGTTCTGGTTCGCCGCCGGCGTGGCGCTGATCGACGTCGGCAAGGGCGCGCTCGCGGTCGTCTGGCTGCCGGGCTGGCAACCGTTCGGCCTGCCAGCGGATCCGCTGGTGGACCGCGACTGGCTCACGGTCGCCGTCGCGGCCGCGGTCGTGTTCGGCCACGTCTGGCCGATCTGGTTCGATTTCCGCGGCGGCAAGGGCGGCGCGACGCTGCTCGGCGCACTGTTCGTGCTGGCGCCCTTCACCGTGTTGCCGTTGCTCGTGGTATGGCTGATCACTGTGATCCTGACCGGCTACGTCGGGCTCGCGACGATGCTTGCCGCTGTGACTGTGCCGGTGACCTTGTGGCTGCGGCAGGCGCCGGCGCCGCTGCTGGTCTTCGCCGTCGTCATGGCCGCTTTCGTCATCTGGGCTCATCGCCGCAACATCGCGCGCATGCGCGCCGGCCACGAGCACCGCGCCCGGCGACTGTGGCTGCTGCGGCCGCAGGATCGGTCCCGGTGAGCCGGCGCGGCGAGCTGCTCGGGATCCTGGCCGACGGCCGCGAGCACTCCGGCGAGGAACTCGCGGCGCAGCTCGGCATCACGCGTGCGGCGGTGTGGAAACAACTGCAGGGACTCGAGGCCTGGGGCCTCGAGCTCGTCGCCCAACCGCGCCGCGGTTATCGCCTGGCGGCGCCGCTCGATCTGCTCGACCGGCGTGCCATCCGCCGCGCCTTGCCAGAGCTGGCCGCCGCGCGCCTGCGCCGGCTCGAGGTGCACGAGGAGCTGGCCTCGACCAGCGACGCGTTGCTGGCCGTCGCGGACCTGCCGCCCGGCCGCTGCGACGTCTGCCTCGCGGAGTTCCAGAGCGCGGGCCGCGGCCGCCGCGGGCGGCAGTGGCTCGCGCCGTACGGAGCGGGCCTGTGCCTGTCGCTGAACTGGCACTGGCGCGATGCGCCGGCCGGGCTCGCCGCGCTGTCGCTCGCGATCGGCGTCGCCGCGCTCACGGCGCTGCGGGCGCAAGGCATCAGCGGCCTCGCGCTGAAATGGCCGAACGACATCCTGCGCGACGGCGCCAAGCTCGGCGGCATCCTGATCGACCTGCGCGCCGAGGCCGGCGGACCGACCCATGCCGTGATCGGCCTCGGACTCAATGTCGCGCTGCCGGCCGCCACGCGCACGACGATCGCGGCACAGGGTCTCGCGGCGGCCGACCTCGCTGACCTGCCTGCCGGCCAGCGGCGACGCAACACGCTGGCCGCGGCGCTCACCGGCGGCCTCGTCGTCGCGCTGGTCGAGTTCACCGAGCAGGGCTTTGCGCCGTTCGACGCGCGCTGGCGCGAGGCGGATGCACTGCGCGACCGGCCGGTGCGCATCGAGCGCGCCGGCGGCTTCGCCAGCGGCGTCGCCCGCGGCATCGACGCTGACGGCGCACTGCTCGTCGACATCGACGGCCGGCGCGAGCGCTTCGTGTCCGGCGAAGTCAGCCTGCGGCCCGCCGCATGATCCTGCTGCTCGACATCGGCAACACGCGGCTCAAGTGGGGCTGGCTGGACGGTGGCCGCCTGATTCCCGGCGGCGCAATCTCGCACGGTGATGCCGCTGCGGACGGGCGCGCCGCGCTGCCGGCACTCGACCCGTCGCCGGCGCGCATCCTGGCCGCCAACGTCGCCGGTCAGGAGATCGCGCAGTCGCTGGACCAGTGGGCGGCGCAGAATTGCCGGCTCCGCATCGAGTACCAGCGATCCACGAGGACCGCCGCCGGCCTGCGCAGTGCCTACGCGGATCCGGAATCGCTCGGTGTCGACCGCTGGCTGGCGATGATCGGCGCGTGGCGGCGCGCGCCAGTGCCGTTCGTGTGCATCGCCGCGGGCACCGCGGTGACGGTGGATGCCGTCGATGCGACCGGCCAGCATCTCGGCGGCTGGATCCTGCCCGGCCAGGCCTTGCAGGTCGAGTCGCTGCGCCGGCGGACCGCTGACATCGAGCGCAACGAACGCCGCGCGCCGGCCAGCGTGCTCGGCTCGTTCGGCACCAGTACCGCCGGCGCGGTTGCCGAGGGCAGCTGGCAGGCGCTCGCGGCTGCGGCCGGCCGGGCAGTGCGCCACCTCGCCGGGCGTACTGGCACCGCGCCGCGCGTGTATCTTGGCGGCGGCGATGCCGGGCCGATCCTCGCACGTTTGGACGTGCCGGCCGAACTCGCGCCGGATCTCGTGCTCGAAGGGCTGGCGGTCATCGCCGGGGGTTAGGATGCTGCGGATCCTCGCTGTCTTGCTGCTGCTGGCCAACGCCGGCTGGTTCGCCTGGTCGCAGTGGGTCCGCGAACCGGCGCACGCGCCCGCGGTGCGCCGGCCGCCGGCGCCGCGCCTCGTGCTGGCCCGCGAGGCGCCACCGCCGGTACCGGGGCAGAGGCTGCCGGAGCGGCCCGGCGACTTCTGCCGCAGCCTCGGCCCGTTTACCGAGCTGGCCGACGCGGCGCGGGCCTCGACGCTGCTGCGCGAGAGCGGCCTGCAGCCGCGCCAGCGCGCCGGCGAAGGCGTAGTCTGGAAGGGCTGGCAGGTCGAAGTCGGGGGTGTGGCCGACGCGGCCACCGCGAGCGGCATCATCGAGCGCTTGCGCCGCTTCGGCATCAGCGACGCGTACCCGCTGCCGGGTACCGGCCGCGACGTCACGATCTCGCTCGGGCTGTTCACCGAGGAGCCGTACGCGCTGCGCCGCCTCGATGACGCCAAGGCGCTCGGGCTCGATGCCCGCATCAGCGAGCGCCAGCGCACCGGCACGCTGTACTGGATCGACGTGGATGTCGTGCCGCCCGCCGAATTGCCGGATCCCTCGACTTTCGATGGCGGCTCCGGCCGCATCCTGCGGCTCGAGATCCGGCCCTGCGACGAAGCCGGTCGGACCAGCGAACCGGTGCCGGAAGTGGCGCGCAGCGGCGCGGTGCCGGGGTGAGCCGCCAGCCGGCCCCTGCCGCTACAATGACCGCGGCGCTGGCGTAGCTCAGACGGTAGAGCAACTGATTTGTAATCAGAAGGTCGCGGGTTCGATTCCTGCCGCCAGCACCAGCCTTCACCCTCTCCTCGACCGATACCACCGCAGCGGCTTCGCCTGACGATCGCGGACCACGAGTCCCTGCGCTTCGAGATCGAGTTGCACGGTCTTGACCCACCAGCGGGCCCTGGCGCCGCCGGGCCACAGTTCCACCGGCAGCAGTGGCAGCACCGCACGTACCATCTCGGCCTGCGTGAGGCCGGGCTGCCGGCGCGGCAGCGCCGCGAGCAGGGCCTTGCGCATTGCCCGGTATTTCTCGGCGTTGACGCGCGTGACGCGCCCGGGCGTGTTGATGTTCCGGATCTCAATCATTGCGGTGGCGGACATCGGTGCGGACCTCCCCTCGGCCGGCCTCGGACTCAGCCGGCCGGGCGTGATTTCGCGAGCACGGCGGCGCGCCGCTCGAGACTCGCCGCCGGCCACTGCTCGCTGGCCCGATAGTATTCCGGCACCGCCGGCACCCCCGCTGGCAGCACGACCCACGGTTGCTGCGACGCCGTGTAGATGTGAATGTCCGGCGGGCAGCGATCCGGCTCATCGAGCGTGCCGACGCGGATGAAGCGGATCGCGTCGCCGGCGCCCGCGTAGTTGCTCCAGACGGCGATGCGGCAACGCGGGCAGCGTGCGATCTTCTGGCCCTTGCCGCTCGCCGTCGGCGTGGCGACCACCTCGACCTCGCCGCTGAGCAACTGCACGCGGTCGGCCTCGATCAGCGCATTCAGCGCGAACGCGGCACCGGTCTCGCGCTGGCACCAGCGGCAGTGGCAGCAGTGCACGAACATCGGCGCGGAACCGAGCCGGTAGCGCAGGTAGCGGCAGGTGCAGCCGCCGTCCAGCAACCCCGACTGGTCGCCCATCGCCGCTTCCGATGCCTCAGATCCCCGCCCCGTCCTCAAACCCGGTCTGCAGCGGTTCGGCCTGCGCGACGCGCGAATGCGGCGGCACGTCGTGGGTCAGCCAGACATTGCCGCCGATGATGCTGCCGCGGCCGACGGTCACGCGGCCGAGCACGGTGGCGCTGGCGTAGATCGTCACCTCGTCCTCGACGATCGGGTGGCGCGGCCGGCCCTTGACCAGGCGTCCCGCTTCGTCGACCGGGAAGCTGCGCGCGCCGAGCGTGACGCCCTGGTACAGGCGCACGCGGTTGCCGACGATCGCGGTCTCGCCGATCACGACGCCGGTGCCGTGGTCGATGAAGAACTCGCAGCCGATCTGCGCCCCGGGGTGAATGTCGATGCCGGTACGCTGGTGCGCATCCTCGGCAATCAGCCGCGGCAGCAGCGGCACCTGCTGCTGGTGCAGGATGTGGGCGATCCGGTGCCGGGTCACGGCGAACACGCCGGGGAACGAATACAGCGCCTCGATCGGATGCGGACAGGACGGGTCGCCGCGCCAGGCGGCGCTGATGTCCCGCAGCAGGCACTCGCGCAGTTCCGGCAACCGCGCGATCAGCTCACGGGCGATGCGGTGCCCCGCCGCGTGCCGGGCACCTTCGTCGTGTCCGTTGGCCGGGCGTGGCGGGAACGGCAGGGCGAGATGGATCTGGTCGGCGAGCGCCGCCTCGATGCTGGCCAGTTCGCGTTCCAGCGCCGGCCCGCCGCTGGCGCCGTCGCCGGCAATCGGCAGGATGCTGCCGACCAGCACGCGGTGCAGGCGCCCGATGCTCTCCAGCACCAGGGTTCGGTCGGGCAGCAGATTGCCGTTCAGCTCGGCGAACAACGCCGAGTTGCCGGCGGCCGCGAGTGCACCGGCGACCGCGGCATGAAAGCCCGGCGCGCGGCCCTCAGAGCTTGCTGGAGTTCCCCGACTCACCGGCCGGCGCCTCTTCGTACAGCCAGGTGGACAGATAGCGTTCGCCGAAGCTCGGGATCACCGCGACGATCAGTTTGCCGCGGTTCTCTTCGCGTGCGGCGACCTTGAGTGCGGCGGCCAGCGCCGCGCCGGAACTGATGCCGACCAGGATGCCCTCCTCGCGGCCGAGGCGCCGGGCGTAGTCGCCGGCCTCCTCATTGGTGACTGTGACGATCTCGTCGATGATTTTCGTGTTCAGCACGTCCGGCACGAAGCCCGCGCCGATACCCTGGATCTTGTGCGGGCCGGGCTGGCCGCCGGAGAGGACCGGACTGGCAGCGGGCTCGACCGCGACGGTGCGGAACGAGGGCTTGCGGGCCTTGATGACTTCGCCGACACCGGTGATCGTGCCACCGGTGCCGATACCCGACACGAGGATGTCGGCCTGGCCATCCGTATCGGCCCAGATTTCCTCGGCGGTCGTGCGGCGATGGATCTCCGGATTCGCGGGATTCGTGAACTGGCCGACCAGCAGGTAGCGCTTCGGATCGGAGTCGACGATTTCCTGGGCCTTGGCGATGGCGCCCTTCATGCCCTTCGCGCCCTCGGTGAGCACCAGCTCTGCGCCAAAGGCGCGCAGCATGCGGCGGCGCTCAATGCTCATCGTCTCGGGCATCGTCAGCACCAGCCGGTAGCCGCGCGCCGCCGCGACGAAGGCGAGCGCGATGCCGGTATTGCCGCTGGTCGGCTCCACCAACACGGTTTCTGGTCCGATCAGACCCTGCTTCTCGAGCGCCTCGATCATGCTGACCCCGATGCGGTCCTTGACGCTGGCACAGGGGTTGAAGAACTCGAGCTTCAGCACGATGCGGCCGGGCAGGCCCTGACCGATCTTGTTGAGCCGGACCAGGGGTGTACGGCCGATGGTCTCGAGGATGTCGTTGTAGATGCGGGCCATGGAAGCTCCTCACTGTGCTTGCGGGTCACTGCGCCGGGCGTGGCCCAATGGATGAGACTAGGCGCAGGCCCGCGGCGCCGGGAAATGGCGGTTGACTTGCTGCTGATAGCGGCTGGTTATCGCACGGCGAGACTCCGTGCCGGCGAAAAGGGGAGGGGCCCCGGGCCCGGATTGGCACCGGGAACCCCACCCGACATGGAAACCAGTACGGCCCTCAGCCAGCGCGGGCCGCGAAACTCTCCATCCTGAGCCCTGTGCCACCGTGCGACACATGAGCCACCACCGCCTGGCGGCGATGGATCTTGGTCACGTTCCCCAAGTTGATCGCGAACGCCAGCTCGACAATCGAACCCTTCGCCAGCCCAAGATTGCGGGTCTCGACGAAAACGCCGTTGGCGCTCAGGTTGTGCGCCCGGCACAGTGAGCCCTTCCGTCCCGGTGCCATCAGATACACCGAGGCGCGCGCACGATGCCGCATATGCAGACGACGTTCCATCTCCCGTTCCCCGCTTTCTTGTGCCGTGGAGACGACTGCCGGGGCCAGTATGCCGGCCTCGGGCGGGTATGGAAAGTACCCGCTCGACGGTCACCCGTCCCGGCGTACCTTATTCTGATAATTCAACGAGTTATTGAGCCTTGCATAAATGCATTGCAACTTTTCCGTATGCCGTGAGTCCAATCCGATGTACATTCCCGGACGGAGCGAGCATAGCGGAAGTCAGAAAAGGTCGGTCGGGAGCTGCAGCGCCGTCGTCTGCGGGGAGGGCGTCTGTTGCTACGCGGCGAGTCGCAGGCGGAGGTGGCACGGCGGGTCGGGGTAACGCGCTCGACGGTGAGCGACTGGAACGAGGCGTTGCGCGCCGGCGGGCTGGAGGCGCTCAGGCGCCGGCCGCGCGGGCGACCCCCCGGACTCG
>Ga0194120_10011883_pt1 | contig 10340 bp, 8 predicted proteins | sample TA2MahCa65mmetaG_FD_148642 | JGI IMG/M metagenome (GOLD analysis project Ga0194120, IMG submission 148642) | Freshwater microbial communities from Lake Tanganyika, Tanzania - TA2015019 Mahale Deep Cast 65m | ecosystem: Environmental > Aquatic > Freshwater > Lake | place: Tanzania: Lake... | reverse complement strand
CTTCGGCTTCGATCGCCTCTCCACCTTCGGCATCCTCTCGCAGTTCTCGCAGCGCGAGGTGGAGGCGGTGCTGTCTGAGCTCGCCCGCGCCGGGGCGCTGTCGCGACAGCCGATGCGGCGCCAGATTGGTGGTCGCGACACGATGTACACCGTGCTCGCGCTCAGCGACCTCGGCAAGCAGGTGATGCTTGGCAAGGCCGACGACTTCCGCATGTGCTTTCCGCTGGGCGCCGCCGCGAAGGCGCCGCCCTCGATCACCGCCGCCCCGGTTGGCTCCACCGACCTCTACCAGCACCTTCGCGACGTGCGGGTGCGCCTCGCCAAGGCGGCCGACGTGCCGGCCTACGTGGTGGCGCCCGATCGCACGCTCCAGGCCATTGCTGCGTCGCGACCCGTTACGCGCACGGCGATGCTGGCGGTACACGGGATGGGTCCCGAGCGGTTCCGCAAGTTCGGCGAGCCGCTACTCGATGCGGTGCGGAGCTGGTGCGGGGGCTGAGGGCAGCAGATTCGGCATCGCTGTTGCCGAAAACCATCGTTTTCCGGCAACTGCCTTGCCGATTCTCACCCCGCCAGCGTGCCCTGGCGCAGCTCGGCGGTGACCTCGAGCAGGCGCGCCACGCGGTCTTCGGTGCGGGGGTGGGTGCGGAATAGCGCGAGCACGCCGCCACCGGAGAAGGGGCTCACGATGAACAGGTGGGCCGTCGCCGGGTCGGCGTGGGCCGGGATGTGCGCCGCGCCGTGCTCCAGGCGTTGCAGCGCGCGGGCCAGCGGGCGCCCGTCGCCGATGAGGCGCGCCGCCCAGGCGTCGGCCTGGTACTCGCGCGAGCGACTGATGGCGAGCTGGATGAGCGTGGCGGCGATCGGCGCCACGAGGATGCTGACGAGCCCGCCGATGCCCGCGCCCTCGCCTTCCTCGTCGCGGCGACCCGCGCCCATCAGCAAGGCCCACTGGGCCCAGCTGGCGAGCATGGAGACGGCACCGCCGATCACGGCGGCCACGGCTGAGATGAGCGTGTCGCGGTTCCGGATGTGGGCGAGCTCGTGGGCGAGCACACCACGCAGCTCGTCGGGGGGCACCAGCCGCAGGATGCCCTCGGTCACCGCCACGGCGCCGTGCTCCGGGTCGCGGCCGGTGGCGAAGGCGTTGGGCTGCGCCTCGGGAATGACGTACACCCTCGGCATCGGCATCTGCGCGCGCGCCGCGAGCTCCTGCACCATGCCGTAGAGCTGGGGCGCGTCGGCCGGCCCCACCGCTTGCGCCCGGTACATCGCGAGGATCAGCTTGTCGGAGAACCACCACGAGCCGAGGTTCATCAGCGCGGCCACGCCGAGCGCGATGAGCATGCCGCTCGGGCCGCCGAGCGCGCGGCCGATGAAGACGAGGAGGCCCGTGAGCGTGGCCAGGAGGAGCGTGGTCTTGAGGTTATTCCACATGCCCCAGAGAATAGGCACACGCGCCCGCCGGGACAAGCAGCGCTGACACGCCGTAACGCGCCATGGCTACTTCCCGGGAACCCTCGGCCTCACCTTGTCCTCGGCGTAGCCGGTGGGAACGGTCAGGCCCCTGTCGTAGATGCAGCCGTTCTCCACGAGCTTACCCTCGGCGTTGGACTCGAACAAGACCGGGTGCGGCCCGCCGGGCCCGGCCCCCGAGGCGATGCCCAGCTCCCGGAGCTTGAGCTGCGTGCCGTCCTGGCGCCACTCGCCTGCAAACGTGGCGATGCCGCTCCACATGCACGTCGTGCCCACGGGGCACGGCGACACCAGGTCGATCACCGCGTAGCTGTAGTCTTCCTCGAAGCGCACGTTGCGCGCGTAGCTGCGGCCCTGGCAGGGCCCGCTGGTCCAGTCGCCGAGAAAGCTCACCCCGGGGACCTCGCCCAGCAGGGTCGGGACCGTCACGGAGCTTTCTATAGTCGCGACCGGCGCTTCAGGCGGCGCGGGATCAGCCACGACGGCGGGGGTGGCACAGGCCAGGAAGGGAAGGATCACTCGCCGGAACCGGAGAAGGCGTTGAACTCCACCCAGCCCGCGTCGGTGATGAACATCTCGGCGTTGCCCGAGGCGCTCGCGGCGCTCTCGCCCTCGCCCTCGTCGAGGTGGAACAGCATCATGGTGTCGTTATCGTCCTCGAACGCCGAATCGGGACGGGTGAAGTCACCAGTGTAGCGCACCGTCGAGGACAGGCGGATCTCGTCGATCACGCCGTACCAGGCCTCGGTGGCGGCCTTCGCGCAGCCCACCTGCACGCGGTCGTCGGCCTCGCCGGGGAAGGCCTGGTTGGCGCCCGCGAGCTTGCCGTCGACGAAGAGGCGCACGCTGCCGTCGGCGCCGTCGTAGGTGCCCGCCACGTGATGCACCACGCCGTCGAAGAGCGAGAAGGCGTAGGTGGCGGCGGCGCCGTCCTCGCCCACCGCGAAGCTCAACACGCCGTCCTCGCGCTCCGCCAGCTCGAACAAGCCGCTCCAGATGGCCAGGGGCCGGAGCTGCGGCCCGGCGTCGGGGTCGCCGCGCAGCCACATCTCCAGGGTGAACGAAGTCGGAGCGTCGCCCGGGTTGTCGATGGTGGCGCAGTCGGGTGGGCCGTCAAACGCGAGCGCGGCCTTGCCGTTGCCGACCGGAGCGCACGCGAGCAGGGCGAGCAGGAACATGGAGGCGAGGATATCCGCAGCCCCCGGAGGACGCATGCGCACCGGGCTCGAACGCCTTCTCGACAACCTGGATTCCCTTCGCGGCAAGCGCGTGGGGGTGGCGGTCAACCAGACCGCCGTCAATCGCGACCTCGACCACCTGCTCGAGTTGCTGCGCGCCGCGGGCGTTGCCGTCCGGCGCGTGTTCACGCCAGAGCACGGGCTTCACGCCACCGCGCAAGACATGATCGCTGTGGAAGGCGGAGTCGCCGACAACGCGATCGTGTCGCTCTACGGCAAGACGGTCGACACGCTGCGCCCATCGGCCACGCTGCTGGCCGACCTCGACGTCGTGCTCTTCGACATTCAGGACATCGGCAGTCGTTACTACACGTACCAGGCCACCCTCGGCTACATGATGGAGGTGGCTGCCACCACGGGCACGCGGATCGTGGTCCTGGACCGCCCGAATCCCATCGACGGCGTCAGCGTCGAGGGCAATGTCGTCGAGCCCGGCTACGAGAGCTTCGTGTCGGCCTACCCTCTCGCCGTGCGCCACGGCATGACGATGGGCGAACTGGCCTACTATTTCCGCGACGTCGTGGGCATCGCCTGCGAGATCGACGTGGTGCCGATGGACGGCTGGTCGCGCGAGCAGTGGTACGACGAGTGCGGCTTGCCCTGGGTTTACCCCTCGCCCAACATGCCCACCCTCGACACCGCGACGATTTACCCGGGGATGTGCCTCGTGGAGGGCACCAACCTCAGCGAGGGCCGGGGAACCACCCGCCCCTTCCATCTCCTCGGCGCCCCCTGGCTCGACGGCAACGAGTTCACCCGCCTCTGCCGCCTCGGCGCCGCCGACGCCGGGCTCGAGGGCGTGGCCTTCCGCGCCGCGAGCTTCGAGCCGCGCTTCCAGAAGTTCGCCGGGCGGCCCTGCCATGGCACGGAGATCTTCGTCACCGACCGCCTCCGTCTCAATGCGCTCCTGCTCGGGCTCGTCACCCTGGAGGCGGCGATCCGGGCCGATCCGCACCAGTTCCGGTGGCGCACGGAAACATACGAGTTCGTCGACGAGCCCATCGCCATCGACCTGCTGCTCGGCTCGGCGGAGGGCCGCGTGGCGCTCGAGTCGCGACTGTCCCTCCGCGACCTCGTCGACCGCTGGACCGCCACGCGCCCGGAGTGGGACAAGGCGCGCGCAAACTGCCTGATCTACTGATCGCGGCGGCCAGGGAACTTCGCCTCGACCCCGAGGATCGGCAGCACCGGCAGACCTCGACCGAGCACGCCCACTCGAACCGAGGAGATCCCGGTGATCACCGGCTCGGGCACCCGGTGGTTGTAGACGTTTTCCACGTCGAGGTAGGCATCCAGCGACCAGCGCCGGAAGTGGAAGTTCTTCGCGATCTTCAGGTCGAGGGCGTGGTAAGCCTCCACCCGTCCCGACTCCGGGTCGAGGAACTCCGTCTCCAGGGTGAGCAGGTCGGCCAGCTCCGCGCCGTCGAAGCCCACCCAGAAACCGCTGGCGTAGCGGAAACGCGCGGAGATGGTCCAGTCACGACCGAGATCGTAGGCGCCCACCAGCCCGAGCGTGTGCGGCTGGTCGTAGGGCGACGGTGTCCAGATCTCGTCCGGGTCGTCGCGACGGAAGCTGCGGGCGTAGCTGTACCGGAGCATGGCCTGGAGGCGGCGCCACCGCAGTCGAGCCCCGAGGTCGAGCCCGTAGGCGAGCCCGTGGGTGCTGTCGGTGCTGTAGTCCAGCTCGGGCGCCGACAGTCGCGTGTAGTCGCGACCCCAGATGTCGGCGGTGACCTCGACGGGACCGACGCCGACGCGCCCGCCGAGGCCGGCGCCAAGGGCCTCGTCGAGCTCCAGCGACGCCCCCTCGGTCTCGCCCACCAGCACCTCCGCCGGCGGCGGCTGGTGGTACACGCCCAGCTCCGCCTCGAGCGCGCTGCGGGGGCTGGTGGGCCATCGCCCCGACAGCCGCGGCGAGAGCGCCAGGCGCGCCGGCTGGTCCTGGGCGAAGAGGCTGTCGACCCGCACGCCGCCCACGAGGTGCGGCCCGCGGACACGTCCCCAGCGCAGATCAGCATACATGTCTGGTGTCGCGACCGGAATAGCATGATCGAGGCCGGCGATCGCCACCCGCGTGTAGGCCACCTGCCCGTCCACGCCCGCCGCCCAGCCCAGGGTGCCGTCGAGCGGATCCGGGGTCTCCGCTCGCGTGTCGAGGGTGATCGACTCCCGCGCCTGCACCACGCCGATGTCCACGTCTTCCAGCGCGAGCTTCTCGTAGGCCAGCGCCGGGGTGATCACCAGCTCCCGCGCCCCCAGCGGCGCGCGCGCCCGCCCGTGCAGCCGCTGGGTGTGTACGCGCAGGGTGATCTGCGTGTCACCGGCGTCGGGCACGTCGATCTCGTCCACGTAGCCGAAGGCGAAGAGGTTGCCGCCAGCGGGCAGGTCGGCGCGGGCCTGCCAGTCCCAGAAACGAGGCAGGGCACCGGCCGCGTCGCCCTCCAGGAAAGGCGCGGCCACCGCGTCGATGTAGCTCCGGCGCACCGAGCCGCTGACGGTGACCGCGCCAACCGGGGCGCTCGCGAAGGCACCGGCAAACACGAGATTGGCGCCGAGGCGGGCCTCGGCCGCCGGGATCTGCCCCCGCGTGACCAGGTCGACCGTGCCCGCCAGCGCGCGACCGTAGCGGGATGGACCCCCCCCGGCGAGGAAGTCCACGCGCTCCACGTAGGCCGGGTGCACCACCGACGAGAAGCCGCCCAGGTGGTAGACCAGCGGCACGCGCACGCCATCGACGTACACGGCGGTGTGCTCGGGGTCGCCGCCACGGACCAGCAGCCAGCCCATGTCGAGCGGGGTGCGCACCGTCCCCGGCAAGTTCGCCACCGCCCGCAACGGGTCGCCGAGGGTTCCCGGCGTGCTCCGCAGCTCCTCCGCCGAGAGGCTCTGTCGCGACACCTCGCCGCGCGGGACGGTGTAGGTGGCGGTGATCCCCTCGTCCACCGGCTGCGGGCTCTCGACGACCGGCGGGGGCGGCGGGGGCGCCAGATCCACCACCAGCGGCACCAGCACCGCCACCGGAATGCCCCCCTCCGTCGCGGGCCTGAAGCGCCGCCCGTCGAGTGACCGGACGATGGGCTCGGCGAGCGCCGGCGGCCCCGACACCACGCGGATCGACTCGATCCCGCCTTGCTCGTCGACGAGTAGCTCCAGCTCCACGCGCGCAGGCCCCAGCGCCGGGTCGACGCCCTCGGGCCACGCGAACGAGGGCGCCTCCACCCAGGTGGGGCCCTGCACCTCGTCTGCAGCGTAAGCGCGCAGGCTCCACGCGAGGATCAGCGCCGCCCACGGCATGCGCCCTCACGGTAGCACGTTAGACCCGCGCCTCCTCGGAGCCCAGATGACTCGCCTCGTGAAGTACAGCGCCGCCACCACCGGGATTCTCGGACTCCTCGCCCTCGCCCCCGCCTGCGCGGGCGAGACCAAGAAGCCCACGACCGAGGCCAAGGTGGAACCCAAGCCCGAGGTGAAGGCCGAGCCCAGGCCCGCCGCCGGCCCGGCGCAGGGCGGCCCGACGCTGATTCTCGCCGAGGCGCAGTTCATCCGTGGCGCCGACAACAAGCCCAAGCCCGGCCCGGCGCTCCTCACCTTCTGGCAGCGGGGCGAGGGCGGCTGGTCGAGCAGCACCCTGGAAGACCCGGACAGCAACGTCTTCCACAAGGTCCTCCCGGCGGGCGACGGCGGTTTTTACACCATCGGCGCCGAGGGCGCGCAGCTCAAGAAGTGGACGCGGGTCGACGGCGCGTGGAAGGGCGAGTCGCTCTGGAACCCCAAGTGGGAGGGCAAGTTCAACCGCATCCGCGACCTGGAGGCGGGCGACGTCACCGGCGACGGCAAGGACGACCTCGTGATGGCCACCCACGACGCCGGCGTGCTCGGCGTGGGCACCTGGGGCGACGACGGCAAGCTGGTCGTCACCGAGTACCGCAAGCAGGCCGACACCTTCGTGCACGAGATCGAGATCTGCGACGTCGACGGCGACGGCAAGAACGAGTTCTTCGCCACCCCCTCGGCCCGCAACCAGTCCTCCGGCGAGAGCCAGCCCGGGCAGGTGATCATGATGCGGTGGGACGGCACCACCTTCCAGGAGACGGTGCTCGACGACTTCGTGGGCAGCCACGCCAAGGAGATCCTCTGCGCCAACATCGACGGCCAGGGCCCGAGCGAGTTCTTCTCGGTGATCGAGGCCGAGACCGAGATCGTCGACGGCAAGCCGAAGGTGAAGAAGCCCGTCGAGATCCGCCAGTACGCCTGGAAGGGCAAGAAGGTGAGCCACAGCGTCATCGCCACCATCGACGACCGGCAGACCCGCTTCCTCGTGCCCGGCGACTTCGACCAGGACGGAAAGCTCGACATGGTGGCCGCCGCGATGAAGACCGGCCTGTACCTGCTCACGCAGAAGGCCGACGGCGGCTGGGACATGAAGAACATCGCCGCCGACAGCGGCGGTTTCGAGCACACCAGCGTGGGCGCCGACTTCGACAAGGACGGAAAGCTCGAGCTCTACGTGGCCAGCGACGACCAGAAGGAGTTCCGCGTGTACCGCTACAACGCCGGCACGCAGGGCTTCGACAAGGAAGTGATCGGGCCGATCCAGAAGGACACGATCACGTGGAACGTGGCGGAGATCGACCTGTAGGGGGAGTTCTCGCGAGGCGACGGGCAGCGGGCCCCCTCCCGCCCTCCGGGCACCCTCCCCCGCAAGCGGGGGAGGGGCGCTGGGGGCATTCACCGCCCTCCGGGCACCCTCCCCCGCAAGCGGGGGAGGGGCGCTGGGGGCTAGTTCTCGGCGGGAGGGGTGATGGTCACCACGCGGCGCGTCGGTACCGAGGTGTACTTGGCGCTCGCGCCACCGGGCCAGGTCACTTCGATGTCGACGGTATCAACGTCGCCGAGGCCAACGTGTACGCGGGCGGGGGCCTGTCCCGGGCCAGCGAGCGCGGCGATCTCGCGGCGGTGTACCCGGTCGCCCGCCCAGACCGTCACCCGGGCGCCCAGGCCCGAGTGGGGGCCCGCCACGTCGATCTCCACCCATCGGCCCGAGGTGCAGCGGTTCTGGTACACGTGCAGCGGCTCGTCGAGCCCGCCCACGAGCAGTTCCAGGGCGCCGTCGCCGTCGAGGTCGACCGGCGAGGCGCCATAGTGCTCGTGGACGCTCGCCACGACGTTGCCGGTGCCCACGTCGAAGAAGCTACCGTCGTCGCGACCTTCCCAGAGCACGTCGTACTGGTCGGGGAACATGTAGAGTTCCTCGCCGAAGCGCACCGGGGCGCCGCTCGCCTGGAAGGCGTCGGGCAGGCCGTCGTTGTCGAAGTCGGCGAAGTGGAGGGCCCAGCCCGAGATGTCGCGGTTCTGGGTCTCAGGCGAGGCCTGGTAAAGCGCGAGGTTGGCGGCGCCCTCGTAGAAACCGCCGGCGCCGTCGGAGAAGAAGCAGGCGGGACGCCGGGTGTCGGTGATGCAGTAGTCGGGGAGGCCGTCGTCGTTGAGGTCGGCGGTGTCGATGCCCATCCCGGAGATGCGGGTGTAGAAGCCGATGTCGAAGCCGTCGTCTTCGAGCACGGCCAGGCCGTCGGCGTCGTTGCCATCGTTCCGCCAGAAGCTCGCGACGTACTGGCGGTCGGCCGGGGCGAGGAGGTCGAGGTCGCCGTCGAGATCGCGGTCGGTGATCCGCATCGCGCTCATCGCGAACTCGCCGCCGGCGCTCGCGAGGGGCGCGATCTCCCAGCTCCCGCCGATGTCGTAGGCCACGGCCACCTGTCCCGGCGGGTGCTGGAAGGTGGACGTGAGGGTCTCGCTGACGCCGGTGAGTGGGCCGAGCGCGGCGAGGCCCATGTCGAGCGCGCCATCGCCGTTGACGTCGCCCAGCGAGAACTCCATGTAGAAGCTGGCGAGCGCGTGGGTCGGATCGATGACCAGCTCAGCGGGACCGAAGTCGCCGCCGCCCAGGTTCGGCCAGGTGGCCGCCCAGCCAAAGCCGCTGCCCCACAGCTCGGGCAGGCCGTCGCCGTCGCGATCGGCGAGCGCCAGCGACAGCGGCGCCAGGGTGCCCTCGTCGGGGGCAACGGTGTCGATCGGCGGCACCGTGGAAACCGCCACGAAGGAGAACGCCCCATCGTTGCGAAAGACGGTGGGGACGAGGCCGAAGTCGCCGAGCACGAGGTCGGGATCGCCGTCGCCATCGAGGTCGCCGACGGCCATCGGGGTGAGCCCGGGCGCCTCGATGCCGAACACCTCGGTGGTGTCGCCCAGGACGAAGCCCGGGAGCATCGTCGAGCCGATGTCGGCGAAGCGCTCCAGGCCGTCGTCGCCGCCCTCGCAGCTCACTTCCTCGCCCCAGCTGATCCCCTCTTGCGAGGTGTCATTGACCACGGCTGGCTCGCCGGTACACCCGAGGAGCAGGCCGATCACGGCAAGAAACCTCGCCCGACGTGGACCCGCCGGATGGGATGGCTCCCGTGCAGCACGCCGAGGCGACGGAGCAGGTCGTCGACGGACTCGGTGCGCGCGCGGCCGAGGTCGACGTTGTAGGTGACACCGCGGCCACCGCGCTTGGGCTCGGGATCGCTCACGTAGTGGAAACGGTGGCCTTCCCGCGTGCCGAACTTGCCGTTGTAGCCGTCGGTGTACCAGTCGCCGATCACCGCGTCGAGCGCCTCGGGCCCCCCGCTCTCGCGCTCGAAGAGCACCGAGATGGGCAGCTGGTCCCAGGGCACCTGCGTGCTCACTCGCACGTCGAACTCGAACTTCTTCCAGGGCAGAAGGGCGGGCGCGCGGGCGAGCGCCTGGTAGTCGGCGAGCGCCACCACGTAGGGCTGGTCGCCCACTTGCCCCACCTGGCTGCTGCGCGGGTCGACGAGGTCGACGCGCACCGCCGCGTAGGGTCGAGCGCCCTCGGGGATGTTCGGCACCACGCGACCCTGGTCGTCGCGTTTCATGCGGGCCGCCTCGGCAATCCAGCCCTGGGCTTCTTGCTCCCGGGCGTAATGGTCGAACATCTCGCAGTAGGCCTCGCGGTGGGCCACGAGCAACTCGCGGGGATCGATGTCGTTCTTGAAGAAGCGCTCGAGGTCGTCGCGGTAGGCCTGGGCGCCGTCGAGGAAGGTGTTCTCGTCGCGGTCCTCGCCGATGTAGAGGTCGAGCTGCCGGTTCGCCTCGTCGAGGTCGCCCCGGGCGAAGAGCAGGTGCGCGAGGGCCTGCCGCGCGCGCGGCTGCCCCGGGGTGTCGGTGAGGACGCGGCGGTAGGCGGCCTCGGCCTCGGCCGGCTGGTCGAGGTCCTCGTGGGCCGCCGCCAGCGACAGCCGGAAGCCGTCGCGCATCGCCCCGATCTGGTCGGACTCCGCCGGGCGCGCGGCGAGCATCTGCTCGCATCGCGACACTGCCTCGTGGATGATCGGCAACGCAAGCTCCGCCTCGCCCAGTTGCAGGTGCACCACGCCGAGGGCGTGGATCAGGTCGGGCCGCTCCGGCGCCACCTCCAGCGCCTCCATCAAGAGCTTGCGCGCCTCGCGCGGGTCGCCCTCGGTGAACTTGCGCAGGGCGGTCTCCGCCAGCAACTGGGGATCCTTGTCGAACATCGATGCTCCCTTGGCAGTCTAGCCCGCCCTCGCACCGCGGCTCAACGGTTAG
>Ga0194120_10011881_pt1 | contig 10341 bp, 10 predicted proteins | sample TA2MahCa65mmetaG_FD_148642 | JGI IMG/M metagenome (GOLD analysis project Ga0194120, IMG submission 148642) | Freshwater microbial communities from Lake Tanganyika, Tanzania - TA2015019 Mahale Deep Cast 65m | ecosystem: Environmental > Aquatic > Freshwater > Lake | place: Tanzania: Lake... | reverse complement strand
CGTATGGCCTTGCATTTTGACTACGCACTACGCTTGCGCTCCAACTCCGTCAAAACGCCCGGCCTCTACGGCTACGCAGGGGTCGTCGTACATCGCTCGGCTTCGCTCGCTTCCATGTACTCCTTCATCGTTGTCGTCAATCTTGCCATCATTATTGAAATCCAGCGGCGCGCCATTTAAGCGGGCGCCATTAATATCCAACTCCATTAACCAGCCGTCTGCGCCGGGTTGGCAGGTTTCGTTAATAGGGATAAACGTTGGAAAAACAACAGCACTACCTATTAATATGGGGTTAAACATCACTCTTTCACCCGCGCCGTTGGCAGCGCCGGGACTGATCATATCCATAAACCAGCCCCTTCTATTGGTAGTATAAGAACCGGCAGTCCTCAAGGTATGGCCTGGTGGTAAGGCCTCATAGGTTTTTAATAACTCATCCGCTGTATTCATCACACCGTCGCCGTTCTCATCCGTAAAAATATCCCATCCTTCTTCCCAAACGCTTGCCGTTTCGCCTTTGTGCCTGATGGCAACCGGAATTCCCCGTTTTATGGCTTCACTACGCGCAAAAGCCAGCGCAGCAGTTAGCCGGTTGGTAATAGCGATGGTGCGATTGCTGGTTATTACATCCATAAAACTCGGTATTGCTATGGCCATAAGGATTCCTGCAATGCAAATCGTTGCCATAAGTTCAGGTAGAGTCATTCCCTGGCTCGGTATTTGCGCACTGTGCATAATGACAGTCCTTGGCAATAGCCGTAAACTACTACTCAGGGTTTTCCCACTATGACTTCATTAATATCCTATTGTAGTTATTAAATTGCGTTTGTGAAGCCGTTCACAAACCATTAATAATAGGTCATTTTTCAAGAACCGCATGGAGCTGCGATAAAATGCGTTGCCACCCTAATGTTTTCGACCGAATGCGCCAAAAACACAGTTATGGGTCAACTTTTGCGCACCATTAAATTAATATATTTCAATATGTTATAATTTTATTGAAAATCACCAACTGCCAATTGTCTTATTATTTGACTTTATCCCAATTTTTTTAGTTCATGCCGCAACAACCAACCATTAATTTGATCGATCGTTTCGGTAGAAAAGTCGATTATTTACGCATCTCTATCACCGATCGCTGCGATTTTCGCTGCCTGTATTGCATGGCTGAGGATATGACTTTTCTGCCGCGCGAGCAAGTGCTGTCTTTGGAAGAAATTTATCGCATCGCCAAAGCTTTTACGGGGCTGGGCGTCAGAAAAATTCGGGTAACCGGCGGCGAGCCCTTGGTAAGACGCGGCGCTTTGCAATTATTGACCAATATAGCCAGTCTGGACGGCCTGGACGAATTGGTGTTGACCACCAACGGATCGCAACTGGAAGAGATGGCCGCGCCGTTAAAAAGCGCCGGTGTAAAGCGTATTACTATCAGTCTCGATACATTAGACGCTAATAAATTCAAAGCGTTAACAAGAACCGGCGATCTGGCAAAGGTTTTACGCGGCATCCAGGCGGCTTGTGAAGCCGGATTCGAGCGGATCAAGATTAATGCCGTCATCCTGAAAGGCAGAAACCACGAGGAAGTGATAAATCTGGTGCAGTTCGCCATTAATCACGGCATTGACATCAGTTTTATCGAAGAAATGCCGCTCGGACAGGTCAACCAGCACGACCGTTCCTCGGCTTACTACGCCAGCGACCGTATAAAAGCCGATCTGGCGGCGCAATTTACGCTGATAGCATCCACCGAAAAAACCGGCGGGCCATCGGTTTATTATAAAATTCCAGGCGCCAGCACCCGGATCGGCTTTATTTCTCCCCACAGCGCTAATTTCTGCGCTTCCTGCAATCGCGTTAGATTAACGGCGGAAGGCCGGTTATTGTTGTGTCTTGGCAATGAACACTCGGTTGATTTGAAAGCAGTCGTGCGGCAGCACCCGGAGGACGATGCGATTTTACGGCAAACGATTATCGACGCCATGCGGATAAAGCCTGAAAAACATGAGTTTAATATTCATGAGCAGCCGGTAATTTTGCGCCACATGAACGTTACGGGCGGATAAGTTTTCGCTAAAGAAACATCTCTCGATTAATGGCCGACGGCCTGTTACATAACAACATCGTTAAGATACAGCGGCATCATGAAATAAAATATAGCCGCAGTGCATTAATTAATAATTAATCGGCATCGGCTACGATAAGCCGTATTAACATCTTTTCTTGACGCAAATTGATAAAAATCAATTAAATTGATAATTAAGTTACAGTTTACCGTTAGAAAGAAAATTTGAGCTATCATTAACATTTAATCACGATAATTTGCATCCAGGAGCCATTAGCATGTCTTTATTAGCATCGTTCACAAAAAAATCAAAACTCGATGCCGCAATAAAAAAAGCCGCCAAAGCACGTACCAATGAAGATAGTATTGCGGATCAATTACTTAAGGAAGTTTATCAAGATTTTGCCGACATTATGACCGGCGATTCTTTACGCGCCGCTACCATGTATCAATGGGGCGTTACCCTTTTACATCAAGCAAAAACTAAAACGCCGCCGGAATCCATTAATATTTTCCGGAATGCGATCGCCAAGTTCTCGTTCTGCATGACCATCGACCCCAACTATCTAGCGGCTGCCATTGACGCCGGCGTCGCCTGCATGGATTTGGCGCGCGCCCGGAATGTACCGGCAACGGATGAATTGTATGAAATGGCGAAAAAACAGTTTGAAAAAGCCAACTCGATACAGGCCGGTGTTGCCGCATTCAATCTGGCTTGCGTTCATGGTTTACGTGGAGACAACGACGCCTGTTTGGAAGCCTTGAATATCGCCAAAGAAAAAGCCAGTTTACCGGACGACGCCGACATTCTTGCCGACCCCGATTTAGCCAGTGTGATTAATCAACAATGGTTTAAAGATTTCATGGCCGGCCTAGAGAAAGACCGCCGTATTGCGGAAGAAAAACGGCTGGCGGCGATTGCGGCAGCGGAAGAAGCTAAAAAGCCGAAACCGAAAGATCCCAATGTGTTCGATCCTTATGCCGATATGAAAAAATCGAAAAAAGATGCGAAAAGCGATGCTACCGAAGCTCAAACCAAAGAAGCCGAACAAGCCGCCGCAGACGAAGTTGCGCCGGTAAAAGCCGACGAAAGCAGTCCTTCTTCCTAAAGGCGGTAACTACAACAACCGCTGGAAAAATAAAAGGGGCGGATAACGCCCCTTTTTTGTCTTTGTTTACCTGATTAATGATTAATATGCTTTAGGATTTCTTTTCAGGCACGCTTTCATGCAAAATGGCCGTGTAACAATCCATCACGCTTTCCATATAAAGAGTATGCGCCTTGGAGATTTCCTGGGAATTGCCGAATTCTTTTTTCAGATCGTCAAGGGCTTTTTTCGGATCCTTTTCTTTGGTTACCGTCAACATTTTGGCGTAACTGCGATAGGCCTTCAACCTGTTGGGATCGAAAGCAAATAGACCCGGCATTCGTTGATACGTCGTATCGATCACGCATTTCGCCATGTATTCGGGATCGATTTTGTAATCCTTAACGTCATGTTCTTTTTTCATTTCTTCCAGAACGACTTGCTCATAATGCTCTTTATCAGCACAGGCTACCACAAATAGCGATAATAGAAGTATTGATAGCTTTTTATTCATTTACATCACACCATCTTGATTGTATTGATTACCGGAACGTTGCATTATACGCCGTTATCCGGTATTGCTATAGTTTTGTCTGGGAATCAATTTCCGGTTATTGTCGGCTGATCTCGACCAGCGCTTGTTTGACCCAGGCTTCCGCCTCTCGATTAATATCCGCCGCCTTACGGCTCTGCACGTCGATTAATGGGCCGATCTTAACCTTGATAACGCCAGGGTATTTTAAAAAACTGTAACGCGGCCAAATTGTGCCTGCATTGTGGGCAACCGGCAACACCGGAAAACCCGATTTTTGCGCCAGCATCGCCCCGCCCGCGCTGAATTCGCCCATTTCCCCTACTGCCCGGCGAGTACCTTCCGGAAACACGATGACCCATAGACCGGCCTTAAGCGCGGCAGTTCCATCAGTAATTAACTTGCGCAGGGCGGCGGTTTTATTATTCCGGTCGATGGGGATAGGTTTCAAAGTCGCCATCGCCCAACCCCAAAAAGGAATCCATAACAATGATTGTTTAAATAATGATGTCTGCATCGGTAAAATGCTGCGGAAAGCCAGCGTTTCCCAAGCAGATTGATGATTGCTGATTACAATAACCGCTTTCTCTGACTGTATGCGTTCCAATCCTTCGACTTCGCACGTTACTCCGCAACAGATTTCAGCCAGTTTTAGCACAAACACTGCCCAACCTCTGCCAAAAGCGTAACGGACATGAAAAGGAAATGGTGTGGACAGGATAACAAGGGTGGAAAATATCACCGTCGCGCCTATTGATCCCGCTAAAAACAGGGCAGAACCGGCATAAAGCCGGAAGTTATTGTGTTGCGATGATGTATTCGGCTGCGCCATAAAGATTGTCGAAAACAGGAATGTTAAGATCGGGATGGGTATTCATGGTTTGTCGGCCTTTGCCGGTAAGCACCAACAGCGGCATTGCCCCGGCTGCTCGCGCCGCCTGAATATCCCGCAGCGAATCGCCGACGAAATAAGTTTCTTCCAAATTAGCTTGATATTGCTCGGCAAATTGGATTAATAACCCCGGTTTGGGCTTCCGGCAGTCGCAAAGACTGTCCGGACCGTGCGGACAATAGTAGACAGCTGCAACTTCCCCGCCTTTTTCAGCCAGCATCCGGTGCATTTTGCTGTGAATACCGGCCAACGTTGCTTCATCAAATAAGCCTCTGGCAATGCCGGACTGGTTAGTAATGACAGCGACGGCAACATCGTGTTTATTCAACAACGCGACGGCTTCCAGACTGCCTTCAATAGGCCGCCACTCGTCAGGGGTTTTGATGAAGCTTTCAGAGTCAACATTAATCACCCCATCCCTGTCCATTAATACATAACGACGCTGCTTCATGCCGTTTACGATTGCAGTTTTGAGATGTCGGCAACCTTAAGAAACTGCTCCGATAACAAATTCAGTAAAGCTAATCGTCTGGCGCGCAAATCCAGGTCGTCGCACATGACCATCACCTTGTCGAAAAAGGCGTTAACGGCGGGTTCTGTTTGGGATAACCGCAATAACACGGCCTGATAATCCCGCGTTGCCAGAAACGGTTGAATGTCGTTTGCAGCTTGTTGCGCGATTGCAAGCAATTGTTTTTCCTCGTCTTCTACCAAATTGCCGATATTAGCGGCAGGCGCGGTTTCAGATTTTTTCAGGATATTTCGGATGCGCTTGTTGGCGGCGGCAAGGCTTTCCGCTTCCTGCAATTGCCGGAACGCCTTAACGGCGAGTAACCGCTTCATAAAATCCAGCGGTCGAGTGGGATTAACCGTCATCACGGCCTCGAATTCGTCAGGCAGAAAACCTTTATCCAGGCAGTAACCCCGCAAGCGGTCGAAGATAAACTCGGCAACCTGTTTGCCAGTTTCAGTCCGATCGAACGAATGTGTGTATTGCGCCAAAGCGTCATTAATTAATGACAGCACGTCCAGATTATTTTCGTTCTCGATAATAATCCTCAAGATACCCAATGCCGCGCGCCGCAGCGCATACGGGTCTTTATCGCCGGTCGAGATTAATCCGGCACTGAAAATACCGCACAAAGTATCGGTTTTATCCGCCAGCGCCACCACTTGACCGGTCAGGCTGGCAGGCGTCGGGCCGCCGGATTGTTTAGGATAGTAATGCTGCTCTATCGCTTCGGCAACTGCCGTCGGCTCGCCATCGGCAAGGGCGTAATAGCGGCCCATGATGCCTTGCAGATTGTCGAATTCATTCACCATGTTGGTCAACAAATCCGCTTTCGCCAGTAATGCCGCCCGTTTGGCGCTGGCAACGTCGGCATTTAATTCCTTAGCGATGTTTTCCGCCAGATTAATAACGCGCTGGTTTTTTTCCGCCAACGTGCCGAGTTTGTTCTGGAAAACGATATTAGCCAGACTATCGACGCGTTCCTGCAAGGGTTTCTTGCGATCCTGTTTCCAGAAAAACTCGGCATCGGTCAGTCGCGGGGTAATCACGCGCTCGTTGCCATGCTTTATCGATTCCGGTCGGGTACTTTCGATATTGCTAAACGTAATGAAGTAAGGCATTAATGCACCGCTACTGTTTTTAACCGGAAAATACTTCTGATTAGACTGCATGGTGGTTATTAATACCTCGGCAGGCAATTCCAGAAAGCGCGGATCGAAACCGCCGGTAACCGGTACCGGCCATTCGTTTAAGGCGGCGATTTCTTCCAGTAAGTCGTCTTCGATATGGGCTATGCCCTGCACAGCAGCAGCGGCCTGTTGCGCTTTTTCTTTAATAATGGCTTTGCGTTGCTCGATATCGGCAATGACCTTGCCCTGCCGGTATAAAGCATCGGCATACTGTTCAGGCTGGTTAATGGTAATGGTTTGCGGCGCATGAAAACGGTGTCCGTGCGTTTGATTACCTGTCTTTAATCCTAAAATTTCGCAATTAATAATCGCATCGCCATACATTAATACCGTCCAATGCACCGGCCTGACGAACTCCGTGGCAAAATTACCCCAGCGCATCCGTTTTGCGATAGGCAAGGCGGCAATGCTTTGCCTAATAATATCCGGGATTAATTGCTCGGTCGGCTGCCCGGTAACGGCTTGATTAAATACCAACCATTCGCCTTTGTCGTTTTTCAGACGTTCCAGTTTCTCGAAAACCGTACCGCAACTGGCGGCAAAACCTTCCGCCGCCTTGCTGGGTTTACCATCCGGCGTATAGGCCGCTTGTATGGCGGGACCGCGTTTTTCTACGGTTTTGTCAGGTTGCTGGCTGCTGAGGTTTTCTATTAATACCGCCAGACGTCTGGGCGTTGCATAGGCTTTGCAGTCGCTGAATGGAAGTTCCGCTTCCGTCAAACGCTGGCAAATATTCGCCATTAATGCCTGGCTTAATGCAACCAGGGTTTTGGGCGGCAATTCTTCCGATCCCAACTCGAACAATAGATGTTTTGCCGTCATGTTACGCTCCCTGCTCTGCACACATGGGAAACCCGAGCGATTCCCGCCGCTGGTAATAGGCTTCCGCGACGGCGCGTGATAAGGTTCTGACCCGTAAAATGAATCGCTGGCGTTCGGTCACGGAAATCGCTTTGCGGGCATCCAGCAAATTAAAGGTATGCGAGGCTTTCAGCACCATTTCATAAGCCGGTAAAGGCAAATCCAGGCCGATTAATTTCTGGCATTCCTGCTCGTACTGATCGAAACACTGGAACAGAAACGGCACATTGGCCTGTTCGAAATTAAACGTAGACATCTCAACTTCGTTTTGGTGAAACACATCGCCGTAGGTGACGGTACCGAAAGCGCTTTTAGTCCACACCAGATCGAACACGCTGTTAACGCCCTGTAAGTACATGGCAAGCCGCTCCAGTCCATAGGTGATTTCGCCGGTAACCGGACGGCATTCCAACCCGCCGACCTGCTGGAAATAGGTAAATTGGGTGACTTCCATGCCGTTCAACCAGACTTCCCAGCCCAAGCCCCATGCACCCAAGGTCGGCGATTCCCAATTGTCTTCGACAAAGCGGATATCGTGCTCAAGCAAGTCGAAACCCAGTTCCCGCAATGATCCCAGGTAAAGCTCTTGAATATTATCGGGCGACGGCTTTAAGGCGACCTGATACTGATAGTAATGCTGAAGACGGTTGGGGTTTTCGCCATAGCGCCCGTCAGTGGGGCGGCGCGACGGCTGCACATAAGCGGTATTCCAAGGCTCTGGGCCTATCGCCCGCAAAAAAGTGGCGGGATGAAAGGTTCCTGCGCCGACTTCCTGATCCAACGGCTGTACCAGAATACAGCCCTGTCTCGCCCAGTAATCCTGCAAAGCCAGAATAAGGCCCTGAAAGGTGGATAAATCGTAAGTTTTGTTGGCCACGGCTATTAATAAAATCGTCAAAAAGACGGAAAATTATACCGTAAAACCCTTTTTTCTGGGATAAACTTGCCGCGTAATCACACCGCTCGTCGGACAGGTTGCTATCGATTCGGTGTGAAATCTTAAGTTTTCCTTCGCCTTCAGTACTTAGAGTTTGCCCAGGAAAGCTTTGTCTAAAAGCAGTATGCGCTTCGGCCACACGAACGGCTCAAACATGCCATAACCGGGTCATTAATGATTAATGACCGTGTTTTTCATTATCTTCATTCTTTGTAATATCTTGCAGCGCTAATCCTGCCGGTCGGTTCGACTGTGCCGCTTTCTCGCCTGACGAACCGAAGCCGCCGCTGAGATTAATCTTCAGTTTAAGGTTATTCGGCGAATCGGAATTCGCCAGCGCTTTTTCCAGTGAAATTAGGCCTTCTTTGTATAAGCGCAACAAATGGCTGTCGAAGGTTTGCATACCGACGTTTTCCGATTTTTCCATAACCTCTTTAATGACATGCACATCGCCTTTGTGGATTAAATCCTTGACCAGCTGGGTGCCTATTAATATTTCGATGGCGGCGGTGCGCTTGCCGTCCACCGTTTGCACCAGACGTTGGGAGACGAAACCTTTTAAATTTAACGATAAATCCAGCAACAACTGGCCGCGGCGTTCTTCCGGAAAAAAGTTAATGATGCGATCCAAGGCCTGATTGGCATTGTTAGCATGCAGGGTTGACAGGCACAAATGGCCGGTTTCGGCAAACGCCAGCGCATGTTCCATGGTTTCCTGGCTTCTGATCTCGCCGATCAAAATCACATCGGGCGCTTGCCGCAAGGTGTTTTTCAATGCGTCTTCGTAAGTGAGCGTATCGACGCCGACTTCCCGCTGATTAACCAGCGACTTTTTATGCGGATGGATATATTCGATGGGATCTTCAATAGTGATAATGTGACCGGAGCTGTTGGAATTGCGATGATCGATTAATGCCGCTAGCGACGTCGATTTACCGGAACCCGTACCGCCTACAAACAGGATCAGTCAGCGCTTTTCCATGATGATCCGTTTTAACACTTCGGGTAAACCCAGTTTATCGGCGTTAGGAATATCCACTTTTATATTGCGGATCACCATTGAAAAGCTGCTACGCTGCTTGAAAATATTAACCCGAAAGCGGCCGATGCCGGTTTCCGATATCGCCAGATTCATTTCCGGCCTCTGTTCGAATTCTTTTTGCTGGTCGGGATCCATTAATCCGTAAGCAATCTACCGCAGCCGATCTTTGGTTAGCTTTATCGGCTCCAACGGACGCAGTACGCCTTGAAATTTGGCGGCAGGCGGTGCATCGGCAGTCAAGTACAAGTCGGAACCGTCGTTTTGCACGAGTATTTTTAAGTATTCTTTGAATTCCATGGCATGTTACCGTAATTAATGACTACACTTTATAGTAGGTGATAACGCTAGAAGTTGAAGTGAACGGTTTATCGTTTTTCTTCATTAATAGCCTGGCGAGACCGTCGAATCATAACGAAAATCCGACCGCATTTGCTGCAATAGTCCGGAACGCTCCAGAAACAACAAAAAACCGCCTACGGCAATAATGCCAAACAAAACGGCAAACGCGATTTTCCAATAACTGTATGGCCGTTCGCCATACACCTGCCCTGTCCTGCCATTAATGATTAAATGGTAAATCCCTGTCGATAGTAAAATCCGGCAGACCAGACCGGCAATAAGCAATGTTTGTAGGTGCTGTTATTATGTTTTGTGCTGAATTGATCGATGCGTTGCTGATCGCCGCCGATGTCGAACGCAATATCCTGGTAAATCACGTTATCCATTTTTTGTTTGGCTTCATCAAACCCTTGATCCTAAAAAGATCAGTTTGCCTCTTATGCAGGTGCGGGAAGGCAATCTGGTGGATGTAATTGCCGACCTCGAAGATACTTTACTAGCGCCAAACTTAATATCCGGCACCAACGCTGTTGGGCATTGAACTGCTCCGCAGTTGCCCAAAGCTCTTTGAAGAATGCGGCACTCCGGCGATAGCACTGTTCAACTTTTACCGCCTCGGAGTGGGTACTGCTGACGGTTAGTCGGGTTTGTCCCGCGTGACGCGTCTGCTTGCCGATGCCATAGAGCATCAAGGGGCGACTGGTAATGGCTTCGGTATGTCGGTCGGGGTCGGCGAGCCGGACGAATAGACTCCACCAGTTATAAACCAATGCGGTGATCCTGGCCATGAACCGGCAACGTTTCAGGTCTTGGGTGGTGAAGCCACCCCAGCCCCAATGGTTTTTGAGTTCGTCAAAACTGTTTTCAGCATCGGCGCGGTCTCGGTA
>Ga0194120_10011877_pt1 | contig 10344 bp, 10 predicted proteins | sample TA2MahCa65mmetaG_FD_148642 | JGI IMG/M metagenome (GOLD analysis project Ga0194120, IMG submission 148642) | Freshwater microbial communities from Lake Tanganyika, Tanzania - TA2015019 Mahale Deep Cast 65m | ecosystem: Environmental > Aquatic > Freshwater > Lake | place: Tanzania: Lake... | reverse complement strand
ACATATCTTGCGTTTCTCCAAAATTAGAAAAGCCACCATTCATCGCAATATTTCTTTCTAATTCCATTCTTGATACTCCAGAATTTGAACCAATTTGTTCGTTTACAGCATTATGAGATGATGGTGAAGATGGATTATTAAATCGTAAAGAATCAAATTGAGATGCATAATTATCATCATCAATATGTTTTTCAACAAATTTACGTTCATGCATACGATTATCGACAATTCTAGAAGCCTTATTGACTAAATCGGTTGGACTGTTTGATGAGCATGAAGAACATTCATCATCAGAAAAATGTGAATCTGAATCAAATGTTTCAACTGTTTGTTGTTTTTGTTTTTTGATTTGGTTATAATATTTCGGAATAATATGTGTTTTTTCTGGATTTTTACTTCTTTCCATTCTGTCGCGTGCCATATTTTCCGATATATTGCGCACTCTATGTACATTTGAAGAATCATAAATATTATTTTCATTTCGTACGGCTCTCTTATGAGAGATCGGAGTTGTTTGCTTATCTTTATTATTACCTTTATTCATATAATTTCCTAAGAATGCTAATCCTAATAGCTCCATTCTATATCGCTAATATAATGTATCTTCATAAAATAAAATCATCTTGAGAAACTTCTTAAGACAATAAATTAAAGTTAACTAAAATTAAATTTATCTTCTGATTGGGCATCTTGAATCTTCACATGTGAAGCATTGTCCTGGTTGATTTTGTACCTCACGAGGGAGAGATCTCGCAATATCTGCTTGACGAGGTAAATTTGGCATAAAGTTATCTTTCGCTTCTAATGTCGTATTAACAGAAAAATCCCAGAAAATATTAGCTTGTGGATCTCTTGGTAAATTATAAAATCTGTTTATAGACATATCACGATAATTATAAGGTGGATATGATAAGCGTGTTGCTTCTGGGTTTAAATAATCATTGCAAATTCGTGCATGATCTAATGTAAATTTAGTCACATCAACAGGATTTACTTTTTCAGTTTTGCATCGTGATGTTAAAACGTTACGGTTACTTAAAATTGATTCAACATCAACCAAATCTTGAGATGTAGCTGGGGTGCGTCTTGATGTAGTACTTACACCATATCCTTGATGTCCAGATCTTGGACCAAGGGTTGAAAGGCATGCATCACAATTTTGAATACGATGAGTATCCAATCTATATTTTAGTGGTGAAACACTTTCTTCCAATTTGTCATCATATGCACAATCGTCATAAGGTAGTCTACTAGAATGACCTATATTCATATCTTCTATAATATGATCATGAAAAAATTAATTTTGAGAACGTAATATTTTCAAAAATAATAAAATAAAATTTAATAATCATCATCCGAATCATCGACGTCTTCAGGTGAAGCGCGTTTTTTATCTTTGGGTGTTGGTGAAGGAGTGGCATATTTATCTGTCCATTCTTGGGCTGTTTTTATAAATTTATCTTTATCAGTTTTATACATACTAGCAACTGCACTATCCAAAGGATCATTCGGATTTGGATCCTCTAATAGAGATGAAATTGAGAGTAATACATTTTCTAATGATAGTGATGCAGACCATTCATGTTTTAATATATTCAAACAAATCGTTCCAGATGAATTAATATTTGGATGATACACTTTTGTTAAAAATCTCATTTGTGGTGGTTGAAAAGGCCATTCCGAACCAACAGTGCATTCAACTTCGAACACACCTTTTTCATACGGAGATTTTGGAGGACCGCGAATTAAGAATCTAATATTTCTCGTTTCGTCTTGTCCAAGTGTTACATTTATAATATTTGTTCTATCACGGTATTCTTTATGTTTTATTCCTTCAATAATACTTTTGATATCTTTATCAAATCGTTTTCGAAAGAAGGGGTTAACCATGTATATATACTTATATAATATATATAAAAGCAAACTGAAGAAATTTCAATTTTTTATTCAATAAAAAATTATTGAAAGAGATTTTTAATCTCTGAAAACAATTTTTTATTCATATTTTTGACAAAAAATATTACTTTTAATAACTCAATAAGAATTGTTAAAAGGCAGAACAAAATTTGAGTAACATTAAATGACTATTTATTGCTTGCGAGCGCAAACGTTAATTTCTGGAAGAGAGTATCCATTATTAGTTGTGCGAGGAATATTATTTTTAACGATTGGGCATACTTCGGGAGCAAATACAACTGGTACTGATTTGTCAAAAGTACTAGTGCAAGTCGCGGATTTGGCACATCTCGGATCATATTTGCGATTTGGGCATTTGCTACCAATTCTGGTTCTATTTTGTAATTCGGTTTCAATATCAACTAAATCAAATGGTCTATAGAAGTTATCAAAGACGCATTTTTGGCAATTTTCGAATTTACCTTCATACATCACATATGAAAATGGCGATGTGCTTTCTTGCAAACGTGTCTGATATTCGCAATTATCGTATATCAATCTATTGAATTCTCCAGCATTACCTGAGTTCATCTTATTATACTATAATGATACATATTTTTTCGCAAAATATATTATATAAACTTTTTTCAGTATTATGAATAAAAAAATATTGTATCAAATCGCAGGACAATTAAACGATTCATCAATAACCGATAATATTAAAAACATAAGTCTAATTATCATTGCTATAGTTGGTATTTTACTTCTGGCTTATTTATTATTATTTACAGTTCCATCCTATATGTCAACAGAACATTTGACTAATGTCACATCTAATGTCACACCTAATACCACACCTAATGCCACACCTAATGCCACACCTAATGCCACACCTAATGCCACACCTAATGTAACACCATTAACACACCAAGAAGAAACACCAAAAAGAGAAATACAAACTACTTATAATAAATATGACGAAATAACAAAACCATCAAGCGTATCACAACCTTATGGTTATATAGGAAGAGATTTTGTTTGTTTTAGAAATAAAATGAAAGATCATAATTTCATGAAAAAACGCTCAGGTTGTATGGCATGCCAAGTAGATCAAAGTGAAAATAAACATCATAATTATCACGGTACAAACACAAATGTTATAGCAACGTGTGTTTATGCCGATCAAAAAGATCCAAATGATCCTGATGTTTGGACATATGAAGAATGCAAACAAAGATGTTCTGCAGAAAAATATAAAAATTTAGTGTAATTACATAAGATCTCCTCTTGGATGGTATAATGATCCAACACGTGCTGTTTGCCTATTATATAATCTCGTTGGTACACCACGTTCAAATACAATATGATTTGGATCTTGAATATCATCCGAAATATAATCAAAATAGTGTTCAACTGGATTTGCATAACCTAATGATTTTGCTTTACTATCGGGAACACCATTTCGTATATAATTTTCAACATCAACATCACGAACACCTTTATCCATTAAATAAGGAACTGAAGAGTAATTATTTTCCCCAATACCACGTTTATTATTACAATTTATATTTGGAATTACTGATCTACTATCTAAATCCATATTTGATTCGCGTCCATAATCTCTTTCTACATTAGAATGATAGGTATCCAATTCACCTATTATTTTTCTTACATTATTATTATCTTCAAAACGATTATCTTGCCTCGCTCTTCCTCTTATTACTCTTGGTGGATTATTATAAGTTCGTCTTTGTGGAGATTTGACACTATACGGATTATTTGTCGCAAAGTCATGACTATCTAATAAAAAATTATCACCTGTCGCTCTATTACTTGGATTAGTATTTTGGTAAGTCATCATACCTCCATCATGATAATCATCATCTGCGATACAATTTGATTCATCATAATCAATTGGTATATTATTCGAATGAGCCATCATACCTCTAACGTGATAATCATCATCCGCACTCATGGGTGCAACACGTTGTTTATACATCGAATAACGTTCTTCAATTGTTCCGTAATTATGTCTCATTTGTTGAGCCTCTTTTTGTTTTTGAAGTTTATTTCTAATTCTATCAAAACGTGGATCTGAATAAGCATCATTTGTTTGGAATTTAGATGAAGTTGGATCTACATAATCTCCAAAAGTATTATTTTGTACCATGTCACGTTTTCCTTTAAGATACCAATAAATTAATTTTTTATCTTCTTCCGTAATTGAATACTGTTTCTCCAATGGAATTGAAGGATACACATCATTCTTTTTATAATATCTTTTCTTACGAATATATTCGACTAATCTCGGTTCGAGATTAATTCCGTTGTCCATCATAAAATCGTCCATCATATATTTGTCTGTGATAAAAATTAGATTGTTATAAACGACGATTTAAAGAGAAAAAATATACCTATTAACCAATGAGCAAATTCTCTGATATCAATGAAGCATTAGATAGTATCATTGGAGACATTGATCTTCAAACTCCAGAATCTCTCGCATGGAAACTATTAACTGATGAAACTATCGATCAAGCATCTCTATTAGCATTTAATGAAGAAAATTCTGGCGATGACGATCCAGCATCTTTTCTATTTGAAATCTTAATAAATATTTATATGGAAATGATAATTAATGGGGCAAAAATGAATCATATCATAAGTAAACATGAAAAAGGGGAAGATTTAACGATTGATGATTTTGCATTAGATTTGAAAAATATCGAACCTGATGCATTAACAGAACCGTATAGAAATTTATTAACAAAAATAGGATTCTTTTTAACAGTTCATACAAATCCAGATGATATTGATAATTATTATTGTAGAATACTATTGAGAGATTCAACCAAAGATGCAGGTTATTTTTTTGCAAATGCCAACAAAATTGATAAAGATAAAAAATTCCATTTTGTTTTAAATGCATCTTATCACAAACAAACAAATGTTAAAGACATCTATGCCATTTGTAATATAGGTAAGAATATATACACGATATCATTTGAAAAAATGATATCAAATAATAATAATCAATAAATTAAGAAAATTTTCCCATTAATAAAATAGTATTTGTTGGTATCAATCTAAAATAATAATAAAACGGTCTATTGGCAATAAATTTTCTAGTAGTCCGATATCCCCTACTTTCTTCTCCATTTTCTGAATATCTAGGTCCAATATCTATATTTATATTTTGCATCACATCATTTAATTGCAATTTTTGTCCAAATAAATCTGGCATTTCGGTAGCGATAAATACAGATTGCAATGATGTTGATTTTAATGTATTTGTGAACCTTACTTTTGTATTCTGTTTAAATATCGGAATTATCACTTCATCTAACACCGTTCCCTTTAAATGTTGTATATTAAACATTAAATCCTTTTCATCTATCATATCTAATTGTATATCTATCTCTTTTGGCATTATTATACCCATAGTTAGCGTATCACCTACACATCTCATTTCAATATGTTGCCATATATTATCTTCATGATAACCAAATGTTTTACCAACAGTATACATAAATTCTGCCGATCTCGATTCATCAAAAATACCTTTCTTTACTCCATCAAATGCTACATTCCAGATAGGTACAATTGATCCAACATTTAAAACTAAAAGATCAGAATTAATTAAATTTTCTCCAATTACTGTCTTTCTTAACTCTTTACCCATTATTCGATTCACAAGTTTATTTATTAAATTTGCTTCTTCTTCTGGATGATCCATACTAATTCTTTTCATAATACAAAAATCTTTGATATTATCATAATATCTATCATTATACGGAATATGAGAGCCAAATATTACAAACGTTTTGAGATCAATCATATTTGTAATTTTATTCAGCGTTGTTGTCATTGTTGATAATCCGTGTTTTAATAAGTCACGTTTGGGGAATTTGCAATAATTTTTTAATTCAACTTCAGTATTACCGGAAGAAGGCATAAATAAACAGGCAAGACTATTATACAAACTAAATGAATTAATAATAAATGATTCTGGCATTGTTGATGTAAAAATATCACATAACATTAAACCCATTCGATTAACCCCTTCTGAACATATTGATTTTGGTTCAATTTGTTTTGATAAACTTGCCATAGCTGTTCTAATATCGGAAAAATTTGTCGAATTACCATTTTCGGGATCAAAGTATCCGACATTAGTGTTATTTTTTTTATGTCTATCGTATATATCAAAATCTAAATATTGATTTTCGTCATGTAAAGATTTTTTAATTGTATATTGAGATCTTAACGGCATTCCTTGATCAAAGCTTGATTCATCTAACTCTTCCCCAGTAATTTCACCAACATTATGACCCTTTTGTAATTCTTTATCTTCAACTTCCATTCTTGTATCCTGATTAAATATACCTCTTTCCATTATCGTTCTTTGAACATTTTTTTTATGATTATCACGTCCATAAGGCAAATTAAGTTGCATATCAACCATATCCCGATAATTCATACGTTTATTATTAAGGTTATTTTGTAAATCTCTATTTTTATGACTATAATGGCTATTTATATCCATAATTAAAAATTGATTTATAATCTACCGTAAGAGAAAAATGAATAAATTTAAACCAACATCAATTAATTAGGAATGAAAATAGTTTGGAATAACGATTGTTATATCAAAGGTATCACTAAAAATTTCAGATATACATCAAAAATTGCAGGTTTCGATTTAGATTCAACTTTAATCGAACCTAAAAAAGGAGGATTTAAATATAAAGATGAAAACGATTGGAAATTTATGTTCGATAATGTTCCACATATATTAGAGAAATTATCTAAATCGGGTTACTGTATCATAATCATAACCAATCAAGCAGGTATGGAGAAAAAAAATGATGTCAAAGAAGATGTTTGGATGAAAAAAATAAATTATGTGGTAGCTTCTTTGAATATTGACATATGCATTTTTTGTAGTAAAGGACACGATAAATATCGAAAACCTATACCGACATTTTTTAATATGATTGAAAATGATATGATCGAATACGATATCAAAATAAATAAAACAAAATCATTTTATTGCGGAGATGCATGTGGAAGAAAAAATGATCACTCTGATACAGATTTTAAATTTGCCATAAATTGTAAATTAAATTTTATTACACCAGAAAAGTTATTTTTGGGACATAATAATAATCCACCAAAATTCACTTACACTCGGGAACCTTACACAAATACAAATAAAGAGTATAATTTTATTCCAAATGAAAAAGAGTTAATAATTATGGTCGGTTATCCAGCTTCAGGCAAATCTCACACTTCTAAACTAATACAAAATAACGCATATGTTGTTATAAATAGAGACACATTAAAAACACAAGATAAATGTATTACTAAATGTGATGAAGCAATGAAAAATAATCTTTCTATCGTAATTGATAATACTAATCCAGACAAAGAGTCCAGATCGAAATATATCGAATTGGCTAAAAAATATAATTATAAAACAAGAGCATTAATAATGACAACATCATTAGAATTATCTAAACATAATAACGGATATAGATCATATATTACTGAAACGCCATTTATACCCAATATTGTGTATAATATCTATTCAAAGAAATATCAAGAACCAACAATTAACGAAGGTTTTGATAAAATAGAAAAAATAGAACCATCATTACCTTTAGATATCAATTATCTTTATTTTTTTTATTGACGGAAAAATAATTTTAATGTCATCATATTCTCCATTTCGTATGCTAAATGGAACATAAATAATGAACCACCGCCAAATAATAGTAACCAACTACTATACATATAAGCATATACAAGAACTCCCAAACCAAGTACTAAACCACAATAATGAACTGTATGATTTGCGCGATATTGATCATTACGACCATTTAATCTATAACAAAACCATCCAACAACAAAAGAAACCAAGCCTACAAACATGTAAGCAAGTGTGCCGAGTGAAGTTAGAGATGAAACGAGAAAACCATCCAAATTATAATCATTGAAACAATCCATTACCATCAAAGATGATAGGTAAATTACACATGTACCAGGACCAAAATATTTCAAAACTGACATAATTGTTAATAAAGCTCTTTGATTATAAACTGGCATTGTCCAGTGATATGTATTGTAAACACCTTTATGAATATGTAAAAACAGATTATAGAACCAATTTTGTTTTGCGCTATATTTTTTACAATATTCTTCATAAAAGTTATCAGTGTCATATTTAAGTTTGAATAAATATGCTTGTACTAAGCCGTAATAATAATTACATAAATATATCATTGAAACAAATGATACCATTATTGTAACATTCATAGTTAAAAGATGTTTCCAAAAGAGAACTGAAAATAACATGGTATGTACAATCATATCAGTATTGAAATCTAATACACAACCCAAATCTGTCGCCATTTTGTATTTACGTGCCATTTTACCATCAGCACAATCAAAAATATAACCGATAATATAATTTATTGTTGCAACATAAGTATGATCAAACATTAGGAAAAATACTGCCATCAATTCAAATACTGTTGACAAAACTGTCAAACCGTTTGGCGTCAAATTCATTGAGTAACTTACATCCGCCAAAAATTCCCCCGGAGGAATAAATAAGTATGTATCAAATGGACTTTCAAAAAGTGCGTCATTACCGTATTTTTGACTATTTACCGGTTGCTCCACCATCCGTATTATAACGGTAAGAATGTTAGAGGTAAATTAGATAGGTAATATTTTAATCAATTTTTTATTCATATTTTTGCCAAAATATGAATAAAAAATTATTGAAATAAATTTTATATTTATGGAACACAATTTTTTATAAATTAAATAGATCCATAAGCATCAATGAGAAGTTGTTGATTTTCATTTGTTTCGAACTCTTTTCTAACTGGATCTAATATGAAATTCAGACTATCAACAATACCTTTTTTAAAATCTGATGGATGCAATTCTTTTGATTCAAATGCTCGTCGAATTGATTCAAAATCAGTATAGGTAAGAGGGCCTCCCCATTTTGCAGGTCGATTGCAAACAAAATTTTCTCCGAGTCGTTCTAAAATTGGAAATATTACATTTTCCATCAAAATTAATGGAGTATTATCATTAACTTCGCCTTCTAAACAATATGCTTGTTTTACTTTATCATCAACTGTTTTCTTATTATCGAGAAGATCAATTTTAGAAACATTATCAGATGAACTCATTTTTCCATTTGTACCTCCTGCAACTTTTGATAATGATGGTACCATTCGATTCATCAAATATGCTCGTTTGGAATAGCCTAATGCCGGAAGCAATGATAATCCTAATACATTAATCTTGCGTTGATCAATACCACCGAAAAATGCATCAGCACCCAAATGTTCCATGTCCAAAACTTGCATCACAGGATATAACAGACTTGAAAGTAAAGGATTATCGGATTGTTTGACCACTTCAGTAGCAGATTTTAAAGCATCATGTACAGTCGTAATAGTAGATGCACGCATAACATCATAGAAATACTCTTGATTTTTTTGAAATTTAGATCCAATAATAAATTGGATTCTTGAAATATCTGCACCAAGTCTAACAAGCGTTATCTTAATAATACGTTCATAATATTGAGTACGTTTCGCTACTTGCTCGAAAGAAGATTTGTTACTATCTAAAACAGCATGTAAATCTGCAATGAGAATAATAACAGTACATCCAGCATTAAGAAAATCTGCTATTTTCTGTAATGGAACCAAATAACCTACATGAATTCTTCCAGTAGGAGCGGTTCCCCAATAAATTACCGGAGATCTATTCATCATAATTGTTCTAAATTCATCTTTGCCTAAAATTTCTGGAAGATTTCTCGTCACAAGGGCGTATCGTTCTTCAAAATCCATTTGTCAATAAATCATATCAAATTATAATATTCACTTCCTAAAATGTTATATTATTCAATTTTTTATTTATATAGAGAATTTAAGAAATTCTCTATATAAATAAAAAATTATTGGAATAGATTTTTAATCTATGTGTAAACAATTAAAATAAATTGGTTTATCTATTAAATTTCAAATCTTCATATCGCAAACATGCAACTTGATCTTCTTTACACGTTGTAGGAGTTTTATATAACCATTTAGCGTATGCATCTTGATCATTTGGTATACCTAATACTGGTACTGTATAAAATTGTCGTTGGGAATTTCTAACATCAAATAAATCATCCACATCTTTAAACAATCCATCATCAAAAGTTTTACTTATTTCATTCGATATATCTTCCTCATTAGAATTACATGCAACAGGAACTTCGCCATTATTAAAATCTACCTGTAAAGGATTCATTAAGGGATTATCTGCAGTCGGTCTTCTACATGTGCCCTTTTTGTATGTTTCCATATCATCATAAGTATAATTTATTTTTCCTTCCTTTTTACGCTTATGACTCGGATTATTTTCTCC
>Ga0194120_10011876_pt1 | contig 10344 bp, 5 predicted proteins | sample TA2MahCa65mmetaG_FD_148642 | JGI IMG/M metagenome (GOLD analysis project Ga0194120, IMG submission 148642) | Freshwater microbial communities from Lake Tanganyika, Tanzania - TA2015019 Mahale Deep Cast 65m | ecosystem: Environmental > Aquatic > Freshwater > Lake | place: Tanzania: Lake... | reverse complement strand
CCGGCGACGTCCTCGCCATCGACGGCGGCGCCAGCGCCACGGTGCGGTCGGTCGCGGCGGGGGGCCGGGCGGTGGTCGACCTCGCCGGTGCGCCGACGTTGTCCGATCTGCTCGATCACGTCGGGCACGTGCCGCTGCCCCCCTACATCCGCGGCGGCGTCGATCTGGCCGACGTCGACCGCGCCCGCTACCAGTGCACCTACGCGCGCGCCCCCGGGGCGGTGGCGGCGCCGACCGCCGGGCTGCACCTGTCGGCGGAGCTGCTCCGGGCGCTCGACGCGGCCGGGATCGAGCGCACGGCGGTGACGCTGCACGTCGGACCGGGCACCTTCCTGCCGGTGCGAAGCGACGACCTGCGCTCGCACCGGGTCGAATCCGAGCGGTTCGAGCTCGGCGCCGCGGCGGCCCTGGCGATCGCGCGCGCCAGGCAGTCGGGCCGCGCGGTGGTCGCCGTCGGGACGACCACCGCGCGGGTGCTGGAGCACGTCGCGAGCATCGGCGGCGGCTGGCAGGCCCGCTCCGGCGAGGCCGAACTGACCATCCTGCCGGGTCACCGCTTCGCGGCGATCGACGGCCTCGTGTCGAATTTCCACCTGCCGCGGTCGAGCCTGATCGTGCTCGTCGCCGCCTTCGCCGGACGCGAACGGGTGCTCGCGGCCTACCGCCACGCCGTCGCCGCCGGCTACCGCTTCTACTCGTACGGCGACGCCAGCGTGTGGGTCGGCGATCGGGCCCGAGCGAGGGTGCAAACCACCGTTTGAGCTGATCCCAGTGGGTTCGGCGATCAGCGACGATCGACGTGAGTGGGACCGATCAGAGTCCCGGAGGTCATCGAACCAACTGACACACAACGGTCGCCGCGCAGCAGCTGGCGCGCGCCAAGATCATGGGACCCGCGATCGGTGCTGCGCACCAACCACCAGAGGCCCACCGCCCGCCATGGTCAGGACTACACAGGGCCTGTGGCTTTGTGGAAAACCCTTCAGGTTTCCCACAAGCCCCACAGGCCGCCACCGCCGCCCAGCAGCGCAAGTGGACAACCGGCTGCGTGACGCCTGCCGGGGCTGGCTCAGCTCACCGTACGGCGGAGAAACGGCGACGTCGGCCCGTCGGTGACCGGCTGACCCGTGACGTTGTTGCCCGCTTGGGCCTGGTGCTCCGGCTTTGGCGGGAAGTTGCGATGCGGGTTGACCGGTCCCACGTGGGTCAAGCCGTTTCGTCCACCACGGGCCTCGCCCCGCGGGCCGCCGTCCTGGCGCGGGTTTCGGGCTTGTGGGGCGAGGGGGCTGCCGGAGAAGGGCGTGAAGACGCTGGACCCAAGGCGAAAGGCTCCTGCGCTCGCCGCGGGCGCAGACCGCCTGCGGCAGAAACTGCCCGAGTTCAATTCATGAAGTTGCTGAGCGCCGGCGCCAGACCGACAAGCTGGCAGCCAGGCGGGCGCTGGTCCGACCGGCGCCTAGCCCGGACAGAACAGCTTTTTGTAGTCGGGGTTGACGCACTGGTGGCTGCCCATCGTCGTCGTACCGCAGCACGACAGCGGGCAGTCGTCGTTGGTCTTGCAGGCGGTCGTGCAGTACAGCAGCTTGGAAGGGTAGTAGGGCGGCTGCGGGTTGGGGTAGTTGACGCACTTGCCTTTGCCGCCGGTGCCGCACGCGTAGGGGTTGTCGTCGGTCGCCCAGTACTCTGGCGTCTTGCAGCACTGATCGAGGTAGGGCGCGACCAGGCAGTGCTTGGTCTTGAACGTCATGAAGCAGCACGATCCCGTCGGGCAGTCGGCGCCGCTCTTGCACGCCTTGGCGCACAGCGGCGCGAGCGTGTCGGGGTACTGGATGCACACCTCCGTGGCCGCGCACTGCTTGCCGCCGCAGCACTTCTCGATCGCCGTGTGCTTGCACCCGGTCGCTGTCAGGCATTGATCGACGGTGCAGATGTCGCCGTCGTCGCAGGCCTCGACCTTGGGCTTGTGCAGGCACCCGGCGAGCGTCGCGTCGCAGGTGTCGGCCGTGCACGCGATGTTGTCGTTGCAATCCAAGAACTTCTGTGGCGCACAGCTGCCTCCCTGGCAGACCTCGATCAAGGTGCAGGGGTTGCCGTCGTTGCACGGGCCGGTGGCCGGCACATAGGCGCAGCCCTTGAGCGGATCGCAGACATCGGCCGTGCACGGGTTGCCGTCGTTGCATGGGGTCAGCACGCCGCCGCTGCAGCCGCCCGGGCCGCACGTCTCGCCCTTGGTGCAGACGTCGCCGTCGTTGCAGGCGCCGACGACGGGCGCGTGGCTGCAGCCACCCGACGGCGTGCAGCCATCCTGGGTGCACGGATTGGCGTCGTCGCAGGTCTGTTTCCCTCCGCCGCACACGCCGGCCTTGCACACGTCGGCGGCGGTGCAGGTGTTGTTGTCGTTGCACGGCGCGCCGTCGAGAGGCGGGTGACCACACCCCGTCGCCGGTGCGCAGGTATCGGCGGTGCAGGGGTTGCCGTCTTCGCAGCCGACCGGCTTGCCTGCGCAGGCGCCGAGCAGGCAAGTGTCGGGGTTGGTGCACAGGTTGCCGTCGCTGCACGGCACGCCGGCGGCGGCGTTGGCGTGCAGGCACTTGCCGGTGGCGGGAAAGCACACGTCGTCGGTACACGGGTTGCCGTCCTGGCACGACACCGGCCCGCCAGGCTGGCACACGCCGGCCGTGCACTTGTCGCCAGCGGTACACAGGTTGCCATCGTCGCACGCCGACAGCCCCTGGGGCTTGTGCTGACAGGCGCCAGCGGCGCACAGATCGAACGTGCACGCGTTGCCGTCGTCGCAGGCCTTCTGCGGGCCAGCGGCGCACTTCTCGCCCTTGCAGGCGTCGGCGCTGCACGGGTCGCCGTCGAGATCACAGGGGCCGGCCTTGGCGACGTTCTGGCAGCCGGCGGCGCCGACACAGTTGTCCTGGGTGCAGATGTTGGCGTCGTCGCAGGTCGACTCGTCGACGGCGCCGTCGCAGTCGTTGTCCGTGCCGTCGCACAGCTCGGGCCCGGTCGCGCTGCAGACCGGTTCCGCGCACACGTTGCCGAACGGGGTCTTGACGCAGGTCCAGCCCGGCGGGCAGTCGGCGCCGGTGGTGCAGGGCAGGATGGGGACATCGTCTCCCTGGGCGTCCGGCGGGGCGCCCGTGTCGGGCAGGTCGGACGCCGGCGGCTCTGCGATCGCGCCGTCCAGCGGGTCGACCTGGCCGTCGGGCGGGAGGTCGGCGCCGTCCGGGACCCCACCCGGGTCGGTCGGACCGGCGTCGAGGATCGGCAGGTCGGCGACGGCACCGTCCGAGAGCACGTCCGGCAGCGCGTCGGGGCGAAAGCCGTCCCCCGGGACGTCGGCCTTGGCGTCGCCGTCGCCCGCGCCGTCGCGCGGCGCGACGACATTGCCGTCGGGCAGCAGGAGGGCGCCGTCGGCGAGGACGACGACATCGGCCGTCGCACCGCCGCCCGTCGCACCGACCAGCGTCGGAGCGACGACATCGTCGTCGCACGCGGCGAGCGCGACCGCGAGGCTCCACCACCACCTTGCGCGCATGCAACCTCCGCGGGCCGGCGCCTGGGCGCCGCTCCTCGTCCCGGTGGTCCACAGGATGCCAGGGCCCGGCAGCCGAGACAAACCCCGATTCGCCGATTCTGGCGCTTCGGCGTCGCTTGACGGGATTCGCTCGCTGCGACGGCCTTTCTGTCGGGACCGACCCGAAGAGCGGGTTCATCGAACCCACGGACGCACTGCGGTCGTCGCACTGCGGCTGGTGCGCGCCAGGAGCATGGGGCCAGCGATCGGTCCTCCGCGCCAACCGCCAGGGGCCCGCGGCGCCAGGGCCTGGACGACACCCGTCCTGCGGATCTCTGGAAAACCCTTCAGGTCTCCCACAAGCTCCCCAGGCCGTCGCCGCCGCCCGGCACTGGGCAAGGGGGCCCCGGTTCGTCGCGCGACCCTCGTCCCGTCGGCGCGGCGCGCGGCACAGCAACACGCAGACAGTCGGCGGCGAGACGTCTGCCGGGGTTGGCCCAGGCCAGCGCGTGGCGAGGAAACGGGGACAGCTGGCCGGTCGGCGACCGGCTGACCGGTCTCGTGGTCGCCCCCGGCCTGGACCAGCGAACGCGGCGGGACGCTGTCCTGCGGTTGGACCGATCCCTTGCCGTCGTCTCGCTCGCTCGCCCGATCGCTCGTCGGCCTGGGTCTCGAATCGGCGGCCACGGAACACCCTGCCGCCGGATCGCGGGCTACTTGTCGGGCGGCAGGAAATTGAACTCGACGCGGCGGTTCTTCTCCCACGCCGCCTCGGTGTGGGCCGGATCGATCGGCCGCTCTTCGCCGAAGCCGATCGGGATGAGGCGGCTGCGCGCGATGCCGCGGCCGACCAGCGCCTTGACGACCGACTCGGCGCGCGCCTGGCTCAACTTCTTGTTCTTTGCGTCGGGGCCGCGCTCGTCGGTGTGGCCTTCGACCTGGACCTTGACCGTCGCCTTCTCCTTGAGCGCCTGGGCGCACTCGTTGAGGATGTCTTCCGACAGCTGGCCGACGATCTTGGCCGAATTGGTGGCGAACTGGATCTGCTTCTTGAACACGATCTTGTCGTCGAGGACCTCGATGTTCTTGAACTCCGGCGGCGGCGGCGGCGCCTCGGGCAGCTTGTCGGGGCAGCCGTCGCCGTCGTCGAGGCCGTTGTAGACCTCGGGCTCGTTCGGGCACTGGTCGACCTTCACCGGAGCGTCGTTCAGCCCGTCGCCGTCGTTGTCGAGGTCGGGGCAGCCGTCAAGATCGTCGAAGTTGTCGCGATCTTCGGCGACGTTGGGGCACTTGTCCTTCTTGTCGTCGATGCCGTCGCTGTCGTTGTCGTTGTCCGGGCAGCCGTCCTCGTCGAGGTAGCCGTCCTTGTCTTCGGGCTGGTCGGGGCAGGTGTCCTTCTGGTCGTGGATGCCGTCGCCGTCGCGGTCGTACTCGGGGCAGCCGTCGTCGTCCTGGTCCTTGTCAAAGTCCTCCGGGTCGTCGGGGCACTTGTCCTCGGCGTTGCACAGCAGGTCGCCGTCGTTGTCGGCGCAGCAGCCCTTCTTGCCCTTGACCGCCACCACGGCCTTGGTGTGATCCTTGGCCGATTCAAGGTGGTAGTAGGCGCTGATCGCGTCGCCGCGGTCGGCGTCATAGCGCGCGTGGTCGATGTTGGCCTCGGCCAGCGCGAGGTCGCGCGGCGCGCAGTAGTAGGCGAACTCACGCGCCGAGCGCACCTGCTCCTGCAACGCGCTGGTCTCGCGATCGACCTCGGCCGCGTTGGTGCACGAGGCGAGGGCGGTGAGCGCGATCACCGACCGGCCCAGGCGCGCGACGAAACCCTCCATCACCACCCCCACGGCGCCTGCACCCAGAATTCGAACGACGACTTCTGGGCTGGCTTGGTTTGCTGCAGCGGCCAACGACGGCTGGAGGTGGATCCAGCGGTCCCGGCCGCCGCAAGGCTGTCGGCGCGGGCTGGCCGAGCCTGTCGATCGGCAACAAGGTGTCCGCACAACGGGTCATCGCGACGCAGGCGCGGCGCCTGGTGGGCCAGGAGCGACGCCGCGGCCGCATGAGACGTACATAGACGGTACGCCGGCGCGAGGCCGCGAGGGCTTCCGCCCGCGCTGGCGAATCGTCGCCCGCTGCCGGCACGATGTTGCACACGCCCTCTGCATCCACAGGCAGTCATGGCCCGCTCGGCGTGAAGCTCGGCGGAGGCGGCGGGTCCTTGCCGTCCTTCTTGGGCGCGAACTTGTCGCGCCGGGCCGCCTGGTCCTTGTTGATCTTGGCGACGTCGAGCGACTTGGCCGACGCGTCCTGTGACACCCGGGCGTACTCCTGCGCGACCTGGAACTGCCCCATTCCATTCAGCTTTTTTGCCTTCTGCAGGTAGACGTCGGCGCGGGTGTAGTAGTACACCGCGTACTCATCGGCCTTGTGTTGGCGGGCCTCGCGCAGGTCGCGGCTCGCGTCGCTGATGGCGTTGGTGGCGGCGACCGATCCGCACGCCGTCACGAGCGCAGCGGTGATCGCGATCAGGCCGGCACGGCAGGCGGCGCGCGACGGCAGCGACCAGGACGTGGAGTCGGACACAGAGGCCTCGCGGAGCCGGGGGCGGGGTTCGCCGCCCGGTCGAAGCGCGCGCGCGCGCGGACCATACTGTCGCCCCGGCGGCGCGGGGTGTCAAGGTCGGCGGCGCGGCCCCGGTCCCCCGCGGCGGGACCGGTCAAACCGCAGAGCAACTTCCCGTCAGGACCGGAGCCCCAGGCCCAAGCGGGGCAACAACGTCACCGGTCAGTCGGTCGCCAACTGGCTCGGCGTCTTCGTGTGTCCGCCACATGGTGACCTGAGTTGGCCCCGGCAGATGTCTCGCTGGCGGCTCTCCACACGCGATGCGGGGCGGCGGTGGCGGCCTGTGGGGCTTGTGGGAAACCTGAAGGGTTTCCACAAATCCACAGGCCCGGTGTCGTCCTGGCCCCGGCGCTCCGTTGACCCCTGGTGGTTGGCGCGCGCCAGCAGCACGCGCGACGACCGCCGCGCGTCAGTTGGATCGATGAACCCGGTCTCTTGATCGGTCCCCCCGCGGCGATAGCCTTTGACGGCGCAAGCTGGCATCCTCTGGCGCGATGAGCGTCGATCCCCACGCGCCAGACAGCGCCGGCCAGAGCCACGACGACGCGCCGAGCGACCCCCAGGTCACTCGCGTGATGGGTTTCCGCCAGACGGGTCAGCTCGCCGACGCCGATCGCGCCGTGCTGCCCGAACGCCTCGCCGCCGACGACCCGGCCGATCTGCTCGCCGTCAGGGCGGCCGCGCCGTCGTCGCCGGTGCTGGCGCCCGACACCAAGGGCGACGCCGCGCTCGCCCGCGCGACCGCCGAACGCTACACGGTCCTGCACGAGCTCGGCGTCGGCGGCATGGGCACGGTGTTTGCCGTCCGCGACGGCGGCCTCGAGCGCGACATCGCGATGAAGATCCTGCGCCCCGATCTGCGCGACCAGGACGCCTGGGTCGGCGCGCTCCGGCGCGAGGCGCGGGTGCTCGGCCGCCTCGATCACCCCGCGATCCTGCCTGTCTACGAGCTGGGTCTGAACCACGACGGCCTGACCTACTACACGATGCGCAAGATGGCCGGGAGGACGCTCGGCGGCGCGCTGAGGGCGCTGCAGGTCGGCGACCCGCGGGCGGCCGCCGCCTGGCCGCTGCGCCGCCTCATCCAGGTGTTCGCCCAGATCGCCGGCGCGATGCACTACGCCCACGAGAACAAGGTGGTCCACCGCGACCTCAAGCCCGACAACGTCCTGGTCGGCGAGCTGGGCGAGGTTCAGATCTGCGACTGGGGCATCGCCCGCCAGATGGACATCGACGCCGCCGCGGCGGGATCGATCGTCGGCACCCCCGCCTACATGAGCCCGGAGCAGGCCGCCGGCCGCGACGGCGAGGTCGACGGGCGCGCCGACATCTATTCACTTGGGGTGATGCTGTACGAGACCCTGACCCTGCGCCGGCCCTACGGCGGCGAGAGCGAGAGCCAGCAGCTCGAGGCGTGCCAGAACGTCGTTCCGCTGCCGCCGTCAGCGGTCGCGCGCGACCGCGAGGTGCCCCACGACCTCGAAGCCCTGTGCCTGCACATGCTCGAGAAGCGGCGCGACAAGAGGCCGGCGTCGATGCGCGAGGTCCACGACGCGCTGCAGGCCTACCTCGCCGGCGAGCTGCAGCGCCAGCGCCTGCTCGAGCGCGCCGACGAGAACCACCGGCGGGCATTGGAGGTCCTCGACCACTGCGCCGCCCTGCGCGCCGAACGCGAATTCGTCCTGCAGGAGATCGAAGCGCTCGACCGCGAGGTCCGGCCGTGGCACCCCCACGCCCACCGCCAGCACCTGCAGGCGGTCAAGAAGCAGCTCGACCTGCTCGACATCCTCTACGCCCAGGCCTTCGCGACCGCGGTCGAGCAGCTGCGCCAGGCCGTCGACCAGGGCGAGGGCCACCCGGCGGCCAAGAAGCTGCTCATCGACGTGTTCTGGCAGCGCAGCGATGAAGCTGGGCGCGAAGGCGACACCGCGAGCAAGCTGTTCTTCGCTCGGCAGGCCCACGAGCTCGAGGGCCCGGGCGCGCGCAAGGGCGTGGTCCACATCCGCAGCCAGCCGCCCGCTGCCCTCATCTACGCCGTGCCGTTCGACGAGGTGCGCGGCAACTTGGAGCGCCCGGCGCCCGAGCACGAGCTCGGCCAGGCGCCGATCCTCGGCGCCGAGCTGCCGGTCGGCCCGTACGTCCTGCTCGCGCGCCTCGACGGCCACCGCGACGCCACGGCGACCGTCTATGTGCGCGAATACAATCGAGACATCCTGCTCATCTGCCACCCCTGGGCGACCGCACTGCCGCACACCGGCCGCGAGGTCGAGCTGCGCCGGCTGTGGCTCCTGCTCGACGACGCCGAGCTGCGCAGCCGCCCGATGACCTGCCTCGTCGCCGGGTCGGTCGGGATGGGCAAGAACAACCTGCTCGACGACTTCCGCGGCGAGGTCGAGCAGCATCCGACCCGGCTGTGCTTCTTCATGGAGGTGACCTGCACGCGAACGCGTCGCGACCTGCCGTTCTCGGCGGTGGTCGAGCTCATCCGGCTGCGCGCCGGCATCCTCGAGAACGACTCGGCGGCCCAGACGCGCCAGAAGCTGCGCCGAATGGTCGTCTACGCCTTCGCGCGCCTCGGCCGCCGCACGCTCACCGCCGCGCGCCAGGCCGAGGCCGAGGCGGTCGCCGACGAGATCGCGCGACTGCCGGCGTTCGACATCGACGAGCCGACCCGCTCGGGGGTGAGCGAAGACCTGGCGACGAGCGGACGCCAGCGCATCGCGCGCGCGCTGGCGGTGTACTTCCAGGCCGTCGCGGTGACGACGCCGGTGCTGCTGCTCATCCGCAACGCCCAGCACATCGACCCGTCGAGCCTCGCCTTCTTCCGGGAACTCCTCGCTCGCCTGCAGGGCGTCCCGATCCTCGCCGTCGCCAGCTCGACCGAGGCCGATGAGCTCGAGGTGCTGCAGGCAAACGCCCTCCAGCGCGGCATGCCGATCCAGCTGCCGCTCCGCTTCGACCAGAACATCAACCTGCAGCCGCTGCCCGACGGCGCCGTCTACAGCGTCGTGCGCGAGATGCTCGCCGGCCCCGTGTCGCGCGAGCTGGCCGAGTGGGTCGCCGACCACGCGCTCGGCAACCCGTTCCTGACCGGCGAGCTGGTCCACCTGCTCGCCCGCTGCGAAGCGATGGTGCTCGAAGACGGCGAGTGGCGCGTGCTGCCCGACCGCATCCCCGATCAGGTCCGCCCGGGCGACCTCCAGGCGGTGATCAAGGCGTTGATCGGGACGCTGCCGACCCACGCCCAGCGCGCGCTGGCGGTCGCGGTGGTGGTCGGGGCCGAGTTCTGGGTCGGCGCCCTGCGCGCGCTCGGCGTCGGCTCGCTCGACGACGCCCTCGACGTGCTGGTCCAGTCCGGCTTCGTCGTCCGCAGCGCGTGGTGCCGCTACCCGCGCGACCGCGAGTACCGCCTGTCGAGCGTGCTGCGCCGGCGGGTCGCCTATGACCTGCTGCCCCTCGGCGAGCGCCGCGACCTGCACCGCCGCGTGGCGGCGTGGATCATCCGCCAGACCCGCACCGACGTCGAAGAGTCGCTGCGCCTGGCCTACCACCTCGAGCGCGGCGGCCAACCGGAGGACGCCGGCCTGCTGCTCGCGCGCATCGCCCGCGCCGCCCAGAGCGTCGACGCCGACGAGGAGGCCGAGCGGCTGTGGACGCACGCCTATGTGCTGACCAGTGAAGCGGAGACCCAAGCGGCGATCGAGTCCGAGCTGGCGGCGATCCACGCCCGCGCCAGGCGCGGCGGGCCGGGTTAGGAGCCGGCCGGATCCGCGCCCGCCAGGCGCCCGGCTTGTCGGTCTGGCGGCAACGGTCAACGACTGCCTGATGTGAATTCAGGCCATTTCGTCCGCCGGGGTGGATCTGTCCACAGGCGCTGGCCGGCCCACCGACAGGCGCTGTCGCGTCCGGCAGAGGCAGCGCCCCAGCCAAGGCCTGGCCTTTGGCGTCGCGGCCGTTCGCGGGCACCTTCGTCTCCGGGTTTCACATGATCCCATGGACTTGAACAAATGGTGGATCTGTCGTCACAGCTGTCGCCGCGCAGCAGCTGGGGCGCCAACAACCAGGAGCCCACCGCGCACCGGGGCCAGGACGACACCGGGCCTGTGGATTTGTGGAAAACCCTTCAGGTTTCCCACAAGGTCGAGTAGGAGGCGGCCGGTCACCCGACCGCCCCTCTCACAGAACCGGACTTGTGGTCCCACATC
>Ga0194120_10011869_pt1 | contig 10348 bp, 6 predicted proteins | sample TA2MahCa65mmetaG_FD_148642 | JGI IMG/M metagenome (GOLD analysis project Ga0194120, IMG submission 148642) | Freshwater microbial communities from Lake Tanganyika, Tanzania - TA2015019 Mahale Deep Cast 65m | ecosystem: Environmental > Aquatic > Freshwater > Lake | place: Tanzania: Lake... | reverse complement strand
GCCCCCGCCGCGGGCCGCCTGGCCGCGCGCGTCAAGGCCGCATACGACCGGGTCGCCACGCTCGCGGCCGACTACGAGAACGTCCAGCACCGCGGGCGCAAGCGCTTCACCGCGAGAGGCCACGTGAGCTTCGGCCGCCCGCGGAAGGTGCGCTTCGAGTTCACCGACTCCACCGATCCCCTGGTCGCCGGTTCGACGTTCGTGTGGCTCGGCGGGCCGACGCTGACCGGGCGGAAGGCCGTCGGGCCCCTGGTCTACAAGCGCGCGGTCCCTCTGGCCGAACGCCCCAACCTCCGTGGCTACACGTACGACCAGATGGACTTCCACGCCATCGTGACGGCCTTCCTGGCCGGCGCGCCGGAGGCGCGGTGGCTGGGGACCTCGCCCGTCGGCGGGCGGCCGCTGGAACTCGTCGAGTACCCGTCGGCGTTGCGGGGCGTGCGGATCGAACGCGTCGGCATCGATCCGGCGCTCGACCTCCCCGCCTACCGCGAGTTGCGCGAGACGGCGGACGGGCCGGCCGTCTACGAGGCCCATTTCCGCAACGTCCGCGTCAACGGGCCCTTGCCGGCCGACACGTTCGACCCTTGAGCAGGCCCTAGCGCCTGCCCTTCGGGGCGGGCTTCGGCTTCGGGCGCGCCGCGACGATCGCGTTGATCTTCGCCTGCACCTCCGCGGCGGTCAGGGACTTGCCCCCCTTCTTGACGTCGGCCTGGAGCCTGGCGAGTTCGGCATCGGTCAGCTTGCCCTTTGCCGCGCCGGCGATCCGATCGGCCGCCGACTCGTACGTATATTGTTCGTACTCGACCCAGACCCCTGGCTGGCCCTTCTCGGTGGCCACCGTGACCTTCTCGGGGCCCCGTTCGTAGCGCTTCGTGGCGGCCTCGGCCAAGTCGGCCCCCGCAAGGACCGTGCCGAGCCCGAATGCCACCAGCACGCGTGATAGCTTCATTCCACCCCTCCCCCGCAACCCCGCGGTTACAGAGGGATCGTACCCCCGAATATGACATGTATTCCCTTTATATGTGTCGCGTAAGAAAAACATCACGTAATGTTTCGTTGTTCTTGCGCGATTTCCGGAATTCGTGGGTTAGATTGCCTTGGGGTTACGGGTTTTTCCGGGCTGGCAGTTTCACAGCCTCGGACGGTGGGGGGATTTCCGCTTATGAGCAGGAAACCTGGTTTTCGCATGCCATGGATCGGCGCCTTCGGGCTCGCATTCTCCATGTTTGTCGCGCCAATCGCGTTCGCCGAGGAGAAGGTCGAGACGACCACCAAGGTCGAACCCGGTAAGAACGGCGAGCAGGATGGCTTCTGGGTAGAGGTCATCGAACACATCTGGGACTGGGAGAAATCCGAGGCGATAGACGTCGTCGCATACTACCGGGCGTATCGCGGCTCGTGGCTGGACGAAATGCGCCGCAAGAACTGGGGTCTTGCCAACACATGGAATCACTCCGGTTCCAAGAACGAGGATCTGGTCGAGAAAGCCGTCAAGACCGCCGGATGGGAGACCTGCTACGAGTATTGCCGGCAGAACATCCCGTCCGCCTGGCAGAACCAGGGAATCATGCTGATCAACCCGGAAAACGGGGTGATTATCGGCCACGTCAAGGTGTCCAACAGTTACGACGCCCTCGCCCAGTCCTTGGGGATGTACGGCCGCGAAACCGACGCGGAAATCGTCGGCAAGGGCAAGGTCAAGATCAACCTGGTGGCCCTGTCGGTGTGGGCGAGCCCGATCGTGCTCGATCTCGAGGGCCTCGGCCGGCCCGACCTCCTCGCCGGCCCCACGTGGAAACTCGTTCCGGGCCGGAAGGTGGCCACGCAGGCGTTGCGGGCGTTCGATCTCGACGGCCAGGGCCTCTACAGCTGGGAGTGGGTGGGCCCGAAGGCTGGCCTGCTCGCCTGGGATACCGACGGCACCGGCATCATCCGCGACGGGCGGCAACTCTTCGGCAACTACACCTGGGGCAAGCGCTGGACCGACGGCTACCACGCCCTCGCGACGCTGGATGCCGACGGGGACGGGACCTTGCGGCCAGAAGAGTTCGGCAACCTGGTCGTCTGGATCGACACCGACTCGGACGGCGTGTCCGAAGCCGGCGAGACCCATTCCTTGACCGGACTGGGCATCGAGAGCCTCAACGTGCGGGCGCAACGGGACGAACGGGGCAACGCCTCGGCCCGGGCGGGCTTCGTCCGCAACGTGGGCGGCAAGCCCACCACCTTGCAGACCTGGGACTGGATCGCGATGGGCCACGCGGAGGCCGCCGAGGGCGTGTACGTCTGGATGGGCCACGACGGCGACAAGCCGGTCGGCGGCTACTTCCGGCTGCACGAGCAGGCCGGCGTGATCAGCGGCTACTCGGTGCCCACCATCGGTCACGGCGTGCGCGAAGACGGCCTGCTCGAGGCGTATCCGATAAGCGGCAAGCGCGTCGGCGAGACCGTCGTCTGGAACCTGCCGGCCAGCGACGGGCGGGTGGTTTCGGAAGTCAACATCGACAAGGGAGGGACCCACCTGTTCGGCGTCACGCGGGCCGAGACGCGCGCCATCGGCACGGAGTACCTGTGGCAGGCGCAGCTCATCTCCGGCCAGCCGATCGGGAAGCTGCCGGCGCCGCGCTACGCGGGCAACTAGGAGGACGTGACATGACAGGATCGAAGATTCGCTTTCCGGGTGTCGCCGCGCTGCTCCTGGCGGTTGCGCTTCCCGCGTCGCCGGCATTGGCGGCCCCCAACCTCGGCGCCGACTGGGTGCTCACCGAGACGAAGAAGGTCCGGCAGTTCCGGCCGCAGCCAGCCAAGCTCGGAAAGGGCAAGTGGAACCTCAAGGCCGTGCGCGACCGGCGCTACTTCGTGCCCCTGGGCGCGACGCAGGTCACCGGCACGGAGGCGACGCTCGCGACTTCCACGGTGAAGAGGACCGATCTCGAGAAGACGCCCGAGGCGCACTCGGAGGAAGTGGTGGCGGGCGATCCGCAGGTCAGCGAAGAGGTCTACGAGGTGGAGGCGCCCGCGACGACGACCCGCCGGGCGGAGGGCCGCCAAATAGCGACGTACGAGGTGACCGCCATCGACCAGGTCAAGGAGACCACCACCGTCACGCCCTTCCAGATGTACGACGACGTGTCCTGGCAGGAGCGGACGCGCAAGACGCTGAAGAACGTCTACCGCGTGAAGAGCTACCTGACCTTCGCCGATCCCGTCACGAAGCAGCGGATCGCCTCGCAACACGAGCGGACAGAGTCCCCGGTCGAGGAGATCGCATACACGCCCTGGCAGACCAGGACCGAGCGCCGCAAGGGCAAGGCCGGCAAGACGGTGTCCCGGGCTCGCAGCCGGATTGGAACCCGCCAAGTCGAGAAGCGCCTGGCGGCGACCCTGACGGCGGCATGGGACGGGGCGGCGGCGGCCGGCGTGTCGCTGGCCCGGGACGTGGGCTACTCGACCGGCGCGCAACGGGGCGCGGGAGAGAGTAGCCTCGCGCGCAACGTCGAACGCCTGTCGGGCGCGGGCAACGCCAGGGCGGCCGGCGGACGCGGGCTGGATTTCGACGGCCTGCTTGCCGCGGCCGGATCCGGCATGCGCCTGGTGGACGAGCGCGGAGGCGCCTGGACCTTGCGGTCGGAAGGCGGGGAGATCGCCCTCACCCCGGAGGGCGGCCCCACCGTGGCCTTGGGCCGCGGCCTGCGCCAGGCGAGCGCCGGCGACGTCGCCGTCCGCCTGGAGGCGGTCGCGGCGGCCGGCGGCGGCCTGATCCTGTCCGGCCGCTTCAAGAACGGCAAGGACCAGGCGCGCACGCTCCGGTCGCTGTGATGCGCGTCTAGGTAGCCAGCCCGAATTGCTTGCCGAGGGCCGCGATCATCTCCTGCAGCTTCTTTAGCATGTCGCCGATCCCGTTGCCGGCAGCCGGCGCCGACGCGGCCTGCGCCGCCGCGGCTGGCCCGCCGGCGGACGCGGGATTGGCGCCCTGCGCGAACTGATCCAGGCCGATGCCGGCCTGCTGGCCGCCACCCGTGCAGCACGCCGCGTCGGGCTTGCAGCACGCGGCATTCGGCTTGCAGCAAGCCGCCTGGCCGCCGCCGGCCGCTCTGGCCGCCCGCGCCACTGCCTGTCCGCCCCCGCACGCGCCACCAACAGCCGCCGGTCCACAGCATCCCATGCTTGCACCCCTTTCAACCCGTGGTCCCAACCTTGGGAGAGTTATCTGCTAAGGGACTTCGTATCTTGCGTGAATTACGTAGTCGCATCGGCCGCGTCGGTCGCCGGCCCTCTCGCCAGGCCTTTCGAGCGCCAGATCATGTAGATCGCGGGGATCACGATCAGGGTCAGCAGGGTCGAACTGATCATGCCGCCGATCATCGGGGCGGCGATGCGGCGCATGACGTCGCTGCCCTCGCCGTGGCCCCACATGATGGGCAGGAGGCCAAGCATGATCGCGCACACCGTCATCATCTTGGGCCGCACGCGCTGGACGGCCCCTTCCGTGATGGCCCTGGCCAGGTCGCCGGTGGTGGAGAGCAGGCCGGCCCGCTTGCGGGCCGCGTAGGCCTCGTCGAGGTAGACGATCATCACGACGCCGGTCTCGGCCGCCACCCCCGCGAGGGCGATCAGGCCCACCCAGACAGCCACCGAGAGGTTGTAGCCCAGCGCCCACAGGAGCCAGAAGCTGCCGACCACCGAGAACGGAATGGACAGGAGCACGATCAGCGTCTGGGCCACGGTCCGGAAGTTGAGATACAGCAACAGGAAGATCAGGCCCAGGGTGAGGGGCACCACGACCTGCAGGCGATCGCGGGCGCGTTGCATGTTTTCGTACTGGCCGCTCCAGTCCAGGACCGTGCCGGCGGGGACCTTGACCTCGCGGTCCACCGCCGCCTTCGCCCGCGCGACGTAGCCCCCGAAATCGGGATCGGCGACGTCCACGTAGACGTAGGCCGCCAGTTGCCCGGCCTCGCTGCGGATGACCGGCGGCCCCATCGTGACTTCCAGCTTGGCCAGTTGCGAGAGCGGCACCTGCGCCCCGCCCATCGCGGGCACCAGGATGCGGGCCAGTTTCTCGCGCGTGTCACGCAGTTCGCGGGCATAGCGCACGAGCACGGTGTACCGCTCGCGACCTTCCACGGTGGTGGTCACGACCATGCCGCCGATGGCGGTCTCGATGACGTCCTGCACCTCGCCGACTGTGAGGCCGTAGCGGGCGGCCGCCTGCCGGTCGACCGTGAGATCGTAGTAGTAGCCGCCAAGGACGCGCTCGGCGAACACGTTGCGGGTGCCCTTGACCTTCGAGAGCGTGGCCTCCAGCTGGTTGCCGACCTCCTGCAGATCGGGCAGGTCGTTCCCCAGCACCTTGATGCCCAGCGGCGTGCGGATGCCCGTGGACAGCATGTCGAGGCGGGCCTTGATGGGCATCGTCCAGGCGTTGCGGATGCCGGGGAACTGCATCTTCAGGTCGAGTTCGGCGATCAGCTTCTCGGGCGTCATGCCGGCGCGCCACTCGTCGCGGGGCTTGAGGTTGATGGTCGTCTCGAACATCTCGAAGGGCGCGGGATCGGTGGCGGTCTCGGCCCGGCCCGACTTGCCGAAGACCGACGCGACCTCCGGGACCGACGCGAGCAGCTTGTCCTGAACCTGTAGGAGGCGCCCGGCCTCGGTCACCGACATCCCCGGCAACCCGGTGGGCATGTACAGGAACGTCCCCTCGTACAGCGGCGGCATGAACTCTGAGCCCAGTCTCTGGTAGATCGGGACCGTCGCGCCCACGGTGAGCGCCGCCAGGCCGATCACGGGCCACCGCCACCGTAGCGCCATTTTCACGAAGGGCGCGTAGGCCCAGATCAGGAACCGGTTCACGGGATTGGCGTGCTCGGGCATGATGCGCCCGCGCACGAGCCAGACCATCAGCAACGGCACGAGCGTGACCGACAGGAGCGACGCGAAGAACATCGCGAAGGTCTTGGTGAACGCCAGGGGCTTGAACAGGCGCCCCTCCTGCGCCTCCAGGGTGAAGACCGGCAAGAACGAGACCGTGATGATGAGCAGGGCGAAGAACAGCGGCTTGCCGACCTCCTTGGCCGCCGCGATGACGACCTCCCGCCGGTCGGCGCCGGGCGGCGCGTGCTCGAGCCGTTTGTGCGCGTTCTCGATCATCACGATCGCCGCGTCCACCATGGCCCCGATGGCGATGGCGATGCCGCCCAGCGACATGATGTTGCTCGACAGGCCGATGCCCCGCATGACCAGGAAGGACATGATGATGGCCAGGGGCAGGGTGATGATGGCCACCAGGGCGCTGCGGAAGTGGAAGAGGAAGACGACGCAGACCAGGCTGACGACGATGCTCTCCTCGATCAGCTTCTCCTGCAACGTCTTGATCGACTTCTTGATCAGATCGGTGCGATCGTAGGTCGTGACGACCTTGACGCCGGGCGGCAGGCTCCTGGCCGACTCGGCGAGTTTCTCCTTGACCCGGTCGATGACCAACAGGACGTTCTCGCCGAAGCGCACCACCACGACGCCGCCGACCACTTCGCCCTTGCCGTCGAGATCCGCCACGCCGCGGCGCATATCGGATCCGAGTTGCACGCGGCCGATATCCGCGACGCGCACCGGCACGCCCCCTGCGCCGACCATCACGGGGATCTGCTCGATGTCGTTTATCGACTTGATGTAGCCCTTCCCGCGCACGGCGTACTCGCGCCCGCTCCACTCGACCACGCGGCCGCCGACGTCGTTGTTGGCGGTCTTGATGGCCATCATGACCTTGGAAATCGGCACGTTGTAGGCCGCCAGCTTCGCGGGATCCAGGTTCACCTGGTACTGCTTGGGGAAGCCGCCCACCGTGGCGACGTCGGCGACGCCGGGCACGCTCTTGAGCCAGTAGCGGAGCGACCAGTCCTGGAGGCTGCGCAGTTGCGCCAGGTCGTGCTTGCCGGTCTCGTCCACCAGGGCGTACTGGAAGCCCCAGCCGACGCCGGTGGCGTCGGGGCCCAGAGTCGGCACGACCCCGGCCGGGAACTTGCCCTCCAGCCCCGCGAGGGTCTCCAGCACCCGCGAGCGCGCCCAGTAGATGTCGGTACCGTCGTTGAAGATGACGTACACGAAACTCACGCCGAAGAACGAGAAGCCGCGCACCGCCTGCACCTTGGGCGCGCTCAGCATGCTCGTGACGATCGGGTAGGTGACCTGATCCTCGACGATGGAAGGGCTCCGCCCCATCCACTCGGTGTAGACGATGACCTGCACGTCCGACAGGTCGGGAATGGCGTCCAGCGGAGTCTGCTTGATGGCCCAGAGGCCCGAGAACGTCAGGAACGTCACGAACAGCAGGACCAGGAAGGGGTTGCGGGCGCTGCCGCCGATCAACCGCTCGATCCAGCCCGTGGTCGGACCGTCCGGGGGCAATGGCATGGACATGGCTAGTGCTTGTGCGCGCCTCCGCCGCTCATCTGGCCCATCGCCGCCTGGAGCTGGCTCTCGGAGTCGATCAGGAAGTTGGCGCTGGTGACGACGCGCTCACCCGGATGCAGGCCGTCCTTGACGATCGCCTGATCGCCCCGGTAGCCGCCCAGCCTGAGCACCCGCGGCTCGAAGTAACCGTCGGGCTTGGCGACGAAGGCGACCTGGCGCTGGCCCGAATCGAGGACGGCCTCGCTCGGCACGGCCAGGTGGCGTTGCGCCGGCGCCGCCAGGGTGACCGCGGCGTACATCTCCGGCTTGAGGACCAGGCCCGGATTGGCGAGCACCACCCGGACCTTCGCCGTCCGGGTCATGGGGTCGAGGGTGGGATACACGAAGCCGACGCGCCCGGCAAAGGTGCGCCCCGGCAGGGCCTCCAGCTGCACGTCGGCCTTGCCGCCGACCTTGACGTACGGCAGTTCGGACTCGTAGACCTGCGCCTGCACCCATACGCTGGACAGGTCGGCGATAGTGAACAGGTCGTCGCCCGGCATGACCCGCATGCCTTCGACGGCCTTCTTCTCGATGACCACGCCGCCCTGGTGGGCGTGCAGGGCCACCGCGCGCCGCGCGACGCCGGTCCGCTCTAGGTCTTCGAGGTGGGATTCAGAGAAGTCCCAGTTGCGGAGGCGCCCGCGCGCCGCGGCGCGGAGGCCGCGATCGCCCTGGAGCAGGCCGCCCTGGCCCAGCAGACGCTCGGCCGCGAGGGCCTGGAGGTACTCCTCCTGCGCCGCCACCAGGTCGGGGCTGTAGATCGACAAGAGTGGCTGGCCCTTCCGGACGAGCTGGCCGGTGGTGTTGACCCGCAGGCCCTCGATCCAGCCCTCGATCTTGGTGTGCACGTGGGACACCCGGCTCTCGTCGGCCTCGACCTTGCCGGCCGCCCGGATGGCCGTGCTCAGCGTGACGTAGCCGACCGGCGCGGTGCGCACGCCTATTTGCTGCTGCTTCTCGGCCGAGAGATGGACGGTGCCCGGCACGGTCGAACCCTTGGCCGGGCCGGCCTTCTGCTTGATCAGCTTCATGCCGCAGGCGGGGCAGTCGCCCGGCTTGTCGGTCACGATGTGGCCCATCGGGCAGACCCAGACCTCCTTGCCCGCCGGCGCGGCCTCGGGGGCCGGCTTGGCCTTGTCGGCCGGAGCGACCTGGTGATCGGCGTGGTCGCCGGACTCGCCCTCGAGGCCGGGATGCCCCGAGACTGGCGGCGTGGGGGCGTTCTGCCCCCTGGGCGCCTCCTTCTTGACCAGCTTCATGCCGCACTCGCTGCAGCGCGCCGGCTTGTCGGACACGATCTTGGGGTGCATCGGGCAGACCCACTGCTCGCCCTTGCCCGCCTCCTGCTTGACCAGCTTCATGCCGCATTTCTCGCAGCGCCCGGCCTTGTCGGACACCTGGTCCGGGTGCATCGGGCAGACCCATGTCTCCTTGGCGGGCGTCTCGGTCGCCGCCACCGCCGAGGCCGTCAGGCCTGGCTGCGCGCCGGGGCCGAGGACCCCGGTGGCACCCAGCACGAGCACCGTGCCGGCCACGCCGACGATCCCGCCGACGACCGCGGCCTTCAACGTGTTACCGGAAACCTTCACGGGTCACCTCCTGTGTGAGGAGCGCTTCGAGGCGCGCCAGGGCCTTGTTGCCGGCCACCAGGGCCGCGGCGTGCTCGCGCTGGAAACCTTGGATGGTCATGATCGCTTCGAGCAGCATCAGGAAATCGTCCATGCCCACGGCGTAGCCGGCCAGGCCGGCCTGCAGCGTCAGGCGCGCCCGCGGCAGGATGCTCGTGCGCAGCAGGGACTCGCGGGTCGCGGCCGACCGCGCCATGGCCAGTTCCTCGCGGGCCATGGCCAGCATGTCCGCCAGCATCTTCTCGCGGTCGCGGCGCATCTGCGCGACCATCGCCTCGGCTTCGGCGACCATCTGACGCTGCTTCTGGCGATACCACACCGGCAGGTCCACCGACGCCGAGAGCTCCCAGCCTCCCGCCATGGCGCCGCGGCTCATCACCTGGCCCATCAGCGTGAGATCCGGCAGGACATCCAGGCGAGCGAGTTCGAGGGACCGCTCCGCCGCGCGCGTCTCGGCCGCGGCGATCTCCAGGGCCGGCGCTCCCGCCTCTACTCGCTCGGCGATCTGCTGCGGCGCGAGGTCCGGGACCCGCAAATCCGGTGTCGCCACGGGGCCGAACGAGGTCCCGAGCGGCGGGAGCCCCACCAAGCGGGCCAGGTTGGCCTCGATCGCCTCCAGGCGCGCCTCGAGCATGGCGCGATCGTCGCTCATCCTGGCTCCCTCGACCTCGGCCCGCAGGACGTCGCCCTGCGAGACCTTGCCGACGCGGTAGCGGGCGGCGGCGGCCTCGGCGGCCCTGGCGAGCAGGGCGCGAGTCTCGGCGTTGATCTCGAGCGCGCGCCGGGTGTCGTAGAGGTCGTACCAGGCTTCCTTCACCTGCCGCACGACGTCGCGGCGCGCCTGCGCCAGGTCGGCCCTGGCCCGGTCCACGCCGGCCGCGGCGGCCTCGCCGCGCAACCGCGCCTTGCCGGGGAAGGGAATGGTTTGCGCCAGCCCCAGGCTGAGCTCCGTGCCGGGATCGCGGCCGAGGCTGGGCAGCAAGCCCATGTTCTTGAGGCCCGACGTGAACATCGGCTCCGGCCAGGCCGCGCCGAGCGCCGGCCGGGGCTCGGCGGCCCGCACGCCGGCTTCCTTGACCGCGATGTAAGGGTTTGCGGCGAGCGCGCGGTCGAGCAGTCGCTCCAGCGTCCAGGGGGCCTGGGCGTGAGCCGGGGCAGCGACCCCGGCCAGGTAGCCGATCGCGATCGCGACCAGGCGGCGCGGCGCTCGCAAGCCGCCGGCAGCGGCGCGCGCCGGGCCCTGCGCCAAGCGGCCGCCAGGC
>Ga0194120_10011868_pt1 | contig 10348 bp, 10 predicted proteins | sample TA2MahCa65mmetaG_FD_148642 | JGI IMG/M metagenome (GOLD analysis project Ga0194120, IMG submission 148642) | Freshwater microbial communities from Lake Tanganyika, Tanzania - TA2015019 Mahale Deep Cast 65m | ecosystem: Environmental > Aquatic > Freshwater > Lake | place: Tanzania: Lake... | reverse complement strand
GACCCCTCGGGGGAACGAGCACAGCTCTCCGGGTGATGCGTCAAACAGGCCCACAATCCAGCAGGTGATCAGGTGAAGGAGGCAATACAGGGACGCGAGACGAACGAGAACAGACAAGTCGGCATCAATGAGCAGACAGAGTGACAGCAGGACCTGGACGCGTTCAGGTCAAGTGGTTGCCACGCTCCAGCGGGCGAGCATCATCTTCACGCTCATGCCCTCGTGGCGGATGAACCGCGACCTGGAGTTGCTCACGAGGCGGCTGGTCGTCAGTGTCGTCGTGTCGGTCGCCGGGGCCGTGCTCCTCGTGGTTGCGAGCACCGGCTAGCCTCGCGCGCCTGCCCTGCCGCCCGACGACGCCTCTGTCGGACAGTGATCGCATCGCCCGTAGATCTCAAGCCTGTGCCCGGTGACCTGGTAGCCATGGGCCGCACCGGCATGGGCGAGGGCCGCCTCGAGGAACTCGGACGAGAACTCCTCGACGAGGTCACAGTCGATGCACACGAGGTGGTGGTGGTGGGCACCGTCGTCGGCGACGCGGTACACGATGGTCCCGTCCTCAAGTACGACCTGGCACAGGGCGCCAGTGCGCAGGAATACGTGCAGGGAACGAAAGACCGTGGCCCGGCCGACGGACGGCTCGCCGACTGACAGCGAGTCGGACGAGAAGTATGTCTCGAAGGCGAGCATCTTCTCGATGAGACGCCGCCGCGGCTGGGTCACCCGGTAGCCGAGGCGGGCGAGCCGTCGTTCGATCCGCTGGGCGGCCTGTTCTCGTGCGATCGTGTCCATCGGCGGCGATCCTCTCCCGCTTCAGGCGCTGGCTGGCTTCCGTCCCGTATCGACCGTGAGGCCGGCGCGAAGGTGGAGGTCCGTCCGGCGGAAGAGGTGGTGTGGCGAGTCCGGGTCGAGCAGCTGCTCCATGACCTCGATGTCCTCCGGACCCAGCAGGGCGCGCCAGTCCTCCCGGGTCAGCCAGCGCCGCCAGTGGTGTGTGACCCACGCCTCTTCATCCGCCGACAGCGGACTGAGCGAGTCGAAGCCGAAGGTCTTTGTTTCGACGTCGACGAGGCAGGCGTCGGCGAGCAGCTGCGACCAGCCGAAGGGGTACGGCACGCTTCCCGCTTCCGGCTCACGCGGGCGGCCGAACCGGCCCACACCCGCCGCCGAGAGGCGGTCCTCGAGCCAGCGCTCCCCGAGCCCGATGTCGTCCGGGAGCACCCGGAACGGGAAGCCGCCTTCACGGATAGCGATCGTGCCGCCGGGGCGGGTGACGCGCACCAGCTCGCGGACCGCGGCCACCGTGTCCGGTACGTGGTGGATCACCCGGCTGCACCAGACGAGGTCGAACGTGGCGTCCTCGTAGGCCAGTGCGGTGAGGTCGCCCGTGGCTACCCGGACGTCGCGGGTGCCGGCGGTCGCATTCACGCGGATCCAGGTCTCAGCCACGTTCTGCTCGTCCAGGTCGATGGCCTCGAGGGACGCGGCGAGTTGCGTGAACACCGCGGTCATCCCACCGACGCCGCATCCCGCGTCAAGGACCCGGTGCTCGCGGCCGACCTCGAGCCAGGACGCGATCTCCTGGTGACTGCGCTTGAACACGCGGTCGTGGATCAGGAGTGAGCGCCGGATCTCCTCCGGACTGGTCGCATCGCCACTGTGGCCGGAGTGGCCGTCAGCGCCAGAGTGACGGCCGTGGCCAGTGTGGCCCGGGCGCCCATCATGCACCGGATCAGCTGCTTCACTTCGCTCATCACGCACCTCGACCTGCATCTGGGCCAGCATCGGCCTGCTACTTGTTGAGACAGTATCTCATCTGATACAAGTGAGACCACGTCTCATTCAAGCCTTGAGTTGCGGGTCTTGAACCGGTGGTCCACATGACTGGCGTCGACGCGACAGCCCACGGGGTGACAACGGTCCTCTCGGACGCATGGGTGCGTCGCGCGGAGCGACTGTTGCATGACCAGTGCTGGTGCTGGGGGCGTGACGTTGAGCGGGCGGACGGCAACCTGTTGCTCGAGTTCGGCTTCCGGCGGATCCGAACGCCCGAGGGCAGGACGTTCGCCTATGAGCTCGATCGTGCAGGTGAGCACGTCGTCCTGGCGGGCGCCGGCCTCTGCTACGCCGCGGCGGGCATGGGGTGCGCGGCGCTGCTCGGGAGGTATGACGTCAGGCCGCGACTGATCCCGCGCTGCGAGGTCGACACCGCGCAGTGGGCCCAGGTGGGGGCGAGCATCTTCCAGAGCGCCGGCCGGCGCGACGAGGAGTCCCCGGCGGGCCGGCTGGTTGTCGCCGGAGCGATGCGGTGGATTGTCGGCTACGAGGCGTGGGTGCGGGAGGTGGCCGGAGTGGACTACCGCGCCCAGTGCCTCTCTTCCTGGCTCAGCGCAAGCGTCTCCGCCGACCGGATGGTCGAGGAGTGGGAGGCGCTCCTCGATGAACTCCAGGAAGGCGAGCGACCTGACCACACACCAAACACGAGCCCAGGTATCCGACGAGATGTGAGGAACTGATGTCTGACGCGGGAACTGATCAGCGGATGCACGACGTGATCATCGTCGGTGCCGGTCCGGCCGGGATCGGGGTCGCCGTCGCGCTGCGGGAGGTTGGCGTCGACAACATCCTCGTGCTCGACCGGCACGAGGTAGGCGCGTCGTTCAAGCGCTGGCCTCGCGAGATGCGCTTCATCACGCCGTCGTTCACGAGCAACGCGTTCGGCCTCTTGGACCTCAATGCGATCGTCGCGGGGACATCGCCGGCGTACACGCTCGACCAGGAGCATCCCTCCGGAGAGGCGTACGCCGCCTATCTCGCAACGGTCGCCGAACACTTCGAGGTGCCGGTGCAGGCCGGCATCAACGTCCGCATGCTCCTCCCGCAGCCGGACGGGACGTTCGAGGTACAGACGGACGAGCGGCGGATCCGCGCGCAGCACGTGATCTGGGCCGCCGGTGAGTTCCAGTACCCGAGCCGGCTGCCCTTCCCGGGCGCCGAGCACTGCCGCCACAACGCCGACGTGACGGCCTGGGCGGACCTCGAAGGGGACCGGTTCACCGTGATCGGAGGCTACGAGAGCGCGATCGACGCGGCGGTCGCCCTGGCCCGGCACCAGCGGAGCGTGACGGTGCTCTCGCGCACCCCCACCTGGGACAACGACCACCCCGACCCCAGCATCTCCCTCTCGCCCTTCACGCGGGAGCGCCTCGCCTGGGCCGTCGAGTCCGGCATGGTCGACCTCGTCGGAGATGCCGGGGTCACCGGTGTCGCGGAGTGTGAGGCGGGCTACGCCGTCACGGCGGCCGACGGCCGGTTCTGGGAGTCTCCGACGAAGCCGATCATCGCGACCGGATTCGTGGGCTCGCTCGGATACCTAGACGGCCTGGTGGAGCGTGACGACGAGGGAGCGCTGGTGCTCTCCGAAGAGGCGGACGAGTCGACGCTGGTCCCCGGACTGTTCGTGGTCGGCTCGCAGCTCGTCCACCGCGGCGTCCGCTTCTGCTTCATCTACAAGTTCCGTCAGCGCTTCGGCATCGTCGCGGCCGCGATCGCGGAGCGCCTCGGTCACGAGACCGAGGAGGCGATCGCCGCATGGCGGAGCGCCGGCATGTACCTGGACGACCTCTCCTGCTGCGAGGAATCCTGTGCCTGCTGACGTCACTCCGTACGAGTGGCCCGACGCGCCCGCCACCGCTCCGTCCGTGCTCCTGGTGGGCAAGGAGAGCGTGGGGAAGTCCGCGCTCGTGCGTGCGCTCGGGGGCGGGAACGCCACCAGCCAGAACTTCCGCGGCACCACCGTCGCCTGCGAGACATACGACACCGGCAGGTACACCCTCGTCGACGCGCCGGGGATCCTCCGCGCGTCCGACTCGGAGACGACCCGGCTCGCCCTCGACGCGCTCCAGGACGCCGACCGCCTCCTCCTGGTCGTGCAGGCAACACACCTCGACGAAGACCTGGACGAGTTCCTCCCCCTCGTCGCCGGGCATCGGGCTGTCGTCGCCGTGACCTTCTGGGATCGCGTCGAGGACCATGGCCCGGCGCGTGAGGTGGTGGCGCGGCTCTCGCTCAGTCTCGGCGCCCCCGTGATCCCCGTCGACGCGCGTTCCGTGCCAGAGGATGTGTCGCGCTCGCTGATCGACGCACTCGACGACCCGGGTGTGATCGAGCACACGAGCGCCCCTGTGCGGGCTGGCTGGCGGATCGAGCCGCGGCGAACGCTGCTCGAACGCCGGCTCCTCGGGCCGGTACTCGCGACCCTCCTGCTGCTGGGGCCAGCCGTGCTGGCGGTCTTGAGTGCCAACGCTGTTGCCGGCTGGTTGGAGCCGCTCGTGGAGTGGCTGACCGGGCCGGCGAGCGAGCCGATCGCCGCGTGGCCCGCGCCGCTGCGTGACGTTCTCGCCGGCGACTACGGCTTCATGACGATGGGTCCATTGCTGTTCGTCTGGGCGGTACCCACGGTGGTCGTCTATGCACTGGTGATCGCCGCGTACAAGGCGAGTGGACTCGTCGACCACATCGGGACGGCGCTGCACCCGCTGCTGCGGCCGGTGGGGCTGCATGGCCGCGACGTCACGCGCGTGCTGATGGGCTTCGGCTGCAACGTCCCGGCCGTGATCTCGACGCGACCGTGCTCCGGCTGCACCCGGCCGACGACGGTCGGCGCGATCGCCTTCGGCTCGGCGTGCTCGTACCAGCTGGGGGCGACGCTCGCGGTCTTCGCCGCAGCCGGACGGAGCGGCCTCGTCGTCCCGTATCTCGTGATCCTCGTGCTCGCGACCCTCGTCTACGCGCGCCTCACCTCGCCGGCGATCGCCCGCTCGCCGCTGAATGCGCTTGTCGTCGAGCATCGGACCTTCCTGGCGAGACCGGCGATGGGCGCAGTCTGGCACGAGGCGAGCGGGACGGTGCGCGAGTTCGTCCAGAAGGCGTTGCCGATCTTCTCTGGGATCACCCTGGTCGCATCGCTCCTCGCCTGGGCCGGTGCGCTCGACCTCGCCGCACGGGGGCTGGGCCCGGTGATGGCGATGTTCAACCTCCCGGCGGACTCGGCGCTCCCGGCCATCCTCGCCTCGGTCCGGAAGGACGGACTGCTGCTGCTGGCCGAGGAGGGGACGGTGGAGTCGATGACGGCGGTGCAGACGCTAGCGGCCGTCTTCCTCGCGGGACTCATGCTGCCGTGCCTGGTGACCGCACTGACGGTGGCGCGGGAACTTGGCGCCCGGTTCGCGGCTGCGATGGTGGCGCGGCAGGCACTGGCCGCGATGGTGGTCACCCTGACCGTCGCGTGGGGCGGAGCGCTGATGATGGAGGTGATCTGATGCGGGTCTCCGCGTCCGTGAAGAAGCGGTGCGATGACTGCCAGATCGTGCGGCGCAAGGGCGTGATCCGGGTGATCTGCGCCACACGTCCGCGCTGCAAGCAACGACAGGGGTAGCACGATGCCGGAGAACGAACCGCGCCGACGGTCCCCGTCACGCCGAGGCCGCCCGATGCGCGGGCGTGGCTGTAAACGCTGCGCCGACCGCAGGCCAATCGATTACAAGGACACGGCGTTCATGGGCCGCTTCATCGAGCCCACGGGGAAGCTCATCCCCGCGCGGAAGAGCGGCTGCTCGGGCCCGTGCCAGCGGCGGATCGCCTTGGCCACAAAGCGCGCTCGCCACCTCGCGCTACTCCCGTACGTGGCGGCGCACGTGCGGGTTGGTGACTGGCTGTCGCTGCTCGAAGCCGCGGGCGTGCCGGTCTGGAATCCGCCTGCACTCGTCCGGTGGAACCTTGACAAGCGCTACCTGCTGGAACTCGGACGGCTGGGGATACCCGTCGTGCCGACGGTGGCGCTGAACACTCCATCCGCGGAGGGCGGGGCAGCAGTGATGAGGGAGCGTGGATGGACGGAGGCTGTCGTGAAGCCCGCCTGGGATGCGCGCGGGTTCGCCGTGGGGCGTGTGCATCTCTCGGAGCTCACGGAGGATCCACTAGGCCCCGGCATGCTGGATCGTCCGCTTCTCGTGCAGGAGTACGTACCCGCAATCAGCGAACAGGGTGAGGTCGCGTTCGTGTTCTGCGGCGGGACGTTCTCCCACGCGCTGCTGAAGCGGCCCTCTGCTGGCGAGTTTCGCGTGAACGCCCAGTACGGAGGAAGCGTGACCGCTATGGAGCCTCGGACGATCTCCGAAGGGCTGCAGCAGGCGTCATCACAGCACTTCCTTCGTCACCGCTGTACGCGCGGGTCGATGGAGTCGTGACTGACCACGGATTCGTCGTCATGGAGGTGGAATTGATCGAGCCCGGCCTCTGGATGGACCGTGCGGATGGCGCAGCGGGACGGTTCGCGGATGCCATGCTGGCAGCGTTAGCAGGCGGATCAGTCGCACCCCCCGACGCCTACCCCGGGGTAGAGATACGAGCGGACGCACCATGATCGCGATCAACGGCAACTTCAGAGTCCGTGACGAGCGGCGTGAGCGCCTTATCGAGACAGTGCGTGACCTGGGGCGGCGCCACGCCGCCGGAGCCGCTCTGCACGATCAGACCGGCACGGTGCACCGCGCACTCCTCGATGACCTCTGTGCCGTGGGGTACCACGCGGCACCCATCAACTATCGCCACGGGGGCGGGTCGCACCGCCTGGTGGATGTGGTGCTCGCCCAGGCTGCGCTGGCGGAGTCTGACCCGGCGACTGCGCTCGGGATTGGTATGCACCTGATGGTCGTCGGGTCGGAAAGTCTCGCCAGGACGTGGCCGGAATGGCGTCGCCAGGAACTGTTCCGCGAGGTCTCCGGGGACGCGGCGCTCTTCAACGTCCTTGCTACGGAGCCGGTTATGGGCGCTCCGCAGGGGGACGCTCCCCCGGCGACGAACGCCGCTCCGGATGGTGAGGGCCGCTGGCGGTTGTACGGCGAGAAGGCCTACTCGACGTTCGCCCCGGTGCTCACCTACGCGGTGGTCTATGCATCGATGGGCGACGGATCTGGTGATGTCGCGCGGATCCTCGTGCGGATGGCCGATAGCCACGTCGGGATCGAAGAGACGTGGGATACCGCGGGGATGCGCGCCACGGCGTCTCACACCGTCCACTTCGCCGGCGTGCCCATCTCGGACCGTGACATCCTCGCGCGATTCCCCTTCTCGCGTCGGGCCAGCCGCCCGGCGATGAGTCCCTGGTTCGCCCTCCCGGTGGCTGCCGTCTATTTGGGCATCGCGCGAGCGGCACGGGATGAAGCGGTGCGCGCGATCCAGCGCCCCCGAGGTGGACAGACGAGCGCAGCCGCTAGCGAGGTGAGACGGCTGCTCGCAGAGATCGAGCGCCGCCTCCTCGTCTCGGAGGCGATCCTCGTGTCAGCCGCGGCGGAAGCCGACGGCGAGCAGCGCACCGCCCCGGGCCTCTCCCCTCTGGAGGCTGCGGCCAAGGTGGAGGTCACGCAGTCGGCCATCACTGTCGTTGACCTGGCGGTGCGCATCGCCGGCGGGGGTGCGCTCAAGCGTGGAAGCCGCCTTGAGCGTGCATGGCGGGATGTCCGCTGCGGATCGGTGCACCCACCGACGGAGGCGGGCGCCAACGCACTCTTGGCCGAGCACGCGCTCGCCCGGCATCTCCCATGAGGGCGATGCGCCTCGGTAGGGACCGGAACTCTCGCAATACAGCGGGTTGACGGCCCTGCTGGGATTGTCGAGAAGCTGAACACTGACGTAGCGCCAGATACCTAGGAGCCTGACCCGATTCGCCGGACAATTCGCTTCTAGAGGTCATTCCGCATCGGTGGTCGGGATAGCCACACGGATGAGAACCCTCTCATGCAGCATTCATCGTTCCTTCACCAGCATTACTGACCCTCAACCCATGACGCCGACCTCACTTGCTCCTCCAACCCTCGCGGATCCGGCACTCGCGGCGCTGCCCCTCCTCCTGGGCTCCGAGGCACTCAATCTCATCGATGCTGCCGCCCCGGCGCTCCTTGCTGGTGGGATGCAGGACGCCGTCGGCTTGAAGAACCCGGTCACGCCTCCACGCGTGACCTCCGTCCGCACGGTGCAGACCAGCTGGCGGCCGGGGGGGCGCTTGCTGTCCGCTACAGCGCTGACCTGGAGACTCACCACGGTTCGAGCGAGGAGGCGCTGGTCGCCTATGCCGGTGACCTGACCCCCCTGAAACGGATCCAGCACGAGCGTGAGAATCGTGCTGGTCTGCAGGAAGGGGCGAGATGGTGGCAACGGCGAAGCGGAAGCGGTTTGGGGCCGAGGAGATCATCGGCAAGCTGCGTGAGGCCGAGGTCGTGCTGGCGCAGGGGCGGGCGATCGGCCAGGTGGTGCGGAAGCTCGGGGTGAGCGAGCAGACGGACTACCGCTGGCGGCGGGAGTACGGCGGACTCAAGGTCGACCAGGCGAAACGGCTGAAGGAGCTGGAGCGGGAGAACGCCCGGCTCAAGCGCATCGTGGCGGACCAGGCGCTCGACAACGCCATGCGGCGGGAGCTGTCCCGGGGAAGCTTCTGAGCCCGGCGAAGCGACGCCGGGCGGTCGCACAGCTGCAGGAACAGTGCGCGGTGTCGGAGCGGCGTGCCTGCGCGGTCGTTGGACAGGCGCGCGCGACGGAACGCTACGCGCCGCGGGAGTCGGCCGACGAGGCGGCACTGCGGGCCCGCATCGTGGCGCTGGCCACGCGGTGCGGTCGCTACGGCTATCGCCGCATCACCACGCTGCTGCACGACCAGGGATGGCGGGTGAACCACAAGCGCGTGGAGCGCCTGTGGCGCGAGGAGGGGCTGCGCGTGCCCATGAAGCAACCGAAACGCGGCCGGCCCTACCTGGCGGACCGGTCGATCGTGCGGCTGCGCGCGGAGCGACCGAACCACGTCTGGGCGTACGACTTCGTGCTCGACCGCACGGCGGACGGGCGGAAGCTAGGGATGCTCACCGTGGTCGACGAGTACACGCGCGAGTGCCTGGCGATCGAGGTCGCGCGGCGGCTGCGTTCGCAGGATGTGCTCGACGTGCTCGCCGACCTCTGCGTGCGGCGCGGACCGCCGGCCTACATCCGCTCGGACAACGGCCCGGAGTTCACGGCGCGGGCGGGGCGCCGGTGGCTGGGGCGGATCGACGTGCAGACGCTGTTCACCGAGCCGGGCAGCCCCTGGGAGAACGGCTACATCGAGTCGTTCAACGGCCGGTTGCGCGACGAGTGCCTGAACGGAGAGCGCTTCGACACCCTGCTCGAGGCGCAGGTCCTGATCGAGATGTGGCGCAACGCGTACAACCGGATCCGGCCGCACTTCTCGCTGGGCTACCGACCACCAGCACCACAAGTGCAGCCAGGCGAACCCGTGCTCAGCGCGGAAACTCTCACGCTGCAGGTGGCATGAATACCGGGGGCAGATCACCTGCATGCGGTCGGGCGGGCCGGCGGCAACGGTGGCCCCCGGGCTGTCCGCGAACACGCCCACCGGGATCACATTCGTCCCTTCCACCGTGCCGCGGATCGACTGACCGGCGCCGGCCTTCACGAGCGCGAAGCCGCTCACCTCAGCGGCCCCGCTCTGGAACGTCGCCGAGCCCGAGCGGGAGGCGATCGTGGGGGCGGTCCCGTCCGGCGCGTTCGGCGTCATCGTCGAGGAGAACGTCAGCGTCGCCCCGCACTCCGCGGGCGGCAGCGGGAACCCGGAGATCACGGTGCCGTAGGTGCTCTCCGCGGCGCCGTTGCCGAAGCGGTCGCGCGCGGTCACGCGCACGGAGAAGTCCCGGCCGGCGACCAGCGACGTGGTGGGAGCGCCCGAGCCGTTCGTCAGGTTGTTGTCGAGGGTGACGACGTCGACCTTCTGCGGCGTACCGGCCACCGACTTGAGGTCCGCGAAGCTCGTGCGGCCGGCGCCCGTTGGACTCGCGGTCGCCACGATGCCCGGGATCACCGCGGTGCCGCCGCCGACGGCGGGGCGGTGGATCGAGCCGGTCCCCGGGCTCGTCGTGGTGGGCCGCACCGTCGCGATCAGGAGGATCGTGTCGAACACCGCCGATCCGGACGTGACGATCGTGATCGTCACCTCGGTGGGCGAGGTGACCGCGGCGTCGGTGCTCTGCAGCTCGAGGCTGAGCGGGATCGCGACCGCCACGCCGAACTCGAAGCCGGCGGGCGCGCGCAGCACCAGCGTGCCGCTCGAGAAGTCCCCGGTCGCGCCCTCGGCGACCAGGATCGGCGGGGTGCCCGTGAAGTCGCCGGTCCCGGTCTCGGTGCGCAGGCTGCCCGAGGTGGTGGCGAGGCTGAGCATGACCGTCGGCGGCGAAACGCTCACGTCGGCGGCCGCGGTCCCCGCCCGGCCGACGAGGGCGAGCGTGGCCGCGGCGACCGCTGCGAG
>Ga0194120_10011866_pt1 | contig 10348 bp, 10 predicted proteins | sample TA2MahCa65mmetaG_FD_148642 | JGI IMG/M metagenome (GOLD analysis project Ga0194120, IMG submission 148642) | Freshwater microbial communities from Lake Tanganyika, Tanzania - TA2015019 Mahale Deep Cast 65m | ecosystem: Environmental > Aquatic > Freshwater > Lake | place: Tanzania: Lake... | reverse complement strand
TTTTTTTGTGAAAACGATTGCGGCGGTATAACTGAGAAAACCAAAGCAATCATTAAGAACGTAAATGTTTTACGGTACATAAATATTAACTCCGTATAGATTTGATTGTAGAAAAAATATGTGAATTTGACTTCACTCAAACTAAAAAAGTTGGAAAGTAGTTCCGAGGAAAATAGCATAGAAAAAAATTGTATTCCTTTTCATTTTCGCAAGACGGTTTTATCAATATTCTTTGCCATCAAGGAGTGAATTCGTAACTTTGTTTCACATTTTTTAGGAATCCCACAACAAATGATGTATAGTATGACGGGCTACGGTTCTTCAGAAGTAGCCGACAATGGTATAACAGTGAAAGCAGAAATCCGAAGCGTGAACAGTCGTTTTTTAGAAATAGTTGCTCGTCTTCCTCGTTCATTAATTCTCAAGGAAAATGAAGTCAAAGAAATTATTCGTTCAAAACTTTCCCGCGGAAAAGTAAATGTTTCGATTACTGTTGAAAGAACAAAATCATCGGAAATTCCTGTTAAACTCAATGTTTCTGCCGCCAAAGCGTACGCATCGTTGCTTGATGCATTAAACGATGAATTACGTCTCAACGATACGATTTCATTAAATCATATTTTAAAATTTTCTGACGTGTTGGAAGTTGAAGAAACACTTCCGATTGATAATCAAGAATGGGAGGTTTCACAAAAAGCGCTGCAACTTGCGTTGAACGACTTATGTCATATGCGCACAAACGAGGGGAGAGAGTTAGAAAAAGATTTGCGTTCTCGCCTGCAATTAATGAACAGTACCATTTCTGAAATTGAAAATCTCGCAGTAACGCGAGTTCCAACAGCGCGGGAACAATTGCAGCAACGCATCATAGAATTATTACATGATAGAGCAATATTAGATAATCAACGACTTGAACTGGAAGTTGCATTGCTTGCAGATAAACTTGATATAACGGAAGAATGTGTTCGGTTTAGAAGTCATCTTTCTTATTTTGACGTGCTGGTTAATGACGGCGAAAACGCAGGAAGAAAATTAGGATTTTTATTGCAAGAAATCAATAGAGAAATCAATACCATTGGTTCAAAGTCAAATGATGCAAATATTTCTCATCTCGTAGTGCGGGTAAAAGAAGAATTGGAGAAAATCAGAGAGCAGTTACAGAATGTCGAATAATCGGAAGAGTCGCGATTCGGCAAAATTATTTGTTCTTTCTGCGCCAAGCGGAAGTGGAAAAACAACGCTTGCTCGCGCAATTTTAAAACTGCACGACGATTTTATTTTTTCAATTTCTGCCACAACTCGACAGCAGCGTCCCAAGGAAATCAATGGTAGAGATTATATTTTTCTCTCGAAAGAAGAATTTGAACAAGGAATATTGAACAATGAATTTGTTGAATACGAAAATATTTATGGAGAATACTACGGAACATTGAAACAACAAATTGTTTCTGCATTAAACAACGGGAACAATGTTCTTTTCGATGTTGATGTCAACGGAGCATTAGCCATTAAGAAAACCTTTCCGAACGAAGCGACATTAATTTTTATTGCACCGCCTTCGATAGCAGCATTGGAACAGCGTCTTCGCGGAAGAAAGACAGAAATAGAGGAACGAATTTTAACACGATTGAGCCGTGTTCCAATGGAGATGGAAAAACAGCAAGAATTTGATTATGTTATTATCAACAGTGAATTACAAAAGGCAATCGAAGAAATCGAAGAAATTATAAGAATTCAATTACAAACAAACACAACTACAACTCATGTCCATACGACCAATAGAAATAACTGATTTAGAAAAACGCGCGGCGAATGTGTACGAAGCAATCGTTATACTTTCAAAACGCGCTCGGCAAGTGAATGAAGAACAAAAAATAGAATTCAATCAGCGTGTAGAAATTCTCAACGCAAAAATGAAAATTGATGATGACGGTACAAGCGAAGTAGAAACACCGCCGCATCCCGACCAAATTCTTGTTGGAAGAGAATTTGAACGAAAATATAAACCATCGGAAAAAGCAATTGATGATTTTCTTTTTGATAAATTATCATATCACTATGAAGAGAAACCAACAGAAACGATAAGTAGCGAGTAATACGTTCGTGTTGCACGGTAAAAAAATCATACTCGGTGTTTCTGGTGGAATTGCAGCAATAAAAATTCCTATTCTTCTTCGCTCATTGCGAAAAGAGGATGCTGATGTATACGTAATTATGACTAAAGCGGCGAGAGAATTTGTCACGCCGCTTTCTCTTTCTGTGCTTTCCCAGCATCCGGTAATTTGCGATATGTTCACAGAACAAAACGTTTCATTTGTTGATGCTTCCACATGGCATATTCAACTTGCAATGTCCGCAGATGCGATGATGATTGCTCCTGCTACTGCGAATATCCTTGCAAAACTTGCGCACGGTATTGCCGATGATGCGCTTACAACACTTGTCCTTGCTCTACGATGTCCGCTTGTGCTTTGTCCTTCGATGGATGATGAAATGTGGAAGAATAGTGTAACTCAAAAAAATATTTCGCTGCTCAAAGAACAGGGACATTTTATACTGTTTCCTGAATCGGGAGAACTTGCGAGCGGACTTGTTGGAATGGGACGTTTACCAGAAACAGAAACAATGGTGAAATTTTTATCTTCTGTCTTAAAAAACTCATACCGAGATTTTGAAAACAAGAAAATACTTATTACTGCTGGTCCAACGTACGAATCCATTGACCCCGTGAGATTTATTGGAAATCGTTCATCGGGGAAGATGGGGTTTGCGCTTGCAAATGCAGCACAGATTCGAGGCGGAAAAGTTACGCTGATTTCCGGTCCAACGCATTTGCAAACTCCTCAAAACATTCATCGCATCAATATTGAAACAGCAAACGAAATGATGCATCAAGTTATAGTAAATGCAAAGAAAAGCGATATAGTTATTATGGCAGCAGCAGTGGCAGATTTCACTGTAAAAAATCAGTATTCGAAAAAAATAAAGAGAGAACGAAAATTATTTGAACGCTTTTATATTGAATTGGAATCAACAAACGATATACTTCGGTTGCTTGGTGAACAAAAAAAATTGAAAAAGACAAAAACTATTCTTGTTGGTTTTGCGTTGGAAACTGAAAATGTCATAGATAATGCAATGCAAAAATTACATTCCAAGAATCTTGATATAATAGTGAGTAATAACGCTTTAGAGAAAGATGCGGGATTCAATGCGGATACAAATCGAGTAACAATTATCTCTAAAAATGGGAAAACTGAAACATTGCCGTTGATGGAAAAATTTGATGTTGCTAATGAGATTTTGAACAGAATATCTTCGTTGTCGAATATACAATGAGCAACTTTGATGAAAAATTCAATAAGTTATTGGAGAATGTAGAAAAGTTTGCCCAACAGGAATTTGCATTATATGGTAACGCATTATATTGCGAAGAAGCAAAGAGTAAGACACGCCCAATGAACAACGAGCAAGAAACATCGTTATTCACGGAAGATTTTCAGAGCGTTCCATCGTTAGAAGACTTCCGTACACAGATTTGCAATTGTATGAAATGTTCTTTGGGAAAAACGCGAACTCAATTTGTATTTGGCGTTGGAAATCCCAACGCCGACATTATGTTTATTGGAGAAGCGCCAGGAGCAGATGAAGACGAACAAGGAGAGCCGTTCGTTGGTCGTGCTGGGCAATTATTGAATAAAATTTTAGCCGCGATTGAATTGAAGCGTGAAGAGGTGTACATTTGTAATATACTCAAATGTCGTCCTCCGAATAATCGCGATCCGTTGTCTTCGGAAGTTGAACAATGTCTTCCGTATTTATGGAAGCAAATAGATTTAGTGCAGCCGAAAATAATAATGTCGCTTGGAAGAATTGCAGCGCAAATGTTATTGAACACGAAGGATTCTCTTACAAAATTGCGCGCATCGAATTTGTCGTATCGTGGAATTCCAATGTTGGTTACGTTCCATCCTGCAGCATTATTACGAAATCCAAACTGGAAACCTCTCGCGTGGGAAGATTTTAAGAAACTTCGAGCAATGCACGAACGCGGAAAATAATTGTATTAAATATTTATTATGGCGAAAAAGAGAGAACAACTCACTCACGCAATTGATATAAACAAAATTACTGTCGAAGGGAAAAAACCTCCGCAAGCAAAGGAAGTTGAACGTGCAGTTTTAGGAGGAATGTTATTGGATAAATATGCGGTAACAAAAGCAATTGAACTTTTGTATGAAGATGTATTTCATTCCGAAGCGAACAGAAAAATATATCAAACAATGGTGAATTTATTTGAGCGAGGAACTCCGATAGATATCGTTACGGTAACGGAATCAATGCAAGCGAATCATATATTGGAAGAAGTTGGCGGTGCGTATTATATCAGTGAACTTTCGCAAGCAATAACAAGCGCAGCAAATATTGAAGCACACTGTTATATTTTAATTGAGCGCGCAATTTTACGTGGCATCATCGCTGTTTCAAATGAAGCGATAACTTCAGCATATTCGGAATCGGAAGATGCGTTGAATTTACTCGATAAAGCCGAGCAGCGCATATTTCAACTTTCCGAACGAAAGATGCGGAAAAGCGCGATATCATTGCACGAGGCAGTCCATCGGGTGATGGACAAAGTAGATAAAATTCATGGGAAACACGATGGAATAACGGGAATTCCATCGGGATATAAAGAACTCGATGAAGTAACAGGTGGATTTCAAAATTCAGATTTGATTATTATTGCTGGGAGACCAAGTCAGGGAAAAACAGCATTTGCATTGAACATTGCCCATAATGCATCTTTGCATCGAGAGAAAAAAACTTCTGTTGCTATTTTCAGTTTGGAAATGGCAACAGACCAATTAGTTCAACGATTGATTTCTTCAGAAGCAAGAATAAATCAGAATTCAATCCAACGAGGAAGATTGACGACGGATGATATGAAACGTCTTGCTCGTGCTGCTGGCGTATTATATGATGCAAAAATATTTATTGATGATTCTCCTGCGCCTACAATTTTGGAGATACGTGCAAAATCCCGGAGATTAAAAACTGAGCATGGCATTGGTTTAATTATTGTGGATTATTTACAACTTATTCACGCCGCAGAACGAATTGATAGCAGAGAGCAACAGATTTCGTTGATTTCGCGTTCGTTGAAAGCATTAGCAAAAGAACTGAAAGTACCAGTTGTAGCACTGTCGCAATTAAATCGCGGAATTGAAACGCGAACAGGGGAACACAAGCGTCCACAACTTTCCGATTTGCGAGAATCGGGCGCAATTGAACAGGATGCAGATTTGGTAATTTTTGTTCATCGTCCGGAAACACATAACGTGAAAGAAATTACGGATAAATACGGAAACAAAATTTCATCAGAAGGAATTGCACAAATCATTATCGGAAAGCATCGCAACGGACCGCAAGGTGAATTTATTTTGCGATTTGAAAAAGAGTTGACAAGTTTTAAGGAGATGGATACCGTTCACGATGATAAAAATATTCCACCGGAAGCAATAGGTGATGGTGGTACTCCATTTTAAAAAAAACAAACCTTGAAGAAAATACATCAAGGTTTATTGCTGCGGAGAGGGAGAGATTTGAACTCTCGATACAACTTTACATCGTATGACGGTTTAGCAAACCGTTGCCTTAAGCCGCTCGGCCACCTCTCCAGAGGAACGTTTGTAAAAAAACTATTTAGAGATTTTATTTATGAAAACATTACGCTTCGCCAACAACTGTTGACGAAGCGATAAACAAATATTCATAACACTTTTCTGAAAATATTTCCATAAAAATGCGTGTCAAATCTACAAATTTCTTTTCTCTTGAAAAAAATGCGTTACTGTGGTTAACGGTTGTTGGAATTCTTTTTTTTATACCGTGTTGCAAAGATAAAACAACGATGCCTAAAGAAACATTTATTTCGTTCTATGCAGAATTGTTGCTTTTGGATTCGCAGAAGTCAAACGGAAGAGATTCGTTGCGGATACAACAGATTGAACAAAATGTTACAAAACTTTTAAAAAAATATAACACGTCGAAAGAACAAATTGTAATGACGGCGGAAACATATTCCTCATACCCCGAACAGTGGAAGCAAATAATGGATTCTGTTTCAGAAAGAATGAAGAATAAACATTTTCTTCCCAACTCCAAATGAATTTTTGTTGATTAATATTATTTGCGAACGACTCTATGAAATCCATTTCTATCTTTCAAAGCAAAGAACAGTTTCGTGTGAATAAAATTTTTTGTATCGGAAAAAATTATGAGGAACATGCAAGAGAGATGCTCAGTGATATACCCGATGTTCCCGTTGTTTTTATGAAACCTACAACAGCAGTCATTTCAAGTCATGAAACCATAGTTATACCTTCCATTTCTCAGCAAGCGCATCACGAAGTTGAGTTAGTTGTTGCGATTGGAAAGGAAGGAAAAAACATTTCGGTATTAGAAGCGGAAGATTTCATTTTTGGGTATGCGGTTGGTTTGGATATTACGTTGCGCGATGTTCAGTCGGAAGCGAAGAAAAAGGGTTTGCCTTGGACACTAGCAAAGGGATTTGATACTTCTGCGCCTATTTCTTCAATTGTGCCGAAAAAATATTTTTTACAGAACTCCATTGAATTTTTTTGTAAAGTCAACGGAACTGAACGACAGCGAGGAAAATCAACGGATATGATTTTTTCTCCGTGTGCGTTGATTTCGTATCTCTCAAAATATTTTACGATTGAAGTTGGTGATGTTATTTTTACCGGAACACCAAGCGGAGTAAGCACAGTACAAGACGGCGATTATATTGAAGCCGAATTAGTTGGTTTTACTGCACTTGAGCATCGTATCGTTGTTCGATAATTATTATTTTCAATGAAAACTATTTTGCTGTTTATTTTCAGTTTGTGTGCATTGACTGTTTTCTCGGTATGGAAAAATATAAAATCCGCTGCAGCTGAAAATACTTCCCAAAAAAATGTTCATGGAAATGCGCAGCAAAAAAACGAGATTGATTTTTTTTCCAATTTCATTTGGCCAACAGATGCAAGCAGAACTGTTACGAACAACTTTGGTGCGTTCAGAAAATCGCATTTCCACGAAGGCATAGATATCAGCACGAATAGAAGAACGGGTTACAAAGTGTTTGCGATAAAGGATGGATATGTGTCACGCATTTGGGTTTCGCCGAATGGCTACGGAAAGCAATTAACGATGAAACATACTGACGGCACAAGTTCAAGTTTTTCTCATCTTGAGGGATTTCATGAACGGCTCGAAGAGATTGTTCGTAACGAACAGCAACGAATCGGAGGTTATGAAATTGACATTGCATTTACAAACGAAAAGTTATTTTTTTATCAGGGAGAAATGGTTGCATTTACAGGGGAAACTGGTGTTGGACCTCCACATCTACATTTTGAAGTGTATGACAATTATATGAATCCCGTCAATCCGTTAAAAATTGAATCGTATAAATTTGAAGATAATAGTCCTCCGATAATTGGACGACTGTTAGTAGTTCCTCTTCGTACTTCCTCACTCATTGATGGAATGTTTTCGCACAAACGATTTTCTACAAAAAAAAAATCTGCCGGCAATTATTCGATAAATAAGCCGATTCATATTTCGGGTTCAGTTGGATTTGCAGTTTATACTGAAGATATTTATGACGCAAACCGCAAAATGTCGGGATTATATACGGTGCAATTTTTTCTTGATGATTCGCTTGTATACGAAGCAAACTATGATTCTCTTCTTGAGGGAAACGCGAAAATGATTGCGTTGCATTATAACTATTCGTTGATGCGAAGCGAAGGCGCGGAATTTCAAAAATTGTATGTTGAAGAAGGAAACCGTTTGCCGCTGTATCGAATGAAAACTCCATTGAGCGGAGCAATTCAATCTGAACATTTAACACCGGGAGAACATCATTTTAAAATTATTTCAAAGGATTTAGCAGGAAATTATTCGATATGCAACGGAACAATTTTTTCAAATCATATTCCTGAAGTTTCTCAACTTCAGATGAAAGGAAAGTATCTCACGTTTTTTTTGAATAATAATACTGTTGATGAAATTTTATTTTCTTCAAAAACAATGTATGGTTCGTGGAAAACAAAACGAATGAATATTTCCGAAGTTTCTAAAATTCATTCGAATGCGGAAACGGAACTTATGATTCCAATTTCAAAAAAAGAAGGAGATGTTCTTCGTATTGTTGCGCGTACGGTGTATGGGACTTCTTCATTTCCATCGTTCTATTATTTTAAGAAACCTGCAACCCTGCTTCCTTCTGTAAAATTTGAAAAAGAAATGTTTGGAAGTGAAATGATGATTCGTATCAAAGCGAATGGTGCGTTTACGAAAACGCCAATGCTTGGAATTCGCGAAGGAAGCGAAGATAAAAATATTTCAGTTAAGGCGTTGAATGAATATGAGTATCAAGGTTCCTATTTTCCTTCGACAACTTTTATCGGCGAACGAGTTGCTGAACTGCGTGCTGAAATTGACGGTATAGTTTTTTCTGCTGCCGATACATTTTCGTTGTATCCGATTCATCCATTGAGGCGCGGAGAAATCTATACAAGAGATGGAGGAATGAAAATAACGTTTGAAAAAAATGCAGTGTATCAGCCATTGTTTTTTTCTTATTCAGAAAAAAATAGTAAAAAATTTCGAACGTACTCGTTATTTCCAGAAGATGTAATGCTCGATGGAGGTGTGAATGTAACATTGTTTTATCCGCAAGAAATAGAATCAAAACATCTTGGATTATTTTTTCAAGACGGAGCACGATGGAAATACTTATCATCAAAAAAAGATACTGCGAATTGCACGCTGACTTCTAAACTCACACGTACTCTTGGAATAGTTGCATTGTTTGTTGATTCTGTTTCTCCGACATTAACACGTTTGAAAATTCGCGGAACGGAAACGCCGATTGTTTCATTTGGCGTTCACGATGATTTGAGCGGCGTGAATGTGAACGATGCAAAAATATTTATAGATGGGAAACTCATTGTTCCGCAAGTTAGTGAAGGAGGAACTTATTCTGCAACGTTGAATGGATTGCACACAGGTAAACATTATCTCAAAATAGCTGTGAAAGACAGAATGGGAAACGAAACCATTATGGCGCAAACGGTAGCGATACGATGAAGACAAGAGAAGAACTGAAGCGAGAATCCACAGAACGAAAAAAACAGCAGAACAAGTATTTGCAGAAGCGAAACGCTATTTGTCAAATGCAAAAGAAACGATTGGAGAAGCGGCATTGATTCTACGGGGAAAATATATGAAGATGCAAAATATGTTCGAGAAGGAGCGTGGCTTGCTTATCTTGCCGCATTAAAAGCATTGACGAATGGCTTGTTGAGAAAGGTTTTTCATCTGATAAACTTCCAAAATCCATTGACGAATACTGGGCGTTGCGGAAGAAGATTCCGCATAATGGCCCATTCACTTCTAATTTTACGCTTGTATATCAAAACCTTCACATCGGCACATATTATCAGGGTATTATTTCCGTGAATGTAGTAGAAGAAGGTTTGAAAGCAGTGAAAGAGATTATTGAAATGTTGGAAAAGTGAAAGTAATTTGTTCGTTTCCAAAGCAGTACCGTTCATTCGATACTGCTCTTCACGGCGAGACTTCGTCTTTTTTTGTCTTTACAATAGTAGTATTTTCAGCACAAAATTTTTCAAAACATAAAATTAGAGAATGTCAGAACTATCAAAACAATATTCTCCGAAAGAAGTCGAAGAGAAGTGGTATAAACTCTGGGAAGAGAAGAACTATTTTCACGCAACAGCAAACGCAAAGAAGAAACCCTACACGGTAATGATTCCGCCGCCGAATGTTACGGGAAGTTTAACGATGGGGCACGTGTTGAATAATTCCATTCAAGATGTGTTTGTGCGCTGGAAACGAATGTGCGGTTATGAAACACTCTGGATGCCGGGAACTGACCACGCAGGAATTGCAACACAAAATGTAGTCGAAAAAAGTTTAGCGAAAGAAGGAATCAAACGCAAAGATCTGGGACGCGAAAAATTTCTCGAGCGCGTGTGGCAATGGAAAGAACAATACGGCGGAACGATTATCAAGCAACTCAAAAAACTCGGTTGCTCGTGTGATTGGGAACGCGAACGATTCACGATGGATGAAAGACTTTCCGAAGCGGTGCAGGAAATTTTTGTGCGCTTGTATGAGAAAGGATTGATTTATCGCGGGAAGTATATCGTCAATTGGTGTCCGAAAGACCATACCGCGCTTTCCGATGATGAAGTGAATAATGCCGAACAGCAAAGCAACATTTGGTATTTGCGCTATCCCGTGATTGAGC
>Ga0194120_10011865_pt1 | contig 10351 bp, 8 predicted proteins | sample TA2MahCa65mmetaG_FD_148642 | JGI IMG/M metagenome (GOLD analysis project Ga0194120, IMG submission 148642) | Freshwater microbial communities from Lake Tanganyika, Tanzania - TA2015019 Mahale Deep Cast 65m | ecosystem: Environmental > Aquatic > Freshwater > Lake | place: Tanzania: Lake... | reverse complement strand
CAGCGCCGCGGCCGCCCCCAGCACGCCCAGCGCGGCGGCCCCTTCCTCGGCGGGCGCGCCGCAGAGGCCGCGGCTGTCGCTGGTGTCTTCCTTGTCGGGGTCCTCGGTGTCGTCACCGTCGGCGTCGCCGTCGGCGTCGCTGTCGGCGTCGCTGTCGGCGTCGGTGTCGGTGTCGGTGTCGGTGTCGGAATCCGTGTCGGTGTCGGAATCCGTGTCGGTGTCGGCATCGCCATCGCCGGTATCGACGTCGCTGTCGCTGTCGCTGTCGCTGTCGGCATCCGAGTCGGTATCGGTGTCGGTGTCGGTGTCAGTGTCCCCGTCAGCGTCGGTATCGGTGTCGGTATCGGTGTCGGCGTCGGCGGTGTCGTCGACCACGACCACCACGCCGGAGTCGTCGCCCCAGGTGGCGGAGTCATCCCAGCCGCCCCAGCCGCTGTCGCCCGAGTCCTCGTGGCTCTCGGGACCGAAAGCCGAGCCAGAAAGGGCAGAGTAAACGCCGAGGCCGCCGATCGCGGCGGCGAAGGACAGCAGGTAGATCCACATGGGTGCTCCTTGAGAGTGGCCCCACGGTAGCAGCAAGGCGCGTGCCGTGTCGCGATGTGCGTTTGTGCCCAGGGCCCGCTGGGCGGCCGCGCCCGGTGGCGGGGTCGCCGCCTCGGTGGAACGCCCGGGAACGCGGTGGCACGGTGCTTGCCCTCGTGTCGCGCCTCAGGAGTCGCCGTGAAGAATGTCGTGATCCTCGGTGCCGGCACCGGCGGCAGCATCGTGGCGGCCAGGCTGGCGAGGCGGCTACCCCAGGGCTGGCACGTCACCCTCGTCGACCGCGACGACGCCCACGTGTACCAGCCCGGGCTCCTCTTCCTCCCCTTCGGCAAGACCGATCCCGCCAGCCTCGTGCGCCCGCGCCGGCCACTGGCGCCCCCGGGCGTCACCCTGCGCATCGAGCCGGTCGAGCGGGTGGAGCCCGTGCACCACCGGATCATCTTCGGCGACGGCGAGGTGCTCGGCTACGACGTGCTGGTCGTCGCCACCGGCTCGCGCATCCTGCCGGGGCGCGTGGAGGGGCTCGCCGGGGAGGGGTGGCACGACACCGCCTTCGACTTTTACACCCTGGAGGGCGCCACCGCGCTCGCCCAGAAGCTCGACCGGCTGGAGTCCGGTCGCCTCGTGGTACACGTGGCCGAGCTGCCCATCAAGTGCCCGGTCGCGCCCCTCGAGTTCGCCTTCCTCGCCGATGCCTTCCTCCAGGAACGGGGCCGTCGCGAGGCGGTCGACATCGTGTACGCCACGCCGCTCGACGGGGCCTTCACGAAGCCCCGCGCCTCGGCGGTGCTGGGCGGGATGATGGACGCCCGCCGCATCAAGGTGGAGACCGACTTCGTCGTGGAGTCGGTGGACGGCGGGCGCCGCGCGATGCGCAGCTTCGACGGCCGCGAGCTCGACTACGACGTGCTGGTGACCGTCCCGCCCCACGGCGGGGCCGAGCTGGTGACGGCCTCGGAGATGGGCGACGAGTCCGGCTGGTTGCCCACCGACAGGCACACGCTCCGGTCGCGCGACTGGCCCAGCGTCTTCGCCCTCGGCGACTGCACCGACGTGCCCACCTCCAAGGCCGGCGCGGTGGCCCACTACCAGTCCGAGGTGCTCGTGGCCAACGTGCTCGCGTTCATCGCGGACCGGCCCCCGGTGGAGGCCTCCGACGGCCATGCCACCTGCTTCGTGGAGACGGGTCACGGCAAGGCGATGCTGATCGACTTCAACTACGACACCGAGCCGCTCCCGGGGGTGTTTCCCTACGCGGGCGTGGGCCCGTTCACGCTCCTCGGCGAGAGCAGCACCAACCACTGGGGCAAGGTCGCCTTCGAGTGGCTCTACTGGAACGTGCTGCTCAGGGGCACGGACATCCCGCTGCCCCACCGGATGTCGATGGCCGGGAAGGAGAGCGCGCCGCCCCCGGCACCGCCGCGCGCCGCGGTGCCGGCCCACCGGGGACCGTCTCGCCTCGAGCGCATCAGGGCGGCCAGGGCTGGGAAAGTGGCTGGGGCCGCCCCGGAGCCCGCCGCGGAGCTGTCCCCCGCCCAGCAGAGGGTGATCGACGCGGCGCGCGCCGAGTTCCAGTCGCGGGGCGTGTCGCCCAACATCCGCCGCCTCACCGTGGTGGCCCGGGTCAGCACCCGCGAGCTGTACGACCTGTTCCCCCGCGCCCCGGCCAGGACCGTGGCCCAGCTCGCGGGCATCCCCAGGCCAGTCGGCTGCCTCTAGGAGACCATCATGGACAACAACCGCACCATCGCCATCATCTGCAGCAAGGGCGGCCTCGACGAGGTGTACCCCGCCCTCATCCTCGCCAGCGGCGCGCGGCAGGGCGGGCTCGACTGCTTCATCTTCTTCACCTTCTACGGGCTCGACGCCATCACCGAGGCGAAGATCGACCACCTGCACGTGAACATGGTGGGCAACCCGAGCAGCCCGGTGCCGACGATGCTCGCGGGGCTCCCCGGGATGGGGAACTTCGCCGCCACGATGATGAAGAAGAGGATGGTGGAGCTCGACCTCCCCGGTGCCCGCGAGATGGTCGCCATGCTCGACGAGTCCGGCTGCGAGCTGTACGCGTGCGAGCTGGCGATGAAGATGTTCGGCCTCGAGAAGGGCGACCTCGTGCCGCAGGTGCGCGACGTGATCACGGTGAGCGACTTCTACGAGCTGACCGAGGGGGCGCAGATCATCTTCACGTAGGGGGGCGGTCGCGGTGCCAGCCGCAGTGGGCAGTCGAGCGGCGCCCGGCATCGGCGCCCTGGACCTTGGGATAGGTCCTGGGCTCGCGGACTTGACGAACGCGGGAATCCGTGGCAGAGGCGCCCCCACGCGGAGTCCTCCATGGTTCTCGGGTTCCTCCTCGCCTGCGCCGACGACGCCTCGGAGGCGGGCGGCGGCGCGTCGCTCGACGCCCGCAACCCGGTGGACACCGGCACCCCCTGGTGGGAGGAGCCCGCCGGCGACGCCGACCAGGACGGGTGGACCGCTGCCGATGGCGACTGCGACGACGGCGACCCGGCGGCGAACCCGGGGGTGGACGGCGACCGCTGCGGCGGCGGCGACGAGGACTGCGACGGCGACGTGGACGAGGACGCCGACCTCGGCGACCACGAGCCCAACGACGAGAACCCCTACCACCTCGGCCGCATGGGCGACCCCGACGAGGCCCTGCTCTGGCCGCAGCTCTTCCCCGAGTCCGACGTGGACCGCTACACCTTCGAGGTCGAGGACGGGGTCACCACCTGGTTCTCCATCGAGGTGTGGCTCTACGACGTGCCCGAGGACGCCGACTACTCGATCGAGCTGTGGTGGGTGGAGGACGCCGACGGCCGCGACCAGGGACTCGTGGCCGAGTCCGACCGCTACGGCGACGGCGGCTTCGAGGACCTCGACTGGGGCGGGGTGACCGGCCAGGACGACTCCGGCACCTACGAGGTGGTGGTGCGTTCCAACGGCGGCGCCCGCTGCGACGCCCCCTACACCCTCCAGATTCTCACCGGGGGCTGGTGATGCTGCCGCTCCTGCTGCTCGCCTGCACCCGCGACGCGGGCACCCCCGAGGGCGCCACCGTCACCGAGGACGGCACCCCCGTTGCCACCCAGGGCTGCTCGGCGGTCGCCAACCTCGAGCTGGTGCCGCTCGACATCTGGGGCCGCGACCTCACCGACGCCGCGCTGGCCCTGGACCACGCCCCCTCGGTGGTGCTCGACCCCGACGCCGGCCCGGGGGTGATGCTCATCCGCCTCGGCACCGCCGATGCGTCCCTGCAGGTCATCGCCTCCGCCGAGGAGCACCACGACCACGGGGTGCGCGTGGACTGGGACGGCGAGATCCTGGCGGTGGACGGCCCGGCGGTCGGCCGGGTCGCCGCCTCCACCGGCACCCGCCGCGTCGACGGCGAGGACTGCCTCGTCCACACCGTCTACCTCGGCCTCGACCACCGTTGGTTCGCCGCCTCCGGCCGCGCCCCGACGATGAACCGCTTCGAGCTGCTCCGCGACGGTGAGGACTTCTGGGCCGCGGTCGCCGCCGGCCTCGGCGACGTGGAGCGCCGGGTGGCCTGGGCGACCTGGTGGTGGGAGTCGGATTTCGAGCTCGAGCGCGACGGCGACCACGTCTCCTCCTCGCGCTCCGAGCGCGACGCCACCACCTCGATGGCCCGCCTCCAGGGGCTCCAGGGGGTGGAGAGGCGGCTTCTCGTCAACCGTTTCTGGGACGAGAACAGCGACTACGCCGAGTACCTCAACACCGACGCCGAGCTGCGCGACGCTGCGGAGTCGGCCGGCGACGACTTCGAGGTGGTGCTCCAGGGCAACGACACCGAGGTACCGCTCACCGGGCGCTACGAGGGCGAGGCCGCGGACTACGACTTCGCGGCCCGGGTGCTCCAGAATCCCCGCTACGCCGACCGCGCGGTCGAGCGAGCGCGCGAGGCGATCTCCCAGGACCTCGCCGTCGAGGCCGCGTCCTGGCACCAGAAGTTCGTGGTGCTCGACGGCGAGGTGGCCTTCGTCTCGGGGATGAACACCAAGGGCGCCGACTGGGACAGCCACGACCACGCGGTCTTCGATCCCCGGCGGATGACCATCGACGCCACGACCTCCGACCGCGAGGACGTCGAGGACGAGCTGGCCTTCCCGGACTACGGGCCGCGCAAGGACTACGGCGCCCGCGTGGAGGGCCCCGCCGCGCGCGACGTGGAGGACGTCTTCCACGAGCGCTGGGAGGCGGCGATCGACGGGGACGCGCTCTACGCTGACGTCGCGACCCGCTTCTCGCTGGACGAGGCCCCCGAGGAGCCCGCGGGCGGCGTGCCGGTGCAGGTGGTGGCGACCCTGCCCGAGCCCTGGGCCGAGATGTCGATCCTCGACGCGCACCTGCGGGCCATCGCCCAGGCCGAGTCCTACATCTACGTCGAGGACCAGTACTTCCGGTCGACGCTGCTCAACGACGCCATCGTCGCCCGCATGACCGAGGTGCCGGAGCTGGTGCTGGTGGTGGTCACCAAGCCGATCTCGGACTGGGACCCGGGCGCCCAGTACACCTGGCTCTCCGACGCCACCTTCCGCGAGCTGTTCCCCGACCGCTACCTGCTCCTCCAGCTCCGCTCCACCGAGATGGTCATCGACACCGACTGGTGGGACGAGGTGGTGTTCGAGTCGCAGGACATGGACGTGCACAGCAAGATCCGCATCGTCGACGACCGCTGGCTCTCGGTCGGCTCCTGCAACTTCAACAACCGCGGCTACCTTTACGAGGGGGAGATGGACGTGGTGGTCTACGACCGCGACGTCGTCACCGCGGCCCGCCGGGACATCTTCGCCAACCTCGTCGGCCCCGACTGGGAGGGCGAGCTGACCGACGACCCCCGGCAGAACCTCGAGGTGCTGCGCGACGCCGCCGGGGAGAACCAGCTCCGCTGGGACTGGTGGGCGGAGTACGGCCCGGACCTCGACGTGGACGACGCCGAGGCCGAGTGGCAGCGGAGCCGCCCCTCGGGCTTCGTCTACCCGCTGGAGATGGACCACGCCTACGAGTGGGACGTCGGACCGGATCTCTTCTGATGGTGTGACTGCGCGCGCCTTCCACGGTCGCTCCAGGCACGGTGCTCGCGGGGGGCGGCACGTGCCAGCGGCCGGTTCGCGCGCGCCGCGACGAGGCCCTCCTGGAGCGGGTGGACCATGGGGACATCAACGTCGTTGTGGGCCACGCGGGCGGGGCGGAAGTGGACCGGCAGGGTCCGGGCTGCAACATGGCGCGTCCCCCTTGACTGCTTGGCCACCGGCCTGCTATGAAACGCTCGTGAAGTCCCTCTCCTCTCACAGCCCCAGTCGCGGTGGCGAGGCGCGGGGCGACACGGGGTCCGCCACCAGCTCGCCCGCTTCGCGAGGCGGACGGGATGCACGCTACGGTAACGCCTTCCTGCAGGAGCGCCTCCGGGGCGAGCAGCGCGCGGGCATGCCGGGCTCTGGCCTCGACAAGGCCGATCACTCCAGGAACATCCACGAGGACGACCTTGCCGGAGAGCTGTTCGTCACCGGGGAGGGGGACGAGCGAGCGATCGAGCCCGCCGATATCCAACAGGGCGACGTGGGCGACTGCTACCTGCTGGCGATGCTCGCGGCAGTGGCGCGCGCGCATCCCGAGCGAATCGCGCAGATGGTCCGCGCGAACGGTGATGGGTCGTTCACGGTGACGCTGTACCCCGACGGCGAACCGGAGCAGGTCGAGGTGGACGACGTGTTCTGGGTCAACGGCCACGGCATGCCCGCCTACGCGAAGTACGGCGACATGCGGACGACCGGGGCCCGCAACGACGAGCTCTGGGTGATGGTGATCGAGGCGGCGTGGGCCAAGCTGCACGGAGGCTACGACGACATCTCGGGTAGGGACATGGACGAGGGCTTCATCGAAACGCTGCTGCAGCGGAAGCACACCAAGGTGCTCACCGACGACGTGACGGTCGAGGAGCTGGGGCGGCAGCTCGAGGAGGCGTTCGCAGCGAAGATCCCGGTCGAGCTGGCGTCGCGCCGCGAGCTCGATTCCGGTCCGGTGCGCGAGAACCATGCCTACGCGCTCGACGGTGCGGCCAACGGGAAGTTCTGGCTCTACAACCCGCTGCTCTCTGCCAAGGGCCGGCCCGAGCACCTCGAGGGTGTCGACGCCGCGCTGATCAAGACGTACTTCGAGATCGTGTACTTCGTCCCTTTGTGAGGCCGCGGGGCCCGCACGCACAGGTCGCTCCGGGCTCGGCTCGGGGATCGACATGGCGACTCCCTGCGCGACGATCGAGAGCTGCTGGCGCCGCCCTCCTGCTACCACGCGTCGCAGGCCGCTCCCGGCAATGCGAGAGCACGGGTTCCTCGAGCTCCTTCCATCGTCCGGGTGGCACTTGCCAGGCGCCACCCCGCAGGACCTCCCCCAGAGCGAAGCACCTGCCTGTGTTTTTGCTCGTCTTCCAGTTGGATCCTGGCTCGCCGGCGTTCCCTGCGCGCTGCCCACAGGCGCCGTCGGCATGCTCGACGCTGATCCGGTGACGGCGTGGCTAGCCGCGGATGGCACGCCCGTCTGCGACGCCTGGCGCGATGTGGACCGCGGGCATTCGTCCCGGTGTTTCGACCTCGACTCCCCTCCATGCGTCTCCCTGTCACGAGGCGAGGACGCGATCCGCGCTGTCCGGAGCTCCGGTGAGATCGATGGCTCCGCTGCCCGACGGCGACCCCCGCGACTAGCGGTCGCGCCGCTCGACGAACGGCAGCCCCACCAGCCGCCCCTCCCGCCCCTCTCCGAGGCCCACCGTGTCGTGACGATCCAGCGCCGGCGGGGCGAGCAGCGCGAGGCAGAGGACCGCGTCCTGGACGGGGCCGTAGGCGCTGGAGGTGACGAGCCCCACGGGCGCGCCGCCGAGGTGCACCACCGTCCCCCGGGGCACGCTCTCCGGGCCCGGCGCGAGGAGGCCGCCCACGCGGGCGCCCGGGGGCGCGCCCACCGGCGACAGGTCGTTGGGGTAGAGCAAGAAACCCGCCTCGATGCGGAGCAGATCCACGCAGGCGTAGCCGTAGGCCTCGGCGCCGGCCGCGAGCAGCGCCCGCCACGTTTCCACGGCATCGGCCCCGTCGAGGTACAGCTCGAAGCCGAGTTCCCCGGTGAAACCGGCGCGGGCCACCCGGACGCCTCCGACCGGGCGGTGTTCACCCGGCCCGAGCCCGCTGGCATCGACGAGGCGCCCGAGCACGGCGGCGCTCCCGGGCCCCTGGACCGCGATCACGTGCAGGTCGTCGCGCTCGACGGCCACCACGCCCAACTCGGCGAGTCGTACACGCGTACACCCCGCGCCGGTGCTGAGCCAGTAGCGATCGGCGTCGAGCCGCAGCGCGATCAGCTCGTCGGCCACGCGCCCCCGGCGATTGTGCACCAGCGCGTGGCGGCTCGTCCCCGGGCGCAGGCCGGACACTCGCCGCGAGAGCGTGGTGTCGAGGACGGCGCCGCTGCCCGGTCCCACCACCTCCAGCACCCTGAGCTGCGAGGCGTCGACGATGCCGCAGCGATGCCGCACGGCGGCGTGCTCCTCGGCCAGCGGCCGGGCGTAGCGCCAGGGCATGGCCACCCCCGCCCACTGGTAGGCCTCCATGTCGGCGCCGAGCCGGAGGTGCTCCAAGAACAGAGCCGTGGGACGGCGCGTTTGGCTCAGGCGATGACCTTGCGGAAGTTGTAGCAGATGATGTCCATCCGCTCCCGCAGGTAGAAACGATGCGCCGAGTGCCGCTGCACGCCGGAGTCGAGCACGATCTGCCGGCAGCCGAGCGCCTTGCCGCGCGCCTCCATCCAGTCGAGCAGCGCCTTGCCGTGCCCGTGGGAGCGAGCCTCGCTGTCGGTGACGAGGTCGTCGACATAGAGGTGGTGCCCCATCGCGAGGCAGGTGGCCACGCGGAAGCCGCCCACGGCGCGCACCTCGCCAGCCTCGTAGAGCGACACCACGTGGTAGTGGTCGTGCCGCTCCTGGTGGTGTACCTGCGCCACGTAGGCGTCTTCCGAGAGGTGGGGGCGCAGCTGCGCCATCACGCGCTGGATGCCGGCGAAGGCCTCGAAGTCGAAGGGCCGGTCGAGGCGGTCTTCCAGCTCGACCACCAGGGCGACAGGTGTTGTACGATGCCCACCGATGTCCGACCCCCTCGATCGCGACGCCACGCCCGAGGGGATCTTCGCGCTCGCGGGGCGCGGGCTCGTCGACGCCGATGAGATGGTGTCGCGACTCGAGCGGGGACCGGCGGCGGCAGTGTGGTTTCGCCTCGCCGACGTGGCGCTCGGGCTCGGCGGCGTGGGCTTCCTCGCCTCGGCGGTGATCTACGCGGTAGCCTTCAACTGGGACGACCTCGGGAAGATGGCGCACTTCGGCGTGGTGGCGGCGGCGCTCGCGCTGGCCACGGGGGTGGCGGCGTGGCGGTGGCCGTCGGTGGGCGCCAAGGCCTCGTTGCTCGGCGCCTTCCTGGTCACCGGCGCGCTCCTCGCGCTGTTTGGACAGACCTACCAGACGGGCGTGGACCCCTGGCAGCTCTTCGCCACCTGGGCGGCGCTGGCCCTGCCCTGGGCGCTGGTGGCGCGGATGCCGGCCCTGTGGGCGGGCGAGGTGGTGGTGCTCAACGTGGGCCTCGGGCTCTGGTGGGCGCAGGCGGATCGGCTCGGCGGCCTGGAAGCCGGCTACGCCCTCGCGGTGCTCGACCTGCTCGCGTGGGGCGCGTCGGAAGCGACGGCGCGCTGGCTCCCCGGCCGATGGTTGCCCCGGGCGCTGGTGCTGGCGGCGCTGGTGTTTGCCACCTGGGCGGGGGGATCGGCCACCTGGGGCCACGGGCCCGAGGGCACGGGACTGGCGCTGTGGGCGCTGGTGGTGCTGGCCTGCCTCGCCGGCGGCGTCCGCGACCCGGCGATCTGGGCGCTGGGCGGCACCTCCGTGCTGGTGCAGACGGCCTCGTTCCTCGGCAAGCACGGCATCGCCGGCGAGCGGCCCCTGGAGCCGCTGGAGGGCGCGGCGAGGCTCGGCGGGATCGGGCTGGTGCTGGTGCTGGAGATCCTCGTCCTGAGCCTCGCCATCCGCTGGGGCGCCCGGAGGGTGCGTGACCTGGCGTGAACTGCTCGGGGGCGAGGCGCTCCGGGAGGCGATCGCCGAGGTCGATCCCGCGCCGCCGCCCTTGCTGTCGCGGCTGATGGCGGGGATTGGCGCCTGGATCGCGGGCTGTTTCTTCCTCGGCGCGGCGATCGCGCTCCTGGAGTTCTTCACGCTACGGGAGTGGGCGGTGCTCATCCTCTTCGGCGCGGCCTGCCTGGTGCTCGCCGTCGCGTTGCGACGCGGTCGCGACGGGGTGCTGGCGGAGCAGGTGGGGCTCGTGCTCTTGTCCACGGGGCTTGTGGGCGTCTCGGTGGGGATCGAGGACCTCGTCGACAGCGAGCGCCTGGCGGCGGGGCTGGTGGCGAGCATCGCGACGGTCCTGGTCTTTGCCTACCGCGAGGGCTTCGCGCGGACCTGGCTCACGGTGGTGGCGCTGCTCTGCCTGGCGGTGGCGATGGACGAGTTTTTCCGGGGACAAGACGCGGCCACCTTCATCGGCCTGGCGTCGCTGGCGATCGGCATCGGCGCGGTGTTCCTCGGACGGATCGAGGCCACCGCGGCCCTGTCGCGACCGGTCTTGCGCGGCGCGCTGCTGGTGCTCTTGCTGGCGAACGTGGGCCTGCTCGCGGATGGCGAGGCCTCGGCGCCGGTGCTCGGCGGGGTCGAGGCGCTGGTGCTGGCGGGGCTGGGCGCGTGGTTGTCTCGCGACCC
>Ga0194120_10011860_pt1 | contig 10355 bp, 8 predicted proteins | sample TA2MahCa65mmetaG_FD_148642 | JGI IMG/M metagenome (GOLD analysis project Ga0194120, IMG submission 148642) | Freshwater microbial communities from Lake Tanganyika, Tanzania - TA2015019 Mahale Deep Cast 65m | ecosystem: Environmental > Aquatic > Freshwater > Lake | place: Tanzania: Lake... | reverse complement strand
GACGGGCGGTCGGGCCACGCCGCGGCCAGCGCGGTGGCCGTGGCCGGGCCGTAGCGGCCGTCGGCCTTGATGCCGGCCTGCTTCTGGAAGGCGATGAGCGCCGACTCGGTGCCCGAGCCGAACACGCCGTCCACCTTGCCGCCGTAGTAGCAGAGCCCCTCCAGGGCGGTCTGCAAGAGCTCCACGGCGTCGGTGCTGTCGTTGCCCAGCGCCAGGTTGATGGCCGCCATGGTCTGCGGGCCGGCGACGCCGTCGACCGGCAGGGTGGCGCGCGCCTGGAACTTCTTCACCGCGGCCGTGGTGAGGGGCCCATAGATGCCGTTGACCGGGCCGGAGTAGAAGCCCAGGTCGGCGAGGTCCTGCTGGATCTCCTTGTTGGCCTTCAGGGTCGGGTTCTCGGCGGGCTTCGTGGTGGTGGTACCCGTGGTCGAGGTGCCCGTGGTGGACGTCGCCGTGGTGGCGGTGGTGTCCGTGGTGCTCGTGGGCGTGGTCGGCGTGGTGGGCGCCGTGACCGTCACGGTCTCGGTGCCGCCAAAGCTGCAGCCGGCACCCACGAGGACGAGGGCGGCGATGCCTGCGGCTGCTGCGGCGATGCGCGGGGTACTCATGCGGGATTCACCTCGATGCAGGGAGTGTCGTCCCCGAAGGCTTTCGGTACCCCCATCCGGGCACCTTCCCCGTGTAGCCTCCGCCGTCGCCTCGCGGACGCGCGGGGCCGTGTCACGAGATCTCTCCTTTGGAGCCAGAGTGAGCCTATCACCGGACCCGTTCAACGCACGCGCCACGCTCTCGGCGGGCGGCAAGGACTACGCCATCTGGCGCCTCGGCGCGCTCGGGCGCGACCTCTCGCGCACCCCGTACGTGGTGAAGATCCTCATCGAGAACGTGCTCCGCAACGCCGGTGGCGAGTTCGTGGGCGGCGGCGACGTCAGCGCGCTGGCCGACTGGTCGCCCAACTCCGGGCTCGCCCGCGAGGTGCCCCTGCTCCCCGCCCGCGTGGTGATGCAGGACTTCACCGGCGTGCCCTGCGTGGTCGACCTCGCCGCCATGCGCGACGCCATGCGCGACCTGGGCGCCGACCCCTCGCGAATCAACCCGCTGGTGCCGGCCGACCTGGTGATCGACCATTCGGTGCAGGTGGACTTCTTCGGCACCGACCAGTCGTTCGCGGAGAACGTCGAGCGCGAGTACGAGCGCAACGCCGAGCGCTACGCGCTGCTGCGCTGGGCCCAGCAGGCCTTCAAGGACTTCCGCGCCGTGCCGCCGGGCACGGGCATCGTGCACCAGGTCAACCTCGAATACCTGGCCAGCGTGGTGGCCACCCGCGAGGTGGACGGCGAGGTGCGCGCCTACCCCGACTCCCTGGTGGGCACCGACTCGCACACCACCATGATCAGCGGCATCGGAATCCTGGGCTTCGGCGTGGGCGGCATCGAGGCCGAGGCCAACCTGCTCGGCCAGCCCATCAACCTGCCGTGGCCGGTGGTGGTGGGCGTCAAGCTCACGGGCGAGCTCCAGCCGGGGGCCACCGCCACCGACCTGGTGCTCACCCTCACCGAGATGCTCCGCGCGCACGGCGTGGTGGGCAAGTTCGTGGAGTACTACGGCGACGGGCTTTCCAACATCACGCTGGCCGACCGCGCCACCATCGCCAACATGGGCCCCGAGTACGGCGCGACCACCGGCATCTTCCCGGTGGACGCCGAGGCCCTTCGCTACCTCGAGACCACGGGCCGTGGCCACCTCGTGCCGCTGGTGGAGGCCTACCACCGCGAGCAGGGGATGTTCCGCGAGGACGGCGACCCCGATCCGCAGTACGACGAGCACCTGGCGCTCGACCTGGGCGACGTCGTTCCGTCGCTGTCCGGCCCGCGCCGCCCGCAGGACCGCGTGGTGCTGCCCGAGGTGGGCAAGCGCTTCATGGACGAGTACCCCGAGGGCATGCACGCCAACGGGGGCGGCCGCCACTACGACACCCTGCCGGTGGAGATCGACGGCGAGGTCACCGAGTTCGGCCCCGCGTCGGTGGCCATCGCGGCCATCACCTCGTGCACCAACACGTCGAACCCGTACGTGATGGTGGGCGCCGGCCTGGTGGCCAAGCGCGCCGTGGAGAAGGGACTCACGGTGGACCCCACCGTGAAGACCTCCTTCGCGCCCGGGTCCCAGGTGGTCACCGGCTACATGGAGAAGTCGGGCCTCATGGACTACCTCGACCAGATCAAGTTCAACCTGGTCGGCTACGGCTGCACCACCTGCATCGGCAACTCGGGCCCCCTCGACGAGCCGGTGACCAAGGCCATCGAGGACAACGGCATGGTCGTGGCCGCGGTGCTCTCGGGCAACCGCAACTTCGAGGGCCGCGTGCACCCGAACGTGAAGGCCGCCTTCCTGGCGTCCCCGCCGCTGGTGGTGGCGTTCGCGCTGGCCGGTCGCGTGGACATCGACCTCACCACCGAGCCCATCGGCACCGGCAGCAACGGCCAGCCCGTGATGCTCGCCGACATCTGGCCCTCGGCCGATGAGGTGCGCGAGGTCGTGGAGGGCACCATCGACGCCGAGCTGTTCCGCGAGTACTACGCATCGGTGTTCGACGGCGACGAGCGCTGGCGCGCCATCCCGGTGCCGGCCGGCGACACCTACGCGTGGGATTCCGACAGCACCTACGTGCAGCTGCCGCCGTTCTTCGAGGGCCTCACCCCGGAGTCCCCGGGGGTCACCGACATCGTCGGCGCCCGCGCGCTGGCCGTGCTGGGCGACTCGGTCACCACCGACCACATCTCGCCCGCCGGCGTGATCCCGACAGGCTCCCCTGCCGGTGAGTACCTCATCGCCAAGGGCGTGGAGCCGCGCGACTTCAACTCGTTCGGCAGCCGCCGCGGCAACCACGAGGTGATGATGCGCGGCACCTTCGGCAACATCCGCCTGCGCAACGCTCTGGCCGGTGGCAAGGAGGGCAACTGGACCGAGCACGTGACCACCGGCGAGGTCATCCCGATCTATGACGCATCCATGCGCTACCAGGCCGACGGCGTCCCGCTCGTGGTGCTGGCCGGCAAGGAGTACGGCTCGGGATCGAGCCGCGACTGGGCGGCCAAGGGCACGGCGCTGCTGGGCGTGCGCGCGGTCATCGCGCGGTCGTTCGAGCGCATCCACCGCGGCAACCTCGTCGGAATGGGCGTGCTGCCCCTGCAGTTCCTCGAGGGCGAGTCGGCGGAGACCCTGGGCCTGTCCGGCCACGAGACCTTCACCATCACCGGCCTCGCCGACATGGAGCCCCGCGCCATCCTCACCGTGCAGCTGGGTGACCGCCGCCAGTTCCAGGTGCAGAGCCGCATCGACGGCCCCAACGAGATGAACTACCTGCGCAACGGGGGCATCCTGCCCACCGTGCTGCGGCGCCTCTACAAGGAGAGCGCCGGCAAGTAGGCGTCAGGCAATGCCGTCCGCGGCCTGGTCGACCACCGCGCGCAGCGGGGCGGCCAGGCCCGGGCGCGCGGCAAGGGTGCCGGGGGCCCCTTCGGGGCCTGCGGGGATGTCCTGCACCGTGCCGCCTGCCGCGACGACGATGACCGCGCCCGCGGCCACGTCCCATGCGTTGACGCCGAACTCGTAGTAGGCGTCGAGCCGACCGCAGGCCACCCACACCATGTCGAGCGCGGCCGAACCGCCCCGGCGCATGTCGCGCACGTGGGGGATCACGCCCATGAGCCGCGTGGCCTGGCGGCGGCGGCGCACGGCGTCGTAGCCGAAGCCGCTGCCGATGAGCGCCTGCCCCAGGTCGTCGCTGGGCTCGAGCGCGAGCACGTGGCCGTTGAGGTACGCCGGCCCGCCGCGCACGGCGGTGAAGGTCTCGTCACGGATGGGGTCGTGCACCACGCCCATCAGGCCGCCGACCTCGTCGTGGCACGCGATGCTCACGGCCCAGTGGGGGTAGCCCCAGAGGTAATTGGTGGTGCCGTCCAGCGGGTCCACCAGCCAGCGCAGGCCCGAGGTGCCGCCCTCGGCCACGCCGGACTCCTCCGACAGGATGGCGTCGTCGGGCCGCTCGGCCCGGATGATCGAGAGGATGGCGTGCTCGGCCTCGCGGTCGGCATCGCTCACCAGGTCGGTGGAGGTGCTCTTGGCCGTGAGGCCCTCGGCGGGGCACTGGCAGCGGCCCATCAGCCCGCGGCCGGCGACCTCGGCAGCCCGCAGGGCGATGTCAAGGGCCTGCCGGGCGTCTGCGGGGTCGGTCGTCACGGGGCGGCATCCTACGCACAACGGCGCCCGGCACCGCGCTAGCCTTCCTCGCCGTGAGCGAGAGCGTCAACCTCATCTCCCCGCGCGGCTACTGCGCAGGCGTGGACCGCGCCATCGAGACCGTCGACCGCCTGCTCGAGAAGCGCGGCGCGCCGGTGTACGTGCGCGGGGAGATCGTGCACAACCAGTACGTGGTGAAGTCCCTCGCCGAGAAGGGTGCGGTGTTCGTGCAGACACCCGAGGAGGTTCCCGAGGGCAGCGTGATCGTGCTCTCGGCCCACGGCAGCGCGCCGGACATCTACGAGCGCTGCGCGGCGCGCGATCTCGAGGTGATCGACGCCACCTGCCCCCTGGTGAGCAAGGTGCACGCCGAGGTGCGCCGCTACGCCGGGAAGGGCGCCACCGTGCTGCTGGTGGGGCACCTGGACCACGACGAGGTCATCGGCACCCGCGGCGAGGCGCCCGACCGGGTGATCGTGGTGGAGGATGTCGCCCAGGCCGAGGTGGTGGAGGTGCCCGATCCCGACAACGTGGCGCTCACCACCCAGACCACCCTCTCGCTCGATGACACCGCCGAGATCATCACGGTGCTGAGGCGCCGCTTCCCCGCGCTGCAATCCCCTCTCTCGAGCGACATCTGCTACGCCACGCAGAACCGCCAAGACGCCGTGAAGGCCACCGTGGAGCAGACCGAGCCCGAGCTGGTGCTGGTGGTGGGATCCCAGAATTCATCGAATTCGCGGCGCCTGGTGGAGGTTGCCCGCGCCGGCGGCGCCGAGAGCTACCTCATCGACGGCGTGGCCGATCTCGACCCCGCGTGGCTCGATTACCACCCCCGCGTGGCCCTTACCGCTGGTGCGTCCGCCCCCGAGGTGCTGGTGCGCGAGGTGCTCGATTACCTCGAAACCCGTGGGTATTCCCGGCAGGGCAACGAGGTCCCAACGGACGAGGGCGTCGTGTTCGCGCTCCCCCCGCAAGTACGCTAGGCCCATGCGTGGCCACATACTGATCACGGCGCTCGCCGTGATGATCCCTGCGGGGGCGGCGCTGGCGGGCTCCGCCGAGTGCGCCGATGGCTCCTGCGCGGTGACCCCGCGCGAGGCCACGTGGGCCCAGGTGGCCAAGGGCGTGCAGGACGGCACCATCAAGTGGCCGCGCAACCCGCAGGGCGCCGAGCTGCTGCGGGTGGACCTCACCCGCCAGGAGCCCCTCGACGGCACGGCCACGGTGTGCGACGGCCGCCAGGAGGCCACGGCGCGCTACTCGTGGAAGGACCGGTCGGTCACATTCAGGAACATCACGGCGCCCGGCACCGACTGCACCAAGGACGACCCGGTGCGATTCCGCTGCAGCACATCCACGGTGAAGGGGCTGGGGCTCACCCGCGACTGCACCAGCAGCAAGTGGCGCATCCTCACCTGGGGCGGCTACGTGCAGCGCAAGGGCGGGCAGTTCGAGCTGAGCGGCCCGCGCGCCTTCGCGCTGGTCGCGATGGCCCGCTCGGTACGCTAGTCCCGCAGCAGCAGGGGGCCGTCCACCGCGAAGTCGGGCGGGATGCGCCCGTGCAGGTCGGCGGCGTCCTGGGCGAAGCGCGGGTCGATCTCGATCGGGAACTCACTCGCGCCGTCGGACCCGCGCGGCACCGTGGCGCCCTCGGCCTCCAGCCACCGGGCGGCGCGATCCACCATCGCCGCGCGGCACGTTGCCGGTGAGTCCGGCCCGTCGGCGTTCTTCACCGGGGCGAAGCGCTCCTCGCGGGCCATCTCCACGGTGGCGGTGCGCACCGCCAGCGGCAGGGCGTCGAACATGAAGGCCTCGAACTTCACGGCGTTGGGCGCCTGCGGGTCGGGGTCGTCCACCGTGGCCACGCGCTTGTCGGCGCGGTGGAAGGGCAACGGGGCCTCACCCCTGGCGAGGCGCGTGACGAACGCGCGATCGAGGCAGTGCACGCCCGTGGACCCGGCCCAGTAGAGCAGCCCGCCGGCATCGTCGCGCGCGGCCACGAGCTCGGCCGGCAGGTCGGTGTACTCCACGAGCGCCGTGCGGCCATTCACCGCGGCCATCACGCCCATGCGCTCCTCCGGCGCCACCTTGGCCACCACGAGGGTGCTCATCTCGGCGCGGGCCAGCAGGTGCGCGCCGATGAACTCCGGGTCGGCCGGGCGCATGAGCGGGTTGTCCACCTGGAAGGTCATGATGGTGTCGATGCCGCGCTCCTCGAGGTCGCCGAGCATCGCCGCGTGGCCCATGGCGCGGAAGATGCCGCCGTGGCCGTCGGGTGACAGCGCCAGGCGGTCGAGGGCCTCGCGCAGGATGTCGCCGGTGGAGGGGTCCACCGCCGGCAGCATGCCCTGCACGAAGGTGGTGACCGAGTCGGGCTGAAGCCCGGACAGCATGTGCTGCTCGAAGAAGTCGCGCGTCTCGCGGTCGTTCACATGAGACGTCATGAGCAGCAACGGCAGGTCGCAGCCGTAGCGGCGGCGCGTGGCCCCCACCCCTGCGGCGTGCACCTCGAACAGTGGTGCGTTGCTCACCGGACCGATGGGGAACATCCCCTTGGGGTGGTCGAACCCCAGCCGCGTGCCCTGCCCCCCGGCCAGCAGCACCACGGCCACGCGGCCCTCGCGCAGGGCCTGCTCCCCGGCCTCGAAGGCCTCGCGGCGACGCGCCAGGCCGGCGTCACCTGCCGGCAGGCGGTCCACCTCGGCGGGCCCGATGCTGCCTGCTGCATGCTCTGCGGGCTCGCGCACCAACTCGCGCACCAGGCGCTCCACCAGCGGAAGATCGATGGACGCCACCTGCATGAGCAGGCTGTTGGCCTGCTCGGTGGGAAGCGCGCGGATGGAGTCGGCCAGGCGCCCTTGCCCGACCGACTCCAGCGCGTCGATGACGGGGTCGCTCACGCGGGCGTGAGGCAGACCTTGATCACGCCCTCTTCCCGCGACTGCATCTTGCGGTAGCCGTCGGCGGCATCATCCAGCGACAACTCGGTGGTGAGCACCGGCGCCGGGTCGAGCCGCCCGGACTTCACGGCGTCGAGCAGCTCGGGGAAGTACGCCGGCCCCGGCACCAGGCCGCCCGTGATGGTGATGTTGCGCAGGAACTGGTCGAACCAGTTGATCTCGGGCACGTTCTGCATGAAGTGGTCCATGCCCAGGCAGGCGATCGATCCGCCGGCGCGCACCGTGGCGTGGGCGGCGGCCATCGACGACTTGCCGCTGATGCTGTCCACCACCACGTGGGCACCCTCCCCGCCCGTCATCTCCAGCACCTGCTCGCGGATCTCATCGGTGTCGCGCGAGGTCACCACGCCCGTGGCACCCAGTTCGCTGGCCACCTCGAGGCGGTCCTCGTGGTGGCCGAGCGCGATGATGGAGGCGCCGTCCATGGCCTTGGCGCCGTGCACTCCGCACAGGCCCACGGCGCCGTCGCCGATCACCACCACGTTGAAGCCGGGCTTCATGCCGGCTGTGCGCAGGCCGTGCCACGCCGTGGACATCACGTCAACCAGCGGCAGCATGGTCTTCTGGCGGTCCATCCCCGAGAACTCCTCGGGCATGGGGAGGAGCGTGGTGGATGCCAGCGGCACGCGCACGTACTCGCTCTGGCCGCCCTGCACCAGGCCGTCGTGCTGCCAGGTGCGCGGTGCCCAGCCGAAGAGCGACCACGAGTTGCACGAGCTGTGCAGGTGCTCCGCGCACATGGGACAGGTGCCGTCGAGGATGCTGCACGAGGCCAGCACGCGATCGCCGGGGCGCAGGTTGGTCACCTCGCTGCCCACCTCCTGCACCGTGCCGATGAACTCGTGCCCCAGGCGCGAGCCGGGCTCGAACCCGAATGCCGTGCCGGCGTTGAGGATGTGCAGGTCCGATCCGCAGATGCCGGCCATGGTCACCTTCACCACGGCGTCGGTGGGCTTCTCGATCGTCGCGTCCGGCACGTTGTCGACGCGGACGTCCTGGTCTCCATGGAAGGTCAGGCCACGCATGTATGCACTCCCCGCGTTGGTGGCGGCTCTGCGCCTAGTATCGCTCACGGGCCGCTGCCGGTGGCCTGCCTACGGACCACCCGGAGGATTTCCGCATGACCGCCACGCGCGTGTGCTTCGTCTGCCTCGGCAACATCTGCCGCAGTCCCACCGCCGAGGCCATCATGCGCCACCGCCTGCAGTTCGAGGACCTGGACGTGCACGCGGAGGTGGAAAGCGCCGGCACGGGTGACTGGCACGTGGGGCATCCGCCCGACGAGCGGGCACGCGAGGAGGCCAGCCGCCGGGGCATCGCCATGGACAGCGTGGCGCAGCAGTTCACGGTGGACGACTTCGACCGCTTCGACCTGATCCTCGCCATGGACTCCGCCAACGGCGAGGCCCTGCAGCGCATCGCCCCCTCGCCCGAGGCCGCGGCCAAGGTGCATATGCTGCGCGAGTGGGACCCCCTGGCGGGCGACGATTTCGACGTGCCCGACCCCTACTTCGGCGGGTCGCACGGGTTCGTGGACGTGTTCGACATGGTCGACCGCGCCGTCACCGGACTGCTCGACCACATCGGCTCCGCGCACGGCGACGGGTGAACGCGGGGCTCGCCAGCGCCATCGAGCAGGCCACCGGCACGCAGGTGGCGGGCACCTCGCCGATGGGCGGTGGCTCCACCAGCACCGGATTGGCGGTAACGCTCGCCCCCGGCGAGCGCCTCTTCGCGAAGCACACGCCGGGGGCACCGGCCGGGATGTTCCGCGGCGAGGCCGAAGGCCTGGCGTGGCTGGCCGAGCCCGGGTGCGTGCGCGTGCCTGCGGTGGTGACGGTGGACGACGACTGGCTCGTGCTCGAATGGATCGACGAGGGCGCGCGAAGCGCCGCCAGCGACGAGGCCCTGGGCCGCGGCATCGCCCGCATGCACCGCGCGGGCGCCGCGGCCTTCGGCGCCCCATGGCCGGGCTTCGCCGGATCGGTGCCGGTGCCCAACGACCCACGCGACGACTGGCCGACGTTCCTGGCCGAGCGCCGCCTGCTGCCGATCGCCGATGCCGCGCGCCTGCCGACGGACATGCGCCGCCGGCTCGACGCCGTGCTGCCCCGCCTGCCCGACCTGCTGGGCCCGGCCGAACCGCCGAGCCGCCTGCACGGAGACCTCTGGGCCGGCAACCACATGACCGATGCCCGGGGCCGCCCGGTGCTCATCGACTGCGACGCCTACGGGGGCCACCGCGAGATCGACATCGGGATGATGCTGCTGTTCGGGGGATTCGGAGACCGCGTGATCGCCGCCTACGACGAGGAGTACCCGCTCGCCCCGGGCTGGCAGGACCGCGTGGAGCTGAACCAGCTCCTGCCGCTCCTGGTGCACTGCGCCATGCTGGGATCCGGCTGGTTCGCGCGAGCGAACGCGGTGCTGCAAAGCGTCTCGTAGCCCCGGGCCGTCGAAGTGCCTGACGCGCAGGGTGCCCGGCGGGTGATGGGCCCCGCGGGCGTCCGAGCCGGGGATCCCGCATTTGCGGCCCCCGCAAATGCCGATCCCGTTTCGCCGAGGAGCCCGCGGGGCCCATCGCCCGCCGGGCGCCCCGGGCAAGATCAGAGCCCCGACCGCTCCAAGACGTCGGCCGGGTCCATGATCAGCCCCACGTAGAACGGCCCGAACTCACCGAACCGGGTGGACACCTCGTCGAAGCGCATCTCGTAGACGATCTCCTTGAGGGCGGTGAGGTCGTCGCTGAAGAGCGTGACCCCCCACTCCCAGTCATCCAGGCCGGTGGACCCGGTGATCAGCTGGGTCACGCGGCCGGCGAACTTCCGGCCCAGCGTGCCGTGGCCCATCATCAGCGCCCTGCGCTCGTCGAAGGTGAGGGCGTACCAGTTGTCGCCGCCCTCGCGGCGCTTGCTCATGGGGTAGAAGCAGAGCAGCTTTCGCACCGGCAGGTCGGGGTGCACCCGCATCTCGCGATAGTGGGCGATGCGCTTCTGCCACTCGGCGAGCTTGTCCTCCACGTCGTCCTCGCCGAGCTCGATCAGGCGAGCGCGCTCGTCGTCCTCGGTGGCGCGGTACTCGCTCTCCTCGGTGATGGACAGGTACGAATAGACCACCTCAACGGGGCCGGAGGTGACGCCCTTGACCGCC
>Ga0194120_10011857_pt1 | contig 10356 bp, 8 predicted proteins | sample TA2MahCa65mmetaG_FD_148642 | JGI IMG/M metagenome (GOLD analysis project Ga0194120, IMG submission 148642) | Freshwater microbial communities from Lake Tanganyika, Tanzania - TA2015019 Mahale Deep Cast 65m | ecosystem: Environmental > Aquatic > Freshwater > Lake | place: Tanzania: Lake... | reverse complement strand
CCCGCAGGCTGGACCGTTCCTGGTACGCCCGCAGGATTTCTTCCTTGCGCCCCTGGTCGTACCGGACGGTCGGTTCCAGCACCCGGTGGACGCCACAATCCTTGCAGCGGTATTGCTGCTTGCCGCCCGCGTTGCGCCCGTTCTTGACGATGTTTTCGCTTTGGCAAGATCGGCATGTGGGCTTTACTGTCTGTTCAATGAAGGAGTACATGGAAGCGAGCGAAGCCGAGCGATGTACGACGACCCCTGCGTAGCCGTAGAGGCCGGGCGTTTTGACGGAGTTGGAGCGCAAGCGTAGTGCGTAGTCAAAATGCAAGGCCATATGACACGGCGTCAAGTCATTCGCGCAAGGTCAAAATACGAAGCAAGGCGGAAGCCGATGTTTTGTGTTTTGGGCTGTGGCGGGACGAACGCAGGCCGCCGAAGGCAAACTCGCCACGTCATTTTTCGCTGCTGAAATCGGATTGGACCCCATTTCAGCTTTCGCGAAAAATAGTGGCGCGCTGGCATAAGTTTATGCAAAATACATAATGTAACTTATCACTTATAATTTTGCCACTACCTTATTTTTTTATAGTATAGGCATAAAGCGGGTGAAATTCCCAGTAAATCATAATGAATAATAGGTTTTTGCGACCCCGCTCGCATAAAAAACAGCTATAAAAGTCAGACAGAGAGGACGGCATACATCGCAATAATACGCTGGAAAGTTAGCTTTAATTTATGGGTATTATCCTCAAACGGTTTTCCCCATCTATTAAACCTTGTATAAAACGCAATATGATTCCAGTTGCCGTCTTAGGCTGGATTTGCAGGATGAAATGGGGGCCATTCATCTCCGCTATCTGCATCGCCGGTTGAAAGCTAAGGATTAATTCGCTGGCGGATCTCGGCACGATTTTATCCTGGCTTGCGCGAATATAAAGCATCGGTACATTAATGGCAGTCGCTTCCTTGCTGACGTCTACCTCTAGGATGGATCGTAAGCGCTCCTGCATGACGCGATCCGGAATGCCTGATAAAACAGTATACAACTGCGACAAGAGTTCCCGCGTTCCGTAACCGTTCAACAAAAACCAGGCGACGAATCTAAACGGAAGCCAGGAGGGCGGCAGACGGCACACCGTGTTCCACAATGATGGCGGTAGAGGGAGGGGCGAGCGGATGAACGTGCCGACCAGGATTAATCCGATGAGATTCGGCGGTTTGGGGGCGGCAATACTAACGGCGATGGGTCCGGAAAACGATTCGCCCAGTAGTACATAGGGTGTATGCAGCGGTACTTGTTTTTTTACGAAATCAGTAAGTTGCTCGTAGGTTAATACGTTATCTTGAGGGAATGGGATTACTTGAGTATTAATCGATGCGCCCAAAAATTGCAGCAAAGGCGCAAAGAACTCGCCCGAGCCTTCCATACCGGGCAATAACACCAAAGTGACGGTCGATTGGCTGTTCACGTTAACTGGTTACCACGCAGCGGACGGCGTCCAGGCGTAACTGCGTTTCGGCAATATGTTCATGCGCCAGCATGGTCATGTCTTTCAAGTGCTCGATTTCCTCGGTTTTTATGGTCGGATTTAGTTTTTTCAATCGCACCAACCGTTTTATTTCCTCTGATAAAGCCGCCAGCATGGTGTGCGAGGCAGTATTAATTAAAATTTGTAGCTCGGTTTTCGCTTCCTGCTCGGCGAGGGTGAGCATTTTTGTAATATGCTGGCGCTGGGAATTGACGAATTCGATCAGTTTTTGCGGATCGAAGGCGCCGCGGCTTTCGATTAATGATTGATGATCAATATTTTTTGTCTGGTTTTGCAGGCGTTGGTCGATTAATACGCGAATAGGCGTTGCCGGTAAAAACCGGCTGAGCTGAAGTTCGGCAGGCGCGCTGCACTCGGCAATAAACACGCATTCCAGGAATAACTGTCCGGGTTTTAAGTTCTCGTGTTTAACGACCGTAATCGCTGCGTTGCCGGTGTCGCTGGATACGATTAAGTCCATGGCTCCGGTAACCGCAGGGTGTTCCCAGGTGTAGAACTGGATGTCTTCCCGCGCCAAGGCGATTTGCCGGTTAATGGTGACGGTGACGCCGTCTTCCTGTAATCCGGGAAAACCGCTAACGCGCATGTGGTCGCCAGGCGTGATAATGAAGCAATCGGGCGAATGAAATTCCGAGACGACGCCGTAACAGTCGAAAACGTCTTCCAAATAAGGCCAAAGCACACCTTCTTTATCGAAATTGGACACGTGATTAATCAAGTCGAGTGCAATTTCCGGACGGCAGGAATTCAGTTCGAGTAAAAAATCCCGTCCGTTATGCATTTGGCTTTCAATGTCGGCATTGAGTTCCTGTGTGCGCAAAATCAAATCGGCAATAGCTTCATGGCAGGGATTCGCCATGGCGGCCATTAATTCATCATGCACCAGCTCCGCAACCCGTGTCGCTGCGGAATTGTTGAGATGGAAGGCGTCCAAGCCCTCGTCGTACCATTGATAAAGGACTTCTTCCGGAGAATTTTCCAGATACGGGATGTGAATATGAATGGTTTCTTTTTGTCCGATGCGATCCAGCCGACCGATGCGTTGTTGGAGAAGATCCGGATTATCCGGCAGATCGAACAGAATTAAATGGTGGGCAAACTGAAAGTTTCGGCCTTCACTGCCGATTTCGGAGCAGATTAATAAGCGGGCGGGACTGTCGTGATCGGCAAAGTAGGCGGCGGCGCGGTCGCGTTCGATGATAGTCATGCCTTCATGAAATACGGTAGCGGCGATTCCGGCGCGGTTTTTAATCGTTTGCTCTAAAGCAATGGCTGTATTTGCGTATTTGGTGATTAATAATGCCTTTTTTCCCGCCAATTGTTTCATTTTATTGACCAGCCAACGGTAACGCGGATCCTGTTCCCAATCGGAGACACTAACCGGACCGTTCAGCGGATAAGCATGCCGTTGCCGTTCGGGAAAGCCGCGTACGGTCTGGCGTGAGTTTCTGAACAACACGCGGCCGGTGCCGTGGTGATCGATCAGGATATTCAGCAGGTTGTCGCGCGCCTGGCTGGCGTCTTTATGGTCGTCCAGCTTTTGCAGCAGCGCTGTGACATTTTCGGATTTTAATAATGTGGCGAGCCGGTCTTTGATGTCGGCGGTTAATGATTGATCGCCGATTAATAGCTTTGCGGCTTCGGCAATCGGCTCAAACTGTTTTTCTTCTTCAACAAAGGCGGAAAAGCTGTGGAAACGGTCGGGATCGAGCAGTCGTAATCGAGCAAAATGACTTTCCTGTCCTAATTGCTCAGGTGTCGCCGTTAATAAAATAAGTCCGGGCGAACGCAGGCTCAGCGCTTCCACAAACCGGTATTCTGGACTTGCGCCTTGCTGACGCCATTCCAGGTGATGGGCCTCGTCAACAATCACCAAATCCCAATTGGCGGCAATGGCCTGTTGTTGGCGGTGCGGATTCTGGCTGAAAAAAGTCAGGCTGCACAGAATGCACTGTTCGGCGAGAAATGGATTAATGACCTGCGCGTCATTTGCTTCTTCGGTTTCAATGCCGTCGGTGCCGCTTTCTTCCAGGCAACGGGCTTCGTCAAAAATACTGAATCGCAAATTAAAGCGCCGCAGCATTTCAACAAGCCATTGATGAACAAGACTTTCCGGGACAATAATCAATATACGGTTGCTTAAGCCGTTAATCAGGCGTTGATGAATAATCATGCCTGCTTCAATGGTTTTGCCCAGCCCGACTTCATCGGCCAGCATGATTCTAGGCGCCAGACGGCTGGCCGCTTCGTGGGCAATATAAAGCTGATGCTGGATTAATGAGGTGCGACCGCCTAGCAATCCTTTTACTGGGGATTGCTGGTGACGCCATTGATGTAACCAGGTTTGGTAACGCAGCAAAAACCAGGCGGTAGGATCTATTTGCCCGGTAAACAGCCGGTCCTGAGGCTTGTTGAATTGGATATTGTGGTTAAGCTCGATCTCTTCCAGTTTAACGGACTTACCCGATGATGTTTTGCCGGTGTAGGTAATTAATCCGTTTTCTTCGTTAACGCCGGTTACGGTTATTTTCTCGGCGTCAACCGATTCGATGACGTCGCCAATAGTGAATTTGACGCGCGTTAACGGCGCATTTTCGGTTGCGTAAATGCGTTTTTCATTACTGGCTAAATACAGGACAGTCACCCGCTTAAAGGCAACCTCCTGAACAAGTCCCAAGCCGAGTTCGGATTCGTTGTTACTGATCCAACGTTGTCCAGGTTTGAAGTCAACCATAACAATCAGCCTTTAGTTAGTTTAGTTGTTTCCCTGTTACCGCTTATTGTTTTATCAGGTTGTTGTTTGCTTTTCGGCCTAATGTTACTCAATTTACGTCCAATAAACTGCACTGATGCATCCGGCTATACCTTAGTTATAGCTGCTCATGATATTAAGCAACAGCCTGCTACTGCGCCGATTGCCGCCTTATTTTTGCTGTGTTTGCGCTATTAAGCAAGAAATTATCCCGTTAATCGAAAGGTTTTATCGCGGTTAGCGCAAGTTACACGCCGGAAAAACAGGTATTAATTGGGTCGCGGCAAGTGCTGGAGTGTATTAGATAACGTTATTATAGAATAGTTTACAAAATCAGGGGATTTCATTGATTTTAAGAGATTATTAACATTGAATTCGGCGTTATTAAAAATAAAAAATGTTGCCGGACTGTCTGGATTTTAAGTGATTATTAATGCCATGAAGATATGATCTTTTCTAAATAACCGGAAGAGGTAAAGCCGGTAATTCAAGAAAGTGCAGACATATTGTTTCAACGGACTCAGGATAAAAAAATGAATAAAAAATTAATAATTACTTTTTGCAGTTTCGTCGTGTTAATGACTACTGTTGAGGCCGCTTATGCGTCCGGCGGACATCACCGCGGTCACGGACGGCACCACCATCGGTTTCACGAGGCGGATTATTATGGACCGGTACCGTATTATGCGCCACCGCCGCCTGTGCATTACGACAGGCGTTCGCACCAGGGCTTGGCGGGCGGTGTGGTGGGTAGTGTTGTCGGCTATGAATTGGGCAACGGCCATCCTCTGGCGACCGGTATTGGCGCGGCCGCTGGGTCATTTCTAGGCAATGAAATTTCCGGCAGACGATAACAAGGTATTTTTTGGTTTTGTTAAGCAGTCATTCATTTTCGATTTGTAAACTATTGCGTAACGATAAAGAAAAGTTAATTTTCACTAATTACATCGACTAAGAGGAAAATGCCATGAAAAAATGTATGTATTTAATTCAAATAGGTATTTTTGCGTTATTGTTCGCGTCATCCGCCATGGCGTGGGATCATGGCTGGGGCGGTCATGGTCATCGTGGCCACGGCTGGGGACATCATCATGGCCATCATGGATGGGGTATAGGGCGTCCGGTAATTAACAATTACTACGCGCAACCGCAGTATTATGCGCCGCCGCAACCACAGTATTATGCGCCGCCGCAACCACAGTACTATCAGCAGCCTCAGTACTATGACAACCGGTCGCATCAAGGTTTGGCAGGTGGTGTGTTGGGAACAGTATTCGGATATGAGCTGGGGAACGGACACCCATTAGCTGCAGGCGTAGGCGCGGCAGCAGGCTCTTTCTTAGGAAATGGAATGGGTTGGCGCTACTAGGACGTATGCAAGGATAAGTCGCCGATAACCGCCAGGGATTAGGCATTTTGAGGCCTGGTTTAGCTCTATAGCCAAGTTAAACCAGGCCTTGCTTTATCTGCTGTTTGGCAGCAATTTCTTCGTTTATTCTTCTCCACCCCTGTGCGGGTTGTTAATTCCAGGCATACTTAATTAACAAAATAGATTAAACTTACACGCTTATTTTGCGTCCTATGCAGGTTTGCGTGTTGAGGTTAATTAAACGTTTTGTGGTGCTTACCATGTTTTTGTTAATGATAGGTTGCGCCCGGACTTATCAGGCTCGACATATTGAAATCGCTGGTTTTCATGACGATTATTCCTTGCTCAAAGAGGGCGGTGAGGATGAAGCTTTGCTCAGTTACTGGAGAAAGAATGTTAACTGGCGGGCCTATAAAAAAATCATTTTAGAGCCGGTTATCGTCAAGAAAACCAAAGGTTCGGATCTGTTTGAGATGACCCATGCCGAAAATTACCGCTTATGCGAACTGCTGGGTTATCGTTTGCAGGAGGCGTTAAAAACACGGTTTAAACTGGTCAATAAGCCGGGTCCGGATACCATGCGCGTGGAATACGCAATCACCGATGTCGAAACCTCCATTGTGCTGTTGGATATGTTTTCATCGGTGTACCCTTCGGCGCGGGCTACTTCCGGCTTACATCACTTGGTTTTCGGCAGCGAAGCCTTTGTCGGCCAGGCCAGTGTGGAAGGCAAGATCACCGACTCAACGACCGGCGAACTCCTGATGGCGTCCGCCGATTCCCGAACCGGAGGAAAAACATTAATCGGTTCTACGAATGAATGGGATGATGTTGAAGAAGCCTACAAGTTCTGGGCATTACAGCTGGATTACCAGCTTTGTGTGCGGCAAGGACGGCCAAGTTGCCAAAAGCCAAATCCGGAACAGGACGGCTGGTTCTTTTAAACGGTATTAATAACCACCAATACCAAAGCAAACAAACGAATGGCAAACAGACCGTTATTAATACTGATTATTTTATTATTGGCGGCAATTGCCGTTGTCGCGCAATTATTTCCGGGGTTAACAGAGAAAGCAGGCATTAATTCTCCGGCTACCGCGTACACCCGGGCGCAGAGCGACACCAGTAAACTCGAATCGCCGTGTTACGATGAGCATCCCGAATGGCGAAAGGCGCAAACGATTGAAGGTGTCGAGATCGCCGAATCGTTAGCCTGCGACCCCGATAATCCCTACGATATAGCGGCCTCGGTTAAAGGGGTCAACAATATTTCGATGGCGACATTAATGCAGGGTAATCTTGCCCAGGATGCCTTAATCATGGGCGAAGATGTCGATAAAGACGGTGATCCAGACGTCATCCGTATCAAACTGGAAGTCATCGAATTCAATGGTGCTTCACCGGATGACGAATACCTCATTAATACCTACAATATTGCACCCGGCATTCAACCGGGATTGTGGGCGTTCGCGCCGAAATCCAGCGGCATGGCGCTGAAAAACTTCAGTTCGCGCGAAGCGCGTTCTTTTTTACGCGCACCGTCTCCGACCATTCGCGTGGAGCAGGGCGATAAAGTTTATATAACTCTGGAAAATACTCATTATCTGCCGCACACGATTCATTTGCACGGCGTCGATCATCCGTGGGCTAATACCAAAGGCGAAGATAACGACGGCATGGAAGAACATGCGGTGTTTCCCGGCAAAAGCCACACCTACGAAATTCAGCCGCGCCATACCGGCACCATGTTTTACCACTGTCATGTGCAAACGGCGCAACACATGATGATGGGGCTGAGCGGATTATTTATTATTGAGGAAAATCAACCCAATAACTGGGTGCAAACCTTTAATATCGGCGCAGGGCAGGTGCGTCATCCTTCGGTCGGCGTAAAAAAAGCGTTCAGCCAGGAATACGACTTGCTGTACCAATCGATTGATAAAAAACTGGCCGAAACTATTCAAGCGGCAAGCGATGTCCGGTTGATCGCCAAAAGCATGAGCCGCGAGTACAACATGACCGAATCCTTTGAGAATTACTTTCTGTTAAACGGTCATTCGTTTCCTTATACCCTGCGCGATTCCATTATCGCAACCGAAGGCAATGAAGCCATTAAGCTACGCGTGGTTAATGCCCAACGTTCGCCGGTCGCTATTCACATTCACGGCCATAAAGCTACCATTACCGCAATGGATGGCGTGGACTTGGCGGCTGGTCAGCAGATTACCAGGGATGTTTTCGATATCGCCATGGCGCAGCGCGTTGACCTGCATTTACAGACCACCGACGACGGCTTGCACAGTTACGGTCCGGGTTTGTGGATGTTTCACGACCACGTACCGGTCGGCACCACAACCGACGGCATGGAGCCTGGCGGCAACATGGCTATTCTGGCCTATAAGCCGTTGCTGGATGATAAAGGTATGCCCAAAATGCACGAACAAATGCTGGGCGAAGCATTCGACAAAGATTATTACGCGAAAAATCAACCGCTTTGGCAGCAAGGCGAATACGGCAAGCTCTTCGGCGATGCGGGTTTGCTGCCGCCCGATCTGATCAGATTGGTGGTTTTCGGTTTGTTGGCGGGATTAATCATTGCCTTACTGATTGTGATCGTCATTGCTAGCCGAAAGGAGAAACGGTCATGAAAGCATTCGGCAGCAGATTGAATGCGGGCTACATTTTTTTACGGATATTACCGGTATTAATGGCGTGTTTTTCGCTTAAGCCGGCGTATTCGGCCATGGCGCACGACCGCATGATAATGGATGAAAAAGGCATGATTATGAATGCCAATCATGATGAATTACCCAAAGATTGCCCGAAATTAGCAGGCGACATCGATATTACCATCCGCGCCGGACATAAACATGCCGAGAAATTTCACGGCAAAATGTATGCATTCGATCAACAGGAATGGGATGTCGCGCCGTGTTCGCGCATTAATATCACGTTTATTAATGATGACGACATCCGCCATCAATTAATGATTCACGGACTGCCGGGCTATCTTTATCCGCAAGGTATGTTCCACCTGGAATTGTACGGTAAGGGCGAGCTGAGGGCGTCGTTAATTATGCCTGCCATGCCTAAAACCTATCTGGTTCATTGCGAGTTGCCGCAACACATGGAAAAAGGCATGAAGGCGCAGTTGAAGGTCGGCGGCGGCGATGGCGATCTGCCGAGTATTCCAGGGTTGACCAAACCGGTCAGGGCCGATGTTTATCCGGTCGATTGGAATGTGATGACCACGGTCATTCTGGTGACTTGCGTATTAACCGGATGTATAGCGCCATTATTTTTGCTGAAAAAATTTGCCGCTAAATCAATCGGATGATTGTTCCGGTCGCAGCCGGTTTGCAGTTGCAATAAAAAAGCCCGATCATGACGAATCGGGCTTTGTTTTCTTAAATAATGGGTTGGCAGTTACGCCTTCGCTTTCTTTCTTCTGGTCAGCAGGCTCAACAACGGTGCGCCAACCAGCCATAAAGCGCCAGGTACCGGTACTGACGATGGGCCATTAAAGTTGGTGATCGTCGTAGTTGCAGCGCCGAACGCAGAGTCGAACGAGTTAGCCCGGAAGCCGAACACATCGCTAGCCACTACATTCAATATAAAGCTGCCGGATTGGCTAAACAAGCCATCTGTGGTGAGTTTTGTAAAGGTATTGTTCAGTAAAAAGCCGAACGGGTCGTAAAAAGAGCCGTCAGTGTCGCTTGTTACATAACTCCAGTTAAAACTGACCACGCCGCTTGCTGCCGCAGTAATGGTAAAGTCCTGGTTTTTACTGCCGCCGCCATTGTTACTGCTGGTTAACACAACGCTGTTTGGTGCGCCGGACGTATTAATCGAACCGCCATTAATCGTCTGTGTCCATTTGTTAACGGCGTAAGCGTCAATAAATGCGGCTTGGGCATGACCGGCTACAAGCACAGCCGCCATCATGAACAATTTCGCAAAAGTTTTCATTTTTTCTCCCTAAGTATGTGAGTATGATTAACCTTAAAAGAGCATCTTAAGGTTGCAAAAAATTGTTAACTGTTTGAAATTAAGCGGCAAGGAGGCGCTTATGGCAGAACAGATCATTCACCCTTTGGGTGAACCCGAACCGAAGGCATTAATTCCGTATGCTGAACCTGTCAGGGTAGAAACATTTGGCGGCAGGATCCATGTGGAATGGGATCCACAAGCATCGGTGACGGCGATGGGGCAATTGCCCTTTTTCATAGAATTTTTGCACATCAGCGGATTGTTGGGAGATTGGGTGTCACGCTGCCCTTTACGCTGGGTTAGCCCCAACGCCCCGAGAAAACGCAATGTGCTGGGGACGCTATTGCTTTCAGTGTTGTCAGGGCACAAACGCTATGCCCATATCAATGGCTTGCGTGGAGACGGTGTCAACCCGGGCTTGCTGGGGATGAACAAGGTTGTCAGCGAGGACTCAGTCCGGCGTTCGTTGCAACAGATGGATGAAGTAGAAGGCGTGCGCTGGCTGCAGGACAGCAATTACGACGTGTATGCGCCGTTGTTGAGTGAGCCGTGGATTTTAGATGCGGATACGACCATCAAAACGTTGCATGGTCACCAAGACGGCGCGGAAGTGGGCTATAACCCGCACAAACCGGGTCGCCCATCGCATACCTACCACACCTATATGATAGCCAATCTCCGGCTGATCCTGGATGTCGAAGTGCAAA
>Ga0194120_10011856_pt1 | contig 10357 bp, 5 predicted proteins | sample TA2MahCa65mmetaG_FD_148642 | JGI IMG/M metagenome (GOLD analysis project Ga0194120, IMG submission 148642) | Freshwater microbial communities from Lake Tanganyika, Tanzania - TA2015019 Mahale Deep Cast 65m | ecosystem: Environmental > Aquatic > Freshwater > Lake | place: Tanzania: Lake... | reverse complement strand
AATGTCGGCGGTTCGAGACCGTCAGCACCCACCAGCGAAAAAGCATTTGGAGTGGTAGTTCAGTTGGTTAGAATACCGGCCTGTCACGCCGGGGGTCGCGGGTTCGAGTCCCGTCCACTCCGCCAATTTCATGACAAAAACGCCCCATTCGGGGCGTTTTTGTTTTTCAGCCCACATCTCTATCCACGCTACTTCAACATTGGTTCGATCTTGGCTTCCTGATCGCCGTGAAATCAAACCCCTGCAAGACATTGCGCGCCGCGAAGTAGCAGCGTGAGCAGGGCTGCGAAAAAAATCGCGGGTAAGGTAATGACGCGACTTCCATGGCCTCCTGAATATGTAATTTCAGAATCACTTTGGATTGTCCGGATGTTCCGGTAAATTGGCGGAATTGTCCAAAAAGTGCTTCCAGGAATCGAGTCTTTATGCCGCGAATCTTTGACAACATAGCCAAATCTCTGCTGCCGGCACTTCAGGAAACGCTTGACGTTGCCGAACGGGCCGATTTCTGCGTCGGGTATTTCAATCTTCGAGGATGGGGACACCTAGCCAACTATGTGGATCGGTGGACTGGCGCTGAAGATCATCGTTGCCGTTTGTTGGTAGGGATGCATATTGCCCCCTCCGATGAATTGCGTCGTGCCCTGCGGGCGACTGACGCTGGCGAGATACTCGACAATCAGACGGCCATTCGGGAGAAACGCAAGATTGCCGAGGAGTTCCGCAATCAATTGGTCTTCGGAACTCCAACTAATAGCGATGAGGCCACGCTGCGCCAACTGGCCACTCAACTGAAAGCGGGCAAGCTGATCGTCAAGGTGTTTCTGAAGCACCCTCTTCACGCCAAACTTTATCTGATGTTCCGGCAAGATCCGATCAACCCTGTCGTGGGCTATATGGGGAGCAGCAATCTGACGCTGGCTGGCTTGTCCCATCAGGGCGAATTGAATGTCGATGTGCTTGATTCCGACGCGGCAACAAAATTGGCCGATTGGTTTGAGGACCGCTGGCGCGACCGCTGGTGCCTGGATATTTCCAAGGATCTGGCCGAAATTATTGACCAGAGCTGGGCCAGCGAGAAACTGGTCCCGCCGTATCACGTATATCTGAAGATGGCCTATCACCTTGCCCAGGAAGCGCGAGCGGGTCTATCCGAATTCAGAATCCCTGCCGTTTTCGGCAACAGCCTGTTCGATTTTCAGGTGGCAGCGGTAAAGATTGCCGCTCATCACCTCCACAAGCGTGGTGGCGTGCTGATCGGTGATGTGGTCGGCTTGGGCAAGTCGATGATGGCGACGGCGCTGGCGAAAGTATTCGAGGACGATTTCAATACCGAGACCCTGATCCTTTGTCCTAAAAACCTGGTTTCGATGTGGGAGGACTATGCGCACCGTTATCGACTGCATGCCAGGGTGCTGTCAATTTCGCGGGTCATGCAGGAGTTACCGGAAAAGACGCGGCGCTACCGCGTGGTTCTGATTGACGAGTCGCATAATCTGCGTAACCGCGAGGGCAAGCGATGGAAAGTCATCCGCGACTACATTGAGCGCAACGACAGTCAGTGCATCCTGCTATCTGCCACGCCTTACAACAAGACTTACCTTGATCTCTCAGCACAACTGGGTCTGTTCCTGCGCGAAGACGCAGACATTGGCATTCGACCCGAAAAGCTCATCAACACACTGGGCGGCGAGCACGAATTCATTCGGCGTCACCAATGCCCGGTGCGTTCGCTGGCAGCTTTCGAGAAAAGCGAAGATCCGGATGACTGGCGCGATCTGATGCGGCTATACATGGTGCGGCGAACCCGGGGCTTCATCGTGCAGCACTATGCGCAGCAGGATGAGCGCGGCAAGTACCTCCAGTTTGCCGACGGCACAAAATCCTACTTCCCGAAGCGGGTGCCAAAGAATTTGAAGTTTCGCATCGATGACACCGACCCCGACGATCCCTATGCGCGTTTCTACTCGGCCAAGGTGGTCGCTACCGTCAATGCGCTCACATTGCCGCGCTACGGGCTGGGCAACTACCTGAAGGCCGGTCTGACGCCAACGCCACATCAGGAGAGGATTGTCGATGGCCTGTCGCGCGCCGGCACTCGTTTGATGGGTTTTTGCAGGACCAATTTATTCAAACGACTGGAGTCTGCCGGGCCAGCGTTTCTACTCTCCATCGAGCGCCACATTTTGCGCAACTATGTCGTCCTGCATGCTCTGGCCAACGATCTCGATATTCCGCTAGGCACTCAAGGGACTGAACTGCTCGATACCCGGTTTTACGATGAAGATCCAGAGGAGACCCTGGGGGCTGCGGACGATGATGACCTGGAAGCGGACACGCCGGAAATTGCACGACGCCTGCGCAGCGAAAAGGATTACCGTGATCGCGCCGCCGAGGTGTACTCGGCTTACTCGGGACCATTGAAATCTAGGTTCAAGTGGTTGCCTGCATCTTGGTTCATCAAGGATCTGGCCAAGCACCTCAAGTCGGATGCCAAGGCACTACTGGAAGTCCTTGATGCGTGTGGTGACTGGGACCCGGACAAGGATGCCAAGCTGTCGGAACTGATCAAGCTGGTCAGCAAGAAGCACGGGGCAGACAAACTGCTGGTTTTCACGCAGTTTGCCGATACGGCCCGCTATCTGAAGGCGCAACTCCTGGCGCGTGGCATCAAGCAAGTGGACGAGGCGACCGGCGAAAGTATCGACCCCACTGCGCTGGCCTGGCGTTTCTCGCCGGAATCGAACGGCAAGCGCGATCAGGTCAGGGCGCCTGACGAACTTCGTGTATTGATCGCCACGGATGTGCTTTCCGAAGGCCAGAACCTCCAGGACTGCGCCGTCATCGTCAACTACGATCTGCCTTGGGCCATCATCCGCCTGATCCAGCGTGCCGGCCGTGTTGACCGTATCGGCCAAAAGGCAGACAAGATCCTCTGCTACTGCTTTGTCCCGGCTGATGGGGTCGAGCGCCTGATCCGATTGCGTGCGAGGGTCCGGCAACGCTTGATCGAAAACGCTGAAGTCGTCGGCTCCGACGAGACTTTCTTCGACGACGACAAGGACGACCAGGTCATCCGCGACCTATACACCGAGAAGAATGGCATTCTCGATGACGATGGCGATACCGAAGTGGATCTGGCCTCCTATGCCTATCAAATATGGAAGAACGCTACCGATGCCGATCCTGGTCTGGCCGCTAGGATCGAAGCCATGCCGAATGTTGTCTATGCCACAAAGGCGCATGCGCCGATGCCAGAAGCGCCAGGCGGCGTGTTGGTTTATATGCGCACCGGCCAGGGCAATGATGCGCTGACCTGGATCGACCCCGATGGCCGTGTGGTGACGCAATCGCAGTTGGCCATTCTGAAAATGGCAGCGTGCAGTGCCGATACGCCACCGCAGCCCCGTGCCGAAAAGCATCACGATCTGACTGCGATTGGCATGCGACATCTGCTGGAGGAGGAAAAATCTTCCGGTGGTGCGCTGGGGCGCCCCTCTGGGGCACGCTTCAAGACTTACGAGCGTCTCAAGCGTTACCGCACTGGTATTGGCGACAAGCGCGATTTGTTTGTCACCGACGCCTATGTGCGCGAAATCGAGCGGGCTCTCGGTGAGATATACCGCTACCCGTTGCATTCGTCAGCGACGGACACCCTCAACCGTCAGATCAAGGCCGGCATCGACGACCACAAGTTGGCTGAACTGGTGCACAGCTTGCGCGAAGACGGACGGCTGTGCATCATCGACGAACAGGAAAACCAGCGCGAACCAAAGCTCATCAGCACAATGGGCCTGGCTTGAAACAGACAGGAAATAGCCAATGAAAATTGAACCTGCACGCTTCCAGAAACTGCTCAGCGAATTCAAGCTGGATCAACTCTTCAACGAGCTCGGCTGGGATCATCCCGGTATTGGTCCACAGGATGTCACGGCGGAAGGTGAAAAATTTAACCTCCAGCCCATCGCCCAGAAGCGCGGTGTCAGGGTTTTCCTGTGTTCGCCGGGCGAAGGCGGCGCCATTCCGCCGCGCACCACGCTGCTGAAGATCGAGAAGGAAGCGGGCAAGCTCGTCCACGAACACCTGCTGGTCTTTGCCGACGCGGCCAAAACCATGCTGACCTGGCTGTGGGTGGCGCGGGCACCGGGCCAACCCGCATCGACGCGCACCCATACCTGGCACAAAGGCCAGAGCGGCGAATCCTTGCGCCAGAAACTTGAAGCCATCGTCTGGTCGCTTGAGGAAGAAGAAGCCGTCACGCTCACCGATGTCATCACCGGCCTGCGTCGTGCCTTTGATCGCGACCGGGTATCGAAGAGCTTTTTTGACCGCTTTCAGGAGCAGCACGCGGCCTTGGCAAAGTTTATCAAGGGCCTGGACAGTGCCACCGAAAAGTCTTGGTATGCGTCGCTGATGCTCAACCGATTGATGTTCGTCTACTTTATTCAGAAGAAGGGCTTTCTCGCCGGCAACGCTAATTACCTGGCTGACCGCCTGCGTCTGGTGCAGGAGTCTGCCGGTAAGGGGCGCTTCCTTTCCTTCTACCGTCAGTTTCTGCGCCGCCTGTTCCATGAAGGGCTGGGGCAGCCAAAGCCTCAACGCAAACCCGACCTCGCCAATCTGATCGGCGATGTACCCTATCTCAATGGTGGGTTGTTCGATACGCATGAACTGGAGGTCGCTCATTCCGGTATCGACATTCCCGATGAAGCCTTCGAGCAGCTTTTTTCCTTCTTCGACCGCTGGGAATGGCATCTCGACGACCGCCCGTTGCGCAGTGGCAACGAGATCAATCCCGATGTGCTCGGCTATATCTTCGAGAAGTACATCAACCAAAAGCAGATGGGGGCGTACTACACCAAGGAAGACATCACCGAATACATCAGCAAGAGCACTGTCATCCCGCATCTGATCGAGCAGGCGCGCGAGCGCTGCAAGGTGGCGTTCGACGGCGAGGTGTCGGTGTGGAACCTGCTCAAGGCCGACCCCGAGCGCTATATCTACCCGGCCATGAAAACCGGCGTCATTGATGCCAGCGGCAAACTGGTGCCGGAAACAGCTTTGCCGGATTTTGTGCAGGCCGGCATGAAGGACGCCAAGGCCCGCATGTTCGAGCGCCGCTACAACCTCGGCGAAGCCGTGTTCCACACCGTCACCGGCGAGCGTGGAACCTTGCCCACCGAAACCTGGCGCGAATATGTCGAACGCCGCACCCGCTGCCTGGCCGTGCGCGACAAACTGACCAAGGGCGAGGTGAAGAGTGTCGATGATCTGATCACCCTGAATCTGGATCTCCGCCAGTTCATGCAGGATGTCATTGACACCGCCACCAGCCCTGATCTGCTGCGCGCCGTCTGGCAGGCCATTGTTGGGCGTGTGCCGGAAAAGGCCAACGAGAAATTCCGCCACGGCATCACCATCCTCGACCCCACCTGCGGTTCGGGCGCCTTCCTCTTCGCCGCGCTGGGCGTGCTCGAACCACTCTACGAAGCCTGCCTGGAACGCATGGAGGGTTTTGTTGAGGATGCCAAGAAACTCCCCTCGCCCGCAGGCGGGAGAGGGGCTGGGGGTGAGGGCGCTTTTGCCGATTTCGCCAAGGTACTGGCCGAAGTGGACAAGCACCCCTCGCGCCGCTACTACATCTTTAAGAGCATCATTCTGCACAACCTCTTCGGTGTGGACATCATGGCCGAGGCGGTGGAAATCTGTAAGCTGCGCCTCTTCCTGAAGCTGGTGTCACAGGTGGATGCCGGGCGCGAGCTGGAACCGCTGCCCGACATTGACTTCAACATCCGCGCCGGTAACACCCTGGTCGGCTACGCCACCGAAGCGCAGTTCGACGCCGCCAATACACTGGCCAGCGACCAGACGCACCGCGACGAGATCAAGGCCAGCACTGCCGATCTGGCTGATCTATTCGACCGCTTCCGTGAGCAGCAGACCGTGCACGGCGGCAAGGTAACGGCGGATGACAAGCGCAATCTGCGGGACAAACTCTCCGCGCTGAGTCTGGAGCTGGATCGCTATCTGGCCCGTGACTACGGCATCGACCCTGACGAAACCTCCCCTCGCCCGCTTGCGGGAGAGGGGCAGGGGGTGAGGGCGGGGTTTGCCGCCTGGCGCGAAAGTCACCAACCCTTCCATTGGTTCGCCGAGTTCTACGGCGTGATGCGCGAAGGCGGGTTTGATGTGGTGATTGGGAATCCGCCATATGTCGAGTATGCAAAGGTTAGAAGTCTTTACTCAATTCACGGATTCAAAACGCTACCCTGTGGAAATCTTTATGCGATGGTCTTTGAAAGAAGCCTAGCAATCATCCGTTCTAGGCGTTGGCTGGGCTTGATTGTGCCCCACTCAATTGCAGCAACTTATAGAGCCAATGAGATTCAGGAGCTTATTCTCGGCCAGCTTTCCGCGTATCTTTCTTATTACTCACGTCGTCCCGGTAAACTGTTCGATGGTGCAGATCAATGCCTTTGTATCGTGATCGGCATTAAAACCAACGAGGGAAAACAGTATTTCTCGACGACTTATCGGCGTTGGTATACAGAAGAGCGGCCAAACCTATTCGCTTTGACGTCTTACACCAATACTCCTTTGAAGCAGTATTGGGATAAGTATCGTGTGTTCCCAAAAATCGGCCACACAGACGAGGTGGCTGCTTTTACGTTACTCGGTCGTCAACGAGAGCTTGGGGCAAGCATCCGGAACTCAGGCGCAGAGTTTTATTGCCACAGAATTTCTCGATATTTCATCAAGGCAACTAATTTTGTTCCGTATTTTTGTAGCGAAAGGGACGGGATCAAACGTTCCGACGATTTCAAAGTATACGCTGCAGCAGATGCGCACTTTGTGCTATCAATCACGGCGGCGCTATCGAGTAGCACGTTCTACTGGTTTTGGCGGACCATGTTTGATGGTTACCACTGTGGCAAAGACAACATCCAAGCATTTCCGTTTAATCCGGGGCAAATGTCAGCTGGCGTTGGAGAGCAACTCGAAAGGCTCTCAAATTCACTGTCAGAAAGTCTAAAGGAAAATGCACAGCGCAAAACTGTTCGCTATCGTGGCACCGGAATAGTCGAGTACGACGAATTTAATGTAAAGGCGTCTCGGGGCATTGTAGATAAAGTTGATATTGCTCTTGCAGCTCATTACGGCTTCCCGCCTGAAATTTCTGACTTCATCATCAACTACGACATCAAGTACCGCATGGGCGGGGCCGACGAGGAAGAATGAAGCCCGCGCCCGTCACCTTGTCGCCACAATGCGCCCAGCGTGTCGGCGCTGAAATTGCCACGCGAATCGTTGGCGCTGGCGAGACGGCGCTGCTATTGGTCCCGCTGCTCGGCCTCATCGCCTCCCGCGAATGCCCCGGTCATGTTTTGCCTAACAAGCCAAAGGAACACCACCATGGATGAAATCACAGGCTTGCAGGCGGAAACCCTGCTCGCCACCCTCCTGGCCCAGCCGGAAATGACCCGGTTCGAGTCAAAGCGGGTGTCCGGCAAGATGGTGGGCAAGGCACTGGAAACGATTTGCGCCTTCGCCAACACGATCGGGGGCACGCTGGTGCTGGGCTTGGAAGACCTGGGCAAGGCTACGGGGCCGGAGAGGCTGCATGGCCTGGCGGAAAACCCCGAAGCGGTGGATGAACTGCGCCGCAAGACCCTGACCCATCTGCTGCCGATGGTGGAGGGTCTGCGCTGGGCGCGGGTGGCCTGCCGTCTACGGGACGGTAGCAATGGGCATGTGCTGCTGCTTACGGTACCGCAAAGCCCCAAGGTGCATTCGATCCTCGACGACGGCACCTGGACCCGCCTGGATGCCAGCAACCGCGAGATGTCCGCCGCCGAGATCACCGCGCTTTCCTACCGGCGTGGCGTCATCAGTGCCGAATCCGAACCGGTGTCCGTGCCCTTCGAACTATTGGCGACCGACACCTGGCATCGCTTTGCGAGCAACCGGGGCTTTCTTTCCGGCGACCTGGCCGACCGGCTGTTTCGCATCGGCTTGGCGAAACGGGTGGCGGGCGAGTTGCAACCGGTGCGGGCTGCGGTGCTGTTGTTTGCCGACGAGCCGGGTGGCCTGTTGGCAGCGCAACAGACGCGGGCCGATGTGCGGGTGTTCCACTACCGGGGCAACCGCATCGAGCCGGGGGCAGTGCCCAACCTCCTGAAACCGCCCAAGACCTTGTCCGGCCCACTGCCGGTGCAGATTGCCCAAACCAGCGTCTATGTGCTGGACGAACTGGCGGCGGGACTGACCCTCGCGGATTCCGGTTTCAAAACGGTGCACCGCTACCCGGAACGGGTGATCAAGGAGGCCATCACCAACGCGGTGATCCACCGCGACTACCGCTTGAACCGTGACATCCAGATTCGCATCTTCGACAACCGCATCGAGATCGAAAGCCCCGGCCTGTTTCCCGGCACTATCACCCCGTCCAATGTGCTCAAGGCCGGCTCCTTCGCCCGCAATCCGCTCATCGCCCGCAGCCTGCGGGAGTTTCCCGAGCCACCTAATGTGGATGCCGGCGAGGGGGTGCGCATGATGTTCGCCGAGATGCGGGCGGCCAACCTGTACCCGCCTTTCTACGGCGAGAACCGCAATGCCGCCCAGCCCTCGGTCGTGGTCAGCCTGCTCAACGAGGAACGTCCGCCGATCTGGGAGCAGGTGAGCGACTGGATGGACCGTCACGGTCCCCTGGCCAATAGCGACCTGTGTCAGATCGCCGGGGTGGATACACTGAAAGCCTCGAAGATGCTCAAGCGCTGGGTGGAGCAGGGGATTTTGCTGCGCGATGATTCCGCCGGAAAACGCCACACGGTGTACCGAAAACCCATCCCGGACGGCACTGTCGAAACGGCCTCTTCTTTATCTTTTGTGCTGGATAATGGGCCTGAGAAATCAAAATAGTCATGCAAAATCAATGCCTTGAATATTTCCTTATTATCTTGGACGCTTGGATAGGATCGATGGCGGCATGAGGTTTGCGCAATCTTGAAGCCCATTCCCGTCCTCTTGCCGACTCACTGCGTCCAGCGCGTCGATGCTGCAATCGCCACCCAAATAGTCGGCGTTGGCGAGACGGCACTGCTGGCGGAACCGCTGCTCGGCCTCATTGCCTCCCGCGAATGCCCCGGTCACGTTCTGCTCGAAACCCTCGACCGTGTGCCGGAATGGGTCAAGGCCGGGCGCGTGATCGTCAGCGGCTTCCACTCGCCGCTGGAACAGCAGGTGCTGCGCTCGGTGCTTCGGCGAATGGGCTGCGTGGTCAAGGTGCTGGCGCGTGGCATGACCGACTATCGTCCCTTGCCTGAAGAGCGATCTGCATTCAGTGCTGGACGCATGCTTGTGATATCTGCGTTTCCCCCCAGTGCCCGCCGCGTGACACGGGAGACCGCACTGGAGCGTAATCTGCATGTCATCACGCTGGCAGGGGAATTGATCGTGCCCTATGTGGCGGCCGGCAGCCCACTGACCGCTCTACTGGAAAAGTCAGCGCTAGCGGTGCGGGCAGGCGCGAAATCAAGATGACCTGACGCTTGTCGCGTTGAATTTCCTATACTTCAAAAACCCTGAAGACCGCAAATGGGCTAAGATCGCCCAAGGGTTCGAGGTGAGTCCCGCAGTCAAAGCGGAGCGTAACGCCCGCAAGAAGGATCACGGTATGAGTCGGAAGTTTCTACGCGTGAGCGGAAAAAGCCCTAACGGTGCCCTAGTGGGGCGTCATTGTGAGGGGTCTCTGACCTCTTAAATAACGGCACCAGCTAGCGCGCGGTCACCTTTCCCGTGAGAACTAGCTGACAGCCCGGAAAGACGGGCAAACCTGAAACACGCGTTTGGGGTGTATCGTGATCGGAGCGGCTTCGCCGTAGTGCGGGTGGCCCATTGGCGAAAGCGAACGCCGCGCCGGGAACCCTCGGTTTGAACTACCGAGGAATCCTTAGTAGTTGCCGATTCATCTAACTCTTCATCGGCAAAGATGTTAGTGCTCGGTGTGGTCAGTCAACGGCCGGTGCATAGAGAATCTGCTGCCGCACATCCTTTTGCAGCGTGGGGTGGAAATCTTTCAATTCCTGGTGTTCTTTGGCCGTGCAGTAGGCGGTGGCTGGCCCGCGCTTAAGGGTACGCGTTACCTGAACGGTGTTTCCTTGCTGGCGGTACTGGCTGGCGTAACTCACGGACTCCCCGGAATAGTTGAAGTCTTGCGGGATGTGGGTGATCCGGACCGTGGCTGGAAATTCCAGGGTGTGGCGCTCGATGATCGTCTTGCGGTTGCATTGGTGCGGGAAGCGGCGGATTTCCTTGCGTGGCCGGATTTCGGCGTGGTCCTGAATCACGCCACCATATA
>Ga0194120_10011855_pt1 | contig 10357 bp, 8 predicted proteins | sample TA2MahCa65mmetaG_FD_148642 | JGI IMG/M metagenome (GOLD analysis project Ga0194120, IMG submission 148642) | Freshwater microbial communities from Lake Tanganyika, Tanzania - TA2015019 Mahale Deep Cast 65m | ecosystem: Environmental > Aquatic > Freshwater > Lake | place: Tanzania: Lake... | reverse complement strand
TTCTTGAAAGAATGCGAGTTTAGGTTTAACTATGGAACACCAAAGCAACAACTTGCAACACTTAAAAAATGGTCTGATTTATAATCAGTTTTTACTAACAAAATTCGGCTAATCTACTACAGCCCCAAATTTATTATAATTCTCCGTAAGCGGCGTAACATCGCCATCACATTGAAATATCACGGTTGATTACGTAATAAACACTCTCGGAGATTTGTATGAAGAAATTCAACATTGCATTAGCTGTATTATTAAGCTTCGCGTCATTTTCAGTATTTGCAGACGGAAAAACAAATGCTGAAGTCCTTACCAAAAAATACACAGGCATTGCAACCACCGTGAACGCGGATTTTGCGCCTTCAGTAGCCGAAGGCAAAGCATTTTACCACCGTAAAATTGCCCAATTTAAAGGAAAAGACGCTGTTAGCATCGAGGTTGCTTGCGCATCATGCCATACAAGCAACCCTGCTGATACAGGCAAACACATTTTAACAGGCAAATCCATTGCACCACTTTCACCTGCTGTGAATAAAAAACGCTTTAGCAATCTTGATAAAGTAGAAGAAAAGTTCACAGAACACTGCAATGAGATCATCGGTGCAGACTGTACTGCTGCTGAAAAAGCAAACTACATCGTCTTCTTACTCACAGAAAGAACCCCTACAGCTAAAGCAAAATAAGCTGTTGATTTATAAAATAAAAGCAGAGCATTCGTTGCTCTGCTTTTTTTATGCCCTTTTGGCTAGCAAGTTCAAGTCAAAACTAGTTAAAGGTGATTAATATCGCTTCCATCTGCTGGCGGAAAATGGTCGAGCTGTGTTGCAAAGAAAGGTGTATAAAAGCAAATCGAACGCTTCAATGTTGATTGGAGCCATGAATAAAGTATCCAAGAAACGGGCATAGCGGGCTCAACCGATTAAACTTCAGTCCTGTCCGCTGCTTTATTTTCCTATACAGAATCTTGAGAATATCTCACCCAGCAGATCATCTGGCGTAAACTCACCTGTGATACTTCCCAGATTTTCTTGTGCTAAGCGAAGCTCTTCTGCAACCAACTCCGCTGCACTAATTTTCTTGCCAGCCTGTTGCAAATGTAATCCAACTTGAGTCAACGCATGTAAATGCCTGGCACGCGCCATGAACACACCTTCAGATTGATTTTGGTATCCAGCCAACTTCAATAGGTGGCTTTTTAGCAAGTCCAAGCCAGCCCCGGTTTTAGCGGAAATATAAATGTGTGTTTGCTGGTCTCTTTCCTGTAAAACTGGGCTGTCGTTCGCCACATCTATTTTGTTATGCACCCAAACTTTATGAGTTTCCTCTGGCAATCGCTCTATAATCGATTTTTCTTTCGAGGTGACCCCATGGGCTGCATCCACCAATAATAATGCGATATTGGCCGTTTCTGTGGCTCGCCATGTTCTGGCGATACCGAATTTTTCAACCTCATCCTCTGTTTCACGTAGCCCAGCGGTGTCCGTCACATGTAATGGGACACCATTGATCTGAATCACATTTTTCAAAGTATCACGTGTCGTTCCAGCGATATCTGTCACAATCGCAATCTCTTCACCAGCCAACTGGTTCATCAAGCTCGATTTTCCCACATTAGGCTGACCTACAAGAACGACATGAATCCCCTCTCGTAGCAAACTACCTTGTTTTGCGCTTAAGAATACCGAAGATAATTCATGGATGATTGCATCCAGCTTTTCAGCAACACGGCCTTGCGTAATAAAATCAATCTCTTCTTCTGGGAAATCTAGACAGGCCTCAACATACAGACGTAAATCAATCAGTTTGAGCAATAGGTTGTTGATGCGTTGCGAAAATTCACCAGATAATGAACGCACCGCACTCGTAGCAGCTTCCAAGGTTGCCGCATTGATGACATCTGCCACTGCCTCAGCCTGTGCCAGATCCATTTTGTCATTCAAATACGCACGTTTAGTAAACTCCCCTGGCGCCGCTTGACGAGCCCCCAAACTGATGCAGCGCGCTAACAATATTTGCATTAGCGCTGTTCCGCCATGTGCCTGCAACTCAAGCACATCCTCACCTGTATATGAATGGGGATTGGGATAAAAGATGGCAATGCCACGATCGATCAAATCACCGTTGGCATGTTTAAAATCCAAATAAGCCGCATGACGTGGGGGAGGGCAATGACCTAATATCTGGCTGGCGATGGATCGACTTAATTCGCCTGAAATGCGTACTACGCCGATACCACCAGCACCACTGGCGGTGGCAATGGCGGCAATAGTCTCTGAGTTAATGTTTGCCACTTTGTTTGTAGTGATGATTCCCCTGCTTCTTCAGCAGGTTCTCCGCGTGAATCATCTTATTGACGTACCACTGCTGCGCGATAGAAAGCACGTTATTCACCAACCAGTACAGCACCAAACCTGCTGGGAAGAAAAAGAAGAACACACTGAACACAACCGGCATCCAAGTCATAATCTTTGCCTGCATTGGATCTGTCGGCTTGGGATTCAACTTGGTTTGGATAATCATAGTGGCGCCCATAAGCAAGGGCAAAATGTAGTATGGATCAATGGCTGATAAGTCTTTGACCCAACCAAAGAATGGCGCATGTCGTAACTCCACAGATCCTAACAACACCCAATACAGCGCAATAAATACTGGGATTTGAATCAAAATCGGCAAACAACCGCTCATCGGGTTAATTTTTTCAGTTCTATACAGCTCCATCATGGCCATTTGCATCTTCTGACGATCGTCACCGAACTTTTCCTTCATGGATTGCAACCGTGGTGCCAACTCGCGCATCTGCGCCATACTACGGTAACTGGTTGCCGTTAGTTTGAAGAATGCCGCTTTAATCAAAATGGTCAGCATTATGATTGCCACCCCCCAATTTTGCACCCATGCATATATTTTTGATAACAACCAGAACAATGGGACTGCAACGACGGTTAACCAGCCGTAATCTACAGCAAACTCTAAACCAGGGGCGGATGCAGCCAAATCATCTTGAGTTTGAGGACCCGCAAACAGACGTGCGGGAATATGCAAACCAGCGCCAGGCGGAACTGCTGTCAGGCTACTTTTAATACCAATTCTGTACATATTATCACTCAGTTTTTCCGTATAAAACTTGCGTGACAAACCCTCTTTTGGTATCCAGGCACTGACAAAGTAATGTTGCAACAATCCCACCCAACCATCATTAACGGTAAGGTCTAGCGGCTGCTCTTTCATATCATTGAATGCAATTTTTTTGAACTTGGTCGCTTCCGTGTAATACGAACCGCCAGTAAAAGTCGGCATCAACGCAGAGCCTTGGTTAGAAAGGCTGTCATGAACAATTTGATAATACACGGTCGGCGTTATAGCGACTGCAGACTTGTTGTGAATTTCGAAGTTAACATCAATTTCATAACGATTACGATGAAAGGTATAGATCTTATCTACAACCACATCATTGCCTGTCCAGCTCAGACGCACCTCTAACGTATCCTTACCTTCTTGCATCTGGTAACTCGTTGCTAAGCTGTTAAATACAGACTGGTGCGATGGAAGGTCCGTTCCAACCAAGCCAGACTGTGCCACATAAACCATAGGCTTAGCCGCATCATCCATCAAAACAAAGTTGGAAGCCTTATCTTCCGCGGCTTTATGCTTCAACAACTCTAATCTACGCAAATCTCCACCGGTCGTATCAATCTCCGCCAAGTAAAGATCCGTTTTTACACTGATACGCTGCGCTTTGGCCAACTGATAATCATGCTCTTGTGGCAACGCAACGGTCGCTATTGCTGCATCCTCAGCTTTTGGCACCTGTGACACCGCTGTTGAGGTCGCTGTTTCTTGCACAACCTCCGGTGTTTGCTGGCGATGCCATGCATCCCACAGCATCAATATCGACATTGAAAAAATAACAAATAGTATTAAACGTCTGGTATCCATATTAGTGGGCAATCTATGTGTTTTGAACGATTCTTACGAGTGATTGGAATGAGTTTTACATGGGACTGGATCGTATCCGCCCGCATGCCAAGGATTGCAACGCAATAAACGGCGGACGGTGTAATAAAAACCTCGTATCGCACCATGCTGCTCCAAAGCTTCTATCGCGTATTGAGAGCAAGTCGGATGAAAACGGCACTGCTGACCAAAAAAAGGACTCAAAGCAAGTTGATATCCTTTGACTATCATAATCAGTAACCTGGCCATCTTTAATTTTTACCCGACATAAACTGTGTATTAGCCTCTTCAGCCGATACAGTAGCCACTGCACTTGATGGGGAATTCTGTTGCATCCGCTTAGTTATTTTTTCCATCAAAACATTAAACTCTTCTTTGATGGCAGCAAACTCAGTCTTGGCAAATCTTTTCTGCACCCGAACAACTAAATCAACCTGCTGGATTGCATGTTGCTGAGTTCTAAAAAGTTCCCGCAACACGCGGCGCATATAATTTCGGTGCACAGCTGCTTTTGCCACCTTTTTACCGACAACCAACCCGATTCTGGGTTTGCCTGCCATATTGGGTTGATAATGCACCACCAAAAATTTTGCTGCTACCCGTTTGCGAAAATTAAAAACGGATGAAAATTCATCCGTTTTAATGAGCTTAGATGATTTATTGAACCTAAGCGCTTGCACTGTTGCTCATCAAACTAAAGGTTTAACATGACGCATACAGTGGCTTTGAAGTGCCAGCTTTGCTGGTACTATGTCCGATTAAAGACCTAAGCGTTTACGGCCTTTAGCACGGCGAGCTGCGATCACAGCACGGCCACCTTTAGTTGCCATACGCACTAAGAAGCCGTGTGTACGTGCACGACGTGTTTTAGAAGGTTGATATGTACGTTTCATTTAAATCTCCAACTAGCAATATGCTACAAAGGGCGCTATTAAACCTGATAACCATCTATTCTGTCAATGTTTATTTACGCTTATCTATGACACGGATATGAAATAAAATCAAACACATAAACTAAAAAAATATCCTGCATAAATATATCCTATTGCTTGTGGATAAGTTACTATAAAACAGCTAAAATGACGCATTCATGAATTAATTCAACCTCACGTCGTTGTGAATAATTATTGATATTAAATCAACAAGTTATTAATTAAATAACCAATCTTTTGGTTATTTTTAAATGCCATTTACATAGGTAAAGTACTCCGGATGGAAAACTTTTGGCCAGCTTGTCTCAGTCGTTTCGAGAAAGAGCTTTCTACTCAACAATTCAATACGTGGATTAAACCATTACGAACAGAGATTGATGGTGACGTCATGCGTCTTTTTGCGCCCAATCGATTTGTGATGCAGTGGGTCAAAGACCGGTTCCAAAAAAAAATAGAAATCATTGCTCAAGAGTTACATTATCCAAACATCCTGGTTGAAGTATTGCTAAGCGACTCGGATACCAAAAAAACAAGCAAACCCCAGCTGGATAAAGTCAACGCCACGAAGCAAACTATCGGTGCCCCCATCGATATCCCATTAGAAAATCACGCCTCTCTTACGGATGTGTTTGCTGCGGCTAAACCAAAACCTACTGCCAATAAGCATAAGAAAAATGTCGAAGGTTCCGGTTTAAACCCATCATTCAATTTTGATAATTACGTGACTGGTCGCGCAAATCAATTAGCTCGCGCCGCGGCTATACAGGTAGCTGAAAACCCCGGGGGTTCTTATAACCCCTTATTCATCTACGGCGGTGTTGGATTAGGTAAGACACACCTTTTGCAAGCAATTGGCAATGAGTTAATGACCCATCATCCAGATGCGAAGATTCGTTATCTGCATGCCGAACGTTATGTATCGGATGTGGTAAAAGCGTATGAACACAAAGCTTTTGATCACTTTAAACAACAATATCACTCTCTTGATTTGCTATTGATAGATGACATTCAATTTTTTGCTAAAAAGTTGCGTACGCAAGAAGAGTTTTTTTATGCATTTAACTCGTTGATTGAAGCAAAAAAACAAATTGTGATCACTTGTGACACTTACCCGAAAGAAATCGCAGATGTCGATGAGCGTTTAAGAACTCGTTTTAGCTGGGGCCTGACAGTGGCAGTAGAGCCGCCTGAACTGGAAATGCGTGTCGCCATCCTGCTTAAAAAAGCAGAAGCTGTGAATATAAAATTGCCTGAGGATGTTGCTTTCTTCATTGCTAAACAAATACGTTCAAGTGTGCGTGAATTGGAAGGTGCTTTAAATCGTATCATTGCTATGGCAAAGTTTACCGGGCACGCATTAGATGTTCACTTAGCTAAAGATGCTCTACGGGATTTGATTGCTGTTCGTGGTCGACAAGTGACGATTGAAAATATTCAAAAAACGGTGGCTGATTATTTCAAGATAAAAGTTGCTGAAATGTACAGTAAAAAACGTACACGTAATTTCTCTAAACCTCGTCAAATCGCCATGGCACTTTCACGTGAGCTCACCAATCATAGTTTTCCTGAAATAGGAGAGGCTTTTGGTGGTAGGCACCATACTACCGTGATGCACGCTTGTGATGAGATTGATTTACTAAGACAAAATGATCATAGTATCGCCAGAGATATCGCTTTTTTGATACAAGTCATTAGAGATTAGTTTTATTATGGATAGCTTGTGGAAAAATATAGCAAAAGTACCCAATGTGCCAATTTATTAAATTTTATTAACAAACTTTCCACAATAGATTAAGCCAGAAATAAGAATTTATTTTTTATTTAACTAATTGAAAATAAACAATAATAATCAATTATCCACATATTTTTGTACTACTATTATTTACTATTATTTATATATATTTTATTTAGGTTAAAAAGATGAATATACAACTCAACCGTGAAACGTTATTAAAACCGCTGACATCGGTTACAAGTATTGTCGAAAAAAGACATACCTTGCCTATTTTATCTAATCTATTACTAGAAATTAAACAAAATAAAATTCATCTCACTGCTACAGATTTGGAAATGCAAATCTCTTTGTCTATCGACAGTAGTAAAAATAATGATTTTTCTACGACTATTTCTGCAAAAAAACTATTAGATATTTGCAGATCATTACCGGATGGTTCTGAAATGAGCTTAAACACCAGTGATAGTCGAGTCACATTAAAAGCAGGTAATAGTCGTTTTAGTTTACAAACCTTGCCTGCGGCAGATTATCCTGTGATGACTAAGACGCAAAGTCATGCAACGGTAATTAATATAGAACAACGTCAATTGAAAAACCTATTGAAACAGGTAGAGTTTGCAATGGGGCAGCAAGATATTCGTTATTACTTGAACGGGCTACTATTCGAAGTCAATGCTAATCGATTGAATCTGGTAGGTACGGATGGACATCGTTTAAGTTTTACTTCAACGGAAGTAAAACAGTATTACGAAAAACAAGAAGTCATTCTTCCTCGAAAAACGGTAATTGAACTCATCAAGCTTTTGAATGATACCGATGAGCAGGTGCATATAGAGATTACCAGTAATCAAGTCAATTTTAGCTTTGACAATATTAAATTAATTTCAAAAGTGATCGATGGTAAATTCCCAGATTACAACCGCGTGATTCCCATTGGGCATCAAAACACATTCACGATAGATCGTTTGAAAATCTTATTGGCTATGCAACGTGCTTCCATCTTATCCAATGAGAAATACAGAGGGATACGAACTGTCTTAAGTAATCAAAATCTGAAGTTAATCAGCACAAATAGCGATCAAGAGGAAGCGGAAGAGAAGTTGGAAATCAATTACAACGGAGATAATCTGGATGTGGGTTTTAATGTTACCTATCTTATTGATATATTGAACAATACGGATAGTGAAGAAATCACTTTCTCTTTTGCAGATGCGAATAGTAGTTGCTTGATTACCTTACCTAATAACTCAGATTACAAATATGTAGTAATGCCTATGCGTATTTAACAAACATAGACGTGTTTCACGTGAAACAACCCCCCTTACCTAAAATCTCTTTTAAAGATATTAAATAAAGAAAACGTTATGTCAGAAAAAATAACTACACCAGATTATGATTCATCTAGCATTAAAATTTTGGAAGGATTAGATGCGGTACGCAAACGCCCGGGCATGTACATCGGCGATACATCGGATGGTTCTGGATTGCACCATATGGTTTTTGAGGTGCTCGATAATGCAATCGATGAAGCGCTGGCGGGTTATTGTGATGATATTAAGGTGATTATCCATCCAGATAACTCTGTTAGTGTGGCAGATAACGGCCGTGGTATCCCAACAGACATCAAACAAGATGACATAAAAGAGGTAAAACGATCTGCCGCAGAAATTGTGATGACGGAGTTGCATGCAGGAGGTAAGTTTGATCAAAACTCATATAAAGTATCTGGTGGTCTGCATGGGGTAGGTGTTTCGGTGGTAAATGCGCTGTCTGACTGGTTGAGGTTGAAAATATACCGTAATGGAAAAGTGCATCAAATGGAGTTTCACCGCGGAGAAGCGGTTGCGCCACTTGCAGAAACGGGCATCACAGAAAAGAAGGGGACTGAGGTACATTTCTTGGCTTCAGTTGAAACCTTTACTTTAGTTGAGTATCACTTTGAGATTTTAGCAAAACGTATCCGTGAACTTTCCTTTTTGAACAATGGGGTGAAGATTGAACTAATAGACCAGCGTACGGGAAAAAGTGAAAATTTTGCATATTCAGGAGGGGTGAAAGGATTCGTGGAGTATATGAATCGCACTAAAACTGTATTGCATCCCAAATCTTTTTACGCCACAGGAGAAAAAGAGGGTATTACGATAGAAGTAGCAATGCAGTGGAATGATTCCTACAGTGAAACAGTGCAATGTTTCACGAATAATATTCCTCAACGTGACGGTGGTACACATTTGACAGGCTTACGTACAGCAATGACACGTACACTTAATCAGTACATCGAACAAAGCGAATTGGCGAAAAAAGCTAAAATAGAAACGACAGGTGATGATATGCGCGAAGGAATTACCTGTGTGTTATCTGTAAAGGTACCAGACCCAAAATTTTCATCTCAGACAAAAGATAAACTCGTGTCATCAGAGGTGCAACCTGTAGTATCAGAAATTGTGGCGGCAAAGCTTGCAGACTTTTTACAAGAAAACCCCAATGATGCAAAAATCATCTGTGGGAAAATTGTAGAAGCAGCGCGTGCACGTGAGGCGGCACGCAAAGCGAGAGAGATTACACGCAGAAAGGGCGCTATGGACACCATGGGCCTTCCAGGTAAATTAGCGGACTGTCAGGAAAAAGACCCAGCACTGTGTGAGCTGTATCTAGTCGAGGGTGACTCAGCAGGTGGGTCTGCAAAACAGGGTCGTGATCGCAAGAATCAAGCAATCTTGCCATTGAAGGGAAAAATATTGAATGTAGAAAAAGCGCGTTTCGATAAATTGCTTGGATCACAAGAGATTGCAACGCTGATCACTGCATTGGGTACGGGAATAGGTAAGGAAGATTTTAGTGCAGAGAAGTTACGCTATCACCGTATCATCATTATGACCGATGCTGACGTAGATGGTGCGCATATCCGTACATTACTGCTGACCTTTTTCTACCGTCAAATGACAGAACTGGTAGAACGCGGTCACATCTATATCGCGCAACCACCTTTGTATAAAGTAAAACAAGGCAAAGAAGAGCGCTATTTGAAAGATGAGCAAGAGTTGGATATTTACTTGCTACAATCCGCTTTAAAAGGGGCAACGCTGGACACGCAATCAACAGCGGGCGTGTTAGAAAATCAACCTTTAGCAGAGATCGCAAAACAAGTGGTACTGACAGAAGCCATTATTCGTAGAGTTTCTTCACTGTATGATGAAAGTGTACTGCGAGCAATCCAGGAAATAGGGGAAATTAATTTAAGTGATGAAACGCATGCCAACCAAGTGGCTGAAAAATTAAGACCAGTGTTAGGTGTAGCGGGGAGTGAAGTGATCGTAGCATTCGATGCGGAGACCAATGCTTATCGCCTAGAAATTAATAAATTCGTACATGGCAACTTACAAAGCTGCGTGATTGATGCCGAATTTTTAACTAGCGGAGATTACAAGCAGATTTTAAGAACTTCCACCATGCTACAAGGACTGATTGGGACGGGGGCGAAAGTCAAGCGTAATGAAAAAGAACAAACCGTGACCCACTTTAAACAAGCACTCGATTGGTTGCAGAGTGAAGCAAAATCCACCCTGAATATCCAGCGCTATAAAGGTTTGGGAGAAATGAATCCAGAGCAATTATGGGAGACAACCATGGACCCAACAGTGCGTCGTTTACTTAAGGTACAGATTGATGATGCGATTGCCGCAGACGAGATCTTTACGACCTTAATGGGAGACAGTGTAGAGCCAAGGCGTGCCTTCAT
>Ga0194120_10011854_pt1 | contig 10359 bp, 8 predicted proteins | sample TA2MahCa65mmetaG_FD_148642 | JGI IMG/M metagenome (GOLD analysis project Ga0194120, IMG submission 148642) | Freshwater microbial communities from Lake Tanganyika, Tanzania - TA2015019 Mahale Deep Cast 65m | ecosystem: Environmental > Aquatic > Freshwater > Lake | place: Tanzania: Lake... | reverse complement strand
GGCCGAACGAGCGAGAGACGGCCCGCGGCGGGTCTCGCGAGGCCCGCCCGCTCCGGTGCGCGGCTCAGGACCATTCACGAGGACGGCTCGCACGCGCCGCTCTTCCGCAGCCTCCTAGCCCGGGAAGTGGCAGGCGGCCCAGTGCCGCGGCGTGTGCTCGATGAACTCGGGGTCCGCCTCGGAGCAGATGGCCTGGGCCTTCCAGCACCGGGTGTGGAACCGGCACCCCGTGGGCGGGTTCACCGGGCTCGGCACGTCGCCGGTGAGGATGATCCGCTTGCGCTTGGACTCCACCGCCGGGTCCGGGATGGGCACGGCCGAGAGGAGCGCTTGCGTGTACGGGTGGAGCGGCTGCTCGTAGAGCTCCTGCCGGTCGGCGAGCTCGACGATCTTGCCGAGGTACATGACCGCCACCCGGTCGCTGATGTGGCGCACGACCGAGAGGTCATGGGCGATGAAGAGGTACGTGAGCCGGAACTTCGACTGCAGCTCCTCGAGGAGATTGATGATCTGGGCCTGGATGGAGACGTCGAGGGCCGAGATCGGCTCGTCGGCGACGATGAACTCGGGCTCGACGGCGAGGGCCCGGGCGACGCCGATGCGCTGCCGCTGGCCGCCGCTGAACTCGTGCGGGTAGCGGTTCGTGAAGTACGGGTTGAGGCCGACGACCTTGAGGAGCTCCTGGACCCGCTCGACCTTCTCGCGGCCGCGCGCGAGGTCGTGCACCTCGAGCGGCTCGCCGATGATGTTCCCGACCGTCATTCGGGGGTTGAGCGAGGCGTAGGGGTCCTGGAAGATCATCTGCATCTTCCGGCGCATGCGCCGCATCTGCTCGCCGCCGAGCGTGGTGAGCTCGGTGCCCTCGAACTTCACCGACCCGGCGGTCGGCTTGTACAGCTGGAGGATGGCGCGGCCGGTGGTGCTCTTGCCGCAGCCCGACTCGCCGACGAGGCCGAGCGTCTCGCCCTTCTCGACGAAGAAGTCGATCCCGTCGACGGCGTGCACCGCGCCGACCTGGCGCTGGAAGATGATCCCCTGCGTCAGCGGGAAGTGCATCGTGAGGCGCCCGACCTCGAGGATGTTCTTCCCGCTCTCGGCGGTCGCCGTGGACCGCGCCTTCTCGAATGTCGCGGCCATCCCTACATCCCTTCCTTCTGCGTGACGCTGGGCGGCAGGTCGGCGGTCGTGGTCTGCGCGGCCTCACCCGGGACCTGCGCGACCTCCTGCTTGATCTCCTCGAGCACCTCCGTCGAGCCGATCTCGCGGCGCCAGTCGGTGTCGATGAGCCAGCCGCCGCCGGGGACGCCCTGCGTGCCCCAGCAGCGCGCCTCGTGGTCGGGCTTCGCGTTCGGCACGCTCGCGAGCTCGGGCTCCCGCTCGCGGCAGACGTCGCGGCGGTACTGGCAGCGCGGCTCGAACTTGCAGCCGGGCGGCAGGGAGATGAGGTCGGGCGGCAGCCCCTCGATCGGGACGAGCTTCTCCTTGCGCCGCTCGTCGAGCCGCGGGATCGAGCGCAGGAGGCCCCACGTGTAGGGCATCTTCGGGTTGGCGAAGAGCTCGGCGGTGTCGGCCTTCTCGACGATCCGGCCCGCGTACATGACGTGGATGCGCTGCGTCATCCCGGCGACGACGCCGAGGTCGTGCGTGATGAGGATGAACGCGGTGCGGAACTCGCGGGCGAGGTTCCTCAGCAGGTCGAGGATCTGCGCCTGGATCGTGACGTCGAGCGCCGTCGTCGGCTCGTCCGCGAGGATGAGCTTGGGGTTGCACGAGAGCGCCATCGCGATCATCACGCGCTGGCGCATGCCTCCCGAGAACTGGTGCGGGTAGTCGTCGAGACGCTTCTTCGCGCTCGGGATCCCGACGAGCTCGAGGAGCTCGACGGTGCGCTTGCGCGCCTCCGAGCGGTCCATCTTCAGGTGGAGCTCGAGGGCCTCGCTGATCTGCCGGCTGATCGTCAGCACGGGGTTCAGCGACGTCATCGGGTCCTGGAAGATCATCGCGATGTTGTTGCCGCGGATGCCGCGGACGTCGTCGTCGTCCATCTTCAGGACGTCCTGGCCGTCGAAGACGATCTCGCCCTGCGCGATCTTCCCGGGCGGCTGCGGGATGAGCCGCATGAGCGAGAGCGCGGTGACGCTCTTGCCGCAGCCCGACTCGCCGACGAGGCCGAGCGTCTCACCGGCGCTCAGCTCGAAGGTGACGCCGTCGACCGCGCGGACCACGCCATCACGCGTGTGGAACTGCGTATGAAGGTCCCTTACTTCGAGCAGCGGCAAGCGATCCCTCCCGTGCCTACGACCACCGTGTCCTGCGCAACCATTCGCGATCCTAGCCTAGCTTCATCCGCGGGTCGATCGCGTCCCGGAGGCCGTCCCCGAGGAAGGTGAAGGAGAGCATCACCACCCCGATGCAGGTGGCCGGCAGCATGACCGGCCAGGGCGAGGCCGAGAAGACCTGGAAGCCCTCGTTGATCATGGCCCCCCAGGTGGGCGTCGGCGGCCGGACGCCGATGCCGATGAAGGAGAGCGTGGCCTCGCCGAGCATGGCGCTCGGGATCCCGAAGGCCACGGCGACGATGACCGGGGCGAGCGCGTTCGGGAAGAGGTGCCGGGCCATGATCCGGCGCGCCGGGACGCCGGTGGCCCGGGCGGCCTCCACGAACTCCCTCTCCCGGAGGGAGAGGACCTGGCCGCGGACGAGGCGGGCCATGCCCACCCAGTTCACGACGGCGATGGCGGCGAACATGAGGACGAGACCGCCCATGAGGTCGCCGAGCGCCGTGTTCCGGAGCGTGGCCATGATGATGATGAGGAAGAGCAGGTCCGGGAACGCGTAGATCACGTCGGTCACGCGCATGAGGATCTGGTCGACCCACCCGCCGTACCAGCCCGCGACCATGCCGACCGTCGCCCCGATGACGAAGATGAGCGCGACCGGGACGAAGCCGACGAGCATGCTCACGCGGGCGCCCCAGACGAGGCGGCTGAGGATGTCGCGGCCGATCTGGTCCGTGCCGAGCGGGTAGCGCGGGTCGGTGTAGCGCGGGTCGCCCCAGACCGGGTCGGCGAGCGTCGGCGCCTGGCGGCCGGTGCCGTCCCGGACGGTCGTCGGGTCGTACGGCGCGATGAGCGGCGCGAGGAGCGCGACGAGGGCGGCGAGGACGATGACGACGAGGCCGGCCATCGCCGCGCGGTTCCGGACGAGGCGGTGGACCGCGTCCTGCCACAGCGACCGCTGCTTGCGCGAGAGGACGTTGAGCTCGGCGGGCGCCCTGTTCCGATCCTCGCTCGGAGCAAGTCCTCGCTCGGACCCCGGTGCTCGACCTCGTCCTTCGGCATGGGTCTGCGCGCCGGGGGGACGGGAGTATCTCAACTCACTCTGATCCGGGGGTCGAGGAGACCGTAGAGGATGTCGACGGTGAGGTTCGCGACGGCGATGAGGAACGCGTAGAGCAGGTACACCCCCATGATGAGCGGGTAGTCGCGGCGCGCGATGCTGAGGACGAACTCGCGCCCGAGCCCGGGCACGTTGAAGATCGTTTCGATGATGAACGAGCCGGTGATGAGCCCCGCCGTCGCCGGGCCGACGATGGTCGCGATGGGGATCATCGCGTTCTTCAGGACGTGGACGACGATGACCGTCTGCTCCGAGAGCCCCTTGCCCCGCGCCGTGCGCACGTGGTCCTGTCCGATCGCCTCGAGCACGCTCGCGCGCGTGATGCGCGTGAGGAAGGCCATCGCGCCGAGCGAGAGGATGATCGTGGGCAGGAGCATGTGCTTCGGCGTCCCCCACCCGACGATGGGGACGAGCTTCAGGTTCACGGCGAAGAGGTAGATCGCGAAGATCGCTATGACGAATGACGGGATCGTCGTCCCGAGGGTCGCGAACGCCATGCTCCCGTAGTCGAGCGCGCTGTTGTGGCGCAGCGCGCTGATCACGCCGAGGGGGAGCGCCACGGCGAGCGCGAGGAGGAGCGCCTGCAGCCCGAGCTGCGCGCTCACGGGGAACTGCGAGCCGATGATGTCGGCGACGCTGCGGTCCTTCACCAGGCTCGAGCCGAGGTCGAAGCGCAGGAGGTTCCCGATGTACAGGACGAACTGCTCGGGCAGCGGCCGGTCCACGCCGTACAGGCGCTCGAGCCGCTCGATCGTCTCCTGCGGCAGCGGGCGGTCGGGGTTCTTGTCGAACGGCGAGCCCGGGGCCGCGTGCGCCAAGGCGAACGTGATGAGCGCGACGAAGAACAGGGTCGGGATGAGCAGCAACAGCCTTCGGGTGACGTACCTGATCATCCCGACCCTACCCGGTCAACCCTTCTTGGTTACGTAGACCTCCCACATGCGGAACTGGCCCAGCACGGAGTCCAGCGCCGTAGTGGTCACGCCCTTCACCCACGGCTTGATCATGATCTTGCCGGTCACGTAATAGAGCCACGCGGCGGGCGCCTCGGCCGACAGCATGCGCGAGGCGTCGAGGTACATCTGGTCGCGCTTCGCCTTGTCGCTCTCGCGGTCCGCCTGCCGCACGAGCTCGTCGTACTTCGCGTTCTTCCACCCGGTCTTCGCTACGGTGCTCGTGGAGTGGAACACGGTCGTCAGCCAGTTCTGCTGGTCCGGGAAGTCCGCGCACCAGCCGAGGATGAACATGAGCGGCGTCGTCTCGAGCTTCTTCACGAGCTGCGTGTACGCCGTCGAGTCGACCGGGTCCGGGATCGCCTCGACGCCGAGGTTGTTCTTCCACTGCTGCTGCAGCCACTCGACGCGCGTCTTCGTCCGGGAGCTGGAGGCGTACGTGAACTTCACGCTCCGCAGCTCGGCCTGGCCGCTGTACTTCGACTTCGCGAGGGCGGCCTTCGCCGCGGCCGGGTCGAACCGCTGCGCCGTGTCGTCCTTGTCGTACCCCGGGATGCCGGGCGGGATGAACCCGCCGTTCGCCGCTGCGCCGATCTTCTGGATGTCCCTGATGTAGCCGTCGCGGTCGAACGACCGGGCGAAGGCGATCCGCACGTTCGGATCGTCCATCGGCGGGCGGCTCGAGTTGAAGCCGATGTAGTAGGTGCACGATCCGGCGACGTCCCGCATCTGCGACCTCAGCTCGTTGTCGGACTCGATCGTCCGCAGGTCCTCGGCGGAGACGCCGAGCGTGTCGATCTCGTTGTTGCGGTACGCGGCGAAGGCGACGGCGCCCTCGTTCAGCATGACGCGCGTCCACTTCTTCAGCTTCGCCGGGCCGCGCCAGTAGTGCTCGTTGCGCTCGAACACCATGCTCTCGTTGTGCTTCCACGAGGTGAGCTTGAACGGGCCGTTGCCGATGTACGTGGCGGGCTCGGTCCAGCGCTCGCCGCCCTTGTCGAGCGACTCCTGCTTCACCGGCATCCCCACCCACATGTACGCGATCGAGCCGAAGTACGCGGCCGGCTCGATGAGGTCCAGCTGGAGCGTCTTCTCGTCGACGGCCTTGATCCCGACGGCGCGCTTCGCGGCGTCGAGCTCGGCGGCGCTCGCCTTCCGGACGTCCATGGTGTTCCACTTCTCGCAGCCGGCGACGACGTACAGGACGAAGGCGTAGTCCCCCGCCGTGCGGGGGTCGCACGTGCGGAGGAAGCCGCGCTCGAAGTCCTTCGCCGTGAGCGGCGAGCCGTCCGAGAACTTCAGGCCGTCGCGCACGGTGAACTTCCACTGCTTCCCGTCGGGCGTGACGTCGGGGTCCTTCGCGGCGGCGGCCGGCACCGGGCGCAGCGTCTTCGGGTCGAGCGTCATGAGGCCCTCGAACACCGACATGACGACGGCGATCTCGCCCACGAACGACGCCTTGTGCGGGTCGATCGTGTCGGGCTCGGAGCCGAGGTTCGTGATGAGCTCGCCGTTCGGGTCCGGCTGGTCCGACCCGATCTGGCCGATCGGGTTCGTCGTGGTAGGTCCGCCGCCCTGGCACGCCGCCAGGAGCAGCGCGGCCACGACGAGCAGCGCGAGCGGGGCGCGGATGGGTCCCAACGTCGTCACTTCGGAGCGCCTCCTTGCCTTCCGTGTTACCAGCCGCCGCGGCGCGGCGTTCAAAGCTTCATTCTGGGGTCGAGCGCGTCGCGCAGCCCGTCGCCGACGAAGGTGAACGCGAGCATCACCACCGAGATGCACAGCGCCGGCAGGAGCGTCGGCCACGCCGAGGTCGAGAACACCGAGAACCCCTCGAAGATCATGACGCCCCATGTCGGGGTCGGCGGGCGGATGCCGACGCCGAAGAAGGACAGCCCCGCCTCGTACAGGATGTAGGTCGGGACGGAGAACGCCGTCGCCACGATGAGCGGCGGGAGCGCGTTCGGGAACAGATGGCGCGCCATGATGCGCGTCGGTGACGCGCCGATGGCGCGCGCCGCCTCGACGAACTCGCGCTCCTTCAGCGAGAGGACCTGGCCGCGCGTCAGCCGGGCGATGCCCGACCAGCTCACGACGGCGATGGCCACGAACATCAGCGGGAGCCCGCCGAGGACCTTGCCGAACTCCGTCTCGCGCAGCGAGGTCATCACGACGATGAGGAAGATGAGGTCGGGGAACGCGTAGATGACGTCGGTGAAGCGCATCAGCAGGTTGTCGGTCTTGCCGCCCTTGAACCCCGCGAGCAGGCCGACGGTCACGCCGATCGAGAACACGATGGCCGCGGGGACGAACCCGATGACGATGCTGATGCGCGCGGAATGGACGAGGCGGCTGAGGATGTCGCGGCCGAGCCAGTCCGTACCGAGCGGGTGGCTCGGGTCCATGTACTTCGGATCGCCCCAGGGTGGCTCGCGCATGGACTTCGCCGCGTTCACGTCGAGCGGGTCGTGCGGCGCGATGACGTCGGCGAAGAGCGCCAGGAGGCAAGCCACGACGACGACCACGAGGCCGACCATCGCCGCGCGGTTGCGACGCAGCCGCAGCCAGGCGTCCTGCCAGAGCGAGCGCTGTCTCCGAGCGAGCGCGTTGAGCTCGATGCTGCGCGTCTGCGCGTCGACCGGGCGCGTCGCGGTGGCCACGGCTACCTGCCCACCTTGATGCGCGGGTCGACGACCCCATACGTAAGGTCGACGACGAGGTTCGCCACGACGATGAAGAGCGCGTAGAGCATCGTGGTGCCCATGATCACCGGGTAGTCGCGCGAGTTGATGGCGCGGATGTACTCACGCCCCGACCCGGGGATGTTGAAGATGTATTCGATGAAGAAGGAGCCGACGAGGAGCCCGGCGGTGACGGGGCCGATGATCGTGACGATGGGGATGAGGGCGTTGCGGAGCGCGTGCACGAAGATGACGGCGCGCTCGCGCAGCCCCTTGCTCCGCGCGGTGCGGATGAAGTCCTGGCGGACGGCCTCGAGCACCGCGGCGCGGGTGAGGCGCGTGAGGAACGCCGCGGGCCCCGCGGCGAGCAGGACCGTGGGGAGGACCATGCGCTTGACGTCGCACGACGGCAGCACGCCGCACGAGCTGCCCCACCCGACGAAAGGCACCCAGCCCAGGGCGACCCCGAAGATGTAGATCGAGAAGATCCCGAGCACGAACGAGGGGATGGTCGTGCCGACCGTCGCGAAGAAGACGCTGCCGTAGTCGACGATGGTGTTCTGGCGCAGCGCGCTGACGATCCCGAGGGGGATCGCCACGACCAGCGCGACGACCATGGCCTGCAGGCCGAGCTGGGCGGTGACTGGTAGGCCCTGTCCGATGATCTCCGCCACCGGCCGCCGCCGGACGATGCTCTCACCGAAGTCGAGGCGGACCGCGTTCGCGAGGTAGATCCCGAACTGCTCGTGGATCGGCCGGTCGAGGCCGTACTTGCGCGTGAGGTTCTCGACGACCGAAGGCGGGAGCGGCTTGTCGGGGTTGCGCTCGAAGGGCGACCCCGGGGCGACCTGCGCGAGGGCAAAGGTAACGAGGGCCACGAAGATCAGGGTCGGGAACATGAGGAGGACGCGCCTGATCGCGTATTGGGTCACGTCCTTCTAAGGGTATGCCGAAGGGGAAGGTCGGCCGGTCCTCGCGGACCGGCCCCCTCCCGTGATGCGCGATGGATCGGCGTTAGCTCTTCTTGGTGACGTAGATCTCGTGCATCTTGAACATGCCGAGGGACGCGTCGATGGAGCTGTTGGTGACGCCCTTCACCCAGGGCTTCACGAGCCGCTTCGTCGAGCCGTAGTAGAGCCAGACCGCCGGAGCGTCCTGGCTGAGGATCTTGCCGGCCTGCAGGTACGCGTCGTCGCGCTTCTTCGCGTCGCGCTCCGCGTCGGCCGACGTGGTCAGCCTGTTGAACTCAGCGCTCTTGTAGCCGGTGCGCTTCGACGACACGCCGGTGGCGTTGCCGCCCCACACCGTCGAGTGCCAGTTCTGCTGGTCGGGGAAGTCGGCGATCCAGCCGAGCGAGAAGAACTGCGGGCTCGTCGCGCCGGCGCCGCCCTTGAAGAGGCCCGAGAACGCGCTCGGCTCGACCGGGTCGAGCGTGATCTTCACGCCCGGCAGGTGCTTGTCGTAGTTGGCCTGCTGGTACTCAGCGCGCGTCTTGCCGACGGCCGTCGATGAGAACGTCAGCTTGATGCTCGTGAGCGCGGCCCTCGCCTCGGGCGAGGCCTTGTCCAGGAGGGCCTTCGCGGCGGCCGGGTCGAACTTCTGGACCGTGTCGGTCTCGTCGTAGCCCGGGATGCCCGGCGGGATGAAGCCGGCCATCGCGGGCTGGCAGATCCTTATGACGTTCTTGCAGTAGTCCTCGCGGTCGAACGCCTTCGAGAACGCCTGGCGGACGCTGATGTCGTTGAACGGCGCCTTGGTCACGTTGAAGCCGAGGTAGAAGCTGGACGCGTACGGGAGGTCGAGCAGCTGCGCCTTGAGGGTCGGGTCGCTGTCGACCGCGCGCAGGTCGGGGGCGCTGAGGCCGTGGACGTCGATCTCGTTGGCCTTGTAGGCCGCGAACGCGACCGCCGACTCGGCGATCATGACGCGGGTCCACTTCTTGAGCTTCGGAGCACCGAGCCGGTAGTTCGGGTTCGGCTCGTAGACGAACTTCACGTTCTTCTGGTGCTCCTTGAGGATGAACGGGCCGTTGCCGATGTAGGTCGCCGGGGCCGTCCAGTTGTCGCCGCCCTTGTCGAGCGACTCCTGCTTGACCGGCATGCCCACCCACATGTAGGCGATCGAGCCGAAGTACGGGACGGCCTCCTTGTGCGTGAACTCGATCGTCTTGGCGTCGAGGGCCTTGATGCCGAGCTTCGCCTTCGCGGCGTCGAGCGCGGCCCTGGTCTCCTTCTTGGTGTCCATGTGGAACCACTCGTCGCAGCCGACGATGGTCGCCAGGACGAACTGGTACTCACCGGCGGTGGCCGGGTCGCACGTGCGGGTGAAGCCGCGCGCGAAATCGGCCGCTGTGACCGCCGAGCCGTCGGACCACTTCAGCCCGTCGCGCAGGGTGAACTTCCAGACCTTCAGGTCGGCCGAGACCTCGGGGTCCTTGGCGGCCTGGGCCGGCAGGGGCTTCAGGGTCTTCGGGTCGAGGGTCATGAGGCCCTCGAAGACGGAGAGGATCTGCTCGATCTCACCCACGAACGAGGCCTTGTGGGGGTCGATCGTGTCCGGCTCGGTGCCGGTGTTGGTGATGAGCTCGCCGCTGGGGTCGGGCGCGTCCGCGGCCGCTGTCGCCGTGGGTCCGCCACCGGGCTGCGCCTGGCAGGCACCGATGACGAGCGCGAGCGACATCAGGACCGCGAGCAGGGACCAAACGCGTCGGGTCATACGCTCCTCCTTAGCGGGTGTGGTGGCCAGGAGGACCTTCCCCGGGTCCACCCCGATGATATCGGCCGCACGGACCTCCTTGGCCGCTCTCGGACCACTACCCGGAGGCGAGCGCGTCGGTTCAGCGCGTGGCCGGCCTCCAGTCGCCGACGTTCCAGGTGATCGGGCCGGAGTGCGAGGCGGGCTGAACGCGGTCCATCCGTACCGGGGCGATATCGACCTTCAGCACCTGGAACAGCGGCAGCGCGGGCGACGCGTCGGTCCAGAGGCGCTGCATCTCGGCGTAGATCGCGCGCTTGTCCGCGCGGTCGGCTGACGCGCGCGCGGCGTCGGCGAGGACGTCGTACCAGGCCGACACCATCCCGCGGTAGCGCTCGCTCGCGATGAGCGCGTCGTCGGCGTGATCGACGACGATCGCGAGGTCGTGCTCGCCGCGCCGCACGCGCTCGTCGACCTCGGCCGCGGGGCGCTCGCTCACCACGGCAGCGATCCCGAGGACCGCGAGGTCGACGGCCACGCCGCGCGCCGCCTCCACGAGCGCGGCCGATCCCTGCGGGACGAGGATCGTGACGGCGAGCCGCTCCCCGCCGAGCTCCGCGATGCCGAAGCTG
>Ga0194120_10011849_pt1 | contig 10362 bp, 10 predicted proteins | sample TA2MahCa65mmetaG_FD_148642 | JGI IMG/M metagenome (GOLD analysis project Ga0194120, IMG submission 148642) | Freshwater microbial communities from Lake Tanganyika, Tanzania - TA2015019 Mahale Deep Cast 65m | ecosystem: Environmental > Aquatic > Freshwater > Lake | place: Tanzania: Lake... | reverse complement strand
CCGTTTGCCGGAAGCGGGACGGCTCTTTTTGCCGCCGGTGCCTTCAGCATGAAGGCCGAAGGCATCGAGTTGTTACCCATCGGCCAGACGGTGATCGCCACGAAGCAGCTCATCGACTGGGATATTCAGTCTAAAGATATCGAGAGACTAGCGCACTGGCTCCACGAGCGACCCTGGAAGCATCACAAGACCGCGAAGCCGATCAACGAACTGCGGATCACGCGGGGAGCCTACCCGAAAGAAACCATCGAGAGCATGGGACGGTTTCTCGGCGCGTCCGGCCGGGAAGGCGAGCGCGTCCAGGCCGTTCTCTTCTTCGCCCTGCTCTGCATCCTTGAATCTATCAGCTACACCAGAAAAGACGGACAATACCTTCGTTGGGACTACCGTTCGGGCAGACGGCTTGGGAAGAAACTGTTCGACAAAGGCAATATTCTGCCGTTCGATAGAGCGATCGCCGCCAAATTGCAGGAAATCGTCGCCGATCTTCGAGCAGCCGAGGCGCCGGAGGATTTGTTCAGGACGGTCCGGGCCCACACCGAAATTCTGTTGCACACGGGATCGTGCCTTGATGTGTTGCCGACGCTCGAAGCGGCCACGTACGATTGCCTTGTCACCTCGCCGCCCTACTGCAACCGCTACGATTACACGCGGACCTACGCGCTCGAACTCGCCTTGCTCGGCGTGGACGAGGACGGTCTCGTCGGGCTCAGGCAAGAGATGCTCAGTTGCACGGTTGAAAACAGGGCCAAGGACCTCCTATCGCTGAACCCGAATTGGAAGTCTGCCATCGAGGCTGCCGACGGGCACGAACTGCTCCAAGCCATTCTTGCGTATCTCGAATCGCAGAAGGAACTCGATCTCTTGAACAATGACGGTATCCCGCGCATGGTGCGGGGCTACTTTTACGAAATGGCTTGCGTGATCGCCGAATGCGCCCGCGTGCTCAAGCGTGGCGTGCCGCTCATCATGGTCAACGACAACGTACGGTACGCCGGCGTAAGCGTTTCCGTGGACATCATTCTGTCCGAACTTGCCGAGCGGTTGGGGTTTAGGGTCGAACAGATCCTGGTCCTGCCGAAAGGAAAAGGAAACAGCAGCCAGCAAATGGGCGCGCATGGTCGTGATCCGTTGCGGAAATGCGTCTACGTGTGGCGGAGGGTCTGAGTGAAAACGAAGCCCTACCGTCTGCACCTCACAAGCAGCCGCGACCTCAAAACCCCGTACGAAGCCGTTCGGGCCGGATTCGTCGCGCTCGCGTTGGAGAAGAATCGACGCGCGACTCCGTTTGTCGCGGAGGCGAGAGCGTTGAAGGCCGCGGCCTCGCGTGCGAAGACGCCCACCGACTTGTTCGCAATTCAGGAACTTCAACCTGCGCTCCTGACCGCCGCCGGGGTCTCCGACAAAGCGGCCAACCATCTCGATGAGTCGGACAAGCGGGAGGCAATCGACGGACTCATCAAAAACTTCCTGGAACCAGCCGGTGCCGGGTTCGTCGAGGAACTGGTCTTTCGATTCCTGCTCACGCGGGGAGATACGCTCGGTGGATCGATGAGAAACGTCGGCGGGTTTATGGCACAGAAAAAACTCACCCGGTCCATCATCGCCCACTTGAAGCTGGCTGGCAAACCCTGTCAGTGGCTTCACTCGCAGACCAACGCATGGGTAAGCCTCCCAGAGGACGATGCGGATATTGAACTTCATCTTCGGGGGCTATCCTGGATGTCACCGAACGGTCCACGTACGTTGCGCTATAACCTCACGGTTCCGTTTTTCCGCAACAACGTCGATCTCTCGTTGTTTGATTGCCGAGCCGGAGACCTCACGAAAGACACGCGCAAGAATCCTCGTGCCTACCTTGCACTGGGAGAGTTGAAAGGCGGCATCGATCCGGCTGGGGCCGACGAACATTGGAAAACGGCTCGTACGGCTCTCGACAGAATTCGTAAAGCGTTCGCCACGCACGGGCACAAGCCCCATACGTTTTTCATCGGTGCGGCCATCGAACCCAAGATGGCATCTGAAATTTGGACTCTGCTCAAGCTCGGCGTTATCGAGAACGCCGCGAATCTGACCGACGAAGGCCAGATTGCTTCCATCACGCGGTGGCTTTGCAGTTTGTGATGGAGTGCAGGACGGTCTCAGAGCCTCTTTCCCATTTCGCGTAGAGTGCCACGCCCTTCCGGGCGTGGCACTCTCAAAATTCAAGCTGCGCTTGTCTGGCGGCAAACCTGCTAGACCTTACTCACACCCCCGCCCTTCCAGACAGAGACCTCTCGCTGGATTAGCGGGAGAAGAAGTACGGCTTGATGGGAAAAGCGCGGTTGGCTACTTTTTTGATGCCTTGCTTCGCCCTCGCAGATAGACCATCTGCACCCCAACGATCGTCTTGGCGTCGCGGATGGTGCCGTCGGTGATCATGGCCAGGGCCTTGTCCAGAGGCATTTCGACCACGTCGAGGACTTCGTCATGGTCGAGCTGTTGCTTGCCCACCGTGAGCCCTGTTGCCAGGTAAATGTGGATGACCTCGTCGGCGAAGCCCGGCGCGGTGAGGAGGCTGGATAAGAGGTCCAACTTGGCGGCTTTGTAGCCGACTTCCTCCTCCAACTCGCGCAGGGCGCAGTCTTTCGGGTCCTCGCCTGGGTGCAGCTTGCCGGCTGGAATCTCATAGATAAAGCCTCCTGCCGCATGGCGGTATTGCTTGATCAGAACGACGGTGCCGTCATCCTTCATCGGCACCATGGCGGCGGCGCCGGGATGGCGGATGATTTCCAACTCAATGTGGGATCCGTTGGGAAGTGGGATCGTTTCCAGGTTGAGGGTCAGCACGCGGCCTTTGAAGATATTTTTGACCATGGCAGCTTAAATCCGTTTCTCGTATCTCGTCGTTCGTATCTCGTGTTTCATCTCACGCTTGACACTTCACGCTTCACCCATCACGGTTCTTACGTTTGTAAAACGGCGGCTTGACGACGACGGCCGGGACGGCCCGGCCACGGATGTCTATCGTGAACGAGGACCCGACCGAGGCGAGGGCGGGAGGGACATAGCCCAGCCCGATCCCTTTCTGGAGGATCGGGGAGAGATTCCCGCTGGTGACCTCGCCGACTTCTTTCCCGCCATCCACCAGAATCTTGAATCCATGTCGAGGCACAGCTTTTTGCAACAGCTCGAAGGCCGCCAGGCGTCGCGTGAGCCCCCCGTCCTTCTGCTTCGCCAAGACCGCCCTGCCGATGAAGTCGCCTTTCTCGAAGTTGACCACCCAGCCAGCCCCGGCTTCGATGGGCGATATGTCTTCCGAGATGTCGTTGCCATACAAGAGATAGGCCATCTCCAGGCGGAGCAGGTCGCGCGAGCCAAGCCCGGCCGGCTTGAGACCGGCCGACTTGCCGGCCCGGAGCAACTCGTTCCAGATCGACAGGGCGCGATCCGCTGCCAGGTAGAGCTCATAGCCCAGCTCGCCTGTATAGCCTGTGCGCGTGATGAGCACGTCAGCACCGCAGAGGGAGGCCTCCAGGCAGTGGCGAGGCTTGACCGCATCGATAGCCTTTACCCCAAGGTTGTTGAGGATCGCGCGGGAGGCCGGCCCTTGCAGCGCCAGTTGCGCAACCTCGGCGGAACGATCGGCAATGGTGAACCCGGAAGCCCCGGTAGCCTGTTTCTTGAGCCAGGCCACGATCTTCTCCCGATTCGACGCATTGACGCAGAGGTAATACTCTTGCGGCTTGATGCGATAGACGAAGATGTCGTCCAGGATTCCGCCCTGCTGGTTGCAGACCATGGAATAGTGGGATTCCAGCACGGCCAGTTTCGCCACGTCGTTGGTGGTCACGCCTTGGAGGAAGGGCAGGGCGCCTGGCCCGGAGACCAGGACCCTTCCCATGTGGCTGACATCGAAGAGACCGGCTGCCGTGCGGACGGTCTGGTATTCGTCCACGACGCCGGAATACTGGATCGGCATCTCCCAACCGGCGAAATCCACCAGCTTGGCGCCGGCCGCAACATGGCCTTCATAGAGAGGAGTGCGTTTCATAAATGATGGCTCCATAGTCAAAAAGTTTGAAAGTCCGTCAAGTCGTAAAGTCTCAGGACAAGGACTTGATAACTTTCCAACTTGATAGACTTTACGACGTTCATCACAGTCCCAAGAGTTCAACGTCGAAAAGCCGGGTCATGCGTCGGGTTCAGAGAACAAGGCCAGGCTGGCTGTATAGCCGTGGAGAAAGTTGCTGCCTCCCACCGGCCCGATCTCGCCTTGGGCAAAGAAGCCGGCGATCGGAATATCGCCCTCGCGATCGCGGACCGTCGTGATGTCGTGATTCGCGCGGCCGAACAGCGCTTGGCCTCTCCCGCAACAACTAAACAACAAGGCGCCCAGCGGCGGCTTCCGATGCTTGGCCCGGTCTGCGGCCAACAAGAGGCTCAGGTCCTCGCTCGCCGACTGCGCGTCGCGCAGATGAAACTGCACGGTCTGCCCCTCCTGCACCCGGTCGCCGATCGCCACGCTGCCTGAGCCACGATCCGCCCCGATCAGGTTCCGGACGAGAAAGTCCCCCCGCCCGAATTGTTCCCGGTGCTCATCGATGACGACACCCAAATGCAGGGCCCGGTGGGCGATCTGCCGCTCCTCGCCGGCGAGCGATTCGAACACGGCCTGCAGACGGTCCAGCGCCGAGGAGCCGCCCAACTCGTGAATGACGTTCTGCTCCGCCTTCGTGACCACGTAGGAGGCCCCGATCGGCCGGCAGCCCTGGGAGACCACCGTGCGAACGGCCACCCCGCCGGACAGGGCGACGCCGACCAACCCGCCGTCGTAGACCTCGTCGTTCAGCAACAGCCGGTTGTCCCCCAAGTCCTGCCCTCCGCCGACCAGGCCGCCGATGGCGGCAGCTCCGGGACAGCGGTCCGCCATGAACGACAGGACCTCATCGATCGGGGTGGTAAAGGGATCGGCCAGGAGGATGATCGTCTGACGCTCCGCTTTGACGCCGAGCGATTCCGGCCAGCCCTTGATGGCAAAGCCGTCCGCCCCCTGGGGAAAGGCCAACCGCAGGGGCGTCAGTTGCGTGTTCGGCAGTCGCGCGGCCCAGAGCGTCACGGCCGCGGCGTCTTCGATTTCTTCCGCGCCGGCAATGACGCCTTCGCCGGTCCCTCCCAGAAGGATGCGCGAGGAGAACTCGCTGCGCAGCGCCGCGCAGAGCGTTTCAGCTTGGTTGGCGTAATGGGATGAGAAGAAGAGAAAGGCCAGGTCCGCCGCTTCCCCCAACTGGCTCCGCACCGCCAGCCCGACGGCGCGCCCCGCTTCCGCCGCGTCCTCGTCGCGGGAGACGGCGACCGCAACACGTGCCCCTGTGTCTTGTCCGATGTGCATGGTTCTGCGTGGCGCCGCCTTCGTGCCGGCTTAGTCGGTCATGTTGGCCCGATCGCCGCGTTCCTTTTGAAGCTTCTGATAATAGCGCCACAGATAGGAATGGTAGTCGTCGAGTTGCGCGAGCAGATAATGCAGCTCCGTCGGGTCTTCGCTCTCCAGGGCCTGCGTCAGCCGGCCCTTCAGAAACTCCGAAAAAGCCTGGGTCTTCTCCAGCGCCGTCAGCAGCTTCAGGCCGCCACCCATTTGATAATCAGCCATGGTCCCTCACAATCATTGCCTGCCTGGGGAAAGCATAGACGGGCCTCTCTTGGAAATGCAAGGACTCAGCAACAGCCTGAATCCGTCACCGATCGCGGCGGCCGTTCAACAAGACGCGCAGCTTGGAAAGGGAAATCGCCTCCACGCGACGGCCATCCCGCCCGACCGTCGTTGAGGCCATGGTCAAGGCGTTCAGAATCGCCTCTTCGGTGGCCTCGACGGTCGCGCTCAACAAGGGATTGAGGTGGGTATCGGCCAGGTGCGTCATGGCGAAGGTCCGGTCTTTCGGATAGTGCGGGATCGTGTTCCCCGTGGAGAAGACCAGCATGAAGTCGCCGCTGCCGTGGCGCGCGGTCGAACCGGTCCTGGCCAGGCCCAAGGCCGCCCTCTTGGCCAGCCGCCCAAGCTGGCGCGAGTCCACTGGCGCATCCGTCGCGATGACGACGATGATCGAGCCCTCGCCGCCTGGGAGCGACGCGATTTCTTCCTTGTCGTATAATTTCCCCACCGGCACGCCGGCCACGACCAATTCCTCCCGCCTGCCGTGGTTGGCGTTGACCAGGACCCCGACCGTGTAGCCGCCGTCTTCCTCCGGCAACCGACGCGACGAGGTGCCGATGCCGCCCTTGAACCCGTACGACACCATGCCGGTCCCGGCCCCCACGGCCCCTTCCGCCACAGGCCCGGATGCAGCTCCATCCAAGGCCGCCATCACGTCGGTCTCCGAGACATGCCGGCCCTGGCTGTCGTTCAGGCGGCTGTCGTCGCATTCCGCCACCACCGGCGTCAGCGTGTCGTCGCTGATGCCGATCTCGGGATAGCGCTTGATCATCCAACTCATGACTCCGTTGGCGACGCGCGGCACGTTCAAGGTGTTGGTCAAGGCGATCGGATATTCCAAAAACCCGGACTCGGCCACCCAGGCCAGGCCGGTCATCTCGCCGGTCCCATTGAGCACGAAAGACGCGGCAGGAACTTTTTTCCGCCAGACATCGTCGCGAGGGATCACCACCGTCACCCCGGTGCGGACCGGCCCGTGACCTGGCTTGAGCGCCCCCTCGCCGCGCACCAGCGTTACCTGGCCGACTTTCACGCCCTCCACATCGGTGATGGCGTTGTTCGGACCAGGCTGGTAGCGGCCCACGGCAACCCCCAATTCCCTCACACGCAGCCTGGGGCCGTCGGACCGGGCCGAGTCACCGGCGCCGTTGGCTGAAGAGTCGAAGGCCGTGAACGACACCATCGTGAGGAGCAGCGCCGTTGCTGCCGCACGAGCCCTGTGGTTCCCGATCGATCGTCCCTCTAGTCCTGTCATGCGTGCTCCTTCACGAAAGACGGTCGAGTCGGCCGCCGCAGGCCGGACAACATTCCAATGCCGCCAGGTCCACGACCCAGGAACTGTGCGGACGGCTGGACACCATCGTCCACACCAATTTATTGGCGCAGTGGGGACAGCGCAGCACCATCGTAAACCACAGGAAGGTGGCGCAGCCCAGGAAAAGCCCGCAAGCGATGAGAGCCAGAAACCGGCCCCCACCGGTGCTCAGTGAAAAAATGCCGAGGGTGAAACAGAGCAGCGTCCCGGTAAAACCGGCCACGGCCACGTAGAGTTTCCAAATTTGGCCGGTCTCGACGATCCAATTGGACGGTTTTGCGCTCATGGCTGCTCCCTGACGTTAGAGGTCATGGGTGGAGCCCGGTTCCGGCACGATCACGTCCATGCGGGGATGCTCGGCCTGGAGCGCCGCGGCCAGCGAGCAGGATTGCTTTTCCTCCCCGTGCACGACGAAGACCGTCGCCGGCGAGGGCGTGATCGCCCGGACATAGGCCAAGAGATCGTCCCGATCCGCATGGGCGGAGAGTCCGTTGAACCGGACCACCTGGGCTCGTCTGGGCGTCGGCACGCCGAAGATCGGCACCGTGTCCCAGCCTTCCACCAGCTTCCGCCCCAGCGTATGCTCGGCTTGAAACCCCACGATGGCCACGATGTTCGCCTCGTCCTGGATCGCGTGCTTGAGGTGGTGGATCACGCGTCCGCCTTCGCACATGCCGGAAGCCGAGATAATGACACAGGGCCCCTTCATCTTGTTCAGCTTCTGGCTCTCCTGAACCGACGACACATAGTGGATGTAGCGGGCCACGAAGGGATCGCCTTCGGAGGTTAAGATCCGGTAGGTCTCTTCGTCGTAGCACTCCGGATGCCGCCGGAAGATCTCGGTGGCCTTGGTCGCCATCGGAGAGTCGATATAGATCGGCAACGGCTCGATTCGTCCCTCCTTGACGAGTTCCTTGATCCACATGACGAGATCCTGCGTCCGCCCCACCGCAAAAGCCGGCACGATGATCTTGCTCCGGTTGGCGACCGCGCGCGCCACCATCGCCTGGACCTTCTGCGTGGCGGCTTCCCGGCTTTCGCTGTGGAGCCGGTCGCCATAGGTGGATTCGATGATCAGCGCGTCGCAGGAAGGCGGGGCTTCCGGGTCCCGCAAGATCGGCATCATCTGTTTGCGGCCCAAGTCCCCAGAAAAGAGAAGGGTGGTCGTGGTCCCCCCGGCCTTCGCCGTGAGCCGAATGGCCGCCGAGCCCAGGATGTGCCCGACATCGTGGAAGGACGCCTTGAGGCGCGGCTGCACCGAGACGACGTCGCCATAGCGGAGCCCGACGAATCGCCTGGCGATGGTCCGCACATCGTCCGTATCGTAGAACGGCCGGCGGCAGTCCTTCCCCCTGCGCCGTTCCTTCTTATTGACATACTCGCAGTCGCTCTCCTGGATATGCGCGGAATCTTCCAGCATCATCTCGGTCAAATCCGCCGTCGCCCCGGTCGCATGCACCTTGCCGGAAAACCCTCGTTTGGCCAGAGCCGGAAGCGCGCCGGAGTGGTCGATGTGGGCATGGGAGAGGAGCACGGCGTGCACCGACTTGGGATCGAAGCCGAGATCGCGGTTTCGACGGTCCGATTCTTCGCGCCGTCCCTGGAAGAGCCCGCAGTCCAGCAGGACGCTCGTCCCGCCGGACTGGACCAGGTGACGGCTGCCGGTCACAGACCGAGCCGCGCCATGGAAGGAAATTTTCATCTGGAGGGGCCAGTCTGCCGGCTGGCGGCAATGACGTCCCAGGCCTCCTGGGCCGTTTCGGCATAGTGGATGAGGTTCAGGTCGTCCGGGCTGATCAAGCCCTCCTCCACCAGCATGGGCCAATTGATGAGCCGATCCCAAAAGGCACGGCCCACCAGCACGATGACGACCCCGACGGCCTTCCCGGTCTGCAGCAGCGTCAGCGCATCGAACAGCTCGTCCATCGTGCCGAAGCCGCCGGGGAAGGCCACCAGCGCGCGGGCACGGAGCAGGAAATGCATTTTGCGCAGCGCAAAGTAGCGGAACTGAAAACAGAGGGCCGGGGTGATGTAGGGATTGGGCTCCTGCTCTTGCGGCAGCGTGATGTTGAGTCCCATGGACTTGGCGCCGACATCCGCGGCGCCTCGGTTCGCCGCCTCCATAATGCCCGGGCCTCCGCCTGTGACCACCACGTACTCGCAACGTCCGCCCATCTGACAGACCGACGACACCAGACGCCCGAACTTTCGCGCTTCGTCGTAGTAGGACGACAGCGCCAGCCGGCGCTGCGCAACGGCCAGGGCTCGTTTTCGCTCCGGGTCGTGAGGTTTCTTCGCCAGCTTGGCCTTCGCCTGGGCCAGTTCACGCTTGGCCTCGGCCGGCTCGGTCAGGCGCGAACTGCCGAACACGACGACCGTGGAGTGGATGCCCTCGTCCTGCTGGATCAATTCCGGCTTCAGCAGTTCCAGTTGCAGGCGGACGGGCCGCAGCGCTTCGCGGTTTAAAAATTCCGAGTCTTGATCGGCTCGACGGTAGGCATGCGATTGCAGGATGGTTTTGAGAAGTTTGGCTCGATTGGCCCGCGATGGTCCCATGTCGGGCCATTATAGCGGGATGACGGGGTCGCAACAACCTTGGGGCTAATTCTCTCTGAACGGCCAGAGCCGATGCTGACCGGCATGGACATGTTCGGCGAAAGCCTGTTGCTGGGCGACCCACTGGGAATCGAACTTCACCTGAAAGACATCGGTCGCCAGCCCCCCACCGGCCAAAATCATATCGACCCGCGCCGGCGACACGAACTGAAGCGGCCAGCCATAATTGATGCGGGTATATTTGGCGTCGAGGAAGTGATAGAAGGCCACGGCGCCGGCCTCATCCAAACTGACCACCTCATCGGGCGTGCCAAGTTTGGCGACGACCTCCGCCAAGGTCGTCTTGCCCGGGGCAATAAACGAAACGTCTTCCGGCGTGATCGGATCGTTGAGCGAGAGCCTGGTGAAGCTGGCCAGTCCGCAGCCGGACAGAACCAAGGACGCGAGGCACGCGGCAAGAAGCACACGGCACAAGCCGATCGTCTGACCCCTTGCATTTCGTTCGCCCATTGCCGCGTCCTCTCGCCCCTAGCCCTCTTTACTCGCCGAAGGGCCAGAACTGGAACTCCAGCCGATCGGTGCGTCTGCCGAAGACCACTTCGTTCACCACTCCGTTCTTGTCGATAAAGATGTATAGGTCGTCGCTCTTGATGTTGAACCGCGAAAAATTCAGGATGATCAAAAACAGGCCCTTGGCCTTGATGTCGTAGCGATAGTACTGGAAGATCTCCTGCCCGTTGACCTGGATGACCCGGTCCGGCGAGCCGAGCGAGGCCACAACCTCAGACCTAGTGATCACGCC
>Ga0194120_10011846_pt1 | contig 10364 bp, 10 predicted proteins | sample TA2MahCa65mmetaG_FD_148642 | JGI IMG/M metagenome (GOLD analysis project Ga0194120, IMG submission 148642) | Freshwater microbial communities from Lake Tanganyika, Tanzania - TA2015019 Mahale Deep Cast 65m | ecosystem: Environmental > Aquatic > Freshwater > Lake | place: Tanzania: Lake... | reverse complement strand
GATCAAGCTGGGCGTCTGGGAGCCGGCGGCGCATCTTTTCGCCTTTTATTTCGCCATCCTCTCGGCGATCACGCCGCCGGTCGCCCTCGCGGTCTACGCCGCCGCCGGCCTCGCCAAATCGGACCTTTGGGAAACCGGCTGGGCGGCGGTCAAGGTCGGCGCCGCCGGCTTCATCGTGCCCTTCATGTTCGTCTTCGAGCCCGCGCTGATGCTGAGCGGCGAATGGACCAGCATCGCGTTGGCTTCGGCCACGGCGGGCTTGGGCGTGATCTTCCTGGCCGCTTCGCTCCATCGCTATTTCCTGGTCGAGACGCGGAGCTGGGAGCAGGTTGCCCTTTTCGGCGGGGCGATCTTGCTGGTCACGGCCAATCCCTGGGCCGACATCGCGGGCATCGCGCTGGGCGGGATCGTCGTCCTGGCTCAGACACGGCGTCGCCCAGCCACGGCACCCTCAGGTATGCATTAGTCGCATGGCTGCCTTGCCAGGGCGCGCGTAGAAGATGAATCCCGAATCACAATACGTTCCCAACCGACGGTGTCTTTGACATCGTTTCGGTCCTGGATGTGGTCCTCCCACCTGTCTTGGGCCATTCACGTCTCCCAGACGTTGAAGCCTCCCTGTTGAACTTGAGCCGGACCCTCGGGTCCGGCTTCTCTTTTTAATTCGACTTGCGGGTCAAATCACGCCGCGCGGCGAGCGCCGCCTCGGCCCGGGCCCGGGCGGTGGGATCGAGCTCGGTTTCCGCCCGCCGGCGTTGGGCGAGCGCCGCGCTCACCCCCTGTTCTCCGGCGAGGCTCAGCCAGACATAGGCCTCGACGGGATCCCGGGCGACGCCGCTCCCCTCGAGGTAATCGACGCCCAGCCGCGCCTGGGCGAGACCATGGCCTCGTTCCGCCGCCTGGCGCAGGCGAGCGGTCGAGGCGGCCGGATCAGGCGGGCCTCCGACGCCGCGCCGAAGCATGAGCCCCGCCTTGTAGGCGGCCTCGCCGTGGCCCTTGTCGGCGGCCTCGAGGTAGAGCTTCCGCGCTTGGACGGGGTCCTTGGCGACGCCGATTCCGGCTTCATGGGCCTGGGCGAGGGCGGCGATACCCTCGGGGTCGCCGCTTTCCGCCGCGCGGCGAAAAAGGCTGTAGGCAAGGGCGGGATTGCGTTCGATCTCGGCCCGTCCGGCCTCCACCGGTCCTTGGGCGAGAGACGGAACCGTCGCCAGGCCAAGGGCAAGAAACGCGAGGGCTCGGCGGATCACGAAGGCTTCTTGCCCTTGTCACCGGGCAGGTAATCTTCGGTGGTCCGAGGGACGGGGCGCGGATTTCCAGCCAGGGGGTTGTTCGCCTCGAACTGGTCGATCACCCGGCAGTTCTCGCACATGCGGATGCGGTCGAGGGCCTTGGGGTTGCCGGCGAACATGGGATGGGAAGCGAGCTTGGCCGCCATCTTTTCCACCGTCGAGGCGGCGCCGAAGGGCTTGGCGCAACGGACGCACTTGAACGGCTCTTCCTCCTTGATGGTCACCTCCGATTTCGCCTTGGTGGTGAAATCGAGGCGCGGCGCGAGGGCGATCACATTCTCGGGACAGGTCGCGCGGCAAAGGCCGCATTGGATACAGGCCTCCTCCTTGAAGCGCAGCATCGGCTTTTCGGGATTGTCGGTCAGCGCGCCCGTGGGGCAGGCGCCGACGCAAGAGAGGCAGAGGGTGCAACCGGCGACCTTGACCTCGATCCCGCCGAAAGGCGCGCCCTCGGGAAGTGTGAGCACGTCCTTGACCGTGGGGGCCTGGGCGTGGAGGTGGCGCAGCGCAAGGAAGAGGACGCTGCGCTTGCCGCCCAAGGCCAGGAAATCGCCACCCGAAATGGGCGCGGCCCTGGCGCCGGCCAAGCGGCCGGTAAGGGCTTCGGGATCGTCGTCGAGGGCGAGAATGACCCGCCCGTCGCCATAACCCAGGCCGGCGAGGATCGCCTCGGCGAGCTCGATCTGTTCGGTCACGGCCCCGGCTTCGTCGCGCTTGCGGGGGTGGAGATGGATGATCACCCGTCCCGCGCCCCAGGCGAGAGCGCAGGCGATGACATCGAGACCGATCCCGGTCGCGGCATGGACGGCGAAGGGAAGAGCGTCGGCCGGCAAGCCGTCGCCGAATCGTCCGATCGCCTCGACCAGGGCGGCGCCGTCTTCTTCGTCATGCAGGAGAAGCGTGGCGTTCCTGCCCCCGGCGTGGCGGTAGGCGAGGAGGAGGGTGCGCAATTTGGCGAGGAGGGCCTCGGTCTTGGGAAAGGCGTATGCCGAGGCCCCGGTCGGACACACCGCCGCGCATTGGCCGCAACCGGCGCAGATCCTGGGATCGACCCCGACGCTGTCGCCGGCGGGGGCGATCGCCCCGGTCGGGCAATGCGCCAGGCAACGCGCGCAGCCGGTCTTTTGGCTGCGGGCATGGGCGCAGATCGCGGATATGAAATCGACGTAGAGCGGTTTTTCGAAATCCCCGACCGCCTCCGCCGCCTCGGCAAGGGCGCGCTCGACCGCCACAGGGTCCTTGGGATCGGCGCGGACATAGCCATCGCGCCTGCCGTCGCCGGGGAAAAGCGGCGCGCCGCCGCTGAGATCGACTATGCTGTCGCAAGCGAAGGCGACACCGTCGCGGCGCGGGCCGAAAGCGAGGGTCTCGCGCGATTGCGGCTGGGCCTCGGCATGGCCATCGAGCACCAAACGGAAATCGCCGAGACTGCCTTGGGCCTTGGCCACTGTGCCGGAAAAAAGCGGAACCGCCGTGACGCGGGGCGGGGCGACATCGGCCCCGCCCAGGAGGACCACGGTGACATCGAGCTTATCGGCAAGGCGACGGCCCGCCTCGAGCGCGACCTCATCCCGGCCATAGACCAGGCAGCGTCCGCCAGCCGTGATGGCGAGGCTGGGGGTGGGCGGCACCTCGACCGAAGCGGCGGCGAGCAGGGCGTGAATCTTGGGGCTCGCCTCTTTCCCTTCCTTGGACCAAGCCGCGGTTTCACGGATATTGACGAAGGCAAGATCGGCGTCGGGCGCGGTCTCGGCGAAAAGCGGCGCTTCCTGGGTGCAGGCGACGAGCAGGGGTTCGCCGCTTTCCGCCGCCTGCTTGAAGCGCGTGAGCTCGCGCCGACAGAGGAGGGTCGCGATCTCTGGCGTCGGCGCGCCGGCCAAGGCGCCGAGGCGCGCGGCATCGAGAGGCATGCTGCCCGCGCAATCGCAGAGCAGCACCTTGCGACCGCCCATATCCATAAAATCCCTCTCCCCTTTTTCTCGGGCCCGGGCGGCACTATAGAAAGAAGGGGAGGGTCTCGTCAGCGTGAAAGAGGAACGCCGAAGCCTCGCGGTCCTGGTCGAGCGTCGAGCGACCGGCAATGTCTGGCAGCCCGTCGGCTGGCGGATCTTGGGGCTGCGCGCGCCCGAACCGGACGATGCGCCGGGCCGCGCTCTGGACGAAGAACGGCTCGTGGCGGGGATCGGCGATCTGGTTCTTCATCGCAGCGAGGCGGAGAACTACCTCTTCAATCTCTCCGGCCAGGCGAGGGCGGCGGTCTATGTCGTCCTCGACCGCCCTCAGGGGGAGGGCGAGGCGCCAAAGCTGGTCGGCCTCACCTGCGATCCCTACGAGGCGGAAGGCGCCGATGGCCCGGAGCGGATGGTCGAGGCCCTGCCCATGCCGGCTGAGATCGAGGCCTGGGTCCAGGGCTTCGTCGCCGATCACTATCGCGAGACGCCCTTCGTCAAGCGTCAGCGCAAGCCCCACGATCCCCGCAAGGCGCGCCGCTCATGAGCGAAGAGGATGAAGGCTTCCTCAAGCGCTGGTCGCGCAGGAAGATCGAGGCCAAGGAGGAGCCCGAGGTCCCGCCGCCCGCCAAGCTCGAGGACAAGACCAAGGAGAAGGCGAAGTTGCCGCTCGACCTTCCCTCGATCGACAGCCTGACCAAGGAAAGCGATTTCAAGGTCTTTCTTCAGCCGGGGGTTCCCGAGGAACTGCACCGGGCGGCGCTCCGCAAGCTCTGGAAGCTCGATCCCGACCTCTCGCGCCATGACGGCATGACCGACTACGCCGAGGATTACGGCGCCATGATGCGGGAAGGCGAGAAATTCGCCGAGACCGCCTACAAGATCGGAAGGGGATTCCTGGAAAAGGGCGATCTGCCCTGGGACGAGGAAGAGGAAAAGGCCAAATCCAAGGCCGAAGGGAAGGCGGCGTCCGTCGCCGAGGTTCCGGCCGAAACGCCAAAGCCAGACGAGAATCCAGAGAAATCTTGAGATTTTCCCCGCCGAATTCCCCTTGACCCTGGGGCGGGCGGTTAGGGACAATGCCCGACGGAATCCGAGAAATCGGACGGGGATCGGGGGAAGGGCCATCGTCGCGTGGGCGCCGTTGTCGCCGCCAAAATCGACCAAGCCGACGCCCTGCGGGCGGAGTGGTACGGCCTGATCGCGCGTCTCTTGGCGCGGGCACCGGATCGGGCGTTGCTTGCGTCTCTCGCCGCCATGAAGGGCGACACCACGCCCTTGGGGCAGGCGATCGGAATTCTCGCCGGGACGGCCAAGGCCACCACCCCGGAACGGGTCGCGGCGGAGTACGACGCCCTCTTCGTCGGCGTCGGCGCGACCGAGCTCACGCCCTATCTCTCCCACTACCTCACCGGCTTCCTTCACGACAAGCCGCTCGCGGCGCTGCGGGTCGATCTCGCCCGCCTCGGAGTGCGCCGGCGCGAGGGGACGAGCGAGCCCGAGGATCACATCGCCGCGCTTTGCGAGACCATGGCGGGCCTGATCACGGGCGCCTTCGGCGCGCCCCTCGACCTTCCCGCCCAGCGGGCCTTTTTCGAGACCCATGTCGGCGTCTTCGCCGGCCGGTTCTTCGGCGACATGGAGGTTTCCCCCTCCGCCCAGTTCTATCGACCGGTCGGCGCGATCGGCCGGCTGTTCTTCGAGATCGAAACCGAGGCATTCCGGATGGTGGCCTAGTCCACCGGGACAAGGAGCGAGACCGATGAGCGACACCTCCAAGAAAAAGACCGTCTCCCGGCGCGACGTCTTCACCGTCGCCGCCGCGACCGCCGGCGCCGCCGGGGCCATCGCCACCGGCCTCAAGCCCGCGCCCGCCAAGGCGAGCGCGGAGGATCGCCGGGGCGCGCTCTATCGCGTCACCGACCACGTCAAGAAGGCCTACGCCACGGCCCGCTTCTGAGGGAGGAGAGATCATGTTGCGCAAGACCAAATCCGCGACCGCCGCCACCCGCGTCGGCCGCGCCCTCGGCGGCATCGGGTCGAAGACCCTCGATCGGCGCGCCTTCCTGCAACGCTCCGGCCTCGCCGCGGCGGGCCTCGGCGCCGTCGCCGGCGTCGGCGCTGGCCTTGTCGAGAAGGCGCAAGCCGCTGGCCCGGTCCAGGCTGGCGAAGTCAAGCGCATCACCTCGGTATGCACCCATTGCTCGGTCGGCTGCGCCATCATCGGCGAGGTCCAGAACGGCGTCTGGATCGGCCAGGAACCGGCTTTCGACAGCCCGCTCAACCTGGGCGCCCATTGCGCCAAGGGAGCGAGTGTGCGCGAGCACGCCATCGGCGAGCGCCGCCTGCGCTATCCGATGAAGCTGGAGGGCGGCACCTACAAGCGCGTTTCCTGGGACCAGGCGATCACCGAGATCGGCGATCGCATGCTCAAGATCCGCCAGGAGAGCGGGCCCGATTCCGTCTATTGGCTGGGCTCGGCCAAGCACTCCAACGAGCAGGCCTACCTGATCCGCAAATTCGCGGCCTTCTGGGGCTCGAACAACATCGACCACCAGGCCCGCATCTGCCACTCGACCACGGTCGCCGGCGTCGCCAACACCTGGGGCTACGGCGCCATGACCAATTCCTACAACGACATCCACAATTCGCGCCTGATCTTCATGATCGGCTCGAACGCCGCCGAGGCCCATCCGGTCTCGATGATGCACATCCTCAAGGCCAAGGAGCAGAACAGCGCGCCGCTGATCGTCTGCGATCCGCGTTTCACCCGCACCGCGGCCCACGCCGACGAATATGTGCGCTTCCGTTCCGGCACCGACGTCGCCCTGATCTGGGGCCTGATGTGGCACATCTTCGAGAATAACTGGGAGGACAAGGAGTTCATCCGCGCCCGGGTCTGGGGCATGGACAAGGTCCGCGAGGAGGTCAGGAAATGGACCCCCGCCGAGGTCGAGAACGTCACCGGAGTGCCCGGCGCCCAGCTCGCCCGCGTCGCCCGCCTGATGGCCACCAATCGGCCCGGCACGTTGATCTGGTGCATGGGCGGCACCCAGCACACCATCGGCAGCAACTATGTCCGCGCCTACTGCAACCTGCAGCTCGTGCTCGGCAACATGGGCGTTTCGGGCGGTGGCGCCAACATCTTCCGCGGCCATGACAACGTCCAGGGCGCCACCGATTTCGGTGTCGTCTGCGACAGCCTGCCCGGCTATTACGGCCTGGTCGAGGGCTCCTGGCGCCATTGGGCGCGGGTCTGGGACGTGAGCTACGACTACCTGCTCGCTCGCTTCAAGGACAAGAAGCTGATGGAGGCGGCGGGCATGCCGGTGAGCCGCTGGTTCGACGGCGTGCTCGAGGCCAAGGACAAGGTCGACCAGCCCGACAACACCAGGGCCATGGTCTTCTGGGGCCACGCGCCCAATTCGCAGACCCGCCTTCCCGAGATGAAGAAGGCGATGGAGAAGCTGGATCTCCTGGTGGTGATCGATCCCTATCCGACCATGTCGGCGGTGATGCACGACCGCAAGGACGGGGTCTATCTCCTTCCGGCGGCGACGCAATACGAGACCTCGGGCTCGGTCACCGCCTCGAACCGCTCGCTGCAATGGCGCGACAGGGTGATCGAGCCGGTGTTCGAGTCGCTCCCCGATCACGCCATCATGTACCGCTTCGCCAAGAAGTTCGGTTACGAAAAGGAGATGTTCAAGAACATCAAGATCGTCAAGGACGAGCCGTCGGTCGAGGACATCACCCGCGAGTTCAACCGCGGCATGTGGACCATCGGCTATACCGGCCAGTCGCCGGAACGCCTGAAGAAGCACATGGCCAACATGGCGACCTTCGACAAGACCACGCTCAGGGCGAATGGCGGGCCTTGCGACGGTGACTATTTCGGGCTGCCATGGCCGTGCTGGGGTAACGACAAGCTCAACCACCCCGGCTCGCCCAATCTCTACGACACCTCCAAGCACGTCATGGAGGGCGGCCTCAACTTCCGCGCCAATTTCGGGGTCGAGCGAGAAGGCCAGACCCTCCTCGCCGAGGGCAGCTACTCCAAGGGCGCCGAGATCAAGGACGGTTATCCCGAGTTCACCATGGCCATGCTCAAGAAGCTGGGCTGGGACAGCGAGCTGACCGCCGAAGAGCTTGAGTGGATCGCCAAGGGCGGGGGCGACAACGCCAATTGGAAGACCGACCTCTCGGGCGGCATGCAACGGGTGATCCTCAAGCATGGCTGCGCGCCCTTCGGCAACGCCAAGGCGCGGGCGGTGGTCTGGAATTTCCCGGACCAGATCCCGATCCATCGCGAGCCGCTCTACACGCCCCGCCGCGATCTGGTCGAGAAATACCCGACCTACAAGGACACGCGGATGTGGCGCTTGCCGGTGCTCTACGCCTCGATCCAGCAGAAGGACTTCGCCAAGGACTTCCCGCTGGTGCTCACCTCGGGTCGCCTGGTCGAATACGAGGGCGGCGGCGACGAGACGCGGTCCAACCCCTGGCTCGCCGAGTTGCAGCAGGACATGTTCTGCGAGGTCAATCCCTTCGACGCCAACCAGGCCGGCATCCGGAACGGCGCCTGGATGTGGGTCGAGGGTCCGGAAGGCGGTCGCGTCAGGGTCAAGGCCCTGGTCACCGACCGGGTCGGCAAGGGCACGGCCTTCATGCCCTTCCACTTCGCCGGCCATTGGATGGGCCAGAACCAAAGGGCCAAGTACCCCAAGGGGGCCGATCCCTTCGTCCTCGGCGAAGCGGCCAACACGGTCACGACCTACGGCTATGACGCCGTGACCCAGATGCAGGAAACCAAGACAACCCTTTGCCGCATTCGGTCGGCTTAGGCTAGCGGGGAGGAGAAAACGCCATGGCTCGAATGAAGTTCCTCTGCGACGCCGAACGCTGCATCGAATGCAACGGCTGCGTCACCGCCTGCAAGAACGAACACGACATTCCCTGGGGCATCAATCGCCGCCGGGTGGTCACCCTCAACGACGGCAAGCCGGGCGAGCGCTCGATCTCGGTCGCCTGCATGCATTGCTCCGACGCGCCTTGCATGGCGGTCTGTCCGGTCGATTGCTTCTACCAGACCGCCGATGGCGTGGTCCTGCATTCCAAGGACCTCTGCATCGGCTGCGGCTATTGCTTCTACGCCTGTCCGTTTGGCGCTCCGCAATATCCGCAAGCCGGCAATTTCGGCAGCCGCGGCAAGATGGACAAGTGCACGTTCTGCGCCGGCGGTCCCGAAACCAACCACAGCGAGGCCGAGTACAAGAAATACGGCCGCAATCGCCTGGCCGAGGGCAAGCTGCCGCTTTGCGCCGAGATGTGCTCGACCAAGGCGCTTCTCGCCGGCGACGGCGACCTGGTGTCCGACATCTACCGCGAGCGCGTCGCCGCCCGCGGCTTTGGCTCCGGCGCCTGGGGCTGGGGCACCGCCTATCAAGGCAAGAGCGGCTCGTGATATCTTGTCCTCAATCCGGATCGGGGTTTCCCGATCCGGCGGGAACGGGACATCGGGGGACGGCATGACCAGGTCTTGGGTGGTGATGGCGGCGATGGCGGCGCTTCTGGGCTGCGGCGAGGATGATCGGCCGTTGCTCAACTACGTGCCGGGGGTCTATCAGGGCGCCAAGGATCAGGCGCTCAGCGACGACGCGCGCAAGGAGTTGGCGGCGCGGGTCAAGACCATGGGTCGGCTGTAGATCGGAACCGAGGGGGGACGGGGATGAGCGAGCGGTGGCGGTTGGGACGGCTGGGCGGGCTTCTGGTGCTCGCCCTGGTCGCCATGCTGATGATCGCGGGCGAGGGCCTCGCCCAATCGATGCGTCCGGCCCCGGGCCAGGAGCCCGAGGACTTCCTCAGGCAACAGCAGAACGCCGGCCGGGTCGACGTCAACAACGCCGAGATGTGGCGCAGCGTGCGCAAGGGCGCCGCCGCTTATGCCAGCATTCCCGATGCCCGCGCGGCCATCCTCGTTCAATCCGACGGCGAGCGTTGGCGCGAATTCTATCGCGGTCCGCTCAAGACCTACGGCGCTTGGTATCTCGCCGCCGTGGTGGCGGCGCTCGCCCTTTTCTTCGTCATTCGTGGCCGCCTCAAGATCGAGCCGGCGCCGGCGGGACGCGAGATCCTGCGATTCGACGGGATCGAGCGCTTCGCCCACTGGCTGGCGGCGGTGAGTTTCGTCCTGCTCGCCCTCACCGGTCTCAACATCTCCTACGGTCGGTTCGTCATGCTCCCCTGGATGGGGGCCGAGGCCTTTGCCACGATCTCCCAGGCCGGCAAGTCGGTGCACAACTATCTGGGGTTCAGCTTCATCGTCGGCTTGGTGGCGATGTTCGTGCTCTGGGTCAGGGACAATCTGCCCGATGCCTATGACGGTCCTTGGATCGCCAATCTGGGCGGTCTCTTCTGGGGTCACGACCATCCCGATGCCCGCAAGTTCAATGCCGGGCAGAAGTTCATCTTCTGGGTGGTGATCCTGGGCGGCGGCGTCCTCGCCTATACCGGCATCAGCATGATGTTCCCCTTCTATTGGCTTTCGATGGCCAACATGCAGCTCGCGGTGCTGGTCCATGCCGGCGTCTCCATCGCCCTGATCGGCATCATGATCGCCCATGTCTACATCGGCTCGCTTGGCATGGAGGGCGCGTTCGACGCCATGGGCCATGGCTATGTCGACGAGAATTGGGCCCGCGAGCATCATTCGATCTGGGTCGCCGAGACCCTGGGCGAGGAGCTCGGGGGACTGGATGCCGCGCGAGGCCGGGCCTGAGGAGATCGCCATGACCAGCAAGCTGATCGCCGCCGCGCTCTTGCTCGTCGCGTTTCCCGCTTTCGCCGCGAGCGATGCCGAAGTCAAGGCGGGGCTCGAGAAGGCCTACAAGGTCAAGGTGATCCGCATGAACGCGGTCGAGGTGGGCGGCAAACCCGCTTTCCGCGCCGTTCTCATGCATCCCGGCGGGGATCGCAACGGCGCCCTCGGGGTTACGGTGGTGACGGTGGATGCGACGAGCGGGGCCTTGCTTCCCGCCTATCGCCATCTGACCTCGGGTCTCGACGAAAACAACGCGCCCTCCTTCCGGCCCAACCGGCAAAGCGAGACCGCGATCGAATCGCGCTC
>Ga0194120_10011844_pt1 | contig 10365 bp, 8 predicted proteins | sample TA2MahCa65mmetaG_FD_148642 | JGI IMG/M metagenome (GOLD analysis project Ga0194120, IMG submission 148642) | Freshwater microbial communities from Lake Tanganyika, Tanzania - TA2015019 Mahale Deep Cast 65m | ecosystem: Environmental > Aquatic > Freshwater > Lake | place: Tanzania: Lake... | reverse complement strand
AGTGAATGCAGAACACCGACCTTGATCGTCCCCTGCTGCGCCATCGCCGGTAGCCCGAGACTGACCGCCAACACCCCGGCCAGGGCGGTGCGGCTAAGAAAATGGGAAATGCCCATCGGTTGACCTCCGTTGCTCCAATCGCCGGCCGATTGACCGGGTCGGATTGCTGCATTGCAACAGCTGGGCCATTTCCAGGAATCACGTTAATATATTGTTAAATAATGGTTTTCTTACGGATAGCCAAACGCGCCAGGGAAACCTGCCAAAGAATCCGCCGCAAAACCGGTTAAATGACTATTTTTTCGGCATGTTGCAAATTGACTAATTAATGTGCTAATCCTAGCGACGTTGGCATTCGGCGACGGCGGGTCGCGTCCCCCTGCCCGAGGCGACCATTTTGACTTATATTGATTTTCATTGATGAGAGTGAAGGCATGCGCAGCGCGCGATTGCTGACATGGTGGTTGGTCGTGGCAGGGACCGTATGGGCGGCTCTCGTCCTGTGGTCTCTCTATATTGATTTGTCGCGCCACCGATTGGGCTTCGAGCAGAACCTGCTCGAACGCGGCCGCGCGCTTTATACCTTGACCGAGATGGCGCGGGAATGGAACGCCCGCCATGGCGGCATCTACGCGCCGGTGACCCCGGCCTCGCCGCCCAATCCCTATCTCGATGTCGACCGCCGGGATTTCGCCATCAACGGCATCGCCTACACGATGATCAATCCGGCCTACATGACACGGCAGATCGCCGACATCGCCCGGGAAAGCCAGGGCGTCAGCATCAACATCACCAGCCTCAATCCGATCCGCCCCGCCAACAAGGCGGACCCGTGGGAAAGCGCGGCGCTCCGCCGCTTCGAGGACGGGACCGCCGAGATACTCGAGCGCATCGGGGAGGGCGGCGGCACCATCTTCCGTTACATGGCGCCGCTGACCACCAAGGCGAGCTGCCTCGCCTGTCATGCCAAGCAGGGCTATCGCGAGGGCGATGTCCGCGGCGGCATCAGCGTCACCATGCCGGCGGCGGCGGCCATCGCCCTGTTCGAGGGTCAGCGGGACTACATCTATCGCGTCCATTTGGTCGGCTGGGTCACCGTCTCCGCCCTGCTGGCCTTCCTCTATTGGTGGGTGCAGCGCCACTGGGCGAGCATCGACAAGATCCGCGGCGAGCAGGAGATCCTGATCGCCGACCGCACCGTCGATCTGCGCCGGGCCAATGCCGAGCTCGAGCATCTCGCCGCCATCGATCCCTTGACCGGTGCCTTCAACCGGCGGCAGTTCCTGGCGACCGCCGAGGTCGAGCGCCGTCGCGCGAAGCGGCGCAAGGAACCCCTCGCCCTCCTGTCCTTCGATATCGACCACTTCAAGGCGATCAACGATCGCCATGGCCATGCCGCCGGCGATGCCGTGCTTCGCGCCGTGGTGCACCGCGCCGGCGCCGCCCTGCGGGCGGGCGACATCCTCGCCCGTTTCGGGGGCGAGGAGTTCGTGGCGCTCCTCTCCAACACCGAGGCGCGGGCGGCGGCCCTGGTCGCCGAGCGACTGCGCCTTGCCCTCGCCGCCGAGCCGGTCGAGGCGGGAAGCGCCGAGATCGAGGTGCGCGCGAGTTTCGGCGTGACCCATTGGGCGGAAAGCGACGCGAGTTTCGAGGTGGCCCTCGCCCGCGCCGACCGCGCCCTCTACCGCGCCAAGCAGGACGGTCGCGACCGGGTGGTCCTGGAGATCTGAGGCAAGAGAGGCCGGGGCGCTCACTCCTCCTCGGGCAGCTTTGCCTGGGCGCCGGCCCGGCGGCGGATCTCCTCGACCATGCCGACGAATTGCGCCCGCATCACCGGGCGCAAGAGTTGGGCGCCGATGAGGGGCGGCATCATCCAGCCCGGCTCGATCACGCCGTCCCAGCGGAGCACCACCGTGTCCGGCCCCAGGGGCTCGATGCGATAGCCGCCATCGAGGCGACGAAGATTGCCGCGCAGCACCGTGACGTCGATCCCGCCGGGCGGATGCTCGGTCGAGGCGAGGGTGACGTCGATCGGGAATTTGAGCAGCAGCACACGCATCTCGCCATGCTGCTCGACGATGGCGGCCGGGCCCTCGCGACCGATGACCTTGCTCTCCTTCAGCCCGGGAATGAACTCGGCGAAATGATCGTAGTCGGTGAGGGTCTGCCAGACCAACGCCCCGGACGCGGCGATTTCGGCCCGCGCCTCGATCAGGGCGGCGCCGCGTTCCTGGCGGACCTTGAAGACGATGCTTTCCTCGCCCGCCGCCGCCGACACGCCGACGACGAGAAGGGTCGCGACCAGAACCGCGACAAAGCCGCGGGGCGAGCGAAAGGCGCTGAACATCGTCCTTGGACTTCCTTGCCCCATCATGGCCGAGGGCGGGTCGGGTGACCACCGAGAAAGCATCGCGCCGATCACGGCCGCCCGCGCCAGGCGGAGGCCTAGCCTATCGTCGCCTCTTTCGCGCCTTCATCCCGGCGCCGACGGATGTCGGTCGCGCGCCCTGATCGTTCGCCCTTCGCCGCAACCCGTCCCGCAACACGCGGCTCAACTCCGAGAACGCCTCCTCGAAGGTGGCGCCGGTGTCGGCGTGGAAGCTCGGCTCGCGCATGCGCCTCGCCGCGCTCAGCAGGATCTCGGCGACGACGCGGCTGTGATAGGGCGCGAACTCGCCGCTGCGGATGCCTTCCTCGATGAGCGTCTCCAGCCCGGCGATGCGCTCCCTTTGGTGGCTGTCGAACAAGGCCCGTCCCGCCGGCAACGCGTCCATGTCCGAGTAGAAGGCGTCCGTGGTCTGCCTGACGATGGCGATGCCCGCCGCCAGATAGGCCGCGAAACGATCGGCGGCGGTTTCGTGTCGCCGCGCCGCCACCCAGCCCGCAACACGGACGGAGCGGAACATCTCATCGGCGATCTTGAGGAACAACCGCTCCTTGCTGGGAGCCAGGCGATAGAGCCGGCGGCGCGAGCAGCGCAGCCGCGCCGCGATCTGGCCGACCGTGAGCCGCGAGACGCCCTCCCGCAGCATCAGGCGCGTAAGGTCCTGCATGAACTGATCATCGGTGCGGCGCGGAGCGGGCATGGCTGAACTCGATCGAGGGGCGCGTCCCCTCACGGTATCAAAATCCGTTGACTCGATGCCGACCAATTGTTCTGCTGGTACCCGTTACGTAGTTGTGGTACCATTACCTCATCGATGTCGGCGAGCCGTCCGGACGGCCAACGCGTCGCGGACCGACCGACGGGGTTTCAGGAACCACCCGGGAGGAGAAGGCCACACCCCCCGGGCCAAACGGCAATCATCACCCGCCCGACGAGCGCGGAAGCGGGAGGCAACACGGGGGAAAGACCATGATCAACCGACGCAGGATTCTCGCGACCGGGGTCGCCGGTACCATCTTCGCGCCCGCCGTTCTACGAGCCCAGACGCAATACAAGTCCGAGTACAAGATGAGCCTCGCCCCTCCCGGCGCGGTCTTCGCCTGGGGTCGGGGCGCGGAAAACTTCGCCAACCTGGTTCGCGAACGCACCAATGGGCGGATCAACATCAAGGCCTATTGGAGCGCGAGCCTGATGCAGGGGCAGCAGGATCGCGAATTCTCGGCCATGCGCCAGGGCGTCGTCGACATCCTCTGCGGCGCGCCGATCAATTGGTCGAGCACGGTGAAGGAATTCGGCATCTTCATGCTGCCTTTCCTGTTCCCCGATCATCGCGCCTATGACGCGGTGATCGCTTCCGAGGTCATGACCCGCGATTTCTTCGATCTCGTGCGCCGCTCCGGCGCCGAGCCGCTGGCCATCGGCGAGACCGGATACCGCCAGATCTCCAACTCCAAGCGCCCCATCGTCCTTCCCGCCGACTTGAAGGGTCTCAAGATCCGGGTCGCGGGTTCGCCGATGTTCCAGGACACCCTCAGCACCCTGGGCGCCAATCCCGCCTCGATGTCGTGGTCGGACGCGGCCGCCTCGCTGTCGACCGGCGCGGTCGATGGCCAGGAAAACCCGCTCGAGGTCTTCGTGGCGGCGAAACTGCATTCGCTGGGTCAGAAATACGTCACCAAGTGGAATTGCACCAACGACATCCTGCTCTTCGCCATCGCCAATCCGATCTGGAACGGCTGGACCAAGGAGGATCAGGCGCAGGTCAGGAGCGCCGCCATCGACGCCGCGCGCGACCAGATCAAGCTGGTGCGGGATCTCTATGCCAACGACGTCGAGGCCGTCCAGAAGGTGGGCGTCGAGGTGCATGTCTCGACGGCGGCGGAGATCAACCAATGGATCGAGGCGACGCGGGCGCCTTACTCCCGCTGGAAGGCCAATCTCGCGCCGCAATTGGTGACCAAGATCGAGGAAGTCGTCGCGGCGACGCGGCGGGGTTGACCCCGCCGCGGCCACCGTCACGGAATTTCTTGCGGGGACCGGCCTAGATGCGTGTGATTGACTTCTTCGATCGCGGTTGCGCGCTCGATCCCGGCGCGCCCGCCTTCATCGGGCAGGACGGCTGGCGCGTCTCCTACGGGCAAATGCAGGAGTCGTCGCGGCGCATCGCCGCCGCGCTCGCCCGGCATCCCAAGCCGGCGCCGCGCGTCGCGGTTCTTTCGCCCAACGATTGGCGGGCTTTCCTGCCGATCCTGGGCGCGTTCCGCGCCGGCGGCACGTGGATTCCCGTGAACACGCGCAATTCCCAGTCGGACAACGTCGCCTTCTTGAATCTGGTCGAGGTCGACTGGATTTTCTACCACAGCAGCCTCGCCTCGCTCATTCCCGAAATCCGGCGCGGCGTTCCGACCCTTTCGCGACTGGTGTGCCTGGACGCCGAGGAGGCGGGCAATCCGTCCCTCGAGCGCTTGATGACGGAGGAAGGGTCGGGCCCGGTCCCCGATATTCCGGAAAACCGCCAGCGCGAAGTCGTGATGATGCAGACCGGCGGGACGACGGCGAAGGCCAAGGCCGTCGTCCAATCCGAAGGGTGCTGGGAAACCATGATCGCCCAGGGATGGCAGCTCACGCCCTATGAGGGCCGCCCGGTCCATCTCATGGCCGCGCCGATGACCCACGGCGCCGGCTTCCTCGCCTATATCTGGATGGCGGGCGGCGCCACCAATGTCGTGCTGGACCGCGTCGATCCCGGCACCATCCTCGATGCCATCGAAAAGCACCGGATCACGCATTTCTACTTGCCGCCGACCGCGCTCTACTCCCTGCTGGCCCATCCGGGCGTGCGCCAGCGGGATGTCTCGTCGCTCCGGTACTTCATCGTCGCGGCGGCGCCCGTGGCCCCGGAGAAATTCAAGGAGGCGGTCGAGGTCTTCGGCCCCTGCATGTGCCAGACCTATGGCCAAGCGGAGTCGCCGGCGTTCCTCACCTGGCTGACGCCGGCCCAGGTGACCCAGGCGGCGCGGGATCCGAGCTATGCCCATCGCCTCAGGAGCTGCGGCCAGGTGACGCTGTTGTCGCGGGTCGAGGTCCTGGACGACGACGGCAAGCCGCGGCCGCCCGGCGCCACCGGCGAGATCTGCATGCAGGGCGAGCTGCGGATGCTGGGCTACTACAAGAACGAGGCCGCGACCGCCGAGATCCGCGACCGTTCCGGTTGGCAGCACACCGGCGATGTCGGCTATCGCGACAACGACGGCTTCTTCTATATCGTCGATCGCAAGAAGGACATGATCGTCACCGGCGGTTTCAACGTCTTCAGCGCCGAGGTCGAGCACGCCCTCAACGCCCACCCGGCGATCCGCGATTGCGCCGTCTTCGGCATTCCCGACGACAAATGGGGCGAGGCCGTCCATGCCACGGTCGAGCTCAAGCCCGGCGCCTCGGCGGGGGCCGACGAGTTGATCCATTTCGCGAAGGAGCGGGTCGGCGGGGTCAAGGCGCCCAAGACGATCGAGTTCATCGATGCCCTGCCCCGCAGCCCGGTGGGCAAGGTGCTGAAACGGGCGTTGCGCGACCAGCGTTGGGCCGGTCGAAGCCGGGCAGTAGGATGACATGACGTCGGCGCGAGACGAGATCTACGTGATCGGCGTCGGCATGACGCCCTTCGGCCGGCATCCCGAAAAGTCGGTCAAGGAGTTGACGGCTCTGGCGGTCGACCAGGCGATGCGCGACGCCAATTGCGATCGCCGGCACATCGGCGCCGCGTTCTTCGGTTGCGCGAGCGAGGGCTTTCTCCGCGGCCAATGGTTGATCGGCGGGCAGGTGGCGCTGTTGCCGCTCGGCTTCGAGGGCGTGCCGATCTTCAACGTCGAGAATGGCTGCGCCACCGCCAGCACGGCGTTCCACCTCGCGGTGAACACGCTCAAGGCGGGCGAGGCGGATTTCGCCCTGGCGGTCGGCGTCGACAAGATGCGCCACCCCGACAAGGCCAAATCCTTCGCCTTCTTCGAGGGCGGTTGGGATGTCGAGACCCCCGAGGCCAATGCCGCTCGCATCCGCGCCTTGGCCAAGGGCTTCGTGCCGCCGCCCGACGCCCGCGCCGATCGGCAATACAGTCCGTTCATGGACGTCTATTCGTCCTACGCCCGGGCGCACATGACCAAGCATGGGCTCACCCAGCGCCAGCTCGCCGTCATCGCCTCCAAGAACCACGGCCACGCCGCGAGCAACGCGCGGGCTCAGCATCGCGAGCCGATGTCGGTCGAGGCGGTGCTCAAGGCGCAACCCATCAGCTACCCCTTGACCCTGCCGATGTGCGCGCCGCTCTCCGACGGGGCGGCGGCGGCGGTTCTCTGCACCGGCGCCGCCTTGGAGCGACACGATTTCGGCCGGCGGCGGGCGGTCCGGGTTCTGGCGAGCGTGATGAAATCGGCGACCTCGCGCGATGGCGACGAGGCGGCCCGCCATATTTGCCGCCGGACCGCGGACGCGGCCTATGCCCGCGCTGGGCTGGGGCCCGAGGACATGGATGTTGCCGAGGTTCACGATGCCTCGGCCATGGGCGAGCTGATCCAGACCGAGAATCTCGGCTTCTGCCCCTTGGGGGAAGGCGGGGCGCTCGCCGAATCCGGCGCGACGGCCATCGGCGGACGCATCCCCGTCAATCCGTCGGGTGGACTTGAATCCAAGGGCCATCCCGTCGGCGCGACCGGCCTGGGCCAGATCTTCGAACTCGTATCCCAGTTGCGCGGAGAATGCGGCGAAAGACAGATCGAGGGCGCCCGCATCGCCATCCAAGAGAACGGCGGCGGCCTGTGGGGCATCGAGGAAGCGAGCGCCCATGTCGGGATCTTCGCCCGCGACTAACCCGCGCTGATGACGCGAGCGGGTGACGTCCAAGGACGCCATTTGATTGGGTGGGGTCGGGAACCGGAACGCGCGCTCGCCTAACCGGCGGCTTCGTCTACGCCACCCGCGTCCGCCAATACAAAGGCCCCAAGCGGGGCCTATCTATTGGCCGAGGGGGTGGGATTGTGAAAAATCCGCCCCACGCGGATTTTTCATCCTCGGTCTTTGGCCTCGGACCGCCGCGCTCCGCTTGGCGTCTCTCGCGCGCCTCGCGCGCTCGCCGAACCGGCGGCTTCGTCCACGCCACCCGCGTCCGCCAATAAAAAAGGCCCCAAGCGGGGCCTATTTATTGGCGGAGGGGGTGGGATTCGAACCCACGGTACCCGTGAGGGTACGCCGCATTTCGAGTGCGGTGCCTTCAACCACTCGACCACCCCTCCGCCGGGGCGCCTTTTTGGGCGGCGGAAGCTAGCCCAGCCTCGCCACGCCCGCAAGGGCCGGTCGGGCCTACTCCTCCTTGGCCACCACCTCGCGGGTCGCGCGCAGTCTGGGCAGCAGCGGCGAGAGCAGAAGCAGCGCGGCCACCGCCAGGCACACCGCTGAAATCGGCCGGCTCAGGAAGGTCGAGAAATCGCCCTGGGACAGGATCAACGCCTTCCTCAGATTGTTCTCGAGGAGCGGCCCGAGGACGAAAGCCAGGACCAGCGGCGCCGGCTCGAATTCGAGCTTCTTCATGACGTAGCCCACCACGCCGAAACCGATCATGAGATAGACGTCGAAGATGGCGTTGGCGACGCTGTAGACCCCGATGACGCAAAAAAGAAGGATGAGCGGGAAGAGGATGGCGTAGGGCACCCGCAGCACCTGCACCCACATGCCGATCAATGGCAGGTTGAGCACCAGCAGCATGACGTTGCCGATATACATGCTGGCGACGATGCCCCAGAAGAGATCGGGCTTCTGCGTCATCAAGAGCGGTCCCGGCTGCAAGCCATGGACGATGAAGGCGCCGAGCAGCAAGGCCATCACCACGTTCGGCGGAATGCCCAGCGTCATCAGCGGAATGAAGCCGCCGCCCGCCGCCGCGTTGTTGGCGGCTTCCGGCCCCGCCACTCCGGCGATCGCGCCCTTGCCGAAATTCTCCGGCGTCTTGGAGACGCGCTTCTCGACCGCGTAGGAGATGAAGGACGAAAGCACCGCCCCTCCCCCCGGCAGGATGCCGAGGAGAAAGCCCAGCAACGAGCCCCGGGCGATCGGCGCCGCGCTTTCCTTCCAATCCTCCTTGGTCGGCAAGAGCGAACCGAGGCGGGTGTCGAAAATCTCGCGGGCGATCTTCTGTTCGAGATTGACCAGGATCTCGGCGATGCCGAAAAGCCCCATGACCAACGGCACCAGGCCCAGGCCGTCGAGCAGTTCGAGCTTTCCGAAGGTGAGGCGTGGCATGGCGTTGATCGAGTCGATGCCGATCAGGCCGAGCACCAGCCCGACCGCGGCCATGGCGAGCGCCTTGATCAGCGAGCCGTGCGACAGATAGACCAGGATCGAGAGCCCCAGAACCATCAGGCTGAAATATTCCGCCGGGCCGAATTTCACCGCCCAGCGCGCCAGCGTCGGCGCCATCAGCATCAAGCCGACAATGGCGAGGGTCCCGGCGATGAAGGAACCGAAGGCGGAGATGCCGAGCGCCGGTCCGGCGCGGCCCTGCCGCGCCATCTGGTGGCCGTCGAGGCAGGTGACGACCGAGGCGGCCTCGCCGGGAATGTTGACCAGGATGGCCGTGGTCGAGCCGCCATACATCGAGCCGTAATAGATGCCGGCCAACATGATGATCGCCGCCTCGGGGGTGATGTTGAACGTCACCGGCAAAAGGAGCGACATCGCCGCGACCGGACCGATGCCGGGAAGAACCCCGATCAGGGTGCCGATGAAGACGCCGATGAAGCAGTAGAGCAGGTTGATCGGCTGCAACGCCACCGAGAAGCCGAGCATGAGATTGGCGAGGATGTCCATCAACCGATCCCCAGGACGCCGGCGGGAAGCTGGGTTCCCAAGGCCTTGACGAAAAGCAGCCAAGCCACGGCCGTGCTCCCCGCCGAGCCGATCAAGGCCACCGGCCAGGACTGGGGCTCCACGGTCTTGAACAACACCAGGAGGAACAGAATGGTTGCCGCGACGAATCCAATGGTCGGCATCGCCCAGGCGTAGAGCGCCATCACCGCGACGACATAGGCGGCCTTGTGCCAACGCCGCCCCGCCCAAATCGACCGGTCATTGGCCCGGGTCTCGTCTCGCCAAGCCGTGACGATCAACGCCACCGAAAAAGCCATCAAGATCCAGCCGACCCAGAACATCATGAAACCCGATCCCGGATCGGAAATCCGCCCGAGGCCAAGGTCCTGGCCTTCAACGATGAAAAAAACGCCCAGCGCGGCGAGCGCCAAGCCGCTCGCGATATTTCCGTTGCGCAAGGCGGTGTGTCCGTTAGGCGATGGTCATTTCTGGGCGAGACCGAGGCGGGCGATGATGTCCCTTTCCTCGGCGATCTTGTCCATGGCGTATTTGGCGTAGTCCGCCGTGCTCTTGTAGTCGTTTTCCATGTCGATCTTGGCGATCGCCTCGAGATAGGACGTTTCCTGCATGCCCTTGCGGAAGGCGTCATGCAGGACCTGCACCGCCTTGGGATCCATGCCCTTGGGTCCGGCGATGCCGAAAGGCGAGTTGGAAACCATGTCGATGCCGATCTCCTTGAGGGTCGGCACGGTGGGCCAGTTCTTGGTGCGTTGGGCGCCCCAGGTGACGAGCAGGCGCAGCTCGCCGGCATTGACCAGCGGACCCCAGCCGGTCGAATCGGCGGTGGCGGTGACATGCCCGCCCAGGACGGCTGCGTTGGTCTCGGCGCCGCCCTTGAACGGCACTTGGGTCCATTTCACCCCGGCCTTGAGGGCGATCTGCTCCATGGTGATGTGCAAGCTGGTGCCGGCGCCCGGGGTCGCGTAGGTCACCTTGCTGGGGTTGTCCTTGGCGAAGGCCAACAGGTCCTGGAACGTCTTGTGCGGGCTGTCGGCCTTGACCACGACGCCGAAGGTGTAGCCGGTGACGTGAATGATGTAAGTGAAATCCTTGGCCGGATCGAA